>ERZ827512.248-NODE-248-length-81682-cov-19.340721_pt1 | contig 81682 bp, 93 predicted proteins | sample MGYA00519916_ERZ827512 | MGnify/ENA primary metagenome ERZ827512 (study PRJEB31778, sample SAMEA3449335) | human gut metagenome | biome: human gut; feature: human-associated habitat; material: faeces | place: United Kingdom | collected 2010/2012 ... | reverse complement strand
AGCGAGTTCGAGCCTCGTAGCCCGCTCCAGAGTAAATCAGGACATCCGATTTGGATGCCCTGATTTTTTTATTAGACGAAAAGAACTCGATACCGACACCCATGCGCGAAGCGCATTTTAATCAGAGGTGAGGTAGGGTTCCTGCGAATTGCGGAACGCAATTCGTGGGATGCCGGGAAGCGAGTTCGAGCCTCGTAGCCCGCTCCAGAGTAAATCAGGACATCCGATTTGGATGCCCTGATTTTTTTATTAGACGAAAAGAACTCGATACCGACACCCATGCGCGAAGCGCATTTTAATCAGAGGTGAGGTAGGGTTCCTGCGAATTGCGGAACGCAATTCGTGGGATGCCGGGAAGCGAGTTCGAGCCTCGTAGCCCGCATACGGCGGTTCGTGTTGAAAATCGGAAGGAAACCAGCAAAGATTTCCCTCGCAAATACCCCTTTTTCTGAAGGAGGACTCTGCACTTTTTGCCGGAGCAGGGCAGCGAAAAATGCGTAATGCGCTGAGGACCCCCGGCAGAGCCGGAGGTCCTCATGATATAGGCTGGAAGATTTAGTCAACAGCGATGACGGCACCGTCAAAGTTTTCGGCGATGTAGTTCTTCACGGCGTCGGAGTGCAGGGCCTCGGCCAGAGCCTGGATGGCGGCGTTGTTCTCGTTGCCCTCTTTGCAGACCAGCACGTTCACATAGGGGGAGTCGGAGGATTCCAGAGCCAGAGCGTCCTCAACGGGGTTCAGGCCAGCACCCAGCGCATAGTTGGAGTTGATGACGGCGAGATCCACCTCGCTGGCGATGCTGGGGATGGTAGCGGCTTCCACCTCGGTGAAGGTCAGGTTCTTGGGATTCTCCACGATGTCCTTGGGGGTGGAGGAGAGGTTGGAGTCGTCAGCCAGCTTGATGAGGCCCTGCTTTTCCAGCAGCAGCAGAGCGCGGCCCTCGTTGGTTGCATCGTTGGGGACGGCCACGGTAGCGCCGTCAGGCAGCTCTTCCAGAGAGGCGGTCTTGCCGGCATAGATGCCCATGGGCTCAATGTGCACGCCGGTGACGCTCACCAGATGGGTGCCGCGGGTGGCGTTGAAGTCATCCAGATAGGGGACATGCTGGAAGTAGTTGGCGTCCTCCTCGCCGTCCTCCACAGCGGTGTTGGGCACCACATAGTCGCTGTACTCGTGGATCTGCAGGTCGATGCCCTGCTCAGCCAGAATGGGTACGCACTGCTGCAGAATCTCGGCGTGGGGGGTGGGAGAAGCGGCCACATTCAGGGTGACGGTCTCCTGATTTTCGGCGGGCTGCTCGGTCTGCGCGTCGTCGGCAGTGTCGGCCTTGGCAGAGTCATCGGACTTGCTGCCGCAGGCGGTGAGGGACAGGGCCAGCGTCAGGGCCAGCAGAGTGGCAAAAATCTTGTTTTTCATGTTCTTTTCCTCCAATGAATATCAGAATTGATGAATTTTATATTTCAAGCGCTTGCCGGAATACCCTTGTGCACATAGGGAGACAGGCGATGAAAACATATGCGTAGCGGCCAGCTTATTTCGTATGGGCCAGACGGGCCAGCAGGTCGAAGGTTCCCGGCTTTTTCGTACCGGTATCCAGCCGCTTGTCGATCTTCTTGGACAGCCAGCCGAACAGGGACTGGACGATCTGCACCATGATGATCAGGATGACCACCGTCACCCACATCACCGAGGTGATGAACCGCATGTGACCGTACCGCACGGCGATATCGCCCAGACCGCCGGCGCCTACGGTACCGGCAATGGCGGTGTAGCCCAAAATGGTCACGATGGAAATGGCCCCGCCCAGCACCAGAGAGGGTTTGGCTTCCGGCAGATAGACCTTCCGGATGATCTGGAAGGTGGACGCGCCCATGGACTGAGCGGCCTCCACCACGCCGGCGTCTACCTCTGCCAGAGAGGTTTCCACCATGCGGGCGATAAAGGGGGCGGCGGAGACCACCAGGGGCACGATGGCGCCCTTGACGCCGATCTTGGTACCCACCACCAGCTTGGTGAAGGGCATAATGGCCACCATCAGGATGATAAAGGGCACGGAGCGGCCAATGTTGACGATCCAGCCTAAGATCTGATTCACGGTTTTACTGGGGCGGATGCCGTGGGGCTGGGTAACGGTGAGGGCCACGCCCAGCGGCAGTCCCAGAACATAGGCAAACAGCGTGGAGACAACCACCATCAGCAGGGTGTCCCGGGTACCGGTCAGCAGAATCCCACCGTAATCGGCAAAGAACGCAGAAATGGCATTAAGCATGGTACTCAACCTCCTCCGCAGTAACGTTATGCTGGGAACGGATGTAGCTCAGGGCCTTGGCGGCCTCGTTGGGATCATCCGGCAGGCCCAGCAGCATGGTGCCGAAGGCCTTGCCGTCGATATTCCGGGTGTCGGCCCCCAGGATGTTCACCTTCACGCCGCAGTCGATAGCCAACGACGCAATCAGGGGCTGGTAGGCGGTGCCGCCGTTGAAGGCCACCCGGACGGCCCGGGTTCCGGCGGGGTACTGCTTGACGCTGACGCCGCCGGGATAGACCAGACGGCGGGCCGCATCGGTAGCGGGATGGGCGAAGATGTCCTCCACACTGCCCTCCTCCGCCACCGCGCCGCTGTCCAGAATGGCGACCCGGGTGCAGATTTCCTCAATCACGCTCATCTGGTGGGTGATGATGACCACCGTCACTCCCAGCTTCTGATTCAGTTCTTTTAATAAGGAGAGGATAGAGGCCGTAGTGGTGGGATCCAGCGCGGAGGTAGCCTCGTCGCACAACAGCACCTTGGGATCCGTAGCCAGCGCCCGGGCGATGGCCACCCGCTGCTTCTGACCGCCGGAGAGCTGCGCGGGATAGGCGTTGGCCTTTTCCTTCAGCCCCACCAGATCCAGCAGCTCCAGCGCCCGCTTTTCCGCCCGGGCCTTGGGCACGCCGGAGAGCTCCATGGGGAAGCACACGTTTTTCAGGCAGGTTCTCTGCATCAGCAGATTGAAGCTCTGGAAAATCATGCTGATCTTCTTCCGGGCCTGCCGCAGCTCCTTTTCGGAGAGGGCCGTCAGCTCCTGACCGTCCACTGTGACGGTGCCGCTGGTGGGCCGCTCCAGCAGGTTGATGCAGCGCACCAGCGTGGATTTGCCCGCGCCGGAAAAGCCGATGATGCCGAAGATCTCACCGTCTCCGATTTCAAGGGAGACGTCCTTAACGGCGTGGACTCCATCGCCGGTATCTCCAAAGGTCTTGCTGATATGTTCCAGCTTGATCATAATATCCTTCTTTCGTTGCTGCGAAAATAAAGAGGGCGGAAAGCGTCGCCGCTTTCCGCCCTTCTGAACAGCATAACTGTTACACACAGGAGAGGTTTTTCGCGGAGGCGCACAAAGGCTTGGGCATGGTCATCATCCCCATGTCCATCATGCACATCATCATACCAAAGCGAGTTACGATCATGCTGGTGCGTCTCCTTTCTGTCACCGGTGTTCCGGTTCCGTTTTCGATGGGCATAGCGTAGCACTGTTGACCGTCCCTGTCAACGGGGAAAATTATTTTTGGAAAAACCGCAGAAAATCGGCAGGGTCAGCAAAAAATGTTTTGTGCAAATATCAGCTATACTTTGAACCGGCATAGCGAATATGAGATAATTGAACGGGAACAGACCGGGACGCTGTCAGCAGTCCCGGCCTGTTTTTGATTAAGACAAAATGGCATTTGCACTCCGGACCGGCCCCATCCGGTCCGGAGTGCAGCGGAGACCTGCGGATCTCCGGCGGGGAAAAAGGAAAGATAGGAAAGATAAAGATAGGAAGATAAGGTTTCAGGAAAGATTAGGAAATAAGGAAAGATATAAAAATAGAGGTGTGTTGAAGGGGCTTATTCTGCCAGCAGCTTGCCCATGGCGCGGCAGGCTTCCAGTGTATCGCCGTCAGGGGCTTCCTGACAGATGACGCTCTCACAGACCAAGTTGATTCCGGCGTCATCACAGTCCTTTTCCCAGGACCGCATCCATTCGCCGTCGCCCCAGCCGTAGGAGCCGAACAGCGCCACCTTCTTGCCGCTTAAGTGGCTCTTGCAGGCGGAGAACATAGGCTCAAACTCCATTTCCTCCAGCACCTCAGAGCCCATAGCGGGGCATCCGAAGGCCACGGCATCCACGCCGCTGAAGGTGGAAGCGTCCACCTGTGCGGCTTCTAACAGGGCGGCTTCGGCTCCGGCACTCTTCATGCCCTCCAGAACGGCCTCCGCCATCTGCTTGGTGTTGCCGGTGCCGCTCCAATAAATCACTGCGGTTTTCTTCATCGTAAAAATCTCCTTTCTTGCGGGATCGGTCATTGACCGTTGGTATATCAGACTGCGACGGCCAACTGGTCAATGCCGGAACCGGCACGCCAGAGGGCGCAGTAGATATCGGTGCATTTGCGGAACTTATCAAACAGCCGCCGGGCCAGCGCCTCGTCACCGTAAACCTTCCAGAGACCGGCGCACTTGTAATTGACGGCGTGATTTTCGATGAAGCCCCGCACATCCTGAGGCGGATAGCTGAGAAACAGCCCTACCTCGTGGGGAAATTCGCCCCCGGAGCGGAAGCGCTTGGCCAGATAGGCCACGCACTGCTCACTGCTTTTACCGGAATACCCGGCATCTGCCAGCAGTGCTTCCGCCAACTGGTCCTTCAGGTCCACCCGCAGCTCAGCGGGACGGTAGAGGTACAGCAGCGCGGTGTGGTCCTGATAGCGCAGAGGCAGCAGCCGCAGGCCCTTTGGGACCAGAATTCGATTCAACTCCCTGATCTCCGCCGTCAGCTCTGCCAGAGAGGTGAACGGCGCGGGGAAGATGGTGCCGGTTTTGATCCCGGCCAGAGTCGGTGCGCATTGCCGCACCAGATTTTCCTCAGACATACCGTGACCTCCTTGCCTGCTCGGACTGCTAACGGCGGTTCTCACGGCACAAGCGGCACGCCGGTGTGAGAAGCGTCCGCCTGTGCGGTGATGATTGTGGTTAGATAACCTTAACTGCTGGGGGAGGAAAAGTGAAGCTTGACCCCTGTGACTGTATCTTATCAAAAGCTTGGGGCCGTATCCGCTCCAAAACGTCGGGTACGGCTCCAAAACAGTGAATGCGGCAAAATAATCCTAAACAGAAGAAGCGGAAGTCCATGTCAGACTTCCGCTCCTGTATGATTGTGATCAAATCCGCCTTTCCACGTCAGCATCCGAGAGGGAAACCGGTTTTTCGCCCAGTTGGGGCGCGCAGCTGTCATATTCCGCACCGGCCCGGTACTCCCGGGGAGAAACGCCGATCACATCCCGGAAGGCTCTGGCGAATTTGCTGGCATTGTCATAGCCAAACTGACAGGCGATGTCCAGCACCGTCCGGTCGGTTTCCCGCAGCAGCGCCGCCGCGCCGTGCATCCGCTGTGAGCGGGCGTAGGCTGCCGGAGACATACCGTAGACTCCGGTGAAGCTGCTTTTGATCTGGGCCTCGGAGACGTTGAACTGCTGGGATAAGCTTTTGAGGGTCAAGGTCCGGTCCGACTCCGCCAACAGACGGGCCTTGACCTGCTCCGCCAGAGTGACCTGTGCGGCGGTGCAGCCGTGAGGGGCCTGCCCATCCTCCGGGGACAGGGTGCTGAGAAACAGGAGGAGCTCCAGAAGCTTTACCTTTAAATATCCCTTGCGGATGTCCTCCGGGACGGCGTACAGCTCAGAAAATACGTGCTTTACCCGCCGGGAGGACCGGGCAGTGAAAACCGTCCCGCCGGGGCACAGCTTTTCCATCAGGGTGGCCGGCCGCACCTCCACATCGCTGAGAATACAGGAAAGGCACTCCGGCGCGGCAGCGGGATCAATGGTGACGGTGATCCCGTGGTAATGGCCGGTGGGGAAGCGGCTGTCCGGAGGCAGGGAAGAGGTGCGGGCTACCGCCAGATCTCCCGGAGACAGATAGAAATAGCGGCCGTTTTGCCGGTATTCCACCCGCCCCTCCAGACAGTGATGGATCTCCAGCCGTTCCCCGGAACCATCCCGCAGTTCCCGGCAGGCACGGGCATGAACATCCCGGTAGTCCAGTTCCATACCGGGGAATACCCGGTACCGGGTCACAGCGGCTTCACCGCCGGAGGCGTCCGGAAAGAGGCGCAGAGGATCGGTCTCGCAGTGGTTGGGGGATGCGCAGGCGGGTGCGAAAGCAGAAGCGGAAAAACGCATAGAATACTCCTTTATAGAAGTTAGATAGATCTAACTTATGATAGCATATGAATCAAAGAAGCGCAAGCAGTCCGTTGAAATACGTTAAAATATGTGTTTTCAGTTGCCTTTCAGCTATTCAGATGCTATAATGAAACGATTGCTGTCGGATGGAAGGCGGCAAAGAAACTTCCTGACCGGCAGAGCTGTTTTAGGGGTTACAGTGTTCTGAGGGAAGAAACACGAGGAGGAGAAATCGATCCATGAAGCAAAAACTGAGTTTTAAAGAATACATCTATGTGGCCAGTATGCTGTTCGGCATGTTCTTCGGCGCAGGAAACCTGATTTTCCCGGTTTATATGGGACAGGTGGCCGGACGGAACATGTGGGCGGCCGTTCTTGGCTTCCTGATCACCGGCGTGGGTCTGCCTCTGCTGGGCGTGGCCGCTCTGGGCATCAGCCGCAGCAACGGCCTTTTTGACCTCAGCCATAAGGTGGGCCGTCCCTATGCGTTCTTTTTTACCTGCGCCCTTTATCTGACCATCGGGCCGTTTTTCGCCATTCCCCGGTGCGCAACGACTTCCTTCACCGTGGGTCTGGAGCAGATCCTGCCCCACGATGACAAAAGCTGGCTCTACCTGCTGCTGTTCTCTCTGCTGTTTTTCGCTGTGACGTTGGTCCTTTCTCTGCGACCGGGCAAGATCCTCACTTATGTGGGCAAGGTCCTGACTCCCTGCTTCCTGGTGTTCCTGGCGATTATGGTGTTCGTGACGATCCTGCATCCCACCACCAGCATCGGCGCGGTGGAGCCTCAAGGTGCTTATGCCGCACAACCCTTCTTCACCGGCTTTCTGGAGGGCTATAACACCATGGACGCCCTGGCAAGCCTTGCCTTCGGTATCGTGGTGGTGCAGGTGATCCAGGGTTTGGGTGTGGAAAAGGCGGAATCCGTGGCCATGACCACCGTCCGCTCCGGTATTCTTAGCTGCCTGCTGATGGGCGTGATCTACCTGCTGGTGACGCTGATGGGCGTCTGGAGCCGTGGGGCGCTGGAAGCCGCTCCCAACGGCGGCACGGCGCTGGCACAGATCGCCCAGCACTATCTGGGCAAGGCGGGCTTGTTGGTGCTGGCTGCCACCGTGACGCTGGCCTGCCTGAAAACGGCGGTGGGCCTTATCACCAGCTGCTCTGAGACCTTCGTGGGGATGTTCCCCAAGGGCCTGTCCTATCGGAATTGGGTGTTCGTGTTCACGGGCATTTCCTTCCTGCTGGCCAACGTGGGCCTGACCGCCATCATCACCTACGCTGTGCCGGTGCTGATGTTCCTGTATCCCCTGGCCATCACCTTGATCCTGCTGGCGCTGCTGGGCCACTTCTTTGACCATGACCGGGCGGTGTACGTCTGGGTCACCGGCCTGACCTTGGTGGCGGCTTTCTACGATCTGCTGCGGACGCTGCCGGATCATCTCCGTGCGGTGCTCCATGTGAATGGCTTGGTCGATGCCGTGGGCAAGGCGCTGCCCTTTGCCACCATCGGCCTGGGCTGGATCTGCCCCGCGATCCTGGGGCTGGTTATTGGCCTGATTTTCCGGGCCGTCCGTCCGAAGAAGGCATAACATTATAAAGTGTAAAAGGAACAGACCTTTGCGGGTCTGTTCCTTTTTTGCCATAAAATTTGATTCCCGGCACATACTACCTCCAGAAACGGAGGGATCGCATGGAAAAAATCTCGAATGATTACCGGGAAAACGTCCGGGTGCTGGACGGCCTTTTAGGCGTGGGCCGCAGCTGCGACATGGTGAGCCGGGATTACCTGATCGGCGGACGGCGGGCCCGGCTGTGGGTGGTGGACGGCTTTGGCAGCGACAGCATCCTTGAGCGGATGGGGGCCTTCTGGCTGACACTGAAGCCGGAAAACGTGGTGGGTCTCACCGAAATGCAGGACTTTCTGGATCGGTATATTACCTTTTCAGAATCCAACGTCACCTTTGACATATCCGACGCCGTGACCTCCGTATTTTTGGGAAAATCCCTGCTGGCGGTGGAGGGACTGGCGGGGGTGGCGCTGATGGACGCCAAGGGCTACCCCAGCCGGAGCGTACACGAGCCGCCGGACGGCAAGGTGCTCCGGGGCAGCCACGACGGCTTTGTAGAGGCAGTGGTGCCCAATATGGCGCTGCTGCGCCGCCGCATCCGGGACCCGCACCTCACTATGGAGGGGCACAAGGTTGGCTCCCGCACCCATAATGACGCGGTCCTCTGCTATCTGGATGACAGGGTGGATCAGGACCTGCTGCGGAAGCTCCGGGGCAAGCTGCTGGGGCTGGACGTCCGATCCCTCACCATGGCTCAGGAGAGTCTGGCGGAGGCCATCCGGCCTAAACAATGGTATAATCCGTTTCCGAAAGTGCGCTATACAGAACGGCCCGACGCGGCGGCGGCCAGCATCATGGAGGGGAGCATCGTCCTGATGGTGGACAATTCCCCCTCTGTGATGATCCTGCCCACCGGTTTTTTCGATTTCACACAGGAATCCAACGACTATTACTTCCCGCCGCTGGTTGGCACCTATCTCCGGGTCCTGCGGGTAACGGTATTTCTCCTTTCTTTATTTATTACCCCGGCGTGGTATCTCATGGTCAGCGAACCGAACCGTTTGCCGGGGTGGCTGAATTTCCTGTCTTCCCCGGAACCGGTGTCCTTGAGCCTGCTGAGTCAGCTTCTGGTGGTAGAATTTCTCATCGACGTATTAAAGCTGGCGTCCCTGAACACACCGGACAGCCTTTCCAATTCCTTTTCCATGCTGGGAGCCTTGGTCCTGGGGGATTTTGCGGTGCAGGCCGGGTGGTTGGGGCCGGAGGTGCTGGTGTATATGGCCTTCGTGTCCGTGGCGGGGTTCGCCCAGCCCAGCTACGAGCTGGGCTACGCCTTCAAGCTGCTGCGGGTGGCGCTGCTGCTGGTGACGGCGGCCTTTGACGTCTGGGGGTTTTGTCTGGGCGTGGTGGGGATCTTCGTTCTGCTGTGTACCACAAAGCCGCTGGTGGGAAAGGGGTATCTCTATCCACTGGTTCCCTTCAACGGCAAGGCTCTGCTGCGGCTGCTGGTCCGGGAACCTATCAGCCGGGACAATACCTGAGAGCCTGTCAATAGAGCGGTGAGCTTTCCGCAGCGGGCAGAAAGGGCTTTTTCAATATGTTAAGCAGCCGTTTTCTTAATGAAGGCGGCTGTTTCTTGATTTGCGGGCGTGGTGCATAAGCCTGCGGATTTTGGAACGTGCGTGTCGAAATATATTGATTGGGATTTTTGACAATTGCCGCAATCGATTACGCCAAAGATTCTATGAAAATACCAAGAAGTCCATGAGTTTTTTCCTATATCAGCGAAGTTTTTTCTATCGCTTTTTCAAAACAGAGCCGATACAATAGCATCATAACGGCGAGGCGGCCTGACCGCCTTGAACGGACGATCAATGATCTTGAGGAGGAACTAAGATGAAAAAGACACTTGCAATTCTCCTGTCTGCTGTCATGATGCTGGGCCTGCTGGCCGGCTGCGGCAGCAAGACCACGGAGCAGCCCTCTACCCCCGGCACTGAGAACAATGAGGCTACTGAGACTTCCGCACTGAAAGTGGCCGTGTTCTACTATGACTATTCCGACGTGTACATCTCCAGCGTCCGCGCCTCTATGGATGCACAGTTTGCCGCCATGGGTATTGAACCCAATAACTTTGACGGCGCTGGCAACCAGGCCCAGCAGACCGACCAGATCAACACCGCTATCTCCAACGGCGCCAACCTGCTGATCGTCAACATCGTTGAGACTTCCTCTCCCGATGCCGCTCAGAACGCTGTTGAGGCCGCTAAGACCGCCGGTATCCCCATCATCTTCTTCAACCGCGAGGTTTCTGACGATGTTGTGAACAGCTATGAGAAGTGCGCCTTCGTCGGCACCAACGCTCCCGAGGCCGGCCACATGCAGGGCCAGATGGTCGGCGAGTATCTGCTGGAGAACTATGACACCGTGGACCTGAACGGCGACGGCGTCATCTCCTACGTGATGTTCAAGGGCCAGGAAGGCAACGCTGAGGCTGAGGCCCGTACTCAGTTCGGCGTGGAGGACGCTAACGCTGTCCTGACTGCCGCTGGCAAGCCCGAGCTGGCTTACTACAACGCTTCCGCTACCGATAAGTACCTGGTTGACCAGGGCGGCAAGTGGTCCGCTCAGGCTGCTAACGACTACATGGCCACCATCCTCCCCGAGTATTCCGAGGCTAACGGCAACATGGTCGAGCTGATCATCTGCAACAACGACGGCATGGCCGAGGGCGCTGTCTCTGCTCTGCAGGGCGCCGGCTACAACACCGGCGACGGCAAGACCATCCCCGTATTCGGCGTTGACGCTACCGATTCTGCCAAGCAGCTCATCAACGAGGGCAAGATGACCGGCACCATCAAGCAGGATGCCGAGGGCATGGCTTCCACCATTCTGAATCTGGTCAGCAGCGTTCAGGGCGGCGGCGAGCTGATGGATAACACCTCCTCCTTCAACGTGGACGAGGGCGTTGCCAAGATTCGTGTGCCTTACGCTACCTACACCGGCGAATAAGCCAGACCATCGCTTCTCTCGCCCCATTAAACAGTAAGGATAAGCGGGGCTGTCGGTTCGACAGCCCCGCTTTACAATTCAAGCGGTTCCGGTTCGGGCCGCTTTTCAACCCGCAGTGGAACGAACCCCGAGACGGACGGAACGTGCCGTAAGGGGTCTGCCGCGGGAATCACGCAGATAGGAGGTAAACGCAATATGGAGCAGCCGGCATTGCTGGAAATGCGGAATATCACAAAGGAATTCCCTGGTGTCAAGGCGCTGGATGGCGTTTCCCTTACCGTCCGGCCCGGCACCGTCCACGCCCTGATGGGTGAGAACGGCGCAGGAAAGTCCACCCTGATGAAATGTCTGTTCGGCATTTATGCCAAGAATGCAGGTACCATCGTTCTGGACGGTAAGGAAGTTGATTTCAAAAGTTCAAAAGAGGCGCTGGAAAACGGCGTGGCCATGGTCCATCAGGAACTGAACCAGGCCCTGACCCGCAGCGTCATGGATAACCTGTGGCTGGGCCGCTATCCCAAGGTGGCGGGTCTCATGGTCAGCGAGTCTGTCATGCGCAAGCGCACCCGGGAGATCTTTGAGGAGCTGGATGTCCATGTGGACCCCAAGGCCATCATGTCCACCCTGCCCGTTTCCCAGCGGCAGATGGTGGAGATCGCCAAGGCGGTCAGCTACAACGCGCAGATCATCGTATTCGATGAGCCTACCTCCTCTCTGACGGAGGCGGAGGTCGAGCACCTGTTCCGCATCATCAATATGCTGAAGGAGCGGGGCTGCGGTATCATTTACATCAGCCACAAGATGGACGAGATCCTCCGCATCAGTGACGAGGTCACCATCATGCGTGACGGTCAGTGGGTGGCAACGCGCCACGCCAAGGACCTGACCATGGAGGAAATCATCAAGCTGATGGTGGGCCGCGAACTGACCAACCGTTTCCCGCCCAAGGACAATAAGCCCGGCGAGGTGATCCTGGAAGTGGAGCATCTGGCGGGCAAATACACCCGCCTGAAGGACGCCAGCTTCCAGCTGCGCAAGGGTGAGGTGCTGGGTATCGCCGGACTGGACGGCTCCGGACGCACGGAGGTGCTGGAGAATCTGTTCGGCGCCATGACCAAGGAGAGCGGCACCATCCGCCTCCACGGTAAGGAGATCAAGAACAAGACCCCCCGGGAAGCCATTAAAAACGGCTTCGCCCTGCTGACGGAGGAACGCCGGGCCACGGGTATCTTCGGGATCCGTGACATCAAGGAAAACACCGTCATTTCTAACCTGAAAAGCTATCTGGCAGGCGGCTTCTGCCTCAGCGATAAGAAAATGAAAGAAGATACCGACTGGGCGATCCAGGCCATGCACATCAAAACGCCCAGTCAATCCACACAGATCCGCTCGCTCTCCGGCGGAAACCAGCAGAAGGTCATCATCGGCCGCTGGCTTCTGACCAAGCCTGAGGTCCTGCTGCTGGACGAGCCGACCCGCGGTATTGACGTGGGCGCGAAATACGAGATCTACCAGTTGATCCTCGACCTTGCCAAGGAGGGGAAGGGTGTCATCATGGTGTCCTCCGAAATGCCGGAGCTGTTGGGCATTTGTGACCGTATTCTGGTCATGTCCGGCGGCGTTCTGGCCGGTGAGGTGGATGCCCGGAACACCAGCCAGGAGGAGATCCTGACGCTGGCGGCCAAATATGTGTAAGGAGGAGCGACTACTGTGAATCAAGAAACGAACGTACAGGAAAAGGAAGCCCGTGTCCGGCAGCCGTGGACGGCCCAGCGGGTGGGAGACATCCTTTTAAATAACGCATTGCTCATCATCATGGCCATTGCGGTCGTTTACATCGCCATCAAGAACCCCAACTTCATCAAACCCGCATCCCTCATCAACATCCTCTCCCAGACGGCGGCCTATCTGCCTGCCGCATTGGGCATCGGCGGATGTATTGTGCTGACCGGTACCGACCTGTCCGCAGGCCGTGCCGTGGGCATCACCGCCTGTATCTCTGCATCTCTGCTGCAGAACGCCGCTAACATGGCCAACAAGATGTGGCCGCAGATCGGTACTCTGCCCATTCCCGTGGTCATTGTGCTGGCCATGCTCATCGGCGCGGCGATCGGCTGCTTCAACGGCTTCTTCGTGGCAAAATTCAAGCTGCATCCCTTCATCGTGACTCTGGGCACACAGCTGATCCTCTACACCGTACTGCTTTTGTATGTCCAGCAGGGCAACAACAAGGGCATGGCTATCTCCAACCTTGACCCATCCTACACCGGCTTTGTCAAGGGCAGCCTGTTCAGCATCGGCGGCACCCCCATCCCCAACTATGTGCTGTTCGCCATTGTGCTGACGGCGGTCATGTGGTTCGTGTGGAACAAGACCACCTTCGGCAAGAATATGTTCGCTCTCGGCTCCAACGAGGAGGCCGCCAGAGTTTCCGGCGTCAATGTGTTCGGCGTGACGGTGGGCGTTTTCGCCCTGGCCGGCGCTATGTATGGTTTTACCGGCTTCATCGAGGGCGCACGTATCGGCTCCAACACGGCCAACACCGGCCTGAATTATGAGTTGGACGCAATCGCGGCCTGCGTCATCGGCGGCGTGTCCTTCGTGGGCGGCATCGGTAAGATCAGAGGTATCGTTATCGGCGTTGTCATGCTGCGGCTGATCTTCGTGGGTCTGACCATGGTGGGTGTGCCGCAGGATCTGCAATACCTCATCAAGGGCGCTATCATCCTGTTTGCCTGCGCACTGGATATGCGGAAATACCTTGTGAAAAAATGATCTGCGACAAAGATGGCCCGCCTTTGCGAGCCATCTTTGCTTTATCTGGAACTTTTTGCGGCGAAACTGCGGCAAAAACCGCCGTTCTTCCTGCAATCCAGCCAATTCACGTTCGGACTACCCCTTGAACTCGAAAAACATGGACATACCGTTTCGCTTCGCTTCACTTCGTGGTATAATAGCCGCAAAAGAGGCTGCTATCGGATCGCTGCTTTTCCATCCGGCAAAGCCGGAGGACCGGGCGGCGGAGGTGCCGTAGACAAGAAAGAAGGTCGGAGCCATGGAACTGTACCGGGTGCTGTTGGTAGATGACGAGGAGGATATCCGTGAGGGTATCAGCCGGAAAATGGACTGGCTGGGGCTGGGATTCTCTCTGGTGGGGGAGGCCGCCAACGGTCAGGACGCTTTGGAACTGGCGGAGAGTCTGCGGCCTGACGTGATCCTGACGGACATCAAGATGCCGTTTATGGACGGGCTGGAGCTGTGCCGCATTTTGACAGACCGGCTCCCGGCGGCCCGGTTCGTGGTCTTTTCCGGTTTTTGATGCGTTCGAGTACGCCAAGCAGGCCATCCAGATGAACGTGGTGGAGTACATCCTGAAGCCCATCAACGCCGATGAGCTGTCCGCCGTGCTGCGGCGGCTGAAGGACCAGCTGGACCGGGAGCGGGCGGAACGGCGGAACGTGGAGCTTCTCCGCAGCCGCTATATGGAAAACCTGCCCATCCTGCGGGAATTATTCTACGCCAATCTGCTGGACGGCCGCATTGAGCCGGGAACGGAACGGGAACGGGCGGCGCGTCTGGACATCGACCTGCAAGGCGAGGAATGGGCGGTGGGACTGGCCTACATCGGCAGCGACCGGAGAGACGCCCTGTCGACCCTGTCCATCCAGAACTTGCTGGAGGAGACCCTGACGGCGGATCGCTGCAAGCTCTCCCTGTATAATGACTGGGTAGCGGTGATCGTCAGCCTGACGGAATCATTTACCATCTATGACCTGATCCGCGTGCTGGACCGGGTCTGTACATTGGCGGCATCCTATCTGGGCCTGACGCTGACGGTGGGCGTGGGCGCCCCCTGCAAAGAGCTTTCCGGGATGGCGCGGTCCGCAGCTGAAGCGAGAACGGCGCTGGAATACCGTTCCATGGTGGGCCGGGGACAGGTCATCTACATCGGAGACCTGGAGCCGGACGGCGGTCAGGTGCTTACCTTCGAGGAAGCGGACGAGCGCACATTGACTGCGGCGGTGAGGCTGGGCAGCGAACAGGAGGTCCGGGACGCGGCGGCGGCTCTGGCGGGCAAGATCCGGGAGGCGAACCCCTCCGCCGGACAGTACAACCTGTTCCTTATGGAACTGGTGACGCACCTGATGAAAATGACCCGGCGCTCCGGCGTGGGCGTGGAGGAGGTTTTCGGCACGGGCTTTTCCTTACCCATTCAGGACTCCGCGCTGCCCAGTCTGGAGGAACTGGAGGACTGGTGCGCGGAGCGCTATCTGCGGCTCCGCACGCTGATCCGCCGCCGTCAGACGGATTCGGCGGGACAGACGGTGGAAGCGGCCAAGGAGTATATCCGGCAGCATTACGCGGAGAGCGACCTGTCGGTGGAAAAGCTGTGCGCGTATCTGCATTTAAGTTCCACCTATTTTTCCACGCTGTTCAAACGGGAAACGGGGACCAGCTTCACAGCCTATGTTACCACGGTGCGGATGGAGGCGGCTGCGGAAGCGATCCGCGGCACAGAGGAGAAAACGTATCTCATCGCCCAGCGGTGCGGCTATGAGGACCCCAACTATTTCAGCTATGTGTTCAAGCGGCATTTCGGTGTGACACCGACGAAGTACCGCAGCGAGGGTAAGTGACGGACGGAGAGAGGAGCCACCCGTGGATAAGAAATCTTCCGGCTTTAAAGCGAGGTGGAAAGCGCGTTATCACCATGCCAGTATTCAGTTGATCCTGTCCATCGCCTTTACGGCGGTGGCAGTGATTGGAATGCTGTTTCTGGGAATGGCGCTGCTGCTGCGCTTTTCCTCCTCCGCCAACGAGATGGCGGCGGAGAGCAGCCAGCGTGTGCTGGCACAGGTGAACTGGAATCTGGACAGCTATCTGCGGAACATGATGCGGGTATCCGACACGGTGTACTACCGGGTCATCAAGAGCGCGGATCTGGAGCAGAGTGACACGGCGCAGGAGCTGCGCGACGCTTTGAAGCTGCTGTACGCCAAGGACCGGGATGTGCTGGTGTCTCTGGCGGTGTTTGACGAGAGCGGCGAGCTGATCTCCGCCACGCCCCTGACAGAATTGAAAAACAGCGTGACGCCCAGCCGTGAGGGGTGGTTCACCGCTGCCATGGAGCGCATTGAAAACCTGCATTTTTCCACGCCTCATGTGCAGCACCTGTTTGAGGACCCCGACGCGCGGTATCATTGGGTGGTGTCCCTCAGCCGCCATGTGGAGCTGACCCGGGGCGGCGTGATCCAAAGCGGCGTGCTGCTGGTGGATATGAACTTCAGCGGTATTGAGCAGATCTGCAAGGATGTATCCTTTTTTGACGGGCAGGGTTATCTCTACCTGATCGACGGAAACGGAGAGATCATCTACCACCCCCGTCAGCAGCTTCTCTATGCGGGCTTGCAGGAGGAAAACAACCTGACGGCCGCCGGGTATTCCGACGGGACGCATACGGAGATCTTTCAGTCCCAGCGTCGGCAGGTAACGGTGAAAACAGTGGGCTACACCGGCTGGAAGCTGGTAGGCGTGGTGCCGGCGGAGACGCTGCGGGACAATTACAGTCAGCTTTTGCTGTTTGCCCTGTTTATAGTGTCCTTCTCCATCTTTTTGCTGGTATTCGTGAACCTGCGGCTTTCGGAATGGATCACAGCACCTATGAAAAAGCTGGATCATGCGGTGAGAGAGCTGGAAAAGGGCGTGGAGTCCGTTGACTTCAATGTGGACGGCCCCTATGAGGTGGAGCATCTGAGCCATTCCGTGCAATCCATGATCTCCACCATGCGGCACCTGATGGAGGATGTTCTCCGTCAGGAGGAGGAAAAGCGCCGCAGCGAGCTGGACGTGCTGCAATCCCAGATCAATCCGCACTTCCTGTACAACACCCTGGACAGCGTGGTGTGGATGACGGAGAACGGCCGGACACAGGAGGCTGTGGTCATGCTGACGGCGCTGGCCCGGTTTTTCCGGATCTCTCTCAGCAAGGGCAGCAACATCATTCCCATCGGGGACGAGATCGAACACGCCCGGAATTATCTGACCATCCAGAAAATGCGTTATAAGAATAAGTTCTCTGCCGACATTTCCGTGGAGCCGGGGGTGGAGAAGCTGTATACCATCAAGCTCATCATCCAGCCGATTCTGGAAAACGCCATCTATCACGGCATGGAGTATGCCGACGGTGACGGCGAGATCCACATCCGGGCCTTCCGCAAGGGAGAAACGGTGGTCATCGAGGTGGAGGACAACGGGCCGGGTATGTCGGAGGAAATCGTGGAGCAGCTTTTGAAGCCCACCAGGGATGTGAGTGTCCCGAAGGCAAAGGGCTCCGGTATCGGCTTCCGCAATGTTCACCAGCGGATCCAGCTGACCTTTGGCAACGCTTATGGCCTGACCATCCGCAGCGAGCCGGATAACGGGACGGTGGTGCGGATCTGCCTGCCTGTCTTGGAGGAAGAGGACGCCCGGAAGTACCGGAAGGAGGGGGAGCGGTGAGCCGGAAAGTATTATTGCAGCTGGTGCTTCCCCTGATTGGATTGAGTGTGCTGTTCTGGCTGCTGGCCTTCGCTCCCGGTGATAAGCATCACCAGCCAGCCCTGCTGGAAATGTCCGTTATTCTGCGGGATGGAGACGGCAATGTTTCCGCCATGCGAAAGGGCATGGAGCAGGCGGCCAAGGATCTGAACGTGGAGCTGCGCTTCCTGACCCCGGCGGAGGACAACAGTGCCGTTGAACAGGTGCAGTTGCTGGAACATGAGGTGTCGGGAGCGGCTCCGGCCATTCTGCTGATACCGGCGGACCGGGAGGCGCTGGGCGAGGCGGTATCCGCCGCCGCAGGAAAGACGACCCTTGTGACGGTGGAGAGCGATATGACTGCGTGGGGAGCCGATGCCTCTATCAGTATGGATCATCAGGCCCTTGGCGAGGCGCTTGGGAAAGCGGCGCTGAACGGTGTGTCCTTCGGCGGCACGGTGCTGCTGCTGGACAGCCTGCTCGGGGACAACGGCGTGCGGGAGCGTATGGAAGCGGCTAAGGCACTTTTGGAAGAAAAGGGCCGGCAGGTGCGCATTTACCGGTGGACCTCTGACAGTACAGCCTTCGCCAATATTTTGCGGATCGAGCGCCCGAAGGCCGTGATCGCCTTTGAAGCGGCGGCGCTGACGGAAATGGCGGAGCTGTCACGGGGAGAGGAAGCTTTCCCACTGCTCTATGGCTGCGGCTCCACCGCCGGCATCGCCGCCGCGCTGGAAAAGGGCCGTGTGACGGCCATTGCGGCGGTCAACGTGTTCTCTGCCGGGTATCTGGCAGTGGAGGCTGCGGCAAAGCTGGCCCGGCATGAAAGCTGGACGGGGGCCTCATCTGTGGGCTTTTCCATCGTCCGGCAGGAAACGATGTACAGCAGCGATAATCAGAAGCTGTTGTTCCCTGTGACCTGAGACAGGAAGGAGAGAAGACGGATGAAAAGAATCGGTTGTCTGATCGCCGCACTGTCTCTGCTGATGACGCTCTCTGCCTGCCATACAGGCGGGGAAGCTGAGCCAACGCTTCGGATCGGCGTGGCGCTGTATCAGCAGGAGGACACATTTATTGAGACCGTGACCAGAGAATTGCAGCGGGTAGCCCTGGAGAAAGAACAGGCGCAGAACTGCAAAATCAACTTATATATCACCGACGGCAAGGAAAGCCAAACCAGTCAGAATGAGCAGGTGGACCGCTTCCTGGAGAGGGGATATGACGTGATCTGCGTCAACATCGTGGACCGCACGGCGGCGGCGGTGATCATCGACAAGGCGCAGGCTGCGGGGGTGCCGGTAATCTTTTTCAACCGGGAACCGGTGGAGGAGGATCTGCGCCGCTGGAAACACGCCTACTATGTGGGCCTTCCAGCGGGAGATGCCGGAGTTTTACAGGGTGAGCTGGTACTGGACGCATGGCGGACCCAAAGAGACACGCTGGACCGTAACGGCGACGGCGTGATCCAGTATGTGATGCTGGAGGGAGAGCCGGGGCATCAGGATGCCCTGCTCCGGACGGAGTTCTGCATCTCCACTCTGGCAAACGCAGGCGTCTCTGCGGAAAAACTGGCCAGCGATGCTGCCAACTGGCAGCGGGGTCAGGCCAGCGTCAGTATGCGCCAATGGCTGCAGGAGTTCGGAGAGAACATCGAGGTAGTCTTTGCCAATAATGACGACATGGCATTGGGAGCGATTGACGCCTGCGCGGAGGCCGGCTTGGACAAGCGCTCCATGCCCTTCATTATAGGCGTAGACGCCACGCCGCCAGCCTTGGAGGCACTGCGGGAGGGAACGCTGAAGGGGACTGTCCGCAATGACGCTGTCGGATTAGCAGAGAGCATGATGGAGCTGGCCGTTTCCCTATCCGTGGATGGAGAGCCTTCTCAGGATCTGGAATTGACGGATGAGCGGTATGTGTGGCTGCGGTATGAGGCGGTCACAGCGGAGAGCTTAGAAGATCAGGCCGTTTCATAAGAACGGCGGACATAGAATAGAAGCCCGCAGAGGGCCGGATGTACGAAGAAAACAAGGAGGCGTGAGGTATGACATATACAGGGCTGGAGACCTATGTGCAGCAGGCTGCATTTCATAAAACGCTCACTCGGCTTTATGGTGCGGAGGGGGCAGAAAAGGCCCATTCCCGCTGCACGGAGGTCATGGAAGAGTTTTATAAGACCTTTGACCGTCCGGCGGAGGCGCTGTTCAGCGCACCCGGCCGTACGGAGATCGGAGGAAACCACACCGATCATCAGAAGGGCTGCGTACTGGCCGCCTCTGTTGATCTGGATATTCTGGCGGCCGTGGCGCCTACGCAGAGCGGGATCATCCGGGTGCTGTCTCAGGGATATCCCATGATCGAGGTGGATCTCCGCGAGCTTGACCCGAAGGAGGAAGAGATCAATACCTCAGCGGCGCTGATCCGGGGCGTAGCGTCCTGCATGAGCGCCATGGGCTGTGATCTGCGGGAGCGGGGACTGGATGTGTACATGACCTCCACCGTCCCCAAGGGCAGCGGTTTGAGTTCTTCCGCTGCCTATGAGGTGCTGATGGGGACCATGCTCAACGAGCTTTTCTGGGAGGGGCGCTGCACGGCGGTGGAGCTGGCCCAGATCGGCCAGTACGCGGAGAATGTGTTCTTCGGAAAGCCCTGTGGTCTGATGGATCAGATGGCCTCCTCCGTGGGCGGCGTGGTATCTATTGATTTCGAGAATACGGCCCACCCGGCGGTGGAGCAGCTGGATGTGGATCTCCATGCCTACGGCTACGCCCTGTGTATTCTGGATTCCGGCGCGGGCCACGAGGATCTGACCAATGAATACAGCGCCATCACCAACGAGCTGCGGGCGGTCTGCCGCGTTTTTGACAAAGAGGTGCTGCGTGAGGTGCCGGAGGAAGCGTTCCTTGCGGAACTGCCCAAGGTCAGAGCAGCGGCAGGGGACCGGGCGGTAAACCGGGCGTTCCATGTCTACGCGGAAAACCGTCGGGCACTGGCGGAAAAAGAGGCGCTCCGTCAGGGGGATTTCGACAAGTTCCTTGCATTGGTGCGGGAGTCTGGTCGGTCCTCCGCCATGTATTTGCAGAATGTCATTCCCACCGGAAGCACGGCGGCGCAGGAACTGATGGTGACCATCGCCCTGTGCGAGCGTATTCTGGAGGGGCGGGGCGCTGTCCGTGTCCACGGCGGTGGCTTCGGTGGTACCGCCCAGGCCTTTGTGCCGCTGGATATGTTGGACACCTTCAAGAAAGCGACGGAGGCGGCGCTGGGCAAGGACTGCTGCCATGTGGTGATGATCCGGCCAGCTGGCGGCGTCAGATTGGGATAAGGAGAACGGACGCATGAGTTACCAAGCCATCAAGGACCTGGTGGGCTACGCCCTCCGCACGGGACTGATCGATGAATATGACCGCCCTTGGGCGGTGAACGAGCTGCTGCAGGCTATGGGGATGGATGCATGGGAGGAGCCGGCGGAAACGCATGAGCGCCCCTTGGAGGACATCCTGAAGGAGCTGCTGGATGACGCGGCGGCCCGGGGACGGATCGAGGATGATACCACGAACCGGGATCTCTTTGACACGGAGCTGATGGGGCGGCTGACGCCCCGGCCCTCTCAGGTCATCAGCGAGTTCCGGCGGCGGTATCAAGCTGGCCCGAAGGACGCCACGGACTGGTTTTACCGCTTCAGTCAGGACACGGACTACATCCGGCGCTACCGCATCGCAAGGGATGTGAAGTGGAAGGCGGCCACCCCCTACGGGGAGCTGGACATCACCATTAACCTCTCCAAGCCGGAGAAGGACCCCAAGGCCATCGCGGCGGCAAAGGCGGCCCCTCAGACCAGTTATCCCAAGTGCCAGCTTTGCCGGGAAAACGAGGGCTACGCGGGACGGCTCAATCATCCCGCCCGACAGAACCACCGGATCATCCCCATTACCATCAATCAGGAGGACTGGTTCCTGCAATACAGCCCCTACGTCTACTATAACGAGCACTGCATCGTTCTGAATGGGCATCACACCCCCATGAAGATCGACAAAGCCACCTTCCGCAAGCTGCTGGACTTCGTTAAGCAGTTCCCCCACTACTTTGTGGGCAGCAACGCAGATCTTCCCATCGTGGGCGGCTCCATTCTGAGCCATGACCATTTCCAGGGCGGTTGCTACACCTTTGCCATGGAGAAGGCCCCCATTGAGCGGCCCATCGCCTTCCGGGGCTTTGAGGATGTGGAGGCGGGCATCGTCAAGTGGCCTATGTCCGTGATCCGGCTCCGCTGCGGAGACGATCAGCGTCTTGTGGAGCTGGCAGACCGCATCCTCACCGCATGGCGGAGCTATACGGACGAGGCGGCCTTTGTGTTCGCAGAGACCGACGGTGAGCCCCACAACACCATCACCCCCATCGCCCGGATGCGGGACGGAAAGTTTGAACTGGATCTGGTGCTGCGGAACAACATCACCACGGAGGAATACCCTCTGGGCGTGTATCACCCCCATCAGGAACTGCACCATATCAAGAAGGAGAACATCGGCCTCATCGAGGTCATGGGCCTTGCAGTGCTTCCCGCCCGGCTGAAAGCCGAGCTGAACGGCGTGGCCCGGGCGCTGGCCCGTGGCGAGGACCTGCGGGCTGATGAGACGCTGGCAAAGCACGCAGACTGGGCCGAGGAACTGAAAAGCCGCTATACGTTTACCGAGGAAAACGCGGAGGAGATCCTGCAGCGGGAGGTCGGCGCAGTGTTCGCCACGGTTCTGGAACACGCCGGCGTTTACAAGTGTACACCGGAGGGCAGGGAAGCCTTCTTAAGATTTGTTCAGAGCGTGTAAGCTGGATATAGACGTGAAAAATAAGGAGGACGTGTATATGAAAACCATTCTGGTGGCCGGCGGAGCCGGCTATATCGGCAGCCACATGGTAGCGCTGCTGGTCAAGCGGGGCTACGAGGTCGTGGTGGCGGACAATCTGCGCACCGGACACTGGCAGGCCGTCAAGGGCGCGCGGAAGATGTATGTAGGCGATCTGCGGGACGGCGCGTTCCTGCATCAGATCTTCACGGAAAACAAAATCGACGGCGTCATCAACTTCGCAGCCTTTTCGCTGGTGGGCGAGAGCGTGACCAACCCGCTGAAGTACTACGGCAACAACGTGGAGGGCGCGGTGTCCCTGCTGTCGGCCATGCAGGCTCACGGCGTGGACAAGATCGTGTTTTCTTCCACGGCGGCGGCCTACGGCGAGCCGGAGAAGCAGCCCATTGAGGAAGGGGACCGCACGGAACCCACCAATCCCTACGGCGCGACGAAGCTGGCCATCGAAAATATGTTGAAATGGTGCGACTGCGCCTACAAGATCCGCTATGTGGCGCTGCGCTACTTCAACGCCGCTGGCTCCGACACGGAGGCAGGCATCGGCGAGGATCACAACCCCGAATCCCACCTGATCCCGCTGGTGATGAAAACGGCTCTGGGTCAGCGGGATCACATCGGCATCTTCGGCGAGGACTACCCCACGCCGGACGGCACCTGCGTGCGGGACTACATCCATGTGAAGGACTTGGCGGAGGCTCATCTGCTGGCACTGGAATATCTGGAGCGGGGCGGCAGCAGTGACGTGTTCAATCTGGGCAATGGCGCCGGTTATTCCGTGCGGGAGATCATCGAAACGGCCCGCCGGATCACCGGCAAGGAGATCAAGGCCGTTGTGGAGCCCCGCCGGGGCGGCGACCCCTCTGTCCTGATCGCCTCCAACAAGAAGGCTGCCGAGGTTCTTGGTTGGAAGCCTGTTCTGGGGCTGGATCAGATCATTTCCGACGCATGGGCGTGGCACAGCGGCCATCCCAACGGCTATGAGGGATAAGAGATGTATCGATTGAAGCCGTTTGGCGTACTGAATGGCAGAGAGGTGCCCCTTATCGAGCTTTCCAATGACAAATGCGCCGTAGAGCTGCTGCCCTACGGTGCGGTTGTCCGGGCTATCCGCGTGCCGGACCGAACCGGCAAACTGACGGACATCTGCTTGGGCTATGACGATCTGGAGAGCTACCGGACGCTGGACGCCTGCTTTGGCGGAACCATCGGCCGCTGCGCCAACCGCATCGGCGGGGCACGGTTCACCATCGACGGCAGGTCGTACCGCGTCACGGCCAACGAAGGGGAAAACTGCCTTCACGGCGGAATCGAGGGCTTCCACAAGAAACTGTGGGAATTTACCTGCGAGGAAAACGCGGTCACCTTCTCCTACACCTCTCTCGACGGTGAGGAGGGTTTTCCCGGCGCTGTCCGGGTGGAGGTCACCTATCGCCTGATCGACAATCAGCTCACCATCGCCTACAAGGCGGCGGCGGACCAGAGCACGGTGGTGAATCTCACCAACCATACCTACTTCAATTTGGGCGGCCACAGCAGCGGCACAGTGGAGAATCATGTGCTGACCCTGCGGGCCAGCCGGTATACGCCCATGGACAGCGGGAATATCCCCGTGGGGACGCTGGCGCCGGTGGAGGGAACGCCGCTGGATTTCCGGACACCTGCGGCATTTGGGAGCCGTCTCCACGATAAAGCCTTTAACGGCGGGCGGGGATACGACCACAACTATGCGCTGGACGGCGGAGAAGGCCCGGTGGCGGAGCTGTGGTGCCCCGCCACCGGCATCGGTCTGGAAATGACCACCTCGATGGAGGGAATGCAGCTCTACACGGCGGGTTGGCTGACGGAGCGCAAGGGAAAGGACGGTGCGGTCTACGGTCAGGCCCACGGTGTCTGTCTGGAGACGCAGCATTTTCCCAACGCGGTGAACTGCCCAGCGTTCCCGTCGCCGATCCTGCGCAAGGGAGAGACGCTGCAACAGTGGACGGCTTTCCGCTTCTTTGCACGATAAAATAATGACATGGCGAAAGAGGACAGTGCTTAAAAAGCACTGTCCTCAGCGTGTCGAAAAAGCCTTTTCTCCCCCGCGCGGGGCAGAAATACACCGTCGGCCCAGCCGGTTTCCGTGCGCTTTGCGCCCGGAAATCGGGGCCTTCCTCGAAACGGACTCGCTTTCTCCGCCGCTGGCGGCGCATCGCCCGTTTCCCCTTCTTGGGTTTCCCGCGCACACCCTTCCTTACCGGTACGGAGGATTTACCACTTTATCGACAGTTTCAGGCCGAAAATATACACCGTCGGCCCAGTTGGGATCGGAGCCTGCTGCGGATTTTACTCCTGCGGGGTCAACTCGCCGGTTTCGGTGTTGATGACGTAGCCTCGGATGGTGACATCGGCGGGCATAAGGGGATGGTTGCGCAGCAGGTCCACGGTCTCCGCTACGGAGTTCTCCACGCAGTCGAAGCCCCGGAGCCACGCCTCAAAGTCAATGCCGCAGTAGCGCATCATGTCGATATGGTCCTGAGAAACGCCCCGCTGGATCAGGTGGCGGATCATCATGTCGGCATTGATGTGGGCTACGCCGCAGTCCGTGTGGCCGATGACCATGACCTCCTCCACACCCAGCTCGATGATGCCCACCAGCAGGCTGCGCACGGCACTGTCAAAGGGGCCGGTGATCATGCCGCCGGCGTTTTTGATCAGCTTCACATCACCGTTGCGGATGCCCAGCGCTGCGGGGAGCAACTCCACCAGACGGGTATCCATGCAGGTGAGGATGGCGATTTTCTTGTCTGGGAACTTACTGGTCTGGAACTTTTCATAGCCCCTGGACCGGACAAATTCGCGGTTATATGCCAGCATTTCTTCGATCATGGCAGTTCTCCTTTTCACTTTTTTTCTATCATACCGGATTTTGCCACCCCGCGCAACCGGAATCTTTCGGAAATTGCAGCATGGCAAATGGCGTATTGACAACATAAAACTTTTTTGATAAAATTCCTCCGTCAGCACAAGCTGGCAAAGTTGGCACAAGCTGACATTTTCCGCATATGTTTTTATACGCTCAGGCAATACAGATATTACGAAGGTATCAGTGTCCTCCCAAGGAGGGTATTGGTGCCTTTTTTGTTTGATGCTGCGGGAAATGCTTGCATAACTTATTTTGGGAGGAAACTATGAAAAAACGAAACAGATTTATCAGCCTTGTGCTGACGCTGGGGCTTGCACTCAGCGTGATGGCCACGTCCGTGTCCGCATCCAAGTTCGTGGATGCCCACGGGAATGAGTTGGAACTGGATGACACGCTGGAGGCTTACAGCAGCGTGGTGCTGTCCGGCGCGGACAACGCGGCCCGTAAGGCGGAGACCAATTTGGGCGATCTGTGGACCGACGCGCTGCGATGGTTCGCCGTGTCCGGCAAGATCAATGCGTACTTTGACGAAGACGATGTGGCTGTCGGCAACACCAAGGTGGAGGTGGACGCCGATCACATTGTTGCCCTCTGGAACGGTGGCAATCTGCGCGCCGACATTGCTGTCGGCAAGTTCGGCGCGACGGAGCTGGCATCCGTCCTGCCCTATCCCAACAAGGTGGCTGTGATCTACATGAGCGGCGCTCAGCTGCTGGAAGCTCTGGAGGCGGCCTCTCAGGCGCTGCCCTACGGCGATGCATCCGCCGATGCCTGCGCTTCCTTTATGCAGGCTGCGGGCCTGACTTACAGCGTCAACGCGGATCAGGCCTATGATAAGGGAGAAGCCTACGGCAAGCACTGGTTCAAGGCAAATTCCGTCAGCCGTGTGACGATCACCGATGTAAACGGCAAGGCGTTCGACCCGAACGCTACCTATGCGGTCATTACCCACAACGCAAACTTTAACGGCATGGACTCCTCTTATATGTTCAAGGCGGCTGCGGAGGCTAACGAGAAGTCTGCCATCACCAAGGCCGTTGTGCGGGATGTGGTGTGGATGTACATCAGCGAAGAGCTGGGGAATGTGGTGGGCGACGCCTATGCCGCCCCTCAGGGCCGCATCACGGTAACGGCCACCGCGGCGCCGGCTGAGTCTGCGAAGCCCAGCCAGTCCGCGACCACGACAGAGAATGGAACCTACACCGTTGTGTCCGGCGACTCCCTCTGGAAGATCGCATCTAAGGTCTACGGCAGCGGCAAGCTGTGGAGCAAGATCTTCTCTGCCAATCCTCAGATCAAGGACGCGGCCATGATCTATGTGGGTCAGACGCTGACCGTTCCCGCAAAGTAAATCACGAGGCACAAGCCGCAGGAGACCTGCACATCCGTCACAAGACGGATGTGCGGGCATCCTTATTGCTTTAGAACAGAGCGGACCACTTGGGACTGCTGTGTTGTACGGCAATCAAAACCATACCATCGCTCGACAAGGGCAAACACGCCTGACAGCGCGTCTTTCCGGCGCTTTTTGCTCTTTTCACCTTGGTGGGCGCCAGCCCGCCTGCATCTCAAAAAACAAAAATCACTCGAAAATCCATCCCTGTCAGGTGCAGATATTTCTGCCCGTCAAAACCGTGTCTGCCCTTGTCAAGCGATGGTAGAAAATGAGGACTTATCGTATGAACCGTGAATTGCAAACGATCATTGTTGAAGTGGAAAAGGCCGTGGTAGGCAAGCGTGAGGTCATAGAAAAGATCCTGATGGCGCTGCTGGCCGACGGACATGTTCTGCTGGACGATATCCCCGGCGTCGGCAAAACAACGCTGGCGGTGGCCCTGAGCCGCACACTGGGCCTGACCTATAACCGCATCCAGTTCACGCCGGATGTGCTGCCGTCCGATATTGTGGGCTTTTCCATTTACAACAAGGACAGTGGCTGCTTTGAGTACAAGAGCGGCGTGGTGAGCAATACCAACCTGCTGCTTGGGGACGAGATCAACCGGACGTCCAGCAAAACCCAGTCCGCCCTGCTGGAAGCGATGGAAGAACGTCAGGTCACGGTGGACGGCACAACTTATCCGCTGCAAAAGCCCTTTGCGGTGATCGCGACCCAGAACAATGTAGGAACCGCAGGCACCCAACTGCTGCCCTATGCCCAGATGGACCGGTTCCTTGTCCGGCTTTCCATCGGTTATCCCGATTATGAGGCCCAGATGTCCATTCTCCGGGACCGCCAGAGCACAGATCCCATTGGTTCCGTGGCGCAGGTGGTCACCCGTGACGATGTGCTGCGGATGCAGGCGGAGGTGCGGGCCGTCACAGCAAAGGACAGTATTCTGGACTATATTACCCGTCTGGCCATGGCGTCCCGGGAGCATCCCATGGTGGAGGTAGGCATCAGCCCCCGCGGCACCCTGTTCCTTGACCGTATGGCCAAGGCCCATGCTTATCTGGAGGGCCGGGATTATGTGACAGGCGGCGATGTGCAGGCGATTTTCCATGATGTCTGCGCCCATCGTGTGATCCTTAACCAGAAATCACGGCTGTCCGGCGGAACGGTTACGCAGGTACTGAACGAACTGCTGGAAACGGTGGAAGTTCCGGACCGCAGACAGGCATGATGCGGAAACGGAGATTTGCTTACGGCGCATGGCTGCTGTTTGTCATTTTGCTGTATTTCTTTGAGAACAATACCGGCACCCGGACGATTTTGGCCGCTTCGGTTTTCCTGCCGGCTGTGTCGGTCCTCTGCGCGGTGCGTTCAGCCAGACGGGTAACGGTTCATCTATCTGCGCCGGACTGCTGCAAACAGGAAGATGCTGCGGAATGCTCCGTGCGGGCAGAGGGCCTTCTGCCCGGAGCGGTGCTGACGGCAGTGCTTCGGGGCCGCAGTCGCCTGACCGGGGAGGAAACGGCGGTGAAGCTCTCGGCCTCGCAGTTTGCGCCTGACGCGGCAGGTACGCTGCGTACCGCCCATTGCGGTACGGTCATACTTTCTCTCAGCGACGCGGCTGTGCAGGACTGGTTTGGCTTGTACCGCTGTGCCCTGACAGTTCGGAGCACCCGCTTCGTGACCGTCGAGCCGCCGCTGTTTGATGTGCGGATTACCCTTGCGGAAAATGAAACGGTCACGGCGGACAGCGAGCGCTGGTCTTCCACCCATCCGGGGCACGATCCCAGTGAGACCTTCGGATTCCGTACATACGTCCCCGGCGATCCCATCCGGCAGATCCACTGGAAGCTTTCCCAAAAGACAGACTCCCTGATGGTGCGGGAACTGGGGCTTCCGGTAGCGGAGGAGGTTCTGCTGCTGTTGGATACCTCCATCACGGTACGGGAAAATGCTGCGGATGCGCTGGACGCGGCCATGACGGCGCTGCTGTCCTTGTCCCGGTCCTTGACAGAACAGGGAATCACCCATTCTGTTGGCTGGAAAAACAGGGAATTAGCGGAACTCTCTCTGTGCACGGTACAGGATCAGCAGGACTGTACAGCGGTGCGTGAGCAGATTTTGACTGCCGCTGCCGCACCGGATGCGGAAAGCATCTGCGACTGCTTCCGCAAATGGTCCGGGGATGTCTATGCGCATACCGTTGTCTGCGCACCGTCCTTGCCCCGGGGCCTTTCCCTGCTGCAGGCTGGCAACCGTGTGACCGTGCTGCTGTCTGACGGCGGCGCACAGAGCTGCGGCGGGGTGACAGTTGTACCCTTTTCGCGGAAGAATATGGCGCAGGAATTGGAATATCTTGAGATTTAAGGAATGTTCATGAAACATCAAACGGTTGGGTTACAATTTGATTTTCAAAAAAGCAAGCGGGCAAAACCGTGGAAAACAGCACTCCCCATTGCCGGTGTGCCGCTGCTTGCGGCAGTGCTGCTTCTGGCCCTCAAGCCTGCCAGAGAAAGCCTGAAGTGCTTGTGCAATCTGGTGTTTGCGGCCAGCGAGGCGGTCAATGCCTATGCCTACGATTATTTTGAGGTTTCGGACGCGGCCAGCCCGGTTCTGGCATTGGGCCTGCTGGTGACGGCAGCGGCCGGTGTTCTCCTGCTTGCATACCTGCGCGGCAGCAAGATCGTTCCGCTTCTGGCGGCGTTGGCCCTGACCGGCGGGGAGATCTGGTTCGGACTGACTCCTCCGGCGGCTGTCAATGTGCTGATTTTTGCGCTGCTGGCGCTGTTGGCCCTGCCTGTGGATACCCTGCGGGGCAGACTGGTATTTCTGCTGGCAGTCATGGCCGTTTTTCTGACGGTACAGCTCTTGGCTCCCGGTGTTCGCATGGGGGTGGAAGAAGCCTCTGAGCATGTGCGGGATCGGCTGGATGCTGCCGAACAGCTTGTTTCCGGCGCAGACTATACGCCGCAGCAGGAACCGCCCCAGACCGCCCGTGAGGAAAACCGGCTGGATACGGAAACCGCCGGAGAGATGTCCGGAGATACGCAGAATACGCAGGACTATCAGCATATTTATGAACAGGAACAGGAAATCAGCCGTCCCAAGCGCATCGACTATCTAAAAATCGCCGTACTGACGATTCTGATTTTGGCTCTGCTGACGTTGCCCTTCCTACCGTTCGTCCTGTTTGACGCCCGGCGGCGCAAGGCAATGGAACGGCGGGCGGCGTTTGATTCCCCTGACTGCGGGGAAGCGATCCGCGCCATGTTTCTACATCTGGCTGCCTATCTGGATCGATGTGGAAAAGGCGTTGGGAATCGCCCCTTCTCCCAATGGGACGCTGCGCTGGCCCAAACCGTTTCTCCGGAATACGCCGCGCAGTTCCGTCATGCCGCTGCACTTTTTGAGGAGTCTGCATACAGTACCCATGCCATGGGGGAGGAACAACGGGCCGAACTGCAAAGTCTTTTAACCGAAACGGAGCGGCTGCTGTATGACAATGCAGACCGGAGAACAAAATTTCGCTTGAAGTATGTGGAGTGTCTCCACGCCTGAGAGGAAGCAAGAATGAAAAACGCAAAGCTTTTATTGTTGACTGTGGTGCTGCTGACCCTGACGGGTTGCCGTACCCGGACCACCGTGCCTGTGGATCCGATCCCCGATGAGAACGGCGAGGCGGCGGAGGACCAACTGGGACAGGCCGAACAGATTGAGGACGCGGAAGACGATCCTGCGGCAGAAGAGGATGCCAGACCGGATGCGGATGCCCCGACCGCAACGGACCCGGATTCCGACCGAAAGACGTATGCGGAGGACGCAGACGCTGAGATCGTTCCCGGTGCGGACCAGTCCCTCACGCAGCAGGGGGACGGCGGAAAAACACCGGAGCATGATGCCAATGGAGGAGCTACCGGCGCAAAGAATGCGACCACCGGTGAGCTGACCGCAACGGAAACCGTTCCCGCTGACCAGGCAGGAAAAACCGGCGCGGACGAAAGTGGTCAAACGGCAGAAACCGCGCTGCTTTACTATCAAACGTTGCTGGAGGACCGTTTGAGCGGCCTCTTTGAGTGCCAGCGCTTCTATATTTACTGGGAGACGGCGGAGGACTATCACACTGTCCATAAATCATCTGATGAGCATCAGATCATCTCGAATGCCGGGGCGTATGACGTGTCCGCAAAGCTGCAAAATGACGCACTGATTGTGGATGACGGCTGGATCCAGCGTAAAGATCCCGGTGTGATCGTCAAGGTCGTGGAGCGCTCCGTTCTTGGCAGCGGAGTGTCGTCCACCCGACAGGCGGAAACGGTTTGCGGTGCGTTGAAAGCACGGGAGGGCTGGTCCGGGCTGGATGCCGTCCGGAATGGCCGGGTCATTCTGCTCTCCGAGGAGTTGCTTTCCGGTCAGGCCAGACGGACCGGCGCGGCGGTTTTGCTTGCCAAGGCCATGTATCCGAGCCTGTTCAGTGATACAGATGGGGGAGAGGCGCTCCGTGCACTTACTCAGGAAGCATACGGCGCGCCTGCGTCCGGTACATTTATTTATGTAGGATGAAAGGAATGGTTTTGATATGACGATTCTTGTGATTGACGGTCAGGGCGGAAAGCTTGGAAAACGGCTGGTGGAAAGCATCAAAAAATCCTTCCCGCAGGTGGGGGTCATGGCCATCGGGACCAACAGCGCCGCGTCAGAGAGTATGATGCGTGCCGGCGCGGACCGGGTGGCGACAGGTGAAAACCCGGTCATCGTTGCCAGCCGGACTGCCCGGATTATCGTTGGCCCCATGGGGATTGCCATTGCCGACGCGCTGATGGGAGAGATCTCTCCGGCAATGGCCAATGCCGTTGCTGCCAGCGCGGCCTACCGGGTGCTGATCCCCATGAATCTCTGCGACACCTATGTGGCAGGCGTCAGCCAGAAATCTTCTGCCATCATGGATGACGCGATGGAGCATATTCGCCAACTGCTGACGGAGATGGGAGATACTGCATGCCTATGACCCGGAACGATGCACGTTCTTCTGTGCAGATCAGAAAGCTTACCTACTCGGCGCTGTATCTTGCCATTGCATTGGTCCTGCCGTTTCTGACGGGACAGATCCCTGAGATTGGATCCATGCTCTGCCCAATGCACATTCCGGCATTGCTGTGCGGCTTTGTTTGCGGCTGGCCGTGGGGACTGGCGGTGGGATTTGTTTCCCCGCTGCTGCGGTCCCTTCTCTTTGGGATGCCTACGGCTTATACGGCGGCGGCCATGGCGTTTGAACTGGCCGCCTATGGCGCGGTTTCCGGGATCTTATACCGCATTTTCCCCCGCAGAAATTGGTCTGTGTATGTCACTTTGATCGCCGCTATGATCGTGGGCCGCCTGGTGTGGGGCGGTGTTCAGTTTGTGATGGCGGGCTTGCAGCATACCGCGTTTGACCGCTCTCTTTTTCTTGCAGGCGCAGTGACCAATGCGCTTCCCGGCATCCTTGTACAGATCATCCTGATCCCCATTCTTGTCATCACAATGGAGAAAGCCAAGCTGACGCTGAATGGGACGAGATAATGACAGAAGATCGAATCGGCAAAGAAATCAGCGGCAGTATGCACCGGCGATTCCCGTCGCGCAAAAGAGGACCCATCCAATACGGATGGGTCCTCTTTTCAAATAGCTGTCAGCGGAAGGTCGTCTGCGAAATGTTCACTTCCCGCCCGCAGCGGTTGTCAATGTCGGTATCGTTGTCCTCGAACACGCTGCCGGGGAAGGACAGGGGGCTTTCGGCGGGTACGCTCTTCAGCAGAACGGCGGTGCCGTTGTGGAAGAACTCGTTGTTCGCATACTGGGTGTGGGTGATGACGGTACCCTCGGCGTTGAAGCGGAATCCCACCTGATTGTCCTCAAAGCGGCAGTCCATGGCGTTGACCCAGGTGGTGCCGTAGGTCAGCACGCCGGTTTTCCAGCCGGAAACAGTACAGCTTGTCAGGTGCAGCTGGCGATCACGGCCAGCGCTGTCACCAGTGCGGCAATGTGCAGGAACTTCTTTTGCAGTGGCTTGGGGGCCTTTTGCCGTGTCCAGGGCTTGATACTGCGGGCGCAGTGGGGACAGAAGGATGCGCCATCCGGGAGGGGAACTCTGCAAAGCGGGCAGAGATTTTGCTTTTCCGGGGTGATTCTGGACTCTTTCATCTTTAAAATGCCTCCATCAGACGAAGAACGTTTTTATACCGCTTGGCGGGGCTGACGCGACTTTACGAAACGAAGGATCTGACCAAAGCGGAGCTGGCCCGCCGGTCCGGCATCAGCGAGGTCTATCTGCATCAGGTGTTTGCGGGGCGGCGGAATCCTTCCAGGGATCGGCTGCTGTGCATCTGCGTCGGTCTTGGCATCACGCTGGATGAGACCCAGCGGATGCTGACGCAGGGGGGCTACGCCCAACTGTATCCCCGCACCAGACGGGACGCCATTATCAGCTATGGCGTGGTCCATCAGCTGCCCCTGGGGGAGATCAATGACAAGCTGTTTGCGGAGCAGGAAAAAACCTTGTTTTGACCGGGCGCTGGGAAGGATTTGCCTGTGCGGAAAACGCACTGCAAATATAAAGACAACGAAAGGGAGGCAGAAGATGAAAAAGTTGACAACAATTTTGCTTGCGATGGCAATGACGCTGCCTCTGGTGGCTTGCGGAGGCGGGAACGCCGGAAACACCAATGGCGGAAATACCAACAGCGGAAGCACCGACAAGCATACCCATGTGGAGGAAGTTATGCCGGCAGTGGAGCCCACCTGCACGAAGACCGGGCTGACAGAGGGCAAGCGCTGCTCCGAGTGCGGCGAGGTTCTGGTGGCACAGGAAACCGTTCCCGCTCTGGGCCGCACAACCGAAAGCGGTACCTGCGAAAGATGCGGACAGTCATTCGGCGATTGGCGCATCGACTATTCTGTGGATGACTTCAATCAGCCAACAGATGAATGGTATATTACGGAAGACGAATATCTCGTAGGTACTTTTAGCAACAGCGCAACAACAAATTCAAAATTGTATGCGAATGTAATGGCGGATCTGGACGATAATGTTATGATATTCCTCTATGAATATGGCAGCAGACAGGTCAAAAACAGCTCTGAGCGCTATTGGGATGAATATAACATCACCATGAGAACGCCCGATGGTGCAGACCACAAGATAACAGGTACTATGATTGTGGTGATGATAGAGTTAATATTGATGATGCTTATATCGATGAGGTGCTGACAGCATTAAAGGGAGAGGGAAACGTCATGTTCCGCATTGAAAATGCTGACAGAACGGTTGAGAGCTACATGATTGAGGTTGCCACCTCCAACTTTGCGGAGCTGTATAACGCGGAGGAGCGCATGCAGCAACCTCCGCTTGAAAAAAAGCTGTCCGGTTGCTATAATTGGGTCTGTACGAAGCATTTTCCAGCTATAAGCGGGACTTTTCGACACAGACTATCCATCAGGGAGGGCTGTACGATGAAAGAACCTTCGCTTTGGACGTTGTTTTCGGATACCGGAGATCCGATGGCCTATCTGCTCTACCGCGCCGGGTCTGCCGGACGCTGATTTTCTTTCGGAGGCGGGGCCTCCGTACATAGGTGGTGAATTGATGGCGTTGTCGCCGTACATTGTGACAAAGGGCGTAGTCCTCCGGGAGACGGAGACAAGGGACGCCGATAAGATCCTAACCCTCCTGACAGCGGAGCGGGGCAAGCTCTCTGTCATCGCCCGGGGCGTCTGCCGCAAGGGGTGCAAATTCGCCGCCTGCGCCCAGCCGTTGGCCTACTCCGAGTGGACGCTTTACAAAAAGGGCGACTGGTACTACGCCAACGAGGGGGCCACTCTGGAACTGTTCAACGGCTTGCGGGCGGATCTGGACGCGATGGCGCTGGGGTTTTATCTGGCGGAGCTGACGGAGGCCGTCACCACAGAGGACGCGCCCCATCAGGGGCTTTTGAGCCACCTGCTCAACGGGCTGTACGCCGTTTCCGTTCTGCGAAAGCCTTTGCCGCTGGTGAAAGCGGCGTTCGAGGTCAAGCTGCTGTGTCTGGCAGGCTACGAGCCTCTGGCGGACGCCTGCGCCTACTGCGGTTGCCCCGATCCCCAACAGCCGTATTTCGACGTTTTGCAGGGCGTTCTCCGCTGCGGGACCTGCGGAGAGGGGCGCCGGGGTCTTCCACTGTGCCGGGATTCACTGGCCGCCCTGCGGCACATCGTTTACGGCGACCCCAAGCGGCTTTATTCCTTCACACTGGGACCGGAGGCCCAAAAGCGGCTGTCCGCTGCCGCCGAAGCCTTTGTCTCCGCCCAGTTGGAGCGGGGATTCCGGACGCTGGACTTCTATAAGAGTGTCCGGTGCATGAATGAGCCATCCTGATTGATTACATTTTGTATGATACCGTGCCTTTTATACGGTAAGGAGCGATTATGAGCGAATTATTTGATAAATCCATCCGCACCTTGGAGCTGCCGCGGGTCCTTCAACTACTGTCTGAGCAGGCGGTCAGCCCGGAGGCCAAGGAGCTGGCACTGGCGGTCCGGCCGGAAACAGATTATGAGGACGTGCTGCGCCTGCTGGATCAGACCGACGGCGCACGGGCCATGATCGTCCTGCGGGGGGCGCCGGGTTTTTCCGGTGTCAAGCCGGTAAAGGACCTGCTGGACCGGGCGGACCGGGGCGGCAGCCTCAACATCCCGGAGCTGATCCGGATCGGCGATCTGCTGTATGCTGCCCGCCGGGCCAAGGAGTATTTCAATGCCGACGCGGCAGAGCCTACCGCTCTCGACCAGATTTTTCTGTCCATCCACGGCAACCGGTTCTTGGAGGATAAGATCCGGCGGTGCATCAGCGACGAGAACACCGTGGCCGACGCCGCCAGCCCGGAGCTGGCGGACATTCGCCGTCACATGCGGGCGGCGCTGGCAAAAAGCCGGCAGATTTTGCAGAAGATCATCTCTTCCCCCAGCTATTCCAAGGTTTTGCAGGACAACATCATCACCCAGCGGGATGGGCGCTTTGTGGTCCCCGTAAGGGCGGATCAGAAGGGCAATCTGCCGGGACTGATCCACGATGTTTCCTCCACCGGCGCTACGGTATTCGTAGAGCCGATGGGAGTGGTGCAGGCCAACAACGAATACGCGGAATTACAGGCCAAGGAACAGGCGGAGATCGACCGCATTTTGGCGGAGCTGTCCGCTGATGCCGCCGCCCACCGGCGGGACATTCAGTGGGACCATGACGCATTGGTGCAGTTGGATCTGATCTTCGCCCGGGGCGAATTGAGCTATAAGATGGACGCGATCCGCCCCCAGGTGCGGCGGGACGGCTTGATCCGTCTGCGGAAGGCGCGGCACCCCCTGCTGGACAAAAAAACGGCGGTACCTATTGATATTGAACTGGGCGACGCGTTTGATACGCTGGTCATCACCGGCCCCAACACCGGTGGCAAGACCGTTTCTCTGAAAACACTGGGTCTGCTGACCCTGATGACCCAATGCGGCCTGCATATTCCCGCCGGGGACCGCAGCGAGGTGTCCGTTTACGAACGGGTGCTGGCGGACATCGGCGATGAGCAAAGCATCGAGCAGAGCTTGTCCACCTTCTCCGCTCACATGAAAACCATTGTGGAAATTTTACAGGAGGCGGACCGGGATAGTCTGATCTTGTTCGACGAGCTGGGAGCCGGTACCGACCCGGTGGAGGGCGCGGCGCTGGCCATCGCCATCATTCAGCACGTCCGGGCACTGGGGGCCAGAGCTGCCGCCACCACCCACTACGCAGAGCTGAAAACCTTTGCCATGACCACGCCGGGAGTGGAGAACGCCTCCTGCGAATTCAATGTGGAGACCCTCAGCCCTACTTATCGGCTGCTGATCGGCATCCCCGGCAAGTCCAATGCCTTTGCCATCTCCCGGCGGCTGGGCCTGCCCGATGAAGTTATCACCAACGCCCAATCGCAGATGAGCAAGGACAGCGTTCGGTTTGAGGACGTGCTGACCCAACTGGAGGCCAAGCGGCAGGCGTTGGAAAAGCGAGAGCAGGAGACTGACCGGCTGTACCGCCAGCGGGAGGAGGACGCCCGGAAAGCCCGGGAATTCCGGGAACAGATGCAGCGGGCCAAGGAAAATGCCCGCAGCCGGGGCGAGGCCGAGGCCAAGCGCATCCTGCGGGACGCCCGCTCTGCCTCCGACGCGGTGTTTGCCGAACTGGAACGGATGCGGAAGGAGCAGGCCAAGGCAGACCGGGCCATCAACGCCAATGAAGCCAGAGCCGAACTGCGCCGCCAGCTGAACGAGGCGGAGGACGCCATCGACAAGCGGGACGCCCGCTCCGAGCCAATCCCCAAACCCAGCCGCCCCATTCAGAAGGGGGATCTGGTGGAGATCCCTGGTGTTTCCACACCGGCAGAGGTGGTGGGCGTGGGCAGCGACGGCACCTTGCAGCTAAAGGCCGGTATTTTGAAAATGAAGGCCAAGGCCGACGAAGTACGGCTCATTGAGGACGATGAGCGGGCCGCCATGAAGAAAAAGGCCCCCAAGCCCACCCGGACCGCTGTGACCGGTCTCCGCACTGCCGCCAGCCGGGAACTGGATATCCGGGGCATGGAGACGCTGGAGGCGGAGAGCGTGGTGGAGACCTTCCTCTCCACTGCCGTCATGGGCCATTTGGAGACCGTCACCATCATCCACGGCAAGGGTACCGGCGCACTGCGGAATGCGGTGCATGATATCCTGCGGCGGAACAAAAATGTGAAGTCTTTCCGTCTAGGCGTTTACGGTGAGGGCGAAAACGGCGTCACCGTGGTGACCATGAAGTAATGTTGCATATTGGAACAAGGGAATAAAACAACCACGCCATACCGGGAGGTATGGCGTGGTTGTTTGTTTATTCAGCCGGACAGCTCCCGGATCTCCGTTTGGATCAGCCGTCCCGCCGCGGCGGAAAGTTGGTCCATCCGGCGGATGGGTGCCAGATCCTTCCCGTAGATGGTATGGGCGTTGGGAACGTTGGCGTTCTCCCCCATAAAGACGGCGGCCACCCGGACACCCTTCCGCCGCAAGGCCCGAACCTCGTCCGCCGTGTCCTCCACGCCTACCTGACCGTCATAGTCCCGGCTGAGGGGGACCTTGCCGGTAGGGAGGATCTTGTGGCTGTCGTCGGGACTGGCATCCGTCAACAGGATCAGCAGGTGCTTGTCTGCCGGGGCGGTGTTCAGCAGCTCCGCTGCCATCCGCAGCGCCAGTCCGTCCCGATTCCAGCCGGCAGCGAAGTAGTCAAAAATCTTCCGTTCTCCGTTTTTCTCACCGAAATCCTTCAGCACCCGCAGCACCGTATAGCCCCGGAGACTGCAAAAGCTGCTGACGCGGACGGGAATGCCGCAGTCCGCAAGGCTTTTTGCCAGAATATACCCTTGGGCGGCGATGGTTTCCTGACAGTGAAGCCGGGAGGCAGAGCCGTCCAGCAGCAGGTCCACCGTAAAGCCGGGGGTGCTTTCCTCGTCGCTGCGCAAAAACACCTTATCGTCTCCCAGCACTGGCAGCCGCCAGACCCGCCGGCTGTCCAGATGGCCCTGTCGGGCGGAGACGGCGTCCGGCTGCTGGTGGATCAGCATACAGTTGCGGATCTGCTCCGTCAGCCGCAGGAGGGCGCTTTGATAGAGGTCGCTGTTTTTGACGTAAGCGGCCCGGTTTCGCTTGGCCTGCTCCTCTGCCTGTTGAAAAAGCCGCTGGGCATCGGCGCTGACCGGTTTGTCGGGCGACGGCTCCCCACGGGTGAACCAGAGGTGGCAGCCCAGATGGTTTCCGGTGCAGTCCCGCTGCTCCATCAGCGCCAATTCCTTGGGAGCGTACAGACTGCGGCCGAAGCAGCGTTCCACATAGTCCCGGTCCTCGGTTTCCCGCTCATTGGAACGTAAATGGGAGCGCAGGGCATTGGACGCCCGCACCATGCCGTTTTCTCCCACCGCCGCAGATCGGCCGATGGCCAGATCGTCGGTGCGGACCATCTCCGTGGTGAACAGCTTCGTCAGCAGCGGCGCCCACCGCTCTCCGAAATGGAGGGTAAGGGGCGTTTTGGCGTGGGCGGTGCCGTCAAAGCGGAGATATTTTTGGAAGGCAGTCCGGATCGCCGCCGCTACCTCCTCTCCACTCATGGTACCGGGACAGGCAAGAGCCTCCGACAGTCCCTTTTCCCAAGGGGTCAGCACAGGCAGTCTCTGCCCAAGCACGGTTTTCCATCTGGCGGACTGTATGGCGTACACCAGCTGGTTTTTCTCCATCCACTCCTGCCGGGAAAGCTGATATTCCGATTCAAAAAACGCGGAAGCATGGGCCTGCCGCAGTGCTGCTAAAGCGGGACGCTTCGGTAATTCCTTCTCATAAACGGCGTTTTCCAGAGCCAGCCACGCAAGGTCATCGTACACGGCCTGCCGTGCGTCCCCCGCCCAAGCGGCGAACAACTGCTTGGGAAGCTCATCCCCAAACCATTTGTGGACCAACCCAATGACGCAGTTCATATAAAGATCAGGCTGGCCGTCAGACTGCATGGCCAGAAACTGCGGTTCAAATTTGTAGTCCCCGCAGGCAGTCCACACCTGATTGATGGCCCGCCGCTGGCGGGCGCTGTAACCGGAGACTTCCATATCAGTCGGTAAACAGTCGGCTGCGGTCCAGCTTCGCCGGGATCCGGGCGGCAATAACATCCCGGATGAGGCCCTGCTCGTAGCTGTCGAAGGCCTTATTGGTGATACCCATGTCCAGCGCCGTTCCGGCGCTGATCCCCCGACGGATCAGCCGCAGAGCGTCCAGCATACCCCGGAGATCCAGCGCTTTAGAGGAGATCTCGGCGCTTTCACACTTTTTTTGCAGGTCGAGGAAAAGCTGCACGAACTGTCCCCGGTATTTCTTCTCCAGCGAGGGGAATTCCTCTCCCAAAAGCCGGTCCAGACCATCCCCGTCAATGGCGGGCATCTGGATCACCGCGAACCGGCTGGTCAGGGCCTCGTTCAGCTCTCGTGTTCCGGCGTAGCCGTAGTTCATGGTGCCAATGAAGCGGGCGGCTGGATCCACCTCCACCCGATCATAACCGGGTACATCAATGGCGCGGCGGAAGTCCAGCGTGGCGTGGAGCACAGCCAGTGCCTCGTTTTTCGCCATGTTGATCTCGTCCAAGATCCCGAAGCCGCCATGCTGCGCACAGAGGTACACCGGGCCGGGACGGAAGGTCACCTGCCCGTTTTCAAAGGTATCCATGCCGATGAGACTGGCGGCGTCCATGTTCACATGAAAGGATACATCCCAGCTTGGCCGTGCAAAGACTTGGGCCAGATTTTCCGCCAACACATTTTTACCTGTAGCCTTGCTGCCGGCCAGCAGCAGATTTTCCCCGCACAGGAGGGCGGCAATAGAGGCTTCCCAGACCTCCTTTCCGTAGTAATGGTAGCGGGGCTTGGGGATCCGATTTTGCAGCTCCGGAGGCGTGGGGTAGGCGTTCCGGTATTCCTGGATGCCCTCCAACAACTCCTTACTGATTTGTTCCTGCTCTAAAAAATCCAACAAAATCGTTTACTTCCTTTCTGTTGGGGGCGCCGCGGACACGCGCCGTCTTTTTTCGGCCCCATCATAGCACGATGATTTCTGAAAATCAACGGGATATCAACGTTTTTTGAATTCTGTAGAAATAGCGGTTGATTTACCTACAAAACTGGTGGTATAATAAAGACGAAAATACGGAGCAAGGAGGATATACTATGATCTCAACAAAGGGGCGGTATTCTATCCGGATCCTGCTGGACTTGGCCGAACACCGCAACGGAAGCTACATTCCCATGAAGGACGTTGCCGCCCGCCAAAACATTTCTCTGAAATATATCGAGCGGCTGATGCCGGCCCTGAAGGCGGCCGGTCTGGTGGACAGCGTCCACGGGATCGGCGGCGGTTACCGGCTGACCCGGGAGCCGGACCAGTATACCCTGTGGGAAATTCTACGGCTGGCGGAAGGGGATCTGGCTCCGGTAGCCTGCCTGCAAAGTGGCGCGGCCCCCTGCGCACGGGCTGCGGACTGCCGTACCCTGTCGGTGTGGGACGGCTATTATAAGCTGAGCCGGGAATACTTTTCCGGTGTCACGCTGGCGGACCTGATGCGCGAGCCGCGGACAAGTGACTATGTAATCTGAACAGGCGGGACCGGACGGAAGTCTGGTCCCGTTTTTTCGGCTAAAATCGACCGCTGTCAGGGGAGAAAGCCTTGCGTGTACGTAGAAAAGGGCAAATACAGAACGGTTATGTAAAGTGATTTTTGCTTTTTCATTTGGTTGAAAATAGGGTTTGCGGTTTTGCGGATATTTGGAGATATTTGTCTGAATACGTTGATAATACTAAAGAAAAACGATGTTGATAACTCTGTGGAAAATGTGAATAACTCCTTGTAGATGAAAATTATTGTCATTTTTATGTAAACACTAACGCTTCCCGGCGAAACCGGACGCTGGCTGCGGTTTTTGTCAAATTATGAACTTTTTACAGAAAGTTACATGCGGAACGCGAATCCGGCGTTTGTAAAGATGGCAAATCGCCTATTTTTAAGGAGCCCCGGAAAATCCATAATATACAATTCGTATTATTCTTGTTCGACAGCAGAAAAAGTTCGTTTTCCTGTGAAAATAGGTTGACGCTCCAGCAAAAGTATGGTATCATGTTTTCTGCTTAAATTATCTCATCGTTCCCCATGCTGGCGTAGAGCAGCTGATTCGTAAGAATCAGGTCTGCGACCCCAAAAGTGAATATGCTAATGTAGCTCAGTCGGTAGAGCAGCTGATTCGTAATTAAGTGTTCAAAATCGCCCTTGTGTCTCGGAAGCCTTGTGCCGCAAGGGCCGAACGCTCCAAGTTTTCCACAGCAACACGCAAATGGGGTTTATTTGGGGTTTATTTTCATCAAATCCGAAAAATCATATATAAGCTGGAATAGCTCAGTTGGTAGAGCGACGCACTCGTAATGCGTAGGTCGTCAGTTCGAGTCTGATTTCCAGCTCCAAGGGAAAAGCCGCAGGAACTAAATTCCTGCGGCTTTTTTCTGCTTCGGTGTGGACTGCCCTTTGGGGGCAATCAGATCGCCGAAGCGGTCAAAGGTCTGGTCCGCCTTGGCCTCTGCTTCGGCAATGACGTGGGCGTAAATATTGGCCGTCGTGCTGGTCTGTGCATGGCCGAGCTTGTGAGATACGACCACCAGCGGCGTACCGTCTGCGATCATCAGGCTGGCGTATGTGTGCCGCAGGGAATGGATCGTCACCTTCGGCAGGCCGGTGCGCTTCACAAAGTCGGTGAACCAGTTCGTCACGGTGTCCGGAAAAAGCGGCTTGCCCTCCTCTGTGGTAAAGATGCGCCCATCGGTATCACGCCAGGCATCCCCCAGCAGTTCCCGCTGGGCGTCCTGCCATTGCTTATACTCCAGGAGGAGCAGGATGGCCGTGCGTGAGATCCGCAGCGGCCGCTCGCTGGTGGCCGTCTTCGGGGTGTCGGCATAGCAGCCCTCTGTCGGCAGATAGTTCCACGTCTGCCGGATGTAGAGCAGCTGCTTATCCAGATCCACGTCAGACCAGCGCAGGCCCAAGAACTCTGCCCGGCGCAGGCCGGAGAGCAGGTCAAAGGTGATCACCGTCCTCCAGAGGATCTTCTCCTCCTGAAGCAGCTCCAACAGACGGCGGGCGTCCGGCTCATCCAGATAAGCTGCCTTCCTGTGGGCGATGCTGGGTAGATCGGCCCGCTCAGCCGGATTTCTCTCGATGTACTTCCACTTCACCGCACGGTATAGGACAGCTGAAAGCGTGCGGTGGTAGGTGTGGATGGTACCGGGCTTCAGGGGCGTATCGTCGTGCTGCCGGATAAAGAGCTTGTTGTAGGGAACATCCAGCTTCTCGCAGATCTGTTCGGCGCAGTTCTGGGCGATCCCACGGCCATTCTTCAGCTGAGAGAAACACCAGATCGACACGCCGGTCTGCCGGGACAGCTCTGCCTTGCAGGTCTTGCGCTCCTTCATCCAGGCGGCGAAGTCCACTTTCGGCATCGCCTTACAGCGGTTCCGCATGCCTTCCTCCTGCAGGTTGGCGTAGAAGGAGGCAATGTGTCCGGGCTTCAGATCCTTCAGCTTGATATGGCCGAGGGCCTGGTTGATGACCTTCATCGTCTGCTCGTAGCTGAAAGCAGTCTTTTTCTTCAGGTTCGGCCGGGCGTACTGCTCCAGGAAGATCTCCGTGAAATCCACCAGCCGGATATTGCCGTTCTGGGTCAGCTGGTGGCGCACCCGCTCCTCAAAGAGCGTGGCCTCCCTGTTTAGGGCCTTCTCGATCTGCCGCTTCGTCATCCCCGGCTCTGGCGTCCACGTCATCTTCTCGCGGATCTGCTTGCCGTTGATGTCGTACCCATTGGACACGATGATCCGGTAGCTCTCGCCTCTCTTTTCAATTGTGGCCATAATTTGATAAAACCTCTCTTTCCATTCTTGCCAACCCAGCTTTTCCTGTGGTAGAATGGAAAGGCAAAGTTGGCGTCTTTTTGGTTGTGGCCATTCTGGCGTTGTATCTTCTTTCGTGGTGGATTGCAGATATGTGCTTTGCATCGGCCGTCTCGGGGGTGGTAGCCCGGGACGGCTTTTCTCTTGCTTTTGCCGCCCCCCGGGCGGTTTATTTTTTGCGGAAATCGACCTCAATCACCCGATCCGAGAGCCGCCGCACAGAAGATCGTCCAAATTTTCCACATAAGGATCCAGCGCGGTATCCACGATGTTGCGGATAGGCTGCTCGGCCTTCAGGTAAGCGTGGAGGAGAAGGGTGACCTTTTCGGCCTGGCGGCTGTCGAGATGGTCAACCGTGGAGATGATATCGGTCAGGGACAAAGCAACGTCCCGCTCCAAGGTTTTATAGTACAGCAGGGTGGCTCTCTTTTTATCGTCGCAGCTGTAGGTGGAATGGATGCTGTGCTCTGTGCCATAGGTTCGGCGCAGCTCCTCCACCGCCGCCGTGCGGCCGCTCTTATTGTCTTCGGCGATGGACACGAGGAGGGCGTCGGTTTCTTCGCTATACCCCATAAGATACGCAGGAGTGACATCGAACACCTTTGCAAATTCCGCAATTTTAGATCTGGGCAAATCGACTTTACCAGCTTCAATCTTAGCGATAGAGGATCGGTCACCGTAACCAACTCTCTCGGCCAACTGTTGTTGCGACCAACCTCTTGCCTTGCGAAGGGCTCGGATGTTTTCATGTAGCTCCATGTGAATTCTCCTTCCACTTGTTGATTAGAAATATAGCACAGGTGTGAATTTGTGTCAACAATATTTTAGATTCCTAAAAAAATATGTTGACAAATATTCACGGACGATGTTAATATATGCTCGTGAATTAAATTCACGCAGAAAGGAGGCGGACATTTTGAACTGTGAAGAACTCAGAGCCACTATCTCACGCAAAAGGAAGACGTACCGCAGTCTTGCAAAAGCATTAGGAATCTCCGAGCAGGCCCTTTACAACAAATTGAATGGCGAGAGTGATTTCAAGGCCAGCGAAATAAAGGTTCTTCGTGAAGAACTTTCGTTGACGTCCGAGGAAATCAACTATATTTTTTTCGGCGTTGCGTGAATTTAATTCACGTAAGAAAGGAGAACAACATGACCGGAAGAATTATCATCACCGGAATTTCGGATGCCGAAAAAGCGGCCAAGGAAATTCTCGAGCACATCCAGGCTATCAAAGATATCCAGCGCAGGATGGTCTGGTTCGGATCCGATATTCAGATTGTGCTGGACAGCAAGGAAGAAGCCGCCAGCGGCAACTGACGGCTTCCTGCTGATTAACGGTTTGATTCAAGGAGAATCGCCCATGGAGATTAAGGCAACAGCAAAAGAAATTGCCGACCTTGTACTTGCACTACAAGGCCGGCGAAAGCAGGACTTATTCGTTTCCAATATTGGCGACTTTAAAGTTGCTGCCGCAGCCATTCATGGTAAACCGCCAGCAGTTCCACAGCGGTCTGCCAGCAGAGACTCTGAAGCTGGAGCGGACCCTCATCAAAAGGATCCAAGAGATCCTCGGCCTTGACGAGTTTCGCTGCGTTGTTTGCGTCTTTCATAATCCCTGCGACCGTTTCATGGTTGAGCGTTGCGAGGAACTCTGCGAACGATGGCAAATTCATTTTTTCACCCCCTCTCTGCCGCCAGTCTACCACACAGGCCCGGAGAGGGCAATCCACCACGAAAGGAGATAACCCATGCCCAGAATGAGAACCGCAGCCAAGGCGCATGAGCTGATCTTGGAGCAGGATCCCGAGAGCGAGATCACCCTTCACTACATAAGACAGCTTATCGCCACCGGCGCCATCCCTGTCGTCCATGTTGGGCGCAAGAAACTGGTCGATGTGGATCAGCTCATCGCATATCTCGACGCAGGGACAGACGGGCCGCCTACCACCGCGCCCGTTACCCGATATGGCCATCTTAGGAGGATCGACCTATGAAGCGACTGACACGAGAAGAACGCCGGCGCATCCAGCGCCGTGCCGCAAACATCCGGTTCCTGGCCTTTGTGCTGATCCTGCTGGCGCTGGGCGTCTGCATCGGCTACACTGCCGCACACGCTCAGAACGCCTGTGAGCCGCCCAAACCGCAGGAGGTATCCCAGCCCTCCCCTGTCGATGATACGCCGCAGGAGCCTGCAGAGCAGCCGGCAGAGGACTATTCCAGCCTTGACCGGTTAGAGCTCATTGGAACGTTCACCGCTACTGCCTATTGCCCCTGTGTCAAGTGCTGCGGAATCTGGTCGGAAGACCACCCCAGCCGCGGCGAAGACTATGTGCAGAAGACGCGCGCCGGCACGATCCCCGAGGAGGGCCGCACCATCGCCGCCGACTGGGATGTGCTGCCCAAAGGCAGCGAGGTTGTGATCAACGGTCATCCGTATATCGTCGAGGACACCGGCAGCGCCGTCAAGGGCAACCATGTGGATATTTTCTTCGAGAGCCATGAGGCTGCCTGCGAATTCGGCATCCAGCAGGTAGAGGTCTACCAGGAAGCGGCCGGATGAAGCATCGTCATCCAGCCTTCTGCCGGGCGGATGCCCTTCGCTCATTTTACTCTCCTGCCGGGCGGCCCCGCTCAAATTTGCCGTGGGGCGTCCGGCAGAGGGCTGGAACCCTTATCACGCAGGAAAGGAGGCAAAACCTATGGATGAACGTCAGGAGAAATCGATCCTCGAAATGGGACGTGGCGCGATCATGGAGCGTGCAGACTATGAGATGCGAGCCATGATCCGGAACATCCTGGATCCGAACACCTCGGCAAAAGCGGCCAGAAAGCTGAACATCACGCTCACCTTCAAGCCCGGAGATGACCGGCAGACCATTGTGGTGGAGTGCGTGGCCAAGTCTACGCTGGCATCGACCAACGCCATCACCACCATGCTGTACGTGCTGGACGAAGACACGGTCGTCGAAATGGCTCCCCAAATCCCCGGTCAGCTGGCCGTAGATGCAGGGGAGCAGGAAGCTCCGCCGAAGCTCAGGCTGATCCACTCGGCCTAATTTTAAGAAAGGAACCATATCGCCATGCTTAAAGAAGCACTTCAGTACATTCTTGATGGTATGCGGCCGGAAACGCAGGACCTCTGCGGCCGTGCGTATGTCATCACACCCTCCGGTGCGCAGGAAGTCATCGAGACGCCAATCGTGCCGGCCACTCTTCAGCTCCACAGCCTGGATTCCATCGTGAAGATGATCCGCACCGAGGCTATCCATCTGGCAGATGCCAATACCCCCGCGCTCTTTGTCAACATCCCTTCGCCCACCAATGTGACCTGCTTCTCTCAGCCTGACTTCACGCAGCGCTGCGTTCGCGCAGTCTTCTATTCTGCCAGCGCAACCGATGTCCCCGGATGGGATGCGAAGGTCACGCTTGGCTTTGAAGAAGCTCAGATTGCGCTGCGTACACGCTTTCAGGAGACCGGCGATTCGCTCTATGCGATGAAGCTGGTCAATGATATCTCCCTCGGCGCCAAGGTCATTTACAACGACAACGGCGTCGCAACCACCGTCACCACGAAGAGCGGTGTCTCCCTGCAGACCAACGAGGCAATCCGCCCCATCGTCAAGCTCCGCCCCTACCGCACCTTCCAGGAGGTCGAGCAGCCGGAGAGCACCTTCCTCATCCGCATCAATGACCGCGGCATTTCCTTCATCGAGGCCGATGGCGGTATGTGGCGCCTGACGGCCCGCAACACCATCAAGGCATTCCTGGAGGAGAATCTCGCTGCCGAGATCGAGAGCGGCAAGCTCGTTGTCGCTCTGTAAGCATAAAAAATCCCCTGCAGGTCTCGCACACCTGCAGGGGACCGAATCGGCGGCACAAGCCAATCCTTTTCACGCGCCCCTATTTTAAGGGCAGAAAGAGAGTTTTGTCAATGAAAACCTCAAAAATCGTTATTAAGAATCTGTTCGGCATCCGTGAGACCACCCTAGACGGGAAGTCCGTGGAGATCTCCGGCCCCAAAGGAGCCGGCAAGACCTCCGTGCTGGATGCCATCCGTTTCGCCCTCACAAACCGTTCTGAGCGGGACTGCATCGTCCACCAGGGCGCCGATGAGGGTGAGATCATCATCGAGACCACCACCGGCCTCTCCATCGACCGCAAGGCCCTGCCCGCCAAGTCTGCCGGCACGGTCAAAGTGCGTGACGGTTCCCTCCTTCAGACACGGCCGGCCGAGTTCCTCTCTCAGATCTTCACTCCCCTGCAGCTGAATCCTGTGGAGTTCACACAACTCTCCCGGCAGGAAAAGAACCGCGTGATCCTCTCCCTCATCGAGTTTGACTGGGATGTGAACTGGATCCGGGAGCAGTTCGGTGAGATCCCGCAGGGGGTTGACTACTCCAAGCACATTCTGGAGGTCCTGAACGACATCCAAGCAGAAAACGGCGTCTACTTCCAATCCCGGCAGAATATCAACCGGGACATCCGCAACAAGCAGGCCTTCATCAGCGACATCGCCAAGGATATTCCCTCCGGATACGACTATGACCGCTGGAACCAGTATCCCATCGGGGAGCGTTACAGGGAGTTGGAACGGCTGCGCGAGAAGAACAGCGTGATCGAGCGGGCTAAGGCGTTCCGCGCCAATTTCACATCCAAGCTTCGGGGACTGGAAGGTTCCAGGGACGTAGAGATCGGTGCCATTGACCGGGATATTGCGGCCGAACGCGCCGCTCTGACGGGCAGTATCGAACGGATGAAGGCCGAGCTTCAGGCTACCGAGGAGAAACTGGCTCAGCTGAGCCGCCGCCGACAGGATCGAGTGGATATTGCCACTGCCAATTTTGAGGCAGCTAAGGCCAAACTGGAAAAGGACGTCGGCGTGGCTGAACAGTATGCTGATCAGGAGCCTGTGGACACTACTGCGCTGGCGGCAGAGGTTACCAATGCCGAGGAGATGCGGAAGCATCTGAATGAGTACCAGCGTATGGTGGCCATGCAGGCCGAAGTGCAGGACCTGACCGACCAGTCTGCTGAACTGACCCGCAAGATTGAGCTTGCCCGTGAGCTACCGGCAACCATTCTGGCAGAGGCCCATATCCCCGTGGAGGGCCTGACCGTGGAAAACGGGATTCCGCTGATCAACGGCCTGCCCATTTCCAATCTGTCCGACGGTGAGCTTCTGGAACTGTGCGTGGATATCTCTGTCTGCAAGCCCGGCCAGCTGGAGATTATCCTCATCGATGGCGCTGAGCGGCTGGACAAGGAGAGCCGTGAACGGCTGTATGCCAAGTGCAAGGCTAAGGGCCTTCAGCTGATCGCCACCCGCGTGACTGATTCCGAGGAGCTGGAGGTGACGGAGCTGTGACTGCTGCGGAACGTTTACAGGCTGAAAAGGAGCGTCTCCTCGCAGCCACCGGTTTCTATGTCCCACCTTACAGAATGGCGAACCTGATGAAGGCTGCGGCCAAGATCATGGATATCGTCATTAAGGCAGACACCAATATCTGCTATGAAGAGTGCCGGTTCATTATGGCAATTGTGAATGCTGCTATTCCAAACGCAGCCGACCAGACGGAGGAAAGTAAACATGATGACGAAAGATAAACTGCGCCAGCTGACCGGCGATGAACGTCTCGGCCAGATGCGTGAATCCGAGTACCTGGGTGCCGAGGACATCGATGACGGCACAGAGCCGGTGCTCACCATTGCCGGCCTGTGGTACGGCTCTGTGACCCTACAGCGCGGCAAAGAAAACAAGGACGTTCTTTCCTTCAAGGAAGAGCGTGTCCCCGGCATCCTGCAGGTACGCCCGCTGATCGTGAACTCCACCAACCGCAAGACGCTGCGGAAGCTGTTCGGCGACGCCAAGGCATCCACGCTGGTGGGCAAGCAGATCCAGCTGTATGTAGATCACAATGTCCGGGATCCGCAGGACGGCGGCATGACCGATGGCATCCGTATCCGGCCCTACAAACCTCGTGTCCAGAAGCAGGAGCCTGTGCCGTCCTGTACGGACTGCGGCAATCCCATCGAGGCGGCTATGGGGAAAAACGCTCATTGGCTGGCTGCTTATACGATCAAGAACTACGGTGTTCCCTTGTGCGCAGCCTGTGCCCAGAAGCGCAAGGAAGCCGCGGCCGCTGCAGAAATGCAGCAGGAGGCCGAAAACGCTGCGGAAGTGCAGCAGGACAGCTCGCCCGAGAGTTTCACGGTGGACCCTGACACCGGGGAGGTGCTGTAATGGTCCTTCCTGTTGTCACTCCGGAGAATTATTACTCTCCTGAAATGAATATGGCCTATATGGGCTCCACGCAGTTTAAGGCCTTCGAGAGGTGCGAAGCGGCAGCGCTGGCGGAATTGAAAGGGGAATATAGTCCCCCTTCCTCCGCGGCTCTGCTGGTCGGCGGCTATATTGACGCATGGTTCTCCGGTGAGCTGCCACTCTACCAGGCGCAGCATCCGGAGATCTTCAAGCGGGATGGAACGCTGAAGGCCGAGTACGTCAAGGCCACCGAGGTCGTTGCCCGTCTGCAGGCAGATGATCTCTATTCCCTGCTCATGTCCGGCAAAAAGCAGGTCATCCGTACCGGCACGATTGCCGGCGTTCCCTTTAAGATCAAGATTGACAGTCTGCTGGATGCGGATACCTGTGCAAAGATCGTCGCAGAATTTCCGAATGCGGCCGCTGCGCTGGGCCTGTGTGACGGCGCCATTGTCGACCAGAAGGCTATGGCCAGCATGGAATCCGTGTGGTCGGCCGAAGACCATTGCAAGGTTCCCTTCGTAGAATATTACGGCTATGACATCCAGGGAGCCATCTACCAGCACATTGAGGGCCACATGCTACCCTTTGTTCTGGCCGTCGGCACCAAGGAGACGGAGCCCGATCTCGCTGCCATGTACATTGATGACACGGATCTGGCCGCTGCTCTGGCGGTTGTAGAAGACAATGCCCCCAGATACCAGGCCATCAAGGAGGGGAAGATTCAGCCCACCCGCTGTGAGCATTGCGCTTACTGCCGTGCCACGAAGCGGCTTACATCGATTCTCAACTACAAGGAGTTTTTCTAATGCTCAATAAGATCTTCCTGATGGGCCGTCTGACTCGGGATCCGGAAATGCGGCATACGCAGAACGGTACCGCTGTGGCCTCGTTCTCGATCGCAGTTGACCGGGATTTCAAGGATAAGCAGTCCGGCGAGAAAGTCACCGATTTTGTGGATATCGTGGCCTGGCGCAGCACAGCGGAATTCGTGGATAAGTATTTCAGCAAGGGCCGGATGGCCGTGGTGGAAGGCCGCCTGCAGATCCGAGACTGGACAGATAAGGACGGCAACAAGCGACGCAGCGCAGAGGTCGTAGCTGACAGCATTTACTTTGGGGATTCCAAGCGCGACGGAGACTCCGGCGGCACATACCACTCATCCGGTAGATCTTCGGGGGTAAATGTCAGCGCAAGCGACTTCACCGAACTGGGTGATGACGATGGCGAGTTACCGTTCTGATGACACAGCGAACCAGATCAAGGCTCGTCTGACGATGGACGAAGTTGCACGGCACTATGGCTTCGAGCCGAACCGCGCAGGATTTATGCGCTGCCCGTTCCATCAGGGAGATCATACCGCATCGCTGAAGATCTACGCAGGAGACCGCGGCTGGCATTGCTTTGGCTGCAATTCCGGCGGCTCGGTGATCGACTTCGTGATGCGGCTCTACGATATCAATTTCCGGCAGGCCGTTCTGCGCCTGGATCTGGACTTCGGCCTGGGATTGAGCCAGGCTCCCCAGCGCTCCAGGGCAGAACAGTCGGCCATCCTGGAGGCCCGCAGGCGCGAGGCCGAGAGGAGAGCTGTCTTTGAGCGGGAATATCACGAGAAGACGGTGGAGCACCGTTACTGGTGGGAAGTCCTGAAATATTTTGCGCCGACCAAAGAGGATGCCGCCGCCGGCTTCATTCATCCTCTCTACGCCGAAGCGCTGCGCCGTCAGCCGTATCTGGAATACTGGCTGGAAGAAAACCTAGGTAAGGGGGTGATCACGTGAAAGAGCCTACGGTCTGGGAATATGAAAGAGAAGATTTCATGACAACTAAGCCCTACGAGGAGCTTTATCAATTCCATGTGCAGCCATTTGTACATGCCACGCAGATGGAGTCCCTTGCGGCCTACGCTGCCTCAAAAGGATTCCGGGGCTTCAAGTCCATGTACAAAAAATACGTGGAGAGCCTGAAGGCTCAGAGCGGCACCCTCTACATCGAAAACGTTACCCAGTTTACCAATCAGCCGCTGGAACTCAACGCCGGCGAATGGGAAGCCGATGACCTCGGGATTCACAAGAAGAACGGTTTCAATGATGAGATAGCCTGCCCACACCCTATTATGCCGGTGGAGCGACTGGTGAATATTGATACAGGAGAAGAGAAACTGCAGCTGGCATATCGAAAGGGCGCTGTCTGGAGACATCTCATCGTCAGCAAGACCGTCCTGGCCAGCTCCAACAAGGTGACGGATCTGGCAGGCTCCGGCATCGCAGTAAACAGCCAGAACGCCAGGGCATTTATCCAGTATATCTCCGACATGGAAAACCTGAACTACGATCTGATCCCGGAGAAGAAGAGTATCGGGCGCTTCGGCTACATACCAGACGCAGGTTTTTCTCCTTTCGTGGACGGTCTGATCTTCGATGGTGACGCCAATTTTAAGGCGATGTTCCAGACGGTCCGGAGCCGAGGCTCTGAAGCTAAGTGGCTGGAGACGGCCGCTGAGGTACGGAGCATGTCCATCACGGCCCGGATCATTCTGGCTGCCTCTTTTGCCTCTGTGCTGCTGGAGCCTCTGAACTGCCTGCCGTTCTTTGTCCATCTCTGGGGCGTAGATTCTGGCACCGGCAAGACAGTCGCTCTGATGGTGGCTGCCAGCGTGTGGGGAGATCCGGCCGTCGGCGCTTATGTCAAGACCTTTGACGGCACTGTGGTCGGCATGGAAAAAACAGCCGCGTTCTTGAATAATCTCCCATTCTGCCTTGATGAGCTTCAGCTGGCCAAGGACAACAAGGGCCGGACTATGTTCGACGTCTACAAGCTGGCGCAAGGTGTCGGCCGCACCCGCGGCAACCGTGCCGGCGGCGTGGATCTGACGCCCACGTGGAGAAACTGCATCCTGACTACGGGAGAATCCCCTCTGACCGGAACGGCCAGCGGCGCCGGCGCTGTAAACCGCGTCATCGACATCGAATGCAAATCATCCCAGGCTGTCATCAAGGACGGTATGCGCATCTCCAATTCCGTCAAACGCAATTTCGGCTTTGCCGGTCGGAAGTTCGTAGATCGGCTTTACCAGCCGGGCGTGGTAGATCAGGTATCAGAGCGGTACCGTGAGCTGTTCCGGATCCTCAGCGACCGTGACACCACCGAGAAACAGGCTATGGCTGCCGCCTCGATCATTCTGGCGGACGAGCTGGCCTGTCAATGGATCTTCTCCGGTACCCAGCAGCCATTGACGATTGAGCAGATATCAGAGTTCCTGGCATCCAAAGCGGCGGTGTCCGCCGGTGACCGGGGCTATAAATATCTATGCGACTGGGTCACGCAGAACTCGAACAAGCTGTGTGGCCGGTCTGAGAATCCCAATATAGACGTTCTAGGCGCATTGGAGCCAGGACGGGCATATATCATCCGCTCTGTCTTTGAGCGCATCCTGCAGGACGCCGGATACTCGACAGCGGCCATGATCTCATACCTGAAGCAAGAATCCCTGATCGAGACCCGCGGGCGTGCCAACACCAAGGGGAAGCGTATCAATGGTATCCCCACGGAATGCTTCTGCCTGCGGCTGCCCACCGTGGAGCTGGATGACGAGGAAGATCCGGATGAATTGCCGCTGTAGTGTGGAACATGAGGAACGTGCGTGGAACACAGGTTCCACGGCCCACAACCCTTGCGCCGCAAGGCTTTCAACCACTTTTTTGGTGGGGTGTGGAACTGTGGAACAAAAAATACAGCATATATAAGAGCGTACATATATATGGACATTTGTTCGAGTAATATATATGTGTGAATTTCGTGGAAGTTTTTGAAAATTTTGTTCCACGGTTCCACGGTTGCCCCACAACCCTTGCGCCGCAAGGCTTTCAGGTGTGGAACACGAGTTCCACGGTGTTCCACGGTTCCACGTTTTTGGAGGAAATCTATGGAACTGAGAACTTATCAAACCGAGTGTATTGACACGATCGAGGCGCAGCCGCCTGGCGCGTACCTCGCTCAGATGGCAACAGGTCTCGGAAAGACCGTTACCTTTGCAAATCTTCCCAGGCATGGAGGCCGAATGCTGATCCTGTCCCACCGTGAGGAACTGGTGGAGCAGCCCCGTAAATACTTTGATTGCTCCTACGGTATCGAACGTGCCCAGCAGCACAGCCACGGTGAGGAGGTTGTCAGCGCCAGCATTCAAACGCTGGTGCGCCGGCTGGATCAGTTCGATCCGGAGGACTTCCGGCTCATCATCTGCGACGAAGCCCATCATGCGGCCGCCAGTACATACCGGAAGATCTTCGACCACTTCCGGCCGGAGAAGCTGATTGGTTTCACCGCTACCCCGAATCGCGGAGACAAGGTCCGTCTGGACACGGTGTTCAGCAAGATCATTTTTCAGAGAGATCTTCGCTGGGGCGTGCAGAACGGGTACCTCTGCAACATCCATTGCCGCCGGGTGGATATAGGCTTTGACCTCTCTGCAGTCCATACCCGCCGCGGTGACTATGCTCCCGGTGAGTTGGACGAGGCCATGGACGGAACCGCTGATGCCATCGCCGAGGCGTATCGAAGCATGGCGGTAGGCGCCACGCTGATCTTCGCCGTCAGCGTACATCAGGCCGAGGAGATCGCCAAGCGGATCAAGGGTGCCGTGGTAGTCACCGGCGAAACTAAGGATCGAGCGTCCATCATCCAGGCCTTTACCGCCGGCGAGATCCCCTGCATCGTCAACTGCATGGTATTCACCGAGGGAACTGACATTCCCCGCGTCGAGACGGTCATCATCGCCCGCCCTACCCAATCAGAAACACTCTACGCCCAGATGGTAGGCCGCGGCCTTCGGCTCTATCCCGGGAAACAGCAGCTGGAATTGATCGACTGCGTGGGTATTACCGGGAAGACGTCGCTTTGTACGGCCCCGTCTCTGCTCGGCATCGATATGGCGAATGTGCCGAAGCGGAAGGAAACGGACATCGAGGGAGATCTCTTTGAGCTGCCTGAGAAGATCGCAGCGGCATCAGACTCTCCAGAGAGCTGGGTGAAGAACATCCACCTGGTAGATCTGTGGGCACAGGAGCAGAAGTATCAGACCCATGACGTCAACTGGTTCAAGATGCCGGACGGCTCTCTGGTGTGCTCGCTATCCAACAGGCAGCGCATCACGATTCCCTGTCCGGATGCACTTGGTATGGTGAACCTGGCAAGCGGCGCCCGCTGTGGGATGCAGGAAGCACTTGATCTGGCGTACCTCACGCTGATCCGTGACCATCCCAATGATCGGATGTTGTGGGATCTGCAAGCTGTACGGAAATGGGGAAAGTCTCCTGCAACGGCGAAGCAGCTGGAAATCATCAAAAAGCGCTGTAAGGGCTTTGACACCGCCAACCTCAGCAAAGGTGACGCAAGCCAGATTCTGAACAGGCTTCTGAATGAGCCAAAGAAACGGAGGGGCGCATGAAGCTGTATGTATCAAAAGCGGAAGACCGCGATCAGGTCATCGTGATCCTCGCCCGGAATGGGTACACCGTCCGTCAGGGCAAGGAGAAGGATCCAAAGAACAACAAGACCGTGACCTTCGTGGAGGTGATAGAAAATGGCAAGTGAGGCCCAGCATCAGGCTTACGTCATCAAGTGGAGCCAACAACCCTCTATCCGCCGGCAATGGCCGGAGTTGGCCCTGCTCCATCACATACCCAATGGAGGTACCCGCGATCCGGTTGAGGCAAAGCACCTGAAGCAGCAGGGCGTGAAGTCCGGCGTGCCGGATCTGTGCCTGCCGGTACCGCGCGGCCGCTACCACGGCCTGTATATCGAGATGAAGACCGAAAGCGGCCATACCACGGCCGTGCAGGAATGGTGGGGCGAACGCCTTCAGGCGCAGGGCTACGCATGGCGTGTCTGCCACGGCTGGCAGGCTGCTGTAGCACTCCTGGAATGGTATCTGCAGCTATGAGCACCGGGTTCTCATTCCCCTGGGAGAAGGCTGCGATGCGCGGCGAGGAGCTCCCTGATGGCCTGTCCCTGCCGGATCAGATGGCCTATACCGCCCTGCGAAACACTTACCGGGCCTATTACGACAAGACCATTTCCCGCGATGCGGCTGCTGCTGAGAAGCAGCGAATCCGTCTCGCTTGGGAACGAGCCGTCAGCAGAGCAGCGTTTGACCAGAGGCTGACTACCTACCATGTGAAAGTCATCCGGGAGACCGAGGCGGCCAAAAACGCCTTCAGGAAGGATCCGACACCGGCGAATGCGCTGCGGCTCTGCGATGCGATGGACGGCCTTCCACCGCCTGATACGGAAGGGAGCCTAACACCATGAGTGACTACCGGCATTGGACCTCTGACGAAGAAAAATACATCCAAGAGCATTGGCGATTACAGACCGACGGCGAAATGGCCGCTGCGTTGGATCGGTCGGAGGGTGCTGTACGCACCAAGCGCCGGGAGCTGCGCTGCTCCCCACAGAAGACTTGGACGCCGGAAGAACTGCAGTACCTGGAAGACCATTGGGGTACCGTGTCGATTCCTGGAATCGCCAAGAAGCTCGGGCGCACGGTAAACGCCATAAAAGTCCGGGTGGCCCGAATGGGGTTGGGTGGGATGCTGAATTCCGGTGACTATGTGACCTTCAACCAGCTGATGCGCGAGCTCACGGATAACGGCCAATCGTACAGCTACCAGATGAAAAGCTGGGTGAAAAACCGGGGAATGCCGATCCATACCAAGCGCGTGAATGCGTGCAGCTTCCGTGTGGTCTATCTGGAGGAATTCTGGGAATGGGCAGAGCAGCATCGGAGCTTCATTGACTTTTCCAAGCTGGAGCCCCTGGCGCTGGGCAAGGAACCGGACTGGGTAGCCGAGCAGCGCCGCAAAGATTATCAGTCCTTTGCCCTGCAGCGGAAGGATCCCTGGTCTCCGGACGAAGACAACAACCTGATCCGGCTTCTGAAGCAGCAGAAATACGGATACGCAGAGCTATCCGAAATCCTTCGTCGCTCTGAGGGGGCCATTGTGCGGCGCTGTAGAGATCTAGGGCTGAAGGAGCGGCCGGTGAGAGCGGACCCCCACCGGAAGGGTGGCAGCTGGAGCGATGAACAACACCAGATTCTCGCCGACGGCATCCGCCACGGAGACAGCTACTCCATGATCGGACGTGTGATTGGAAAATCAGAGAAGGCCCTGCGCGGCAAGATATACTTCACCTATCTGACGGAGGATGCTGATAAGGTTCGCGCCATGCTGGGTGATGGGCCGTGGGGACACGGAGCGCCGGAGCCCACCGTACGGCAGGGATTCAGCCTTTCCAAGACAAGAACAGAGGTCCGGAAGAACCTGTCCATCCTCGATGCACTTCTGCGGAAACGCATGAACGATCTCGGCTATGACCCATACTGGCAGCGGTTCATGTGCGCAAATTGGGATCCGGTGAAAGGCTGCTCTGCTGATTGCGCCGACTGCGATTCCTGTACCGAGTTTCAGCGAATACGTCCCCAATATTGCCGGATGTGCGGCGGGGAGTTCCTGGAGCGGAAGGAACAGACTTACTGCCCGAAGTGTCGGGCCATGCGGAAAAAGCAAGCTCAGAAGAAATATGCCGTGCTCCACGCAAGGGGCCGGCTATGATTCAAAAACTATCGCAATCCCTTTTAACCACCACGAAAGAAGGTAATCATTTATGAGTTTTTCATCTAATTTTGAAGTAAAAGCAACTCTCTATTTCCGGGTTCATGATGCAGATCTTTACGGCGGTCCCGGGACTGTAGGCTTCGCAAAGCAGTCCTTTGAGCTTATCCCGGGTGCTAAGTTAGAAGACCTCAATGACATTATGGCCGTGGACTGCAAATCAAGCATGGCAGCGATGCTTAACGTTCCGCCTGAGAAGCTGGAGTTCATGACTGCGGAGGAATATGAACGCGAGAGCGAGGATGAGGACGATGAGTGAAATCAAGTCGGTCCAGTGCGCCAACTTTACCGCTGCGCTCGGCGAGACCTTCAGATTTAGCCTTGTCCGAGAAAGCGGAAAAGTTGGGGGTATGATCCAGACCGGAAAAGTACAGCGAATTCATAGGGCCGCACGGCATATGGCGGTTGACCTGTATATGCCTGATTTGAAATGCACCCATAGCTATTTTGCGAAGGAAATTTATTATCGTGGAAGGCCGAGAAAGGATTTTGTATGCGAGTGATTTATAAAGCGCCCGGCTGCGCGCCGGAGCCGCGGGACATCCCCAACACGCTGGAAGATCTACAGGCCACCGTTGGTGGCTACATTGAGACGGTGACCATCGCCTCGGACGCGGTGATCATTTGCAACGAAGAGGGGCGACTTCATGGACTCCCCCACAACTGCCGGGTCTTCGGAGTGGATTTTGTGGGGCCCATCCTGATCGCCGGCGTTGACGAGGACGAGTTCACAGATCTGGACTCTGGCGCGATGGGAGCGCTGCTGGAGGGGTGGGGGAGGTCAATCAAAAATGCCGAAACCTAATACTTACGTCCAGCTGCTGCAGGCGCATTTGGACCGGCGGCTGGCCGATGTGTACAAAAACCGCCAGCCCATGGATCCGTTTGAGCGGCGCTATCCGGAAATCAAACCGGTCACCTACAACCGGAAGAAATAGGAGCTAAGCTATGAATCGAGAGGAAATTTTGAAGTGCGCGAAGATCTGTGTCTGTGGTGACCGCGAGCAGGATTACGGAAGCCCAGAGAACAATTTCGAATTAATTGGAGAGCTCTGGGCCAGTTATCTGCGGAAGAAATGCGTTACTCCTGATGCAGATTGCTGCATCCTGCCGACGGACGTGGCCGCCATGATGGGCCTGTTCAAAATTGCACGGATCGCCACCGGCCATAGAAAGGCGGACAACTGGGTGGATCTTGCAGGGTACGCTGCATGTGGCGGAGAATTGGAAGGCGGCGGAGACAAATGAGAGATCAAGAACTCGTAAATGAGCTCCGCCGGCTGAAGGTCGAAACCGGGAGTCTCGCCTGCATGGGTTGCGGGCATGAACATAACTGTGGGATCCACGGGTGCGCGATTATAAACGCCGCTGCTGACCGGCTGGAGGAGCTTTCAGAGGAGGAGCTGTGATGGCAAAGGTGGACAAGCCGGAGATTGGAGCAGAAATGTACGCCGTTTTTGAGCATCTGTACAGCAACAAATCGGCCCCGGCGAGAAGCCTAAAGGAGTATTGCGTCTGCAAGGGTACTGTGCGCGGCTTTTACACCGGCGGTTATACAGAGGTGTGCCTACTTTTCACCGGACCGCACGGGTTCCCGCAGCCGGGATATTATAAGCTGGACGACATTGGAAAGAAACTGTTTTACACGGCGGCGGAGGCTGCCACCCTGGCCAAAAGCATGACCGAGAAATACGAACGGATATGGGGCTGGATTGGGGCTCCAGAGTTCCCCATGGCCAGACCGTGGGAGGATTTATTGGAGAGGAAAGATGACAGCACGCTGGATATGGAAATCGAAGGCCGCGGCTGAAGGAGGAAGTCATGAATATCACTATTGCTTCAAAACTCATGGAGTTGTACGCAGCCTGCCCTAAATGCGGCTGCGAGGTAATCGGGAACGGAAAAGGCTTGCTGGAATGTGATACCGCCGCCGGCTTCTTTAAGCGCTCCTGTGGCTGTGGCTGGCACGTCGAGGTCACAGAGGTAATCACAGAGGGATCTATGCCCGAGGATCCTCCGGAGCTGCCGGCCGAGGATGAGGACGAGCCTGAGCCCGTGGCCTTTGCCAATCCGGAACCCGAGCCGGCGCCCGAGCCCATTTCTGAACCCGAACCTGTGCTGGAACCAGAGAAGATCAGACCGTGGAATGGGTTCGTACATATCCGTTGCGAGGCTTGCCACAAGGAATCCACGACCTGCCTGAGGACGCCGACCAACACCTACATCTGCAAGGAATGCGGACATGAGATGCCGCTTCCGAAGGCGTACCGTGCCTACACCAGATGTGAGTGTGGCCAGAAAGGAGCCTATCTCACCAATATCACGGACTGGGCCTTTGACATTCCCTGCGTCCGCTGCGGCTCACCGAATACCGTAGCCTATAACCCGGGGCGGGACTGCTATGGCCCCGTCGGCAGCACCCAGCGGCGGACGAAACCACGAAAGAAGAAATGAGGAGGTAAGAACGATGAAGCGTGAAACCTATCAGCGAGGTCTGCCCGGCGTCAAATGGGGCATCTGGAATTGCCAGAGGAAGTGCTTTCAGTTCAGCATCTGCGAAGATACTCCCATGTTGGCTGAGGCTCGGCTTTACCAGAAGATCGGTGATGACGCAAAGAAATGGCGCTTCGAGCCCCGCCAGCTCCCGGGCAAATACGCAACTTTTTCACCCGTTTTATAATATCCGTTTTCGCCCCCATTTTTATGCCCGAAAACCGAATATGCCGGAATGACCGTCAAACCATTGCAGGGACTATATTCCCAGACTGCTGAATCACCAGTTTTTTACCTAAGTTATAGAAACCTACGGTAAAACTTTTTTGACACCCAACAGATTTCATAACTTTTTGAGCGAAAAAACATTCAGCAGCTAATTTGTTTCTCTGTTGGGCCAGGCCCTTGCGACAGTAAGGCCCCAGGCTCTGAGCCGGATACATGACCTGTCTACTATGTATACCCAACAGACGGGCGCCGAAATAGTGTCTTACGCCGGCCACGGCGGAAGCACTTTTTCGGCGCCACACGGCTGCAGACTGACCATGCACAAAACACCCAGACAGTTTTGCGCTGCCAGATTACTACCTGAATCTGCCGCCCCATTGCCGGGGCAGTCGGCCGCTGTAAAATCACTACCGATTTCTGTACCCCCGCCGAAACACTTTTTGGTAGTCTGCTCCGACTCAAAAAGGCCCTGCTTTAGGAAGCCACCGGATCCATACCGGAATATGTGGCCCCTGTGCCTGGTTTTCAGACGCCCTCAAATTGATACCATTTTTCGGGCGCGGTTTTTATGAGATTCTGGTATCCCTTTTTTCCATCATTTTCGCCATGGAGGTATGTATGAGCACGCTGAAGGAGATGGCCCACGAATACAAGGTCGCCGCCGCCAAGCTGGCTATGGCCATTGAGCGGCATAAGAAAGAGGGCAATCTGACGCCGGATGAATTGAATTCGCTTCGGGCGGCATTAAGGGATACCCGTGCCACAGCACATCTTCTGTCCGGCTATTACGATACACCTCGCCAGGATGACGGCCTTACGCTGCTGGGCATGACCGCAAGGAGGACGCGCGATGACCATTGATGAACTGAAAGCCAGGAAGCGGGAACTGATGGCCCGGAAGAAGTACGAGCTGGAGCTGCAGGAACGCGGCGAGGGTGACAACTTCGCCTTGTTCATGGTGAATGAGGAGCTGCTTGACGTCAACGCCCAACTGCGTGCCATAGTTCCGGCCGGGAAGGGAGTGCACTTCGGTCGCAAAGGACGTGCTTCGTCCAGCCTGGACGCTTATGCGCAAAACTCCGGTGACCGGCAGCAATTCATCAAATGGGCCAGGGCCGATGTGGATGACGCTGCTGAAGAGGCCAGAGCTGAACTCAGGAAGATGCTGCACGGTGGGATGAAGTCCGTCACCGGCCGTCAGCGGGAGATCCTTCTTCTGTACGCCGATGGGCTTACGGAGACAGCCATCGGTGCTAAGCTGGGCGTACATAAATCCACCGTCTGCCGGACGTTGAAACGGGCGAAGAAGAATGTTGCCAGCGTCGTTGAAACCCAGCAGAAAGTTGAAGCGCTGCGGGATGGGAACCGACTGGACATGACAGATCCGGGTGTTGTCAAGCTGCTAATGGGCGCGCTGACCACACACCAGGCCACATGTTTTTACCTGTACTATGCGGAATGGCTGACGATCCGTCAGATTGGGGGCTTGCTGAACGTAGATCACTCTACCATCTGCAGGACAATTAAGCGGGCCGTCGCACGGCTCAACGATGTTCTGGGCGGAGTCGTAGATATCCTCGACAACATTGAAGGCATGGATGACGTGCTGTTCGTCATCTATTGCGGTTTAAGCGAAAAAGACGATGAGCTGCCGCCTGCGGCCCGCGACATTCTGCCGAGGAAATCACTCGGAGCACACCCTGGCCAGAGCAACAAGGAGAGGGGCCAGTCCGTAGTGCCGGAGTTCCAGATCCGGGGGAATCCTGGTACACGGCGCGGATCGGTAGAGTTGGATCAGCACGGCTATCTGTATCAGGAGCTGTATGAGCGGTACCGAAACGTCTCAGAACAGCGCGCTGATAAATGGTCGCATCCTATTGCACGGTTGCTGGTGAAGGTGTTCCAGACTTTGTCGTGGCCGTTCAAATACTGGGGCCGAGGAGTGAAATAGCTGTGGTACAGGAAAACGGCTTTCCCAGAAGGTTGCAGACGCTACGAGAAAAGCGGCGTCTGAGCCGGCGCACGTTGGCCGAGCTGTGCGGCCTAAGCGGAAATATGATTGGCATGTATGAGCGTGGGGAAAAGGCTCCATCTGTTGATGCTCTGGTTCGTCTGGCTGATTATTTTGGGGTGTCAACCGACTATCTTCTCGGCAGAAAAAATTTTTCAAGTGAACACCCACGGTGTGACTGAGGCTCAAAAACTGTGTTATGGTTTTATTGGGCCGATGTATGAGATCCATAGGATGCCTCCTTTCTAACCCGCCGACGCGCTGAGGCGGGCAGAGTATCAGCGCATCAGACATGAGGCCAGACCTTCGGGGGAAGGGTCTGGCCTTGATGCCTGTTAGGAGATGGTTAAATGCTGAAATCGTGTAAGTATTGCGGGCGGATCCATCCGAGAGGATACATCTGCCCTAAGAAGCCGAAGCAGGCGAAGCACCGCAACAGTAAGACGTCTGGATTCCGCAAGACGCACACCTGGCAGAAAAAGCGGGAACAGATCGTACGGCGTGACTTCCATCTTTGCAGGGTTTGCAACGAGGGAAGCTACGGTGTCTTCGGAGTGCCAGGACTGGATCAGGAGTTGTCGGTGCATCACATTGAACCGCTGGAGGAGAGATTCGACCTGCGGCTTGATGATGGGAACCTTCTGACCTGCTGCAGCAGGCATCATCGCATGGCTGATGACGGGGACATCCCGAGAGACTACCTCCACGAGCTTGCGGAGGCATCCCCCCGGTGGGATTGAGATCTCTCGGTGGATCCGTGTCAAGACCAACAGCGGCCCCCTGAACAGGATGAAGTTTAGAAATGGGAAATTGCCCGCGGGGCGAGAGGAGGGTGGAAAATGGCGAGACCGAGCAAGTCGGTTCGCGTGAAGACCGGCGCGATCGCCAGCGATGTCGAAGCAGTCCGGCAGGACGTGGAGGACAAACTGCGCGGCGAGAACGTTCCACCCGAGCCGCCAGCAGATCTGACGGATGGACAGCGCGAGATTTTTCAATTTATCGTGAGCGGTCTGGTGGCAAGCGACATTCTCGGCCAGCTTGACGTCTTCGTTCTGGAGAGCACGGCCGTAGCCATTGACCGCCTGCGCTATATCAACGGCCTGATCGACGCTGATCCGGGGCTCGTGATGCACACCGGCTTGCAGAATGCCCGGGCGAAATATCAGAGCGACCTGTGGCGAGGCTGTAATGAGCTGTGCCTCTCGCCCCAGGCCAGGGCCAAGATCGGCTCTCTGGCTGCGCAGAAACAGAAGAAGGAAAAGGACCCGCTGCTGGCGGCCCTGAGCGACGATGATTGACCAGAGCCGCGCCTATCAGTATGCCAAATGGTGTACGCAGCGCGGAAACCGGAAGGTCGGCAAATATGTGAAGCTCCAGGCGAAGAAGTGGCTGAGGATCGCCGATGGCAGGCACAAGGATGCCTATGTCAGCGAAAAGGCATACCGGAAGATCTGCAAGCTGCTGAAGCTGATGATCCACCCGGACCTACATTGCTCCATGTACGATGGGCTGGAGGATTACGCCTGGTTCCTCATTGCGGCCGTGTTCTGCACCCGCCGCCGGGAAGATGACCGGCGCTTCTATCAGACCGCCATTCTCGAGATCGCCCGTAAGAACTTCAAGACCTTCAACTCCGCAGTCATTTTCATTCTGGGGATGCTGACGGAGCCTCGCTTTTCCCGTTTCTTCTCCGTGGCACCGGACTTCAAGCTGTCCTCGGAGCTGCGGTTGGCCGTGCGGAAGATCATCAAGGTCTCGCCGGCGCTGACAAAGTATTTCAAGATCAACAGGGATATGATCACCTGCCTGATCAACGAGATAGAATATACGCCTCTGGCGTACTCTAATGACGGCATGGACGGCCGTCTGGCAAATATCTTCCTGGCCGATGAGGCCGGCGCGCTGGACAGCTACCCTGTGGAGGCCATGCGCTCCTCCCAGATCACGCTGGTCAATAAGCTGGGCATCATCATTTCCACCCAGTATCCCAACGACAACAACGTGATGATCGACGAGGTCGACATTGCGAAAAAGGTCCTGGATGGAGTGCTGGAGAAGGAAAATGTCTTCGCATTGCTCTACGAGCCGGACGATGCGCTCCGGAAGCGGTGGGAGACGGATGACCTGGTGATCTACCAGGCCAATCCTGTGGCCGTGAACAACAAAGAGGTCTTTGACTCCATCAAGGATCTCCGAACCATGGCCATTCTCTATGAGAACAAGCGGGAGAATTTCCTCTGCAAGCACTGCAACATCATGTATAAGGGCCTGGGCGTCGAGGGCTATATCGACGTGCAGAAGGTCAGGCGGTGCAGGGTGGTAGAGGATCTGGACTTCTGGCGCGGCCGCCGGGTGTGGGTGGGGCTCGACCTCTCCCAATCGGACGATAACACGTCCGTGGCTATGGTGACGGAGGCGGACGGCATGATCCATGCCAAGGTGTGGGGCATCCTGCCGAAAGATCGCATCGAGATCAAAACCAAGAAGGAAAATGTGGACTACCGGAAGCTGATCGCCGCCGGCAGCTGCTTTGCCGAAGGCGAAGAGGTCATCGACTACGGCTTTGTGGAACGCTGGATCCTCGGCCTTGAGGAGAAATACGGTGTCGAGGTCATGCAGGTAGGCTATGACCGCTACAATGCCATCTCCACCGTGCAGAAGCTGGAGGCGAACAGCATGGAATGCGTAGAGGTCAAGCAGCATTCCTCTGTGCTGCACCCACCCACCAAGCTGCTTCGTGAGGCGATCTTGAAGAAGGAATTTGCCTACGACGAGAACCGGCTGCTGGAAATCAACTTCCAGAATGCGCGGTGTACAGAGGATACGAACCTGAATAAATACGTGAACAAAAAGAGGTCTGCCGGCAAGGTGGATATGGTCGTTTCCACCATCATTGCCGTATATCTGATGCAGCAGGCCATGCTGGACAACAGCGAGCTGGACTGGGGCATCCAGGTAATTTGAGGCGAGGTGAGAACGATCGGACTCTTAGATTGGTTTAGAACAGAACGCCGCTCACAGGAGCAGACGCTGGACGGTTCCCAGTTGGACACGGCCCTCCGTGCGGCGCTGGGCGGCAGCGCGGTGACGGTGCGGTCCGTTTTGAATATCCCTGCCGTAAGCGGCAGCGTCGGCTTTATTGCCGGCACGGTGGCCTCCCTGCCCATCAGGCTTTACCGGAATAAGAATGGGCAGTCCGAGGAGGTCACAGACGATTACCGCCTGCGGCTCTTGAACGAGGAAACCGGCGATCTGCTGGACGCTTTCCAATGGAAATGCACCCTCGTGCGGGACTATCTGCTCCCCGGCAACGGCTACACCTATGTGGACTGGGTCAGCAACCGCATTGACGGCCTGTATTATGTGGATCCGATGCAGGTCAGCGCAGAGATCGGCGCCGACCCCATCTTCAAGACAGCGCGGTTCTTCATAGGCGGCCGCAGCTATCGTGACTATGAGATCATGCGCATACTGCGGAACACCCGGGACGGCGTCACCGGCTCCGGCCTCGTGGCAGAGAGCCCAATCCAGTTGGAAACCATGCTGAACGCACTCAAGTATGAGAACCGCATGGTAAAGACCGGCGCAAAGAAGGGCTTCCTGAAGGTCGAAAAGGACAAGAAAGTCTCGCAGACGGTGCTGGATCAGCTCAGGAACAGCTGGCGGAAGATGTACGGGCCTGATTCGGAGGAAACCACGGTCATCCTGAATGACGGTGTGGACTTCAAGGATGCCGGCCAAACCGCCGTTGAGACCCAGCTCAACGAGAACAAGCAGACCAACGCCCACGAGATCTACCGCATTTTCAACATCGCTCCGACGATCCTGGAAGGGGATGCGACGGCAGAAGATCTGAAGAACACGGTACGATTCGCCATTGCGCCGGTGGTGAAGGCTCTGCAGCTGGCCATCAACCGCTTCTGCCTGCTGGAGGCTGAGAAGGGCGTTCTGGCCTTCGAGATCGACATGGATGCGCTGGACGGCACGGATATGCTCGCCCGGTATCAGGCTTACGAAGTGGCCATCCGGAACGGCTGGATGCAGTTGGATGAGGTCCGCTATGACGAGGGCCGGAACCCGCTGGGCCTGAAATTCATTCGCCTTGGTCTGGATACGGTCATTTACGATCCGGAATCCAGAATGATCTATACGCCCAACACCAAGGAATGGGCATCAATTGACCAGAAAGGAGGAGGTGAGCCGATTGCAGGTAGAGATCCGAGCGGATAAGAAAAGCATGACTGTTGGCGGCTATGTCAATGTGGTGGGCCGCGATTCCCGTGTGCTGCACGATAAAACGGGGCCGTATGTTGAGCAGATCATGCCCGGGGCATTCAAGAAAGCTCTGGCCGCAGACAGCAAGGTGGAACTGCGCTTCAACCACAAGAAGATCCTCGACAGCGAAGATCTGGAGCTCCGGGAGGATAACATCGGGCTGAGGGCCCACGCTGTCGTAACTGACAGCGAGGTCATTGCCGCCGCCGAGCAGAAAGAACTGCGAGGCTGGTCTTTCGGTTTTGTGAAGCAGAAGGATCATTGGAAAACCGATGAAGAAGGCACCCGCCGCCGCTTCGTGGACGAACTGGAACTGAGGGAAGTCTCCATCCTGGATAAGACGCCGGCCTACATTGCCACCAGCATTGAGACCCGCGACGATGATGAGATCCTTGTCGAGTTCCGCGCCGATCAGCCGCTGGAGGACGGCGTGGATTACATCCGTCAGACCGAAAGCACCACAGAAACCAAAACCACTACCCTGACGCCTGGGGATGAGAGCGTTATGTTCTGCGCCCAGAAAACCGTAGAAATCTACAAAATGAGAAGGAGAATGTGATTATGCCTTTCAACCTGAAAAAGCTGACCGAACGCCGTGTCGAGCTGATGACCCAGCTGGAAAACATGGTGAAGAACTGCGAGACCGAAACCCGCGCCTTCAATGATGAGGAGCAGACCCGGTACAACGAAATCCTGGCCGAGGTTCGTTCCATTGACACCACTCTGGACGCTGCTGACCAGGGCGCCGCTCTGCAGCAGATGGAACGCCGCGCCGCCGGCGGCCAGGAGGAGCCCCGTTCCCAGGAGGAGCTGGAAACCCGCGCCTTTGAGTGCTATATCCGCGGTATCGCCCCCGATGTGGAGACCCGTGCGGCAACCAACATGACCGTCGGGGACAATGGCGCAGTCATTCCTACCTCCATCGCCAACAAGATTATCGAGATGGTCAAGGAGATCTCTCCCCTGTACCACCTCTCTACCCATTACGACGTGGGCGGCACCCTGACCATCCCCAGCTATGACGAATCCACCCAGAAGATCACCATGGCCTACGCCACCGAGTTTACGGCTCTGACTTCTACCTCCGGCAAGTTCACCAGCATCTCTCTGGGCGGTTTCCTGGCCGGTGCCCTGACCAAGATCTCCATGTCCCTGATCAACAACAGCAAGTTCGACATCGTGTCCTATGTCATCCGCAAGATGGCCGAGGCTGTGTCCGAGTGGCTTGAGAACGAGCTGATCAACGGTACGGACGGCAAGATCGAGGGCGTGTCCAAGGTCACTGCCGCCGTGACGGCCGCTGCTGCTACCGCCATCACCGCCGACGAACTGATCGACCTGCAGGAGAGCATCCCCGACAAGCTGCAGCCCGGCTGCATCTGGGTGATGAGCCGCGCGACCCGCACCGCCATCCGCAAGCTGAAGGATGGCGAGGGCAACTACCTGCTGAACAAGGATGCTACTGCCAAATGGGGCTACAGCCTGTTCGGCCACGATGTGTATGTCTCTCAGAGCATGCCGGACATGGCCGCAGGGAAGCGCGCGGTGCTGTACCTTGACCCCACCGGCCTTGCCGTGAAGGTTGCCGAAAACCCCAGCGTGCAGGTTCTGCGCGAAAAGTTCGCCGATGAGCACGCTGTGGGCGTGATCTGCTGGATGGAGGTTGACTCCAAGGTGGAGAACAAGCAGAAGATCGCCGTGCTGGATATGAAGGCAGCCGTGACCCCTGGCGGTTAAGGGGGAAGCGGCCATGAAGGTAAAAGCAACTACGAATTTTGCCGGTGAGATCTGCATGGCGAAGGGTGATGTCCGCGACGTTCCGGAGAGCGTCGCGGCTCCCCTCCTGGAGTGCGGTTATCTGGAAGCTTTGGAGCCTGTTCAGACTTCAGAGCAGAAGGATGAGCAGGATTCCGAGACGGAAACCACGCAGGAGCCGGAAACGGAGACGAAGAAAACTAAGCGGGCCAAGGCCAAAACGGAGGGCTGATGTATGAGACCTTGTGATTTGATGGCTGCGGACATTGCTCTGTTCTCCAGAAAGATCCTCAACACGGCCGAGTTTGACGAGCTCTCTGTTCTGGAGCAGCAGGAATGCGAGGATGCGCTCGCTGCTGCGAAAGCGGCAGCCGCCGCTTATACCGGACTCGACATCGAGGCCACAGAGCAGGAAGATCTCGCTTATGCGGTGAAGGTCCTGGCGGCAGAAATGATCGACAACCACCAGATCACAACGCAGTACACCGGCAAAAATCCGGTTGCCATGCAGATCATGGATCTGCACAGCACCAACCTGCTGCCCAGCGTAGAGGAGTGATCGGATGCAGGACCACCTTTCTTCCGCTCTGCGGGATAAAATCGAGATCCTGACGCTGATTCAGGATGATGAGACCGGTAATATGGCCTGGGCACCCAGCCGAAAGCGCTGGGGCTCAGTTGAGATCGACCGGCAGAGGAACCTTTTTTCCATCGTGGGCGTCGGTTCCCAGGGGGCGACAATCATAATCCGACCGGATCCGCTGCTGACGCTGCACCAGGCCATCCGATGGAACGGTGAGTTCCTGCATCTAACGTCTATCACGCTGGCTCCGGAACGGGATCGGCAGGAGATCAAAGCAGCCATCTGCCATCCGGTGACTCTGACGGCAAAGCCGCAGGCCCGGACCGGCAGGGACACGATGAATCGACCGACTGTGGTGCAGCAGGCAACATTCTCCTTCCCAGGAATCCTGACAGAACGGTATTTCAACAGCGAAGAGGACGAAGTCTTCCGCAGGAGCACTCTGGAACGTGTCCTCGTGGCCCCCAAAGCCGTTGTGCTGCGTGTCGGAGACCTTGTTCAGCTGGGAGATACCGCACCGTACACCGTCCTGCAGCGCATGGATCTGGAATTCTACAAGAATGAATACGTGCTTGAACGCCGGGAGGATGTCTGATGCAGTCTCTGGAAATAGACGGTCTGAAGGAAGTCATCCAGACGCTGGAAACCACGCCGGAAGTCATCCGGCAGGCTCGGGCAGAGTTCTTTGATGAGACTGGCGAGGTGCTGCTGGAAGCCGTTCAGCGGCACATCGGTGGGAGCGGCCGTGTTGCCGGCGTACAGGAGTCACACGTCGGTAGTGGGAAAGGCTATGTGGCCGTCCGGCCTATGGCAAAGACTAATCTGGATGGCTACGCAGCGGGTTATATTACCAATGCGCTGGAAAACGGCCATGCTGTAAGACCTGCCTCCGGAAAAGCCAAAAAGAAACGGCGATCCCGGGCAAAGGCGAACCGTGTCCAGGGTAAATATATGTACCGCAACACCGGCCAGCAGGAAGCGAAACGTGCCGCCGAAGAGGGTGCTCGTATCATCGAGGCCAAGATACTTGCCCACATGGAGGGAAGAAGCGTATGACCAAAACCGAGATCCTGGACGCCATCAATCTGCTGTTGGTGTCTAAATGGCCTGACCGCACGGTTTATGTGGACGTATGCCCGGTAGACTTCAACCGCCCTTCTTTCTGGCTTACGGTGGAGAAATACGATCTGACTGACGGCAATCGCTTTCTGATCCGTCATGACCTGCAGATCCGCCTGACGCTTTATGATGAGCTGGACGAGCACTACGACGCGTCCTGGTACCGGCTTTCCCAGGAGACGGACGCAGTCACGGAGCTGCTCATTCGGGGCTGGATGGTAGGCCGCCGGCATCTGAAGCCGCTTTTAAAGGTGCTGCCCCGGGACCCAGACCGGGCGTATGTGCAAATCAATCTGTCCTGGATGGACAACCGCCCCGGGCTCGATACCGGAGCATCCACCCCCGCCGCAGACGCTTATTCCGTCACGGTTCGGGGAGACATCAACTGAGAGGAGCGATACAATGGGACTTCCCGAACTTACTTTTTCTCTGAAAAAGGCTGCTGACAATGTGGCCACGCGCGTGTCCTCCGGCATCGTTGCCATGATTCTGCGTGATGCCAAGGCCAACGGCCTTCATACCATCAACCGCGAAAGCGACATCCCCAGCGAACTGGGTGCAGCCAACATTGCCGCCATCAAGCGCGCGATGCTGGGCTACATTACCAAGCCGACCACGCTCTATGTTAGCGTGATTGGTGCAGACGCCGACATCAAAACTGGCTTTCAGGCTCTGGCCATTCACAGTTACGATTATCTGGTCGGCCCCGTGGACATTGCCTCTGCTGACGCGACCGCTCTGGCCGCACAGGTCAAGGCGCAACGGACAAAGCGCTATGTGGGCAAGGTGATCCTTCCTAACGTGGCCGCCGATGATGAAGGCGTGATCAACTTTGTTTCGAGCGGCATCAAGGTCGGCGAGGGGACATTCACGGCCGCCCAGTACGCCGGCCGCATCGCCGGCGTTCTGGCAGGCACGCCTGCTTATTGCAGCGCCACCTATGCGGCTCTGCCGGAGGTGACCGGTGTGGATACGTTGGCAGATCCCGACAGTGCTGTGGACGCCGGCAAACTGTTTCTGATCGACGATGGCCGACAGGTGAAGCTGAGCCGTGCGGTAACGAGTAAGACCACTCTGGCCGAGGATGACCCTGACATGCTGAAGAAGATCAAGCTCGTGGCTGCGCTGGATCTGATCCGCTATTATGCCATCACCACCGTTGAGGACGAATATCTGGGCAAGTGCGCCAACACCTATGACAACAAGTGCATCCTGCTGGTGGCCTTCTCTGACTTCTTTGCCTCTCTGGAGGCGCAAAACGTCATTCAGGAGGGCAGCTCCGGCGCTGAGCTGGACGCCGATGCGATCCGCACTTATCTGTTGGGGATCGCAGAAGAGGCCGGAGACACCGAGGAAATTGCTCGTATCAAAGCTCTGACCGATGAAGCCCTCCGCAAGGAGGATACCGGCAGCCACGTATTCCTCTATCTGTACGGCCATGTGCTGGATGCGATGGAGGACTTCCATATCACGCTGGAAGCGCAGTAAGGAGGGAGAACGATGTCTGATATTCTGAATGCTGCGGAAGTACGCAGCGGTACCTGGGGTGAGCTCTGGCTGGACGGCGAGCAGGTTGCCGAGTGCTACGGCTGCCAGATCAAGGTCAACAAGACCAAGGATGACGTGACACGCTGCCGCACGCTGGTGGCCGGCAAGAAGATGACCGCCGTGTCCATCACCGGCACCATTCGCATCTATAACGCGACCAGTCGTCTGATCAAGCTGGAAGCGGAGGCCCTGAAGCAGGGCAAGGATCTGCGCCACACCATCATCAGCAACCTGGATGATCCTGACAATGCCGATAACCAGCGCATTGCCGTCAAGGGTGTTTCCTTCGATGACCTGACGCTGGCTGACTGGCAGGCCGCCCAGCTGGGCCAGATCGAAGCACCCTTCACAGCCGAGGATTATACCGTGATGGATTCCTGAAAAAAGCGGCCTCGTCCTCAGAGATGAGGGCGGGGCCGTTCTCAATTATGGAGGTTACACTATGGCAACTGAGATGACAAAGACCGCCGCACAGCCTTCCGTGCTGGATCTGCTGCTGGGCGGAGATATCCCCAACGTGGAAAAGGAACTGCCCACCGCCGCCTACAAAATTGACCGGCTGAGCGATCTTGCCGGGCACGATGTGGTGTTCAAGTTGAAGGCGCTGCCTTACGGTAAGGTGCACGACATTGAACGGTTTACCCAGGATACGGAGGTCCATATCCTGTTGGCTGGCTGCGTGGAGCCCAATCTGAAGGATGAGCGGCTGCTGGAGAAATTCGGCGGTGCCACGCCGGCAGATGCGGTCAAGAAGATGCTGTTGGCCGGTGAGATTGCGGATCTGAGCGCGGCGGTGGAGCGGCTGAGCGGCTATCGCCGCATGACCATCAGCGAAGTAAAAAACGCTTGACGGACGGCAGCGACCCGGAGCTGGGCTTGCTGTACTACCTGTTTTCCGCCCACAACTGGGGTCTTGCGGATCTGCGGGCCCTGTGGGAGGGCGAGACGGGCTGGCATGACCTGATCCTGGCGCTGTCGTCCTATGAGGCAAACCAACGAGCGGAGGCCCGCAAAGGAGTTCCGCCGAAAAAAGCGGTGAAGGCTACGAAAAAGCGCAAAAAATAAACCGCCTTCCTACCGGAAAGCGGTTTAGGCGGACATCCAAACCAGAAAAGCAAGGGACGCTGCACCAAGAATTGAGATATAAAGCAGTAAGCCTTTAATGCCCCTGGGGACTTCGCTCCATTTCATAGCATTCACCTCGGTTTCTTTATACCACGATTGAGAAAAACTGTCAAGGAGAGGAGGGGAAATCATGCCCGATGCGTCCATTGTGGTCAAGGCGACCGACCGATATTCGGAAGCCATGAAGAAGATGGCGTCGGTCACCAAGTCGTTCAGCAAAGATGTTGACGCCTTGGAAGACACGCTGTATGCCCTGAATAAAAACAAAATCACGCTGAAGATGGACCTCAGCAAGGCCAAGTCCGAGTTGAAGGCCGCGGAAAAGCAGTTTGATCTGACACATTCCGCCGCGGACGGCCTGAAGCTGGAGCTGGCACAGGCCAACTATGACAGCATGGTTCGCAACCTGAAGGCCGTTACCAGTGCGGCGCGAGATACGGAGAAAGCTATCTCCAAGGTCGAAAATCAATCGAAAAGCCAGAAGGCCACCGTTACCAGCGTAGCTACTGCGATCGCAGCCAGCGGCATCGGCGATATGGCCAAGGAGCTGGCACTCAGCTTCGGCACTAGTGTCGCCGGGAGCCTGGGGGGAGATAACGCAGGGACGATGGCGTCTTCTGTCCTTTCCTCTGCGGCTACCGGAGCCGCTATGGGCTCGATCATACCCGGGATCGGTACTGCGCTGGGCGCGGCGATCGGCGCCGCGGTCGGCGGACTCAGCGGAGGCTTGCAGATCTACGAGAAGAAGGACGACGCCTTCAAGTCCTATGTAGAAGACGCTTATGAGACTGTCACTGGTGAGCAGAGCAGTTCCCTCACCTCCGGCAGCTCTATCGCCGACAGCCGTGAGCAGACACGCATGGCTTTTGCCCAGCGGATGGGCGAGGAAGAGGCAGACGCCTATCTGGAGCGTGTCAAGACCATGGCCACCAGCACCAACTACAGCTATGACGAGATCACCGGCTACAGTAAGCTGCTGCTGAACACCTATGACGGGGATAAAACGCTGTCGGTGCTTCAGACGCTGTCAGACGCTTCGGCGGGTCTGAACCTGGATTCCTCCGATGTCAATATGTTCATCTCTGGCTTGAGCCGCATGAGAACGACCGGCAAGGCCACGCAGGAATACCTCAATTACTTCTCCGAACGGGGCGTGGATGTGTATCAGGCGTTGGCCAACTCCACCGGCGCGGACAAGTCGAAGATTGCCGAGATGGTGACCGGCGGCAAGATCAGCGGTACCGATGCGGCGGAAGCCATCCTGACCTACATCAACGAGACCTACGGCGGCCTGTCCGAGAAGCTGGCCACCACCTATGACGCCATGGTGGATAACCTGGCCGATTTCCAGGCTGACATGGATGCCGCCATGGGCGAGGGTTACAACGAGGGCCGCAAGGAGGGTCTGCAGGCCCAGATGGACTGGATGAGCGGCGAGAGCGGCGCGGCCGTTGAGGAGGCAAACCGTGCCATCGGTGCATGGCAGGCCGAACTGGAAAACAGCAAAGAGCAGTACATCCGCGACGCCATGGATGCCATGATGGCTTCTGACGAATATCAGACAGCCAAGGCCGAGGGCGATGCCGCAGAGATGGGCAAGCTCATCATGCAGGCTAAGGTGCAGGGCATGAATGAGTATAACGCCAGCGACGGGGCGCAGCTGGCGTTGGAGTCCGAGATGTCGCTTGTGGCGGCGATCCGCAACGACACGGGTCTTAACCAGGATTACTGGGATGCCGGCTACGAAAAGGGGCAGGAATTCACGAAGGGCCTGGCGGCCGCGAGAAAGGCGAATTATCAATCCGCTCTTTCTGCATCGGACTACACTTACACGCCCACCGGCGAGATCCCCCGCAGCGCAGTCTATACCGGCAGCGGGTACGCCACGGGCATTGACTATGTTCCGTATGATAACTTCCCTGCCCTGCTCCACCAAGGTGAGCGCGTGCAGACCGCCGTAGAGGCACGGAGCGAGGGCAACTCCGGCGGCATCCAGATCGTGATGTACGGCACGACAATCCGCGAGGATGCGGATGTTGACCGCGTGGCTGCGGCATTGCTCCAGAAGATGGAATTGGCTGGAATGAGGGGGTGAGCCGGTGCAGATCTGTTTTATTCGTGACAGCGTCTCTCTGGTCATGCCGGTAACGCCGGACACCTACCAATGGACGGTGGGCAAACGCATCGAGACCATCAACATCAATGCGCTGGGGGACGTCTATCGCCCCGGCGGCATGACGCGATTCTCCGGCAACCTGGACTTTCTGCTCCCGGCGCAGGATTATCCGTGGATGGAGGCGGGCTCCCACGCAGAGCCGCAGTATTATCTGGACTACCTCAACGCCTGGGCTGCCGACGGGAAGGTCATCCGTATGGTGATTACCGGGACAGAGATCAACACCCTGATCTACATCGAGGACGTCACGCAGAGCGAGAAAGATGGTACTGGTGACCGCTATGTTACCGTGGCTATCCGTGAATACTGCGACCTGGAGGCAAAGGAAGTGGCCGCGGCCGGCGGCACCCAGAACAACGGCCGGGCAAACGACGCCTCCTCCTCCAGAAAAACGCAGTCATATACAATCGTCTCTGGAGACACCCTCTCGGTGATCTGCCGCCGGTATTACGGCAAATCTTCCGCAAAGTACTACAACGCTCTGGCCAAATATAACGGGATCAAAAATCCACATCTGATCTATCCCGGTGTGACGATACAGGTTCCGTCCGAGACGGTTTTGCTGGGGGGATCCGCATGATGATCTATCTGACCAAATCCAAGTCCGGTACCCGGGACATCACGGATATCCTGACGTATTGGACATGGTCGGGCGATAAGTCTACCATCAGCCGACAGCTGACCGGCGAGGTAGCTTACATCGAAAACAGCCAGCTTCCGGTACCGGAGATCGGTGACCTGGTCACGATGACCGACGGTGGCGAGAAGAAGTTTGTAGGCATTGTGCTGCAGAGAAGCCTCGGCTCGGAAGACAGTACCATGGCCTTCACCGCCTTTGACTACGGCTATTATCTGCAGCGCAATGACGGCACCTACAAATTCACCGGCGCAACGCCGGAGGAGATGACTCGTTTGGCCTGCGCCGACCGAGGGATCCCCATTGCGCAGATGCCACACACAGGCATTCCGCTCCGGAGAAAATTTACCGGCGTGAAGCTGAACCAGCTGATCACCACCGCATGGACACTGGCCAGCGAGAAGAACGGGAAGGTCTATGCGATCCGTTATACCCCTGCCGGCCTGCTGGTGAAGGAGCGCACCGTCAGCACGTCCAGTCTGGTCCTGAAGGCTGCATCCAACCTGATGAACGCCACCACGAAGGAAGATGCGACCCAAATGGTCAACAGCGTGGCCATCTACGACCAGAACGGTAACTTTCTGCGGAGAATGGGTGACAGCGAAGCACAGAAGCTCTGCGGCGTGATGGAGCAGCATGTCACCCAGGGAAATGACGGAGCAGCGAGGGCTGATGCGTCTGCCAAGAAGATCCTTGCAGACGGCAAGCTGCAGAAGACCGTGACGGTCAACGTTCTGGGAGACATGAGCCTGCTGACCGGAGAAACCGTGGTGGTCAGAGAGGGTAAGACCGGGTTGACCGGCATTTTCTGGATCGACGCCGATGTCCACACCTGGAAGAACAAGAATTACTACACGAAGCTGACGCTGAATTGCCGGAATGTGATGGCAACGGCCGACGCAGGAAGTGAGGTCAAATGAGCGACGCCAGAGACCCCTATCTGGGGCTGAATAACCACATCCGGCAGCAGGCCCGGGAGCAGGCACCGACGTATTACGCCATCGGAAAGATCCTCTCCCTGCGGCCGCTGAAGATCCGCGCCGACGGGCTCGACCTTGACAGGGATGACCTGCGTGTGCCGGAGTCAATGTATTCGAATTTCATCCAGGAGAAGCCTGTTGAAGGATGCGGCGTCCGGACGCGGCTTCCTATGAAGGAATTTGTGTGCAAGTGTGCGCTGTCCATTGGCGTGGCCACCCGGCCGGAGGAGTACGTCTACGGTGCGACAATTCTCCAGGTTGATGACGAGGTTCTGCTCATGCGATCCAGCGACGGGCAGACCTACTACCTTCTCGAGAGGATGGTGGAGCTGCCGTGAGCCTGTTCCCTTTGATCTCAGAGCCGGATACCGGGGAACTGACCGGCTCTGACGGCCTTCCGCTCTACCGCGAGGTGGACTGGGACTTCCGGACGAACAAACCCGTCTGGAAAGGTGGAAACCCCGTATACGTGACGGGGGGACGCGCCGTTCTGGTGTGGGCGTGGAATGCGCTGCACACCATGCGCTTCAACCACGACGTGTTCAGCACCGACTACGGCCTTGACGGAAATACCTTGCTGGGGCAGGCATATTCCGGAGAGGTGCGGGAATCTGAGGCCATCCGCATTGTACGGGAAACGCTGCAGGTCAATCCGTATATCACGAACGTCACGCAGGTAAGCGTGAGCTTCGAGGGCTCAGTCCTGCATCTGAGTTTCAAATTGACAACGATCTATGGGGAGGTGACCATCGATGACTGCGACATCGCCTTATGACGAGCTGACGCCGGAAAGCATCAAAGCGAGCATGCTCTCTGACCTGACGGCCAAAGGAGTTGACGTCAGCATCAGAGAAGGATCCTACGCAAATACGCTGGTGAGCGTAGCGGCTTATCAGCTGTTCAAGATGTACCAGCAGTTCCCGAGCTTGCTTCACATGGCCTTTCCGGATGAGACCTCCGGCGAGTACATCGATAAAAATGCGGCGCAGATCGGTATGGTTCGCGCTGCTGGCAAGAAAGCTACTGTGGAAATCGCCTTCACGGGGACTGAGGGTACATATATTGCCGCCGGGACGGCGCTCTATGCGCCTGAGAGCGGTTTGCAGTTCCTGACGACCGAGGAGGCCATCATCACGGATGGCTCCGCAACAGCGCCCGCTGAGGCCGCTGAGGTGGGTGCGGATTATAACCTCCCACCCGACAGCATCACGGCCATGTATGTCAACGTTGCCGGCGTTCTCAGCGTGACCAATACTGAGGCATCGGTCGGCGGCGTGGATGTGGAGAGTGACATCGACTTTTTTGCCCGGTATCATCAACGTCGGACGCTGCCCATCACATCCGGCAATAAGAACCACTATATCACCTGGGCGCTGGAAACGACCGGTGTGGCCTATGCCAACTGCGAACCCCTGTGGAATGGGAACGGAACCGTCCGGGTCATTATTGCCGGAGCGGATCGGGGGCCGGTGGACGAGACGATTCGGCAGAACTGTTATGACCACATTGAGGAGGAACGGCCCATCGGTGCCACGGTCACCGTGGTCAGCGTGGTCACACGGGAGATCCCGCTGACGGCGACCGTGACGCTACTGGACGGATACACCACGGAGGACGTGAAGAATCAGCTGACGGCGGCGGCGGGTGAACTGCTGGCCAGCCAGACCTTCGGCGAGGAGGTGCGTGTTCCGTTCAGCCGCTTCCTGGCCTGCTTGCTGCAGTGTCCCGGCGTGGCAGATTACAGCGCTCTGACGGTGGACGGCGGCATGTCGGCCATCACCATCAACTCAGAGGATGCCGCGGTTGTTGGCACAGTTACCATCAGCTGAGGAAGGAGACCATATGAGTACATTACCGAACCGGGAACGGGTGCCCGAATACCATTATGCGTCTGAGCAGAGCAAGGCCCTGATTGACATGCTGGAGGATGCCAGTCTCGAGGCTAAGGCCGCGCTGGAGGACGTGATGGCGCAGTTCTTCGTAGACACAGCCACCTGGGGGCTCGCCCTCTGGGAGCAACAGGTGGGTATTGAGACCGACAACTCACTGCCGCTGGCGACCCGCCGCGCGGCCATCCGTCAGAAGCTCGTGGCCAGCGGCAATACCACCTCAGAGATGATCCGCGGGCTGGCAGAGGCACTCACCGGCTATGAGGCGAAGGTAGAGGTCAACGATGACTACAGCTTTTCGCTCAGCTTCTGGGGCGAGAAAAATCAGCTGGCGACCATCGACGTGGCAGAGCTGAAGACTGTTGTAGAGCAGATTAAGCCGGCACACCTGCGCTTTGTGATCAGCGGCATCACATGGGCTGATCTGGAAAGCGTAAATATGACCTGGAAGTATTTTGAGGACAACCCGACAACGTGGGCGCAGCTAGAATCCATGTTCTGCATCCATGCAAAAGAGTAAGAGGAGGAAATTCTTATGGGCAGATTTTTCGGAAAACGCTGGAAGATCGACGGTGTGACGGCAGGGCCGATCAGTCGTCACTATCCGGCCAACGGCCGCTATTCGGTGATCTTCGAGCGGGATGACGCCTTTCTGGAGCAGATTGAGAAGATCAACTGGGCCAAGCCCACGATCCAGCGTCTCAGCGAGGACGCCAATGAACCGGGACTGCCGGAGGGTTATGGCTTTAAGGTCGTTGATATCAAGTACGACAACAGCGGCCGTCACTACACGGTGGAGTTGCAGACGGCCAGCCAGTATCTCGGCGATGTGACGCAGTATCAGGAACAGATTGCAGAACTGGAGAGCGCTGCCGCTGAGAAGGACAGCACGATCACGGCGCAGGCCTCCACCATCCAGTCGCAGGAAAGCCAGATCGAGAGCCAGACCGCCACGATTCAGGAACAGGCAACCACCATTCAGGAACTGCGTGAAGCCGGTACTGCTGCTGAATTAGAGACCGGTCTGGATGCGGCCTACGAGGAAGGAGTGAACAGCGTTGAGTAAGCAGATCTATTTTGACGCCATGAAGGAAAAGGGTAAGCTGGATGCGGCCGATCTTCAGACGCGTTCTGCCGGCATGACCGGAACGGAGTTGTATGCGGAGGATGGAAAGATCCCCAGCTTCGCAGCTGCCGTGGTTCGGAAGAATATGTTGGAGCGCAAGGTGGGCTTTGTCTGCCGATCTACGGCCGGCCGTGTGGTAAAGCTCCTGCAGAACTACGATTCCACCGTCTACCCCCAGGAGCCGGAGGATCTGCCGGCGCAGTGGGGCTTCCAGTGGTCCACAGATCCGAAAAAGGCGCTGCCTTTCATCGCTCTGAGCACGTCTCCTTACGCCAAGGATGACTGCTGCACCCATGACGGCCATGTATGGCGTTCTGGGCAGGACAACAATGTGTGGGCCCCCGGCACCGTCGGCGTGAAGTGGGATGACCTCGGCGAGATTGAAGAGGTAATGGAGGCAGATTGATGACGTTTGAACTGACGCCGCAGACGATCATCACGGCCGGAGCTGTTATTACTGCAGCGGTTCTGCTGATCCAGCGCTTTGCAAAGGGTGTGCGCTGGTTCGACCAGCAGGAGAAGCAGACCACAGACATCGCAGCATTGAAGGCAAAGCACGAAGCCGATATAAAAGCCCTGAAGCAGGCTCTGGCCGAGGATATGCGCGGCATCAACGAGGAGCAGACACTTCTTACATACGGCATCCTGGCCTGTCTGAAGGGCCTGAAGGAGCAGGGGTGCAACGGGCCTGTGTCCGAAGCGATCAATAAGATTGAAAAGTACCTGAACAAAAAAGCTCATGGAGACTGAAAGGAGACGTTGACATGGAACTGCATGAAATTCTGATCTACGGTGTGGCGGCGCTGGGCTGCTTCATCCTGGCCATTCTGGTCAAGGGCAATCGCCAGGCGGTACTCCAGCTCGCCACAGACCTCATCAACAAGGCTGAGAGCACCATTCAGGGCTCTGGCATGGGCGCGGACAAGAAGGCTCTGGTCATCGCCCAGCTGCAGGCTGCTGGCATCGAGGTCACATCCTGGCTGGATCACCAGATTGATGTGATTGTGGCCACGCTGAATAAGACCGGCGCATGGCTGGCCACGAAGACCCAGGAGGGCATCTCGGGAATGAACCAGGACACGGAGCGTTCCCATGAATAAGCAGCCAATCCTGTACCTCCAGACAGATGGCCGCTGGAAGGCCGAGCCCTACCGTGTGCAGGGTGAGAATTCCACGATCGGCAGCTCCGGCTGTGGCCCCACCGCCGCGGCCATGCTGATTGAGACGCTCACGGGCAAAACCTTCACGCCGGTGGATGCCTGCAAGTGGTCTATCGAGCACGGCTACAAGGCTCTGAAGCAGGGAACCTATTACTCCTACTTCAAGCCCCAGTTTGAGGCATTCGGCATCAAATGCGATATGCTGAACTGGACAAATACCTACGGAAAACCGGATCACACCAACCATGCGAAGGCGTTGGCCATGCTGCAGGAGGGCTATTACCTCATCGCTCTGATGAACAAGGGACTGTGGACTTCCAGCGGGCATTTCGTGGTGGTGTGGTGGGCAGACAACAAGATCCACATCAATGATCCGGCCAGCACCAGGAAGGCCAGGACTGAGGGCGATCCGGGGACTTTCCGGAGTCAGGTCAAATATTATTGGTGGGTGGATGCCCGCGCATATAACCAGCAGAAGGAGGCTGAGGAGGACGTGACGCACGAAGAATGGATGCAGCATTGGTATGAGCTTCGCAAGAGCCTGCAGGACAACGACAGCAGCGCATACAGCGAGGAGGCCCGGAAGTGGGCGCAGGAGGTCGGCCTGATCACCGGCAACGGTGCAGAGATCGACGGCGAGCCGAACTGTATGTGGGAGGACGTCCTGACCCGTGAGCAGTTTGCCACGGTGCTCTATCGCTTTGCGAAGATCATCGGCAAGGCATGACCATCAAGGTAACGAAAGGAAAAAAGCCGGAATACTCCAAGCGGCTGGTGTCTGACATCCGGTCGCTGCTGTGGGTGGTCACCGTGGGTGGTCTGCTGCTGGCTGCCTACTGCATCCACAAGGGCTACACCGGCTCCCTCCCCTGGCTGTCTGCCATGGTGGGCCTACCCTGGACAGCGCACGGCGTTGTGTGCTCGTTCTATCTGAATATGGCCAAGTCGGATCACCGCGCCGGCGGCGTGACCTTCGAGAGCGCAAAGGCAGCCAACTTCGAGCAGCCGGCCGGAAGTGAAAACAGCCCGGGTATTTGATGGCTCAGGCCCAGCGTCCACATCGGGGAAAAACGGTGTGGACGCTGGGGTTTGCTTGGGGTTTATTTCAACCGAAACCGGCCCAAATTGGCGAAATGCCACGAAACACAAAAACCCCGGAAGCCTTACAGCACAGCACTTTGCGGGCATTCACGGAAATTGGCGAAACAAAACTATCATAATTCGTAATCAGCAGGTCGTGTGTTCGAGTCACATCATTAGCTCCAGAAAACAGCGGAAATCGAATGATTTCCGCTGTTTTCGTAACTTTTAAGAAAAGTTTTGACCCACACAAATTGCGGTTATACCTCACGCCGAAGGCATTTTTCTTCGACGCTTTTCAAAAATTACCGTCTTGAAACGCCGGCTTGACCCACACCGTGACCCACACAACGAAATGCGCAGAAAGATTCAAAGAGCACCGGAGAGGAAACCGTTTCCTTTCCGGTGCTCTGCTTGCCTGTGGGACTTATCGAATCTGTGCCATGAAACTGCCCATTTTCTCCGCGGCCTTTTGCTGCATCTGCCGAGTGGCGTGGGTGTAGGTGCGGAGTGTGAATCCGGCATCATAGTGGCCGAGCATACTGCTGACGGTTTTGACGTCCACGCCATTTTGCAGTG
>ERZ827512.245-NODE-245-length-82284-cov-5.877002_pt1 | contig 82284 bp, 73 predicted proteins | sample MGYA00519916_ERZ827512 | MGnify/ENA primary metagenome ERZ827512 (study PRJEB31778, sample SAMEA3449335) | human gut metagenome | biome: human gut; feature: human-associated habitat; material: faeces | place: United Kingdom | collected 2010/2012 ... | reverse complement strand
AGAGAGACGGTACGACCGGCATTTCCTACAATGTGAAAAAGGTCTTTGATGTTTCTCAGACCAACGGCAAGAGACCGCCTGCACCGACTGTCAATCGTGACCCGAAAGCACTCATTACCGTTATGCTGGATTCTTCTCCGGTTGAAGTAGAAGCAACAAATGAGCTTCCGTATCCCAATATGGCGGCGTTTTACAACAACGAGGAACAGACCTTGTACGAAGATGCGCGGAAGTTTATTCCTGCCAGTGTTGGGGATATACGGTTTCAGCCGGTCAAAAGAAAACTTGAATTTCGGCTTTTGGTTGGGCTTTTCTTCTGCCATAATGTCCTGAACCTTATCGTAGTTGATTTCTCCGGCTTCAAACGCCTTGCGGATACGGATTGCCTGGTCGTGTGACGGAAACGCTTCGGTTTCGTCAATACGGTCAACAATATCTCGCTGAGTTTCTTCATCAAGATACGAAAGCTCTACCGCAGGACGCATTTTCATTTGACCTTTGTCCACAAACTCCTGAAGTTCGGGGACAAGATAGGTAAGGCGGATATATCTGTGAATCTGCCTTTCACTATCTTCGGCATTTTCAGCAAGTTCAGTAACCGACAACTTCTCGCCCACTGGGCGAGAAGTTGAATCCGTTAATATCTCCTCATCACTAACATTTAGTGTTCTCTTAATGATAAATCAGTATGTTCCATTCCTGTCGGAGCATAGATGTCGATTACATCATGTCTCCGGCCTACAACTGTACGAACCATTTCTGCTCCGCACTTACTACATCTTACTCTTATCTGGTTTCTCTTGTTTTTCAGCCCCGCAACTTCATTCTTACAGTTCGGGCAATACCAGGAGTAAATCGTCCAATCCTCCAGCATCGCCTTGCTCCTTTTCTTATTTTCTCGGTAAAGGAACGAGAACCTGACAGTCTTTCATTTGGTAAACAGGAATACGCCTTGATTTGACATATTTCAAAAACTGAACTGCATTATGACATTTCTCGCATTCCATCCAGCCGTCGGTTTCATCCAAGTCAAGCTTTTCATTCAAAGCGCCGCAAATTGGGCACTCAACATCTGTAGCATTCAAAACAACACATCTCCAATCGGTCTAAGATATTTGTTTTAGAGGGCCTTTATTACGTGTCGGGCGACGCCTTGCACTTGGAAGCCTTTCACCTTTATGACCTTTCCGGGATAGCGTGCTTCATTTTCATATTCAAGAACAAAGCACTTTTCGTCTTCGTCAAAGCCCCGATATCTTTTCAGAGTGTTCTGATTGTCTTCATCCAGCGCAACGACTATATCCCCTTCGAGAGCAGGGCAATTACGCTCAATGACCAGCAGATCATCTTCGTCAATACCGGCGTCGACCATGGAATCGCCTTTGGCTCGGAGTATGTAAAAATCTCCTTTGCCAAACATAGAAACAGGAAGGCTGACATATTCTTCAATGGATTCTTCCTCTTCTTCAGGAGAACCGCAACGAATTGAACCTACTAACGGGGCGGATACATAGGCAGTCTTCATTTTGGCACTCTGGGGAGCGGACATGATGCCTCTGTCGTAGTCAATCAAACCACGCTCACTCAATACCTGAATATAACGATGGGTGGTCGAGCGCGCCACACCGACACCTGCTGCGACCTCGTTAATAGTCGGGGAAGAGTGATGTTCCTGATAATACTTGTTTACGAATTTCAGGATCTTGTCCAGAGTTTCTTGATTGTATGGTCTCATGTTCAACACCTCTGTTTCTTTAATGGGATTTCAAATCCCACTATCATTATTATACTCATTACTCTTGAAAAATCAATAGTTTTGAACAAAGTTAAAGCGGAGGTGCTGCCAATTGGCAACACCTCCGCTTCTTGTACGGATGCACAGTCTTTTTATAGCCATCCTTCCGAATCATCATCGCAGTCATTGTCGAAGAGTTCGTCATCATCGTCTTCCCAGAAAGAGTCTTTTTCTTGCTCGCGTTCCTCTTGTTCAATATCTTCGATAATACTCATCGCCATAGCAAATTCAAAAGCATCTGTTTTTCCATCACCATTAAAATCAAATAGAGGTCCATCAAAGATTCCCATTTTTACTCCTTTCAAGCAGCAGCATTAGTTGTGTCCATTTTTCGCTGTATTTGCTCAGCAAAAGCTCTGTTTATTGCCGTATTATAATTACACCAACAATTGTTTGACTTGCTCCACCACCATCCGTTAATCTGTAACTTGCGGGCTGCGATACGATTATCACCACCTGTAAAATGGATCTTTAGCTCAGCTCTGTCTCTTTTCCGAGAAGGAGCAACTTTTACAGCTTCATGAATAGAAGGACGTACCTGATAGAGGGGCTCCTCTTTCCCTGCGTATGTAAACGGAAGCCTGTTATTCATAATGCTCAAATTATCTTCATAATATTTTGCCCAGCCCATACGAACTCCTTTCGATTTTAACCTTTCTAAAATGTTATAGAGATGCTATTGCATGAACTTAACATTTTATGCCGCAGGTTTTAGAGTTATATCAACGCCATCCTTACTGCCCTGCAGAACGTATCCGTTTTTATATGCTCCGTAAGCCAGAGCGACAATTACGCCGCCTGTGACTAAAATCTTTACAAGTTCGATGAACTGTTCTCCGGTTAAAGCTCCAATGATTGAAATATGTGTATTCATTTTGAAATCTCCTTTTCTCGTTGTCCTAATACATATTAGGGAGAACTTGCAGAGCACTTAACCTTTTTACGAAAGAAACCAGCAGAAAATCTGCTGGTTTCTTCTGATAGCATTATTGACCGCAATGTGGGCAAATAGTTCTGATCTTTCCGGTATCGACTGACATATTAACGATGTCCTTATACTGGTATAAGCTATCAACTTGATAGAAGTTATCAGGATCAACATCCTTCATTTTGGACAACGTTTCTGCTGAAACATCAAAGCTCAAATAGTAGTATTCGTGACGGCAATCCGGATTGGGACAAATAGTTTTGGTCAACATCATCTGGTTGCAGTTATCGCAAACCATTTGATTATCTCGTCCCCTCATTTCGCCACCACAGCAAGGACAATGTCCCGTATCAAGTGATACGATCTGACGAAGCATTACATTTTGAAGCCGTCTGAACGAGTTAATATCGAACATCGTCAACGGAAGAATCATAACATTTGCTCCATTTCCTTTTGCGTAAGAAATAATCTTTTGCTCATCTTCTCCGCAAACTGGAACAGCGATAATAACATAATCTGCATGATATGTCTCAGCTATATTGGAAGCATTCAGTTCGACCCATTCTTTGAATATGTTACGAGTATCGCTCTCAAGTTCAATGCCAGCTGGCCAAATAACAATTTTGCTGTATTTAGGTTGACTGTAAGTCCGCTGCCGTTGGTCTATTGCCGACTTTATTGCACTATACTTTTTCTTCTCTTCGGCCTGTTCCTTTCCGCGACTTTCTCTCGTTTTGAATAAAGAACAGAATTTCTCAATTTCATCAACCGAAGCATCATTTTCCCAATAGAGTCTCACACCATCAAAACTAAACTTACCAAATGTTTCTCCGGGCATTATGGGGGATAATACACCGTTTTCAAGATCTACATATCGCTTAGTTTTATCCTTTATGGTCACACTAATCAAACCATCTGATTCTGATACTGACAAAGCAAGATTGTCGCTCTCTCTGTTATACAGGCCATCTTGTTCAATGTTGAAATTTAAGACATGCGCAGTATATCCACATAGGGTTTTGCAGAAAAGCAAATAGTCTGACAGGGTATCTGAAAACTTAACCGCGTTTTCTTCAGTAACTTCTTGAGGGGCTATCTCTTTATGAATATCCTTCCAAAGCTTAAAAACCACATTGTAGTGCTTGTCCATCAAAAGGATATTGGTTTCGTTCAAGGGGTTTGTTACGCCTTTTGATTTTTTCAGATAACGATACAATCTTGTTTGACGCAATGTGCGGTATTTCTTAAGCAAATATCTTGACTGCTCATGTAACTTCCGAACAAGATCAAGTATTTTAGATCTGTGTTCATCACCCTTTTCATCTGAACTCATCAGTTCAGCAACAGCTTTTTGAAAAGTAACATCGAACCCGAAACTGCCTGTCTGGACGCCGCTATTCATGATTCCGTGTAGCTGTTCATACTGATCCTTCAATTCTTTTTCCTTTTTCCGCAAAAAGGAAAGGATCAAGTCAATCAACGTTTTCGTTACACGGTTTTCATAGATTTGGAATTCATCATCTTCAACCCGAGAGAAAAGTCGTGCCGGTTTTAATCCGCTTGCTGTTCTGGCTAACCAATCTTCACTATGGGCTGCCAAAGCTTCTCTTAGTGTCTTTGCTTTTCCGTTAATCTTATTGCTTTCGTCAACTATAGAGTATTCTACAATAACCTCTGCGATCTTCTTGTCTGCGGTTTCTTTAGTCCACACCCAGTTTGCAGAGTCTGCGTCAAATTTTTTCTTGACTTCGTTGATATACTGGCCTTCATCTTCGATTCGGTTCGCTAAAGTAATTAGTTCACCGCCATTGTACTCATGCAGATAATTATCCATGCCTTTACGGCAGTTCTCTTTTGCAAACAAGAAGGGCAGATCCTTAATTAGGTCAGGATTATCCTTGAAAAGGTTGCCAATAGCTTTTGCGATGTCGGCTTCTGACTGACCAACTGTCGCATTATTTGCCATTCCGCTATACAATTGGATTGCTTCCAGAACTGCATCGCTGGAGGATGAAAGCGTTGCCTCCTCGATATAATACTCCAAACACCAAATGGGGAACGTAAGCTCCTTCATTCTATTTCTGATGAAATTCCGTGTGTTGGGAATGTTGTTGCACTGTTCCATGCCAATGCCAAAGGAAGCGCAAGTTAGTTCATAGAACTTGCGAATTTCCTCAGTCATAGTGACGATGTATTTTTCGCGGTATTTTGTGTCCTTACCGGCTGCATATTGAACAACCCATTCAATCATTGCCTGAAGGTTATTCAGATTCATGTCTCCGCCGGTCGTAACATCCTCGTATCCGTATTTATCGCCAATATAATCTTTCAATACGAAGCCAAGAATGAAAGCCGTAATACTGCAAGGGAGGAAGCCATAGGGGGGGTCGGTTAGTTTGGTGTAAATGGTTGAAATGGCAACGCGCCCGCCACCCTTTTCAAACTCCTCGGCAATTAACTCCTCAATAGTTGCCTTGACCTTTGAAATGTGAAGATGAGGCTTCTCTTCCCAATATCGATATCCTTCAGGCATGCCCCACGCGCCTTCTAAAGCTTTTTCAAGCTTCTTTGCGGCTTGAGGTGCAGAGAATGGGCCTTCCGTTTTTCCGTTTACAGCAGACTTAACGCCTTGCTTTAACGGTCCCATGACATACATACCGTCAATCAGATTGTAATTGACTTCAGGAGCCAACGGATAGATATCACGAACGATATTATACAGACCTTCATACAGGTCATCGAGATTGGGGCGTCGGTCGTGTACAATAGATCCATCTTTCTTTTTCTTGCAAATGTAGAAGGCTCCTTCTTGTATTGCCTTTTTCCATTCGCCAATAACGTCAGAGGCTTTTCCTGCGTAAATTCTGCTTTGATCCTTATCATTCTTTTCAAATGATTCACTCTGAACACGGAAATCGATGAAAGTGTTCCAGCGGTCGATACCAAAAGGAGTAGCGCTAACATCAACAACGGTGAGCTCAAGTTCATCATTCTTTGCGTCACTAAGTATCTTATCGATTTCGTCATACATCTGTCGGCTTTCGCCGTCAGTTTTCGAGTATGTGCAAATACAGTTAAAGGTTCCTTTTGCCGGGGTTTGCTTACGCATTTTTATGATAACACTGCCCAGTGTATCAACTGTCGCGTAAGCGAAATTATAACGAAGCTTTAATGCACCGGGGAAGGACAGCGTGTCCGCAAATTTATCATCTTCTATCAATTTGGAAGTGGGCCATTTTGCTTCGACCTCGTCCTTTTTAACTGTCGGATTTACAGTTAATTGAACAATGTAGACGGTCTTTCCCTGCATTGTTTTTGCGTACAGTATATCCATCTTGCGAAGGTTTTCGGCAATGCTTGCAGCGCCTTTTCCAATAGGCGTACCTTGGAACGCAAGATTTAGATTTTTTTCGGTTGCGTAGAAACACTCTACTGCATCGCCGTTCATATAGGAAATTGCTTGCATCAGAAGAACTGTTTTAAGAACTTTAGTCTGCTCTTCATTCAGCTTATTGTTTTTTACGCTGTTGATTGCACTGAGAATATTGCGGATCTCACTTCTAAGATATCTGCCGTTGTCCTGATAGAAATATTCCCAAAGGAAGTCCACGGTAATAAGCGGATTTTCAGTATAGGGTCCGTAATTGTCAATAAACCACTGGAAGTCTTTCAGTTTTACGCCAGAGTCGTTCTTGATATACTCGAACATGCTCCGGGTGTTCTCCTGGAATGATGTTGCAATATACTTGAGGATTAACGCTGCATAAGGATGCAAAGGAAGGATATTCTTCATATCCTCGTCAGTAATATCGGAGCTTGTTAACTGGTTCAGTTTTTCCATGACCAGCTTGCGGCTATCATCAGTATCAGCAAATTGCTCCTCGCATATTTCCTTCCATTCAGCTGCAACAGCTTCATCTGTATTCTTTTCAAGGGCATGGCCGATCAGCTTAAAAGCAATATTGTCTGGCAAATCTATGACAGATGTCGGTTTTACAAAACGGTCAATGATCTTCTTGTCGCTTCCTGCACTCCCGCGCTTATCTTCTGCCATAACCACTTCACTAACGCCGGTGTGAGTAACAATCAAGAAGCAGAAGTTGTTTGTTGCAGATACCTCAAGAATCTCCTGAAAACCAGTAAGGTCTTGGATGGGCGTTTTGAAGAATTTCGTAAACTCATCCCAAATAAAGAAGAGCTCCTGAAGGTTGTTCTCGCTGATTACTTCTTTCAGCCACTTGACAAAAATCTGAGCGTTAAGCTTCATCATATCAAGTTGGTTTTCTTTTCCTATCTGGGTAATCTTGCGCACAAGCATAATCAAAGATTCACCGGAATAGTTGTTCAATCCATAAATGATATCGTCTACCGACTGTCCGGAGAAATAGCCTTCTTCTTCAATTATCGTGGCAAAATAGTTTTTGTTTCGAGGAACAGAAAGCCACTGTAATGTAGCATCCTTAAGAGATGATTCGCCAAGGTATTCACAGCCGTTTGCTTGCAGCTCCTCAATAATCCTTTGCTGCATGACAAAGCAGAGATCTGCGTCCGTATCAATGGACGAGGTCCCGTAGCAATGCACAACAATAATCTTTTTTGTGTTCCCCGCATCGTCTTTGCGTTCCTTGATAGCACAAAAACGCTTTTTCAGAGTCTTGTCGAGATTATATCTGTCGAAGTATTGTTCCGTTTCCTCACGGCTTGCCTTGAGCAGTGAGCTCAGCGCCAAAGCAGCGTAAGATTTACCGGTACCATAACCGCCTTCAACCCAAATATCCAACGGTTTCTTCCGCTCAATAACATCAGTGGCTGTTTCAATCAAATTTACAAAGGTGGGGTGAGGATAGAAATCTCTCCAGTCAACATCACCTTTGCGAATAAGCTCATCAGTCACGCACGGATGGTATTGTTTCTTAATATCAAAGTACTTTCTATAAGTGCTGGTTGCCATTTCAATACCTCCTATTAAAACAATGCCAATACATCGGCAGATGTTTTGTCATCTTTAAGATAAATATTATCAAGATCGATTGCAAAAGATACTGAAATAAGTTCCGGGTAGTTTGACGCAAGACCGTTAAGGATACGTGTCATCGTATCTCTATCTAAACCAAAAATTTGTGTTGGACTAACACCGTCGCTATCCACGTCATGGTTCAACAAACGGCTTAATGTAAAGCTATAATACCCGCCACATTTTTCAGCAAAAAGATAAAGGGCATATAAAATCACCTTAGGATCCGGGTCAATCCAAGCTGTTCTCCTAACAGATTTGAGGAATCGCTTTCCACCTTTTTCTTCGTAATCACATAATCCAAAGCCAATTTCTTGACTTAACGGGGAAATCGAAATAAACATGTTTTTATATGCCGATACAATGTGAGATCTGGAGTTCTCACTGGGAACATCGGTCAGCAAAGCGTTTATAGACTCCGGCGTATAGTCGGTATCAAATGCAATATGCTTAATCCACCAGTTAAACTCGGAAGTGTAAGCAAGATTAGAAGCAATCAATCCCCAAGCCGTTGCAGTTTCGATGCCTATCTGATCCACAATATCGCCGAAAGACGAGAACTTTCCTTTCTCAGTGATTAAGCTATCACTAAGAAAGCTCTTCAGGCTTTTTATCATGTTTTTCCCGAGGGCGGCCTCATCCCAATACTCATCCTTTTTCTTGAAATATGAAATGAGCCATTTATACTCTACTCCGAAATTTCCATACCTATCAATTGCGCCCATTTTTTTCTCCTCCTTTGGAAGTCTTAGCGAATTGGCTACGAGACATCCATATTGAATATCATGGCATTTTCTACATCTGACACATTGGTCACTTATCGAAACAGAACCATTGTCAAAACTTATGCACCCGTTTGGACAATTTGCTTCACAAACTCGGCAGCCGATACAAAACGTTGCTTTTTTTATTGCAGTTTTAAGTGCTGAGCCAAACAAAATATCATCTTGAGTATTCGATGAAACATCAACGGTAAAGAGTGTTTTATCTCCATCATAGGCAACCGAAACAATGTAGTTCTTCTTCGCATATTCAATGGATACTTGCTTGTCAGAAATAAAGGAAAGCCTTCCAACAGTCTTGAACCATTCACGCCAGTCAGTCCTTGTTTGGCGCGTCTCAACCTGTAAAACTCCGTTGACGATTTTATCCTCGAAAACTCGCTTGGCGAAATTCAATTCTTTACCACTTCTTCGCGCCTTCCAGCCGCCAATATCCATAAACTCTTTTACAGCATCATCTGATGACAGTTCCTTTTCTGTGGTATCAAGGATTATTTTGTTAAACATTGTTGTAGATGGATATGTTGAGCTATAGGATACTTCTTTGAAGAACATGTTTTTCCCCGCTGCAAGAGGACATACCAAACACCCTGCACGACTGTTTCCCTTTTTATATGCTTCGTTAAGGATCAAATCATGCTCATAAATGTAAAGGAACAACTCAGCTGTGTTCCACTCCAAAATGGGGTGACAACTGTATTGACCTTTTACTTTCTCACCAAGGCTTATGTCATCATATTCACTTCTTGAAGCACTTTCGTCGCCTCTTACACCAGTAAACGCAAGTCCCCGAAAGTTTGGATTGTTGGTCATCTGACGTAAGAGCAGAATTTGCGGAGTGCTTTTATGAACACTACAGCACCACCGCATGGTTTGAGCTGGTGGCCCGAATTTGTTCCAGGTGTCTTCTGGAGATAATTCGGATTTTGCACGAAGGAATTCTATGCTTTCAGAAGAACACCACTCTTCGACTTTATCAACAGTGATATATGTATCTGGGAACTCCATTCCTGTGTCACCGAACAACACCTTAAAATCATTGTGCGGCAGTGCTCTCGATACGAGATCCAAAGTTACGACGCTGTCCTTACCGCCACTAAATGCCACATAGAACACATCAACTTTTTTTCTGTATTCCATAAAGTAGTTGTAGATCTTCTTGATGGTTTCCTGGGCTAAGCTTTCCATGATCTCACGGTTCTTTTCAACCATCGCCGGAATATCTACAAATCGAAGAGGCTCTCCTTCAGGCTCTGGATCTTCAACCATAATGAGCTCCGGTTTCTTATATACCGATCCACCTTTTGTTTTTGCGACCAATCTGCCTCTGTAAATATAGTTGTTTGCCTCTGCCCACATGTAGGGGAAGAAGTCACACTTTTCATATTTCCAGAACTGGTCAAGGCCCAAAATATCAAGTTCTTGATAATATACCGGCCTTGGCTCTTTGCTTAGAGCAAGTGGTGCATTGTTCAGTATGTATCCGCCTGTTTCCGGATCCCATTCGTATGTATACATAATTCTCGTTCCTTTAATCCTTATTGCGCCGCATGATTGCTATTTTTAGTAAGTCGGCGTGCTTCTTGTATCTTCTTTCAGAAATGAAACCCTTTTCACAAAGGAAGTCCATTGCATCGTTAGGAGATATAATTTTCGTTTTTTCAAGTGCATCTATTACGACCGCTTCAAAATCAGGATACCCACTCTGTTTTCTCACGATTACACCGCTGGCATTACCTTTGGAAAACCCGAGAGACAATAGTTTGAACTGATCGCTGAACCTGAAAACATATTGCTGAAGTAAGAAGATATTCCATGGAGTTCCACAAGAAGGAAATCTTGAATAATCGGATATCTCACTCAGCGGAATATAATCAGTGCAATAGAAGTCAATGGCAGCGTCAATTCCTTCAACATTGAAATCCAAATCGCTCGGCTGAACGAAGTCAGTTGAGTTAATTCTCACTGCATTGGTATGAATAGGCTCCCAATAGGGCACGGTTCCTGTGTATTCAGAAAGACGTTGAACATCATCTACTGTAAAACGGCTGTGAGTTTTTGCAAAATCTGCAAACACGTCGTCAACTGTAAGCTTGATCGATTTATCTGTAACGATTCCGGTTCCCACGTTGAAATCCGAACGTAAATAATACGTTAAGATTCTTCTAATTCCCAAAGTAGAGAATTTGGCTGTAAAACGTTCCATAAGTTCAGGAGAACTTGTGGTTAAGTTTTCCATTATTTCGTTGCAGGTAATGTACTTACTACTGTTAAGAAGAGTAGAAGCAATTGAGCAGATTAGCCCACGCTCATCGTCATTGATATGAGCCGTTTGAACGTGGAAATACTCGGTTTTGCTGTTTCCAAGAATCTCCGGATTGTTATAGTGCAGCACATTATATATGTCACGCTGATTCAAATGAGACAAATCACGATAAATATCATCATAGGATCGCGGACCATCCATCTGAATCAAATAATCAATTACCTCGGTTGCAACATCCGGTTTTGCATCCATTTTAACGGAACAATATCTATCGAAATAATATATAGGAGTCCCGCGCAACACTTTTTGAAGAAGAGCAACCAACATCTCTGCTGAATAAATGAAGGAATTGCATTCTGTTTCAAATGTCGAAAAGAGGACATTGTAAAACAAGATTTCATTCTTCTCAAAGTGTCCAGTCAAATAATCCGAGAGTCTTTTCATTGCTGACTGATCGATTAACGATTTAGGTAAGAAAAACCGGTCATCAAATCTAAAGCAACAAGCCTGTACCTCATTCATCAAATCATCTGTTGCGATTTCTTCGCCGTATTTTTCTTCAAACAAAGCTGCAAATCGATTCCTGTCCATAATAGAGTTGGGACGAAATCCTCTTTTGAAGTTTTCGGCAATTACAGTTTCGACCCTTGAGAAAGCGGCAAAAGAGTCAGTGAAATTGAAGTTGTATTTTTTACCGCCTTCGTGCTTGTTATGTCCAAGGATATATCCGTTGCCCAATCTTTCCGACCAACTTGCCTTCTCTAAAATATTGGTTACAGCTTCTGTATCGGCAGAAAGGGAGTGACAAATCTGCTCTGCCGTTAAATACACGTGCTTGTCATTTTGTTGGAGAATTCGATATACTCCAGAGAAAACATCACCGAAGGTCTCCATCAATTCTTTATCAGCTTCAGATATTACGCACGTTTCTTTTTCAACAGGCACTGAGATTTTTGCCTTAGTATGTGCAGAAGCCCCACTTTTCAAGAAAGAAGAGTAGATCTTTGAATAGGAAATCAAAAACTTATAAAGGTCTCTTTTCAAAATTCTGAAAAACTTGTATCCCTGAATGTCGTTCACGGCTTTATTAAATGCTTTCAAGTCATGAATATCAAATAGCGAAGAAACAATGATCTTCTTTTCTATGGCATAATCAGAAACATCGGAGAACCCACTAACGATATGATCGGCGAGACTATCTTTTTTTCCGCTTTCAAGGAGCCATTCTCTAAACGCTTCTTTTAAGCTTCGACTCTCTGCAGAAGAATTCTCTGTTTTGCTCATGGCATGAGCGTCGGATAGTATTCTATTGTATTTTTCATTTTCGTTCTTATACAAAGAAACCACCTCATCAAATACTCTACTGCCAGTTTTGTGCGTCTCGTTTTCTCTACCGAGAGCAGAGAACTCCATGCTTTGATACTGGAAGGTTATCCCATTGATATTTCGATATGTTTCATCAATCGAAAGACCTCTTGCTATTGCAATATTACGCAGTTCCGCTGACACTCTACCTATAGCATCTTTCTTAGCTTCTTTTTTGTCTTCAACGCTTAGAACAGCCTCAAGCAAAATTGCGGCTTCATATATATCCCACTTAGGTTGTTTGCTTGCGTTCGACATATCAATCCTCAATTACCTCAACAATTTCTTCTATCTTGCAGTGAAACACTTTGCAGAGATTCATTATTACTTTCATATCTACAGGTTCATCTTTGCTTAATTTTGCCATGGCATACGAACTAATTTCTGCTGCTTTCGCAAGCTCGCATTTTTTCATTCTGTTATCTTTCATCAGTCGCCAAAGCCTATCATAACAAACCTTCATTTTCAGCCTCCTAACATGAAAATTGCGCAAAGAAGCAAGCCTTCATCTGCATATATAGTAACACACGATACATTATAGCACATAATTCTGCTATTTTCAATAACTTTATATAAATTCCAATTAAAATTCACATTTGGTGATAGCAATACGTAGCACCTAAAGGCTGAATACGGTAAAAAAGAAAAGCTCCGACACCGAGTGCCCAAGTACCCGATGCCGGAGCATATTATTTACGGAATAAGAACACCGTATCCAAGAATTTCATAGTTGCCTACCGCTCGATGGCACTGGCGGCAACTGTCACCGGAATTACCTTCAACGGTATAGACGATTCCGTTTTCCACTCTTTCGACGATTCCAGTATGATCTGAAAGACCATCCTGTGGGCCGGATTCGCCGTTCGGACTATCCCAATCATAGAAGATAATCATTCCCGGTGAAGGCGTTTCAGAACCGTCAACCCACTGGTTGTGTTCCTTAAACCACGCAACACCGTTAACACAGCCTGCATATTTAGGGCAAACTCCAGTTTCGATATACCCACATTGATCGGCGCACCACGATACAAAGCAAGCGCACCACTCCACTCGGCTGCCGAAGCCATACCACGACCAGTAAGGTTCACCGCCAACATTACCGACCTGCGACAATGCGACCTGAACAATCATATCGTCAGAGCCATAGATGCCGTAAAGCACTGCCAACCACATAGAGTTGTCCACGTTGAGCAGTTCTTCAAGCTGTGAATTCTGCTCTTCATTGAACCGATACTGATCCGACATTTCATCTGCCGTCTTATGACTTACGGTGATATACAGAGTAGTCTTTGTCACTTCAACGGTTTCCTCAAGGATATTACCGTTGCCGTCATCAGATTCAATGATTTCCGTCTCCGTGTCCGTTTCCGTCCGATAGGAAATGTCGTTCATCTCCCAGAAAATATCCGTCAGAAGCTGTTTCTTTTCGTCTGTCAGAGACGCCACTTCCTGTGGGTTATCAGGGTCGGTTGTGGTCTTTACCGCATAGACAGAAAGCACCTCCGGCCATACTGCACGGGAACCGGACATTTCAAGATCGTCGTATGGATTATTCGCTTTGATGGTATCGAGCTGGTTTTGGTAATCCTGATTGATTTCCACGACAACCTCACGCATGGTCTGGGAACCATCGTTCTTGTCTTCACTGGAGAAGAAGATGCCGAAGCAGGAACTAACGATGAGCGCAACCAAACAAATAACCACGACTACCACAACTGCAACGGAGATGATCTCAACGAGGCCGTCAGCAGGGATAACCTTGCTGTCCTTTGCGGTCAGCTCTTCACCGGCGTACAGGCCGAAGGTCACAGCGGACATCTCATCGTTCATGCCGATGCCGAACTGCTTGTTCTGTTCCATAACCTTGGTGAGAGAAATCTGAACCTTCTGACGGTCATTACAGAAGCTTGCCGCCGTTTCGGTGATCTCAATTTCCTGTCCCGCGTAAACGAGTTCAGCGGAATGAACTTCCGTATTGATTACCATGCCGAAGGGAGCTTCGGTCTCGTAAATCTCATACTTGCCGAGATAAAGAGGCTTGCTTTCAGCCACACCGTCTTCGACGGTTGTCACAGTATCAACGACTTCACCAGCGGAATAGCGGAGCGTTCCGTCGAGAGTATAAACATCTTCGGCTGCCTTGATTTCATAGGTCGCACCTTCAAGTCCCTGAACTTCATAAACAGGCTGATACATTCCGTCCGCTTCGGTTACTGTTGCAAAGACTTCACCGGACTTGGAAATCTTAATAATGCCTTTCTGTGCGTAGTTGCCGAGCTTTACTTCGACAACCTTAACGCCGCTGTCCTCAGAGGAATTATCCTCCGTTACATCGAACTTCACGGGATCAGAGCTGAGAACATAACCGTAAGGAGCAGAGACCTCAACAAGAGAATAGCCCTTGCCGAACTCAAGCTTTTCGGGAGTAATCAGCATACCCGCATCGTTGGTGTAGAAGGTGTCGATGGTAGTAACTTCCGGATAGGTGAAAGTCATTTCCACCTTAGCGCCGTCGGGACGGTAGATCTGGAAGCCTGCGCCGGCATAAGGAATGGTCTTGCCGCTTTCCGCATCAACCTTGATGACCTTGATAAAGGATTCAAAGTTTGCGTTATTGATAAGGTAGCGATAAGTTTCACCGTCCTTGGCAATAAACACATCAAAGTCGGGCATCAGCTCACGGCCTTCCCAGCCGGAGACCTGGTGAACGGTATAAACGCCATAAGGCATGTCCTTGCTCTGAGCAAAGCCGTTTTCATCACAGGTGAGATAGTCACGCTCAGTTTCTTTGGCTGCATCAAAGCTGCCGGAAGATTTCAGATAGATTGCGAATACTGCGCCTTCTTCGGGAGTTTCGATCTTGGTTTCGCCGTCGTCGGTGTGCTTGATGATTGCGATATTGCCTTTCTGTACCTGTTCGGTCACATCAATGGCAGGTGCGGAATTGCGCTCAACGGTGTAAAGCTTTGCCTCCGCGCCAACATGATAAGAGGCAGTATCAAGCAGATAGCCTTCGGAGGGTTCGATTTCCTTGATGCTCCAGTCATCGCCGCAGACATAATAGGAAGTGGTGAACTGACCGTTCTTGTCGGTGACATAGGTGTCAACGAGCTGATCGCCCTTGTAAATGCCGTAGGTCGCGCCTGCAAGGGAAGCGTCGCCCTGTGCGGTTCCGGCTTCTTTATCACTCTTGGTAACGGTTACATTGAACTTCTTGAGAATATTGGAGAAGCTCTTGTTTGTTACGCTGTTCCATTCAACCGCAGCGCTCTGACTTGCGGGAACAACATAGCGGATCGCAGTATCGACTTCCTCCAGCGTATAGCCGGAGCCGATAAGCACATCCTTGAAGGTTGCAACGCCCTTACTGTTCGTAACGGCGAACTCATCAACGGCAAGACCGCTGACAGAAGTGCCGTACAGGTGGAACTTCACGCCCTCAACAAGACCGTCTTCGGAAGTTTTGGTGACGGTGAGATCGCCACGGCGCAGTACGTTATTGAAAGAAACGGTTGCGTCACGATCTTTCTGCCGTTCCTGATACCGATACAGTCAATAAGGATATAGTCGTAATTCTTCTTCATGCCGTCGATAGCATTTTTCAAAACATACTCGCGGCTCATAACATTGAACAGGCCGGTTTCCATACCGGACAACTCAATATTTGAAGGAAGCAAGTCAACACCTTCCGGATGTGTGATAATGGCATTACCGGGCGGCTGTTCATCATCAATGACCGACTGCATAAGGGAAGAAAGCGATACATTCAGCTCGTCGGGATTTTTCACTCCGAGGCTTACCGTTAAGCTGCCCTGCGGGTCAGCGTCAACAAGCAGAACCTTTTTACCGGAGCTTGCAAGTCCCACTCCAAGATTGACTGCGGTTGTCGTTTTACCGACACCACCTTTCTGATTTGTGATGGCGATCACTTTACAGTTTTCCATGTGGTATCCTCCTTTCAGATTATTCATAGCAAACAGCTATGTACTCCTCCCGCAAAATGCAGAGCATTACCGATGCGATTGGTAAAATGCAGTATTTGTCCTCGACACCCCTGCATGACTCGGTAGTCTATGGGAAATCTTCAAGCAACCGTCTGCTAAACGGTCTCATAGGAATCTCACCTCTGCCGGTTACTCCGCCAGCCCCATAGGGAAGTATCATTATGGTTGTAAGAGTCGTCGCCATGTCGGAGACAGTCCGACACTTGTGGTGGAGGCTTACTGCTCGCTCAGATAATTCAGAGGTCGTGGCGTACCCACCATCATGGCTCTTCAATACAAGTAACGTACTTGAAGATTTGATATTCAATTTTCAAGGAACAGTGAAGCGGCTTTCTCCGTGTCGGAGAAGCAGCCCCTTCACTTATTCGGACTGGCAGAGGTTGTTTTAGTAGGTGTATTTCAAAAAAAGATGAAAAATTTTTGAGCCAATAAACGAAAAATGCCGCCTGCTCACTACTGAACAGACGGCAAGAAAGGTCTTATATATTAAAAGGATATAAAAAAGCAGGCATACTACTTTTCAGTAATATGCCTGCTGGTTGTGTTAGATAAAGACTTCGACAGTCACGTTATCCCATTGGTTTTTCCGCAGGTACTGACCGACTGACTTTCTATACGCTTCAGCTTGGTCGAAACCAATCTGGAATTGGTCGTATAGATTAGTCCTCCCCACTTTTGATAGCTGCCTGTGCAGCGGCAAGGCGTGCTATCGGCACACGGAAGGGCGAGCAGGAGACGTATGTGAGTCCGAGCTTATGGCAGAACTCAACGGATGACGGGTCGCCGCCGTGTTCTCCGCAGATGCCGAGGTGCATATTGGGGCGGGTTGCCTTTCCGAGCTTGACAGCCATCTGCATGAGCTTGCCGACACCGTCCTGGTCGAGCTTGGCGAATGGATCATTCTCATAGATCTTGCGGTCATAGTAAGCGCCGAGGAACTTTCCGGCGTCGTCACGGGAGAATCCGAAGGTCATCTGAGTAAGGTCATTGGTGCCGAAGCAGAAGAACTCTGCTTCCTTTGCTATCTCGTCAGCGGTGAGGCAGGCACGCGGGATCTCGATCATGGTACCGACCTCATACTTGAGGGAGACACCTGCATTCGCGATCTCCTCATCGGCGACAGCGACAACGATGTTCTTTACGAACTTAAGCTCCTTAGCCTCTCCGACGAGCGGGATCATGATCTCGGGAACGACCTTCCAGTCGGGGTGCTTCTTCTGAACATTTATAGCGGCGCGGATGACAGCTCTTGTCTGCATCTTTGCAATCTCAGGATAGGTAACGGTGAGACGGCAGCCGCGGTGACCCATCATCGGGTTGAACTCGTGAAGGGAAGTGATGATATTCTTGATGGCTTCAACGCTCTTGCCCTGTGCGGCGGCGAGAGCTTCGATGTCCTTTTCCTCGGTCGGAACGAACTCGTGGAGCGGGGGATCAAGGAAGCGGATAGTTACGGGAGTGCCCTCGAGAGCCTCGTAAAGAGCCTCAAAGTCGCCCTGCTGATAAGGCAGGATCTTGTCAAGAGCAGCCTCTCTCTCTTCGACGGTGTCGGAGCAGATCATCTCGCGGAAAGCGGCGATTCTGTCAGCCTCGAAGAACATATGCTCGGTGCGGCACAGACCGATACCCTCGGCGCCGAGCTCACGAGCCTTCTTTGCATCGCGGGGAGTGTCGGCATTGGTGCGTACCTGAAGCTTTCTGAACTGGTCAGCCCAGCCCATAATGCGTCCGAATTCGCCCTCGACCTTTGCGTCAACAGTCGGGATAGCTTCGCCGTAGATGTTACCGGTGGAGCCGTCAATGGAGATGACATCGCCCTCGTGGAAGGTTCTGCCGGCGAGAGTGAACTTCTTGTTCTCCTCGTCCATAGCGATGTCGCCGCATCCGGAAACGCAGCAGGTTCCCATTCCGCGTGCGACAACGGCTGCATGAGAGGTCATACCGCCGCGGACGGTGAGGATGCCCTGAGAAGCCTTCATACCGGTGATGTCCTCGGGAGAGGTCTCAAGACGGACGAGAATTACCTTCTTGCCAGCCTTCTTCCATGCCTCGGCATCTTCTGCGGAGAAGACGATCTGACCGCAGGCAGCTCCGGGGGAAGCGCCGAGACCCTTTCCGAGAGGAGTTGCAGCCTTGAGCGCCTTGGCGTCGAACTGCGGGTGGAGAAGGGTATCGAGGTTACGCGGGTCGATCATGAGGACAGCCTCTTCGGGAGTTCTCATGCCCTCGTCAACGAGGTCGCAGGCGATCTTGAGAGCGGCCTGAGCGGTGCGCTTGCCGTTTCTGGTCTGAAGCATATAGAGCTTGCCGTGCTCGACGGTGAACTCCATATCCTGCATATCGCGATAGTGATTTTCAAGGGTCTTGCAGACTTCCTTGAACTGAGCGAAAGCCTCCGGGAACTTGGTTTCCATCTCGGAGATGTGCATGGGAGTACGGACACCCGCAACGACGTCCTCGCCCTGTGCGTTGGTCAGGAACTCGCCGAAGAGTCCGTTCTTACCGGTTGCCGGGTCACGTGTGAATGCAACGCCGGTGCCGCAGTCGTCGCCCATGTTACCGAATGCCATCATCTGAACGTTGACGGCAGTGCCCCAGCTGTACGGGATGTCGTTGTCGCGGCGGTAAACGTTCGCACGGGGGTTGTCCCAGGAACGGAAAACTGCCTTGATGGCACCCATGAGCTGTTCTTTCGGATCGGTCGGGAAATCGGAGCCGATTTTGGCTTTGTACTCTGCCTTAAACTGACCCGCAAGAGTCCTGAGGTCATCTGCGCCGAGCTCGATATCGAGCTTGACGCCCTTTTCTTCCTTCATCTTATCGATGAGCTGCTCGAAGTACTTCTTTCCGACCTCCATGACGACGTCGGAGTACATCTGAATAAATCTTCTGTAGCAGTCCCATGCCCATCTGGGGTTGCCGGACTTCTCAGCGATGACAGCAACGACTTCTTCGTTGAGACCGAGGTTGAGAATTGTGTCCATCATACCCGGCATGGAAGCTCTTGCACCGGAACGGACGGAAACGAGAAGGGGATTCTCGTGATCGCCAAACTTCTTGCCGGTGATCTTCTCCATCTTTTCGATGTATTCCATGATCTCTGCCATGATCTCGGGATTGATCTGTTTGCCGTCCTCATAATACTGAGTGCACGCCTCGGTAGAGATCGTGAAGCCCTGCGGAACGGGAAGACCGATGTTGGTCATCTCTGCAAGGTTTGCGCCTTTACCGCCGAGAAGCTCGCGCATATCAGCGTTGCCTTCGGTGAAAAGATAGCAATACTTTTTTGCCATAGTTTGAACATCCTCCAAATAAAATTCAAATCTAATTTTGTCCAACCTACATTTTACCATACTTTTTTTCTAAAAGCCACTGTTTTCTGAATTGTTTACAATTCTTTTAAAAATAAAAAGGTAAGCAGGTGCAGAACACGTGTCATTGCGGAACGCCGTGAGAATTATCCGGATACCGCACCATACAGTACTGGCACAAACCCGGAATTCTCTCTATAACTCTGTAAACACCGTAGCCGAAATGCCGGTACATATCAACGTTTGCCGGATTGTGCGTTTCGAGAGAGAGCATAAGCCCGTGCGCATCGGCATATTCGGTCACGGCACCTAAAAGCCGGTCGGTAATGCCGTGATGGCGCATGGACGGTTTCACCGCGAGATAGATAATATGTATCCTTTTGTCGCAGTTCAGCTCATCCGTCCATTCGGAGCTTAAATATTCGCGTCCCTTTGAAAAGTTCCGGATAAGCATAAGCGACGGGTCTTCCATGAGCAGATAGCCGTCGGTTTTAAGCTCTGCCAGCACCTCATCAAACCAGTATCTGACTGCGTTGTACGGCTCGTCCTCGTCGGAGACGAGGATCAGTCCGTTAAGCTCCGGCGAGTCGGCATATATCTCGCATGAATGCCTGAATTCCTCAAGGTCACACCTGAACAGTACCGGTAGTATCTTTTCGCGCATCACCGGGTCGGGTATCAGCGTGCGGTAGAGCGGGTCGTCGCGGAAGCACTCGGTAAGCAGCTTCTCAAGCCCCGGAAAATCTTTTTTTGTAACAGGGTAAAGCCGGTTGGTAGTCAATTGGTTCACTCACTTTTTTTGTATGTCCGGTAGTTGCCGCCGCCTGTGCGGACAGCCTTAATATCATACCACATTTCCTTCGGTTTTTCAATATCAATATCGTATTTTTTTGATTAAAACACGCATAAAAAACGCAGATCCCGCCGGTGCATATGATACTCTGAAAAATGCCCATAAACAATAAACCGCTCCCCGTCAAGACAGAGGAGCGATTCATTATTTAATGTTCTTTTTACAAAATTTCTTGGAATTCTTAAAACCTTCTTTTAAGAAGGTTTTAAGCGGGTCCGGGCAGCGCCCGGAATCCTTATCCCTGCTTGTTGTTCTGATCGTCGCGGTTCTGGAACTGACCGAAAGCGCTCATGCCGTCAACATTGCGGTTGTGCATCTCCGCGTCGCGTCTGGCTCTTTCCTCCTCGCGCTTTTTGCGTTCCTCTTCCTCGCGCTTGCGGCGGGATTCGTTTTCCTCTTCGCTCTTGCGCTTCTTCTCGGCAACCATGGCGTCAAGCTCCTCAAAAGAAGGATCGCCTTCCATGAGAGCCCTGAACTGATCGCCGTCAACCGACTCTGCTTTGACAAGGTACTCAGCCAGCTTGCGGAGCTTATCGGAGTGAGCCTCAAGGATCTCCGAGCATCTCTTGTACGCGCGGTCGATGATTGCTCTGATTTCGTCATCGATTTCTGAAGCGGTCTTTTCGGAATAGTCCTTTCCGGTGCTGAAATCCCTGCCGAGGAACACCTCATCGGAGGAATGCTCCGAGCCGTAGAGAATCGGACCGAGTCTGTCGCTCATGCCGTACTTCATGACCATGTTTCTTGCAACGGCTGTTGCCTGGCGGATGTCGGAAGAAGCGCCGCTTGAGATATCCTCCATCGTCAGCTGTTCGGCTACGCGTCCGCCGAGCGAGACGACGATATCGTCAAACATCTGATTCTTTGACTTGTAGGTCACGTCGCGCTCCGGCACCATGACAGTGACGCCTCCCGCACTGCCGGCGGGGATGATAGTAATGTGCTTGACCGGGTCGGCTCCGGGGCTGAAATAAGCGGCGATCGCATGACCGGCTTCGTGGAAAGCGGTAAGACGGTTATCGTGCTCTGTTCTGACCTTGCTCTTTTTCTTCGGACCCATGATTACCTTCATATAGGAGTCCTCGATCTCGTCCATACCGATCAGGTTTTTGCCCTTTCTTGCGGCAAGGAGGGCAGACTCGTTGAGAAGGTTTGCAAGATCGGCTCCGGTGAAGCCGACGGTTGTCTGTGCTACCTTGTGGAAATCGACGGTGTTTTCAAAGGGCTTCCCCTTGGCGTGAACATGGAGGATGTCCTCTCTGCCCTTGAGATCAGGATAGTTTACCGTGATCTGACGGTCAAAGCGTCCGGGGCGGAGAAGTGCGGGGTCAAGGATATCGGGGCGGTTAGTAGCCGCCATGACGATGACTCCGTCTCCGGAGCCGAATCCGTCCATTTCGACGAGCAGCTGGTTCAGCGTCTGCTCTCTTTCGTCGTGACCGCCGCCGAGACCTGCGCCGCGATGTCTTCCGACGGCATCGATCTCATCGATGAAAATAATGCTCGCGGGATTTTTCTTTGCGGTGTCAAAAAGATCGCGGACACGGGATGCTCCGACGCCGACGTACATTTCGACAAAGTCCGATCCGGAGATTGAATAGAATGGGACGCCCGACTCTCCTGCGACTGCCTTTGCAAGCAGTGTCTTTCCGGTTCCGGGAGGGCCGACGAGCAGAACTCCGTGCGGGATACGCGCTCCGAGCTTTGTATACTTGGCAGGTGTGCGGAGGAAATCGACTATTTCGGTGAGCTCTTCCTTTTCCTCGTCGGCTCCTGCTACATCCTTGAAGTATACCTTGCGTTTTTCATCGCTTCCGAGCTTTGCACGGGATTTTCCGAACGAGGCAATCTTGCTGCCCTTGCCGCCTGCCGCCTGATTCATCATGTAGAACCAGAGCAGGGCGATCACGACCATGACCGCAACGGTCGGAAGAGCCTTTGCCCACCATGGTGTGACGGCGAGCGGCTCGTATTCGTACTTCTCGATCGTTCCGTCAGCGACCTGTTCCTTGATCATGTCGCTGAAGTCATAATAGAAAATACTGAAATCCCTGAGCTGATACTGAACGACCTTTCCGTCTTTCTTCGCGATGACCACGCGGTTGTTTTTGTCGACCTCAAAGGACTTCACCTCTTTGTTGGTGAACATTTCCACAAGGTCGCTGTAAACAATGCTGTCGGCAGTGTTGATGCTTCTGAACATCAGCCAGAGCGACAGGATTATACCGACGGTCAGGACGGTATAGAATATTGCCAGCTTGTAATTCTTCTTCATGTCGTTTTACCCACCGCAAGCGGGGGCATCCTCTCTGTATTAAAAGTTAGTTATTGTATACTTCCGGCTTCAGAACCCCCACAAACGGGAGCGCACGGTATTTTTCGTCGTAATCAAGACCGTAGCCCACCACGAACTCGTTCGGGATGACGGCACCGACCCAGTCGGCATTGAAATCGACCTCACGCCGGTCGGGCTTATCAAGCAGAGTGCAGGTTTTTACGCTTTTCGCACCCTTCAGCTTGAGATAATCGACAAGATACGAAAGCGTCTTTCCGCTGTCGATTATGTCCTCGACGATCAGGATGTCGGTATTTGAAAGGTCTTTTCTGTAAAGGTCAAGGATTATATTGATCGACCCGCTTGACGACGTTCCTCCTCCGTAGGACGAAACCTTCATGAAATCGATTTCGACCGGAACGGTGATCTTCTTCATAAGCTCGCCCATGAAGACGACCGAGCCCTTGAGGATACCGAGGAGAAGGAGTCTTGAGTCCCTGTCGCGGTAGTAATCGTCAACATTTGCCGAGATGCGGCCGACGATCTCTTCGATTTCGTCCCCGCTGATCAGTATTTTCTCGATGTCATCCTTGATATTCTTCTTTGCCATTGATGATATTATTCCTTTCGGCTGCTGTCAGAATTTTTTTCGCTGAAAAACCACAGTTCGGCAACCTGATCTCCGCAGGGGCGGAATCTGTCGCTTACCGGGAAGCCGGGAAGCCAGATTATCTCGTCTCCGACCGTGAAAACCGGGAGAAAACGCCTTGTTTCAAGCGGTAATTTTGTTGACTGAAGCAGCTTTTTTACGTTTCGTGTCATACCGCCGAACGGATATCTGTCGCCGGGACGTCTTTCCCTTGCCGATACGACATCATTAATTTTAGCAGAGTCAGCCGAAACGTGTATTGATAATTTGTAAATATTTTTGAGGGGATTTATATATTTTGAGGAATCGGCGGAGCTCCGGACGAATACCGCGGCAGTGTCCTCGGAAAGAACGGTCACGCCCTCGCAGAGAACCGATGGCACGGTTCCGTCGGGAGTATCCGGAAATCCGGCGCTAAGGTTATCGCGGTCGATTGAGAAAACTCCTCCGGGAAGCGACAGGGAAGAGCGGACTTTTTCCGATCTTATCATTTCCGCCGCATTTGTGATGTGCTCCGAATCGGGGGAAATCCCGGCATTGCGCAGAGAATCGAGCAATACCCGTGAAAGCACCGCGTCATCAAGCGACGAAAGGATTTTTCTTCCCGACGAAAGGGAGTATTGCGACGAAAGCGAATCGAAATGTGCTCTGTCCCGCCGAAGGATCTCCGATGACGACGAAACAGCATCCTCAAATGCAGGATTTATTTCCTTTGCCAGCGGAACGATCCTGTGCCGGATGAAATTCCTCGTGTAATCGGTGTCGTCGTTCGTCGAATCGAAGACGAAGGGAATCCCGCGCCGCCCGCACTCACTGACGATCTCGTCCTTTGTGCATAGGATAAGCGGTCTTATGATGCTTCCGCGCACCGGAGGAATCCCCGAAAGGCCGTTTGTCCCGGCACCGCGGATGAGGTTGAAAAGCACCGTTTCGGCATTGTCGGAGGCGTTGTGGGCGGTTGCCGTGCAGTCATATCCCTCCCGCATTACCATAGCGAAAATGCGGTATCTCTCGTTCCGCGCCATCTCCTCAAGGCCCGTCCCGCGCTCTTTTGCAAGCATCGGAATATCGACCCGTACGGCACGGAAGGGAATGCCTCTTTCACTGCAGAAATCCCGGCAGAATTTTTCGTCACGGTCGGCTTCCTCTCCGCGTATCATGTGATTGACATGAAGCGCAAGGACATTTCCGGTTCCGAGCACTTCCGCCATCATGACAAGAAGCAGCGCCGAATCCGCCCCGCCGGAAAAACCGACGACAGCTGTTTTTCTCCCTTCGAGCATCCGGTGGTTCTTCACCGCCGAGGCGAACTTTCCGGCTGCGGTGCGGATCACGGTTCCTCCCGGTCGGAGAGCGACGTGAACTTTGTAAACGCTCCGAACCAGCCCATTTTGACGTTTGCCGTGCTTCCGTGACGGTTCTTTGCCACGATGATCTCTGCGGTGTTCTGAATGCCGTCCTTTTTGTCCGCGGCATCATAGTACTCGTCGCGGTAGAGGAACATGACGACGTCGGCATCCTGTTCTATTGCCCCGGAGTCACGGAGGTCTGACAGCATCGGACGCTTGTCGGTGCGGCTTTCGGGACCTCGCGACAGCTGCGCGCAGGTGATAATCGGCACCCTCAGATCCTTTGCAAGCAGCTTCAGGTTACGTGAAATCTCGGCGACCTCGTTGACACGGCTGTCGATCCTCCGGTCGCTCTGCATAAGCTGGAGGTAGTCGATGACGACAAGCCCGAGGTTCTTTACCCTGCGGAGCTTTGCCTTCATTCCGGTGACTGTCATTCCGGCAGTGTCGTCGATCAGGATCTCGCATTCGCTGAGCATCGACGATGCGCGCGCGAGCTTTTCCCAGTCGTCGTTCGACAGATTGCCGGAGCGGAGCGCGTAGCTGTCGACAAGCGCTTCGCTTGACAGCATACGTGACGCAAGCTGTTCCGCTGACATTTCAAGCGAGAACACGCAGACGGCTTTCTTGCTGTACTGTGCCACCTTCGTTGCCACGTTCATGGTAAACGAGGTCTTTCCCATGCCGGGACGTGCGCCGACAAGAATAAGGTCTCCCGGTCCCATTCCGACAAGCACCTTGTCAAGGTCGGAAAATCCCGTCGGCTGTCCGGCGGCTGCCGCCTTGTCGGTCTTCAGCAGCTTTATATGCTCATAATTCGCAAGGATAGCCTCTCTTATGTGAGTGAAGCCCTTTGTTTCGTTGTTCTCGGCAATTGCGAAGATCGCCTGTTCGGCGCTGTCAAGAAGATGCGTGACATCGTCCTGCTCGGAATATGCGGTGTCGGATATCTCGGAGCAGACGCCAATCAGACGGCGGAGTATGTTCTTGTCGCGGACGATCTTTGCATAATCCTTCACGTTCGCCGCGCTCGGTACTATTTCGGCAATGATCTTGATGTATTTTCTTCCCTCGTCGCCTGTCCCGTACACACCGTTCTTCACAAGCGCGTCGATGAGGGTGACAACGTCGATAGTCCTGCTCTGAAGGAACAGATCCTGCATTGCAAGATATATCGCCGCGTGCGATTCAAGATAGAAATCGTCGCTTTTCAGCATTGATGCTATCTCGGGGAAGCACTCCGGGTCGATCAGTATCGAACCCAAGACCGACTGCTCCGCCTCGAGGGAAAATGGCATTTTTCTTATAAGTTCACTTGACTCCATGTTGATCTCCGCCGCTGATAATTACTTTTGTTCCGGTATCCGGATTTATTCGCAGATAAGCACGTTCAGCTTTCCGACAACGTCGGTGAAGAGCCTGACGTCGAACTGATAGCTTCCGTATGCCTTTATCGGGTCGGACATGACGATTTTGCGCCTGTCGATCTCGATCCCGGACTGAGCCTTCAGCTGCTCCGCTATCTCCTTTGATGTGACTGAGCCGTAGAGCCTGCCGTCCGCACCGTGTGCCATCGTGATCTTCACGACGGCGGAGGCAAGCTTTTCCGCCGTCTCCTTCGCCGCAGCACGGTCTGTCTCGATCTTATACTGCTTTGAAGCCTCGCGGTTCTTAAGCTCGTTCAATGCCTTTGCATCAGCCTCGACAGCAAGCTTTTTCGGAAAGAGGAAGTTTCTTGCATAGCCTTCCGATACGTTTATGAGGTCGCCCTTTTTGCCCTGCGCCTTCACGTCCTGTGTTAGAATTACTTTCATGATGTTCTGTTCCTTTCCTTTGGGTAGTTTTCAGGAGATGTTTTCCCTGAAATACTCGTCGACGGCACCCTTGAGTCTTGTAAGCGCCTCCGACATACTGCTTTCAAGCTGCGTTGCAGCCGAGTCGAAGTGACCGCCGCCCTCGAGCTTTTCAAGGATCAGCTGGACGTTTATCTCCCCGGAGGAGCGCGCCGAAATGTGTATTTTGTCTCCGATGCGGCAGAGGGCGAAGGAGGCCTTCACTCCCTCGACGGTAAGCAGCTTGTCCGCCGCCTTTGCCGCCGCTATGCGGTCGGAGGGACCGTTGTTCTCGTCGTCGCTGCAGGATATCGCAAGAACCTTGCGGTAGATAACGACGTTCGATTCGAATTTTGCCTCGGATATGAAATCGTCAAGGCACGCCTTGAACAGCGTCTGCGCTTCGGCGGGATTTGCACCCTCACCGCGCAGATACAGGGCCGCACTGAAGGTCTTTACTCCGGAATTGCGCGTGAACTGCTTCGTATCAAGAAGAATACCGGCATACATGATGTCCGCCTCTTCGCTCAAAAGCGTTCCGGAGGGAACCGACTGCTCAAGTATTTCCGCAACAAGCTCGCACGCCGACGACGCCGACGGCTCTATATAGGATATAAGCGGCGCCTCGTCGAATTCCGCGGTCTTTCTGTGGTGGTCTATATATACGGTGCGCCCGGACATCTCGGCAACAGCCGGAGCCTCAAGCTGCATTTTGCTGTTGACGTCAACAATGACGGTCAGCGTGTCGCTCCCGATAAGCTCCTGTGCATCGGCGGCGCTTACGAACACCGTGCCGCTGCCGTACTCATCGATGCCGCAGATACGGTTGTAGCATTTTTTGAAGTTGGGGTCCTTGAAATTGCAGATTATATTGAATCTGACCCCGCAGAACGAGGCAAGCCGTGCGATGCCTATGCAGGCGCCGATGCAGTCGAAATCCGCGGCGCGGTGTCCCATGATAAGGACATTTGAGCTTTTCGACATGACCGCCGCAAGCTCGTTCGCAATGACGCGCGCCCTGACCTTGGTGCGCTTCTGCACCGTCTGGGTCTTTCCGCCGAAGAATTCAAGCCCCTTCGCGCTCTTCACGACAGCCTGGTCGCCGCCGCGCTGAAGCGCCATGTCAAGAGCCTCCGCCGCCACCCGCTCCTTGTCGGCAAGCGAGCCGGATATCCGCGAAATTCCCATAGACACCGTGACCGAAAGACTGCTTTCGCCGACCCGTATCTCTCTTATCCGGTCGAGAATGTCGAATTTCTTTTCTACAAAGCCCGCCATTTCCGCGGCGCGGAAGAGGAAAATGTATCTGTCGCTCTGATATTCCTTGAGAATGCCGCCTGCGCTTTCCGCCCATTCGCCGAGCAGCTTTTCAAGCTCGTTTGCGGCTTCTCTCGTGCTTTCCTTTGCATACTGGGCAAGCTCCTCAAGGTTGTCTGCCATTACGTATGCAACCGTTGTGTCGTTGTCGTTCATTTCGGCAACTGCACGCTCTGTCTCGGTTCTGTCCTCCCAGAGGGTAAGAAAGTATTTTTTGCTCTTTGATGACACCGAATAGCATCTGACGGCATAATCCCTGCCGCCTACCGACACCGGAACACCGTTTTCCGAGCCGTCGTTTTTTATATCCGCGGCATCGATCCCGGCAAAAGCCGAGAATTTCATTCCGGTGATGTTCTTTTTGCCGAGCCTCATCGAAAACGCGGCATTGTACCATATTATGTTCCCGGCAGAGTTGCAGATTATGACCGGAAACGGCATTTTCACTATCAGTTCAAGCGTCATGCTCCCGAGGAAGGACTCGTTTTCAACAGACTCGGGAGTGCCTGCTCCGTATTTTGCAAGGCAGAGATATGCTGTCGTCAGCCCGACAAAGACCAGCGCGGAGACAATCCACACAAGCGGATTTTTCGTACCGGACACCGAATAGACGATTCCGGTCGCCGCGATGAAAACGACGGCAACGGCGGCGCAGGCGATATAACGCGAGATCCTTATGCCTCTTAAGCGTTCCTTCAGTTTTTCAAGCATTTTATGTGTTCCGGACTTCCGGCGGGGCGGAAGCTCCTTTCGGTAAAATGTGGATTCGGTTTATTCTTCTGTTTTTTTCTTCGGGAACAGGGTTCTTATGCTGTCGTAGACACCGAAGATACAGCACAGCCCGATAGCGGCGGGAAGTCCGAGAAACACAGAGAAGAACAGGAGCGCGGAGCGCAGCACCCTCGGTCTGCGGAACCCGTCAACCATTCTCATTTCTCCGACCGACGCGGCTCCGGCGAAGAAGAACCACGGGGTAAGTATTGCCGCGATATTGAAAGCCGCAAGCCAGATTATGTTGTCGCTTTCGGAAACCGCGGCGGCAAGCACGGAAATGCAGTAGAACGCGGCGGTTATCGGCACGGGCAGCAGCTTCCAGTCGCTCGGCTCCGGCGGTTCGCACCCGGAGAGACGCAGAAGCAGCCGGTATACCCATCCCGCAGCAAAACAGAGCGAGATTATTGCCGCAACGGCAAACCCCGGTGATACCGCGATTATCAGGTTGACATATGCGTCAGCCGACTCGGCGGTGATGAACGGTACCTTCTGTCCGGCGACCGTGACCGTGAAGGACTCGGAAAGCGCTTTTGCCAGTTTTTCAAAAAAATCCGGAAAGGTGCTTTTTATCTGCTGAAGCCCGAACGAGCCGGTTTTCTGCCATACCGGAATTATCACCGCGGCAAGACACAGCGCCGAGACCGACGCGGCCGATATTCCGAGAGCCTGCGATCGCGACAGCCGTCTTTTCGAAACAAGGGCATACGTTATCCCGACCGGAACAAGCGAGAATGCCGCAAGTGCCGCAAGGGGCGAGCTCTGCACATACCAGTTCAGAAAAAAACCTGCAACGGCGGAAAGAATGCCGTAAATATATCCGCACCTGAAGCACAGCCACGCCGCACCTCCTCCGCCCGCCGCAAGGAAGAAAAATGACGGCACGGATCCGTCGCCTCCGGGAAACGCAGGGGCAGCTATCGCGGTAAGTATGAATATTGCCGCCGCCTGAAATAACGAAGCGGCTTTTTTGGTGTTCAGGCTGTTGTCTGACATGGGCGGATTCCTTCCGAAAGAACCTATTCATTATATTATAACATCATTCCGGCGGTTTGTAAATGCCTTTTGCCGCATTCGCCTCAAGGAAATGCCGGTATATGTGAATTATACGTCATTTTTTTGACCGGGATATGGTGTCAGAAGTAAATTTTTTTCACGCGGTGCAAAATCTATTGAGATCGGGCGGCATATGATGTATAATATAGTCGGTAAATTCGTTATCCGGTATATCCGGGGAAAGTGTGGTTTTATGAACGGATTCAGAGAAATATCGCCCTGTGACATAAAGGAAAACCTTTTCCGCGCAGTCGGCGAGGACTGGATGCTTGTCACGGCGGAGAAGAAGGACGGAAGCGTCAATACGATGACTGCATCGTGGGGCGGCTTCGGAGTGATGTGGGGGCGCCCGGTGTGCGTCTGCGTGATACGTCCGCAGAGATACACGCTTGAATTCGTGAACGAAGCGGAGAGGCTGACCCTGTCCTTCCTTGAGGACGGACACAGGGAGGCTCTGAATATCTGCGGCAAAAAAAGCGGCAGAGACTGCGACAAGATAACCGAGGCGGGACTTGACGTCGTTAAAGACGGCGATATTGCCGGCTTTACACAGGCGCGGATGGTGGTCGCCGGAAAGAAAATATATGTCGACCGTATAAAGGAGGAATGCTTCCTCGACCGGTCGATCATCGACAGTAAGTATCCGAAGCGCGATTATCATATCGTGTTCGTGTGTGAGATAGAAAAGGTTTTCGTGAAATAAAGAGGCACGGTATGGACGTAAAAAGAGTATTTCTGATTGTTCTTGACAGCTTCGGCGCGGGGGAAGCGCCCGATGCCGGGGATTTCGGGGACGCAGGAAGCAGCACGCTTCGGAGCGTGTCGTCGTCGCAGAATTTTTATGCGCCGAATCTGACCCGTCTCGGGCTGTTTTCGATAGACGGCACCGGATGCGAAAGGCCGGAGATAAAGCCGTTCGGGGTTTACGGGAAGGCGCGCGAGGTCTCGGCAGGAAAGGACACCGTCACCGGTCACTGGGAGATATCCGGGGTGATCTCCGCCAAGCCGATGCCGACATATCCCGACGGTTTTCCGGCTCCGGTGCTTGATGAGATAGAAAAGGAAACCGGCATCGGCGCACTCTGCAACAAGCCGTATTCCGGGACGGAGGTAATAAAGGCATACGGCAGGGAACAGGCACGGACGGGAAAGATGATAGTCTACACCTCCGCCGACAGCGTCTATCAGGCGGCGGCACACACCGATGTCATCCCGCTTGAAAAGCTGTATGACTACTGCCGGACGGCAAGACGCATCCTCACAGGGAAAAATGCCGTCGGAAGGGTCATAGCCCGCCCGTTTGTCGGTGAATATCCGGATTATCGGCGCACGTCCGACCGGCACGATTTTGCGCTTGAGCCGACAGGGACGACAATGCTTGATATCCTGAAATCCGCCGGTCTTGAAACGGTTGCGATAGGGAAAATATCCGACATTTTCGCCGGACGCGGAGTGACGGAGCGCATTCCGACCGTCTCTAACGACGACGGGATGAAAAAGACCGACGAGGTCGCAGAACGCGATTTCACCGGGCTTTGCTTTGTGAACCTCGTTGATTTCGACTCGAAATACGGCCACAGAAACGACATCGACGGCTACGCCCGGGCGATTTCGGAATTCGATCTCTGGCTCGGCGGCTTCATGAAGAGAATGCGCGACAGCGATCTTCTGATAATCACCGCCGACCACGGCTGCGACCCGGCGACCGCAAGCACCGACCATTCGCGCGAGTATATCCCGGTGCTCGCCTGCGCAAACGGCATAATTCCGAAAAACATCGGCACGCGCGGCACATATGCCGATATAGGAAAAACGGTACTGTCGCTGTTCGGGCTTGAAAACACGCTCCCCGGCAGGGATTTTTCCGGCGATATCGTGACCGTGCCGTATAGATCGCTGGTTTCCTCGGCGGAGGGCGCGATGAAGATGTCGTACTCGCCCTACTCGCGTTTCCGCGTCGGAGCCGCGCTGCTCTGCCGCAACGGAAAGGTATATACCGGATGCAACATCGAAAGCGCCGCGTTTTCGCCGACGGTCTGCGCCGAAAGAACCGCTCTTGTAAAAGCAGTCAGCGAGGGCGAGCGTGAATTTCTTGCAATTGCCGTTGCCGGCGGGAAAAACGGCGTGATAAACGGTATTTGCACCCCCTGCGGAGTCTGCCGTCAGTTCCTTTCGGAGCTTTGCGGTGACATTGACGTTGTGCTTTCGGACGGGAGCGGAGAATTTACCGTAAAGCGGCTCTCCGAACTTCTGCCCGACAGCTTCAGTGACGCGGAATTTACCGATGACGGAGGAAAAACAGAATGATCGTTGACGGAAAATGCTATCACATCGCCTGCGCGCCGGGCGATGTCGGAAAATATGTGATACTTCCCGGAGACCCCGGAAGGTGCGAAAAGATCGCCGCGCATTTCGATTCGCCGGTAAAGGTCACGTCGAACCGTGAATATACGACCTACACCGGATATCTTGACGGAGTGAAGGTCTCCGTCACCTCCACCGGTATCGGAGGACCGTCGGCTTCCATCGCCGTTGAGGAGCTTACCGAACTCGGTGCCGACACCTTCATCCGCGTCGGCACCTGCGGGGGAATGTCAAAAAAGGTTCGCGGCGGCGACTGTATTGTCGTCACCGGAGCTGTGAGAAACGAGGGGACAAGCCGCGAGTACGCGCCGATCGAATACCCCGCCGTGCCGGATTTCGGGGTGACCTCCGCTCTTGTCTCGGCGGCTGAAAAGCTCGGCTTCCGCTATCATGCCGGAGTGGTTCACAACAAGGACTCGTTTTACGGTCAGCACAGCCCGGAATCAATGCCCGTCTCATACGAGCTTACGGCAAAATGGGAGGCATGGAAGCGTCTCGGCGTGCTGGCGAGCGAGATGGAATCGGCGGCGATCTTCACCGTCTGCGCAGCAAGAGGCACAAGAGCCGGAGCGGTAATGTACACGGTCTGGAATCAGGAAGCCGACAGCGATTACACCGACGCTCCGCAGACCGACACCGAGGCTGCAATAAAAATCGCGGTCGGAGCGATAAGAGAACTGATTAAGTCTGACATTTGATAAAAATCCCTGTCTTCTTAAGGAGGCAGGGGTTTTTATATCCGGGCGCTGCCCGGACCCGCCAAGCCCCTTCTTTCAAGAAGGGGCTTGGAACACCAAGAACTTTTGAAAAATGTTTTTGAAAACTATATTCGCCGGTGTTCCTGCGGAAAACGTATACGTAACTGCCTTCAACCGGTTCAAATACCGTTCCGTATGCGGTATTGACCTCATCCGACGAAACGACGACGTTCCCGCCGGAGGTTAAGGTGCCGGGGCTTTCCTTTATCACCGGACCGTGAATTCCGAGCCATGCGGTATCGCATCCGGCAACCGCTTCTTTTGCCTGACACGAGAGGGAAGAGGAGAACACGGAAGCCGAGAAATATCCGAAGATCCCGTTTCCGGTATCGACGGTGAGATACATGACCGGCTGAACCGAACGTTTAAGAAATGAGATCCCGGAAAGCGTTATCCGGCAGTTTTTGAAGTTAATCGACGATTTTCTGTCGGACGGATAGGAGATCACGGTGACGCCCCGCTTTTCCGCCGCCTCTTTTATCGCCGCGGCAGCACCGCTCGATGCTTCGTCATACGGTTCGGGGAGGATTATGTAGTCAAGCCGTGTGCTTTCCGACAGCCGTGCAAGGCTGACCGCATGATATCGGTGAAGATGAGTGAGCAGTACCGCATCTGCCGACACGTCGCCGAAAAGGTCGGCGGCGGATGATGCGGCATTTCGAAGCCCCGTTGTCCTCCCGTCGGAAAAGTCGATAAGAAGTGTTTTACTGCCGGAATTCACAAGGAGATAGTCATTTTTCCCCCGGTTGAAGGCGGAGATCTTCACCGTTTCCCTTTCCGTGACGGCTCCGACCGCGCGGCAGACCGAGAATATCCCGACCCACGCGGCAAAAATGACGATAATGACCGACCGTCCGACCTTCTTTCTCACCGCACAAAAAACAACACCGGCAATTACGGCAAGTATCAGCGCCGGAAGTGCGTATTCCTGTCCGAGAAAGACCGGCTCCGGCGATATCCGCGCCAGCCTTCCGGCAAGGTTCGTTATAAGAAGCCCGACGGCGCCGGCACCGCTTCTGAACAGATATCCGGGCAGCCCTCCGGTGAAGATAAGTACGCCTGACGAAAGAAACAGAAACACTTCGGCAAGCGGAATGAATATCAGATTCGACAGCGGGGAAACCGCCGATATTTCGCGGTAACAGAACCAGCTGAACGGAAGAGTGAAAATCACGGCAGAAAGCGACACCGCAAGCAGCGAAAGAACCGACGCAAGCGGACGGAGCGGGTTGCTCTTCTTCTCTCCGGAGGCGGTGACGAGCTTCTTTTTGCCCAGTCTGCCCATTATCTTTCCGACAAGATATTTCCCGAGGGTAAGTATTCCGAGAGTCGCAGAAAACGACAGCTGAAATCCCGCGTCGGCAAGCGATTCCGGCGAGAACAGAACGATTGCGGTTCCTGCGGTGACAAGCGATATCACCGGTGTATCAACCTTTCCCGCGGCATCTGCGGCAAGGCAGATAATAAGCATTATCCCCGACCGTACAACCGACGCCGGAAGCCCGACAAGCAGCATCATGAACACCGTGAATGCCGAACCGAGCGCAAAAACAGCACCGCGCTTCAGCCTGAAAAACCGCAGCAGCATGATGAACGCGCCCGCGATGACCGACAGATGCATACCGCTTACCGCAAGAATGTGCGATATTCCGAGATATCTGAAATCGCATTGAAGCCCGTCCGGCACGTCTCCCCGCCTTCCGAGAAGAATGCCCGATGCAAATCCTCCGGTATCACCTCCGAGCGACAGCTTCAGCCGTGCCGACAGCCTGTCGGAAAGCGACGCGAAAAACGTTCCGACGGTCTTTGTTTTTCCGGTGAACTCAACTCCGTCAGACTCCGCTTCGGCAATGAGATAAATTCCCTTTGAAATGTAATACCGCCTCAGAGGGAATCCGTTTTCGCTCTCCTCCGGTCGGGAGAATGAGACATTTGCCCGGATGGTCTCGCCCGGCTCTGCGTCAAGCTCTCCCGGTACGTGAAGAACTGCCGGAAACGAAACGCGCTTCCCGTTTGCAGAGGTTAACTTTATATCGTATGACGAGCCGTAGTCCGCGCGCTGACGGCATTTTATCACCGTTGCCGTAATTTCCGAATCGGTGCCGGAGTACGAAAGTATCCGCGGAACCGCAATATCACAGTGGACAAACTGAAATATTCCTGACAGAAACATTCCGAGCGCGACAAGAAGATACGGCATGACATCGTTCCGGTATCTGCCGCTCTTTATAAACCGTGCAGTAAGCAGAGCGGCAAAAAGCACCGCCGAGATTATCAGAACCGCAAGCCTTACCGCCGTCACCGAGAAGAAAAGCGGGAACGACACTGCAAGCCACACCGAACAAACCGTGAAAAACGGTCTTTTTGCGAGTTTTTCCGTGATTTTCTCCCCCTTTCCGACACTGTTATATAAGAATTCTACCACAAATCCCTCCGACAGGCAAGGAAAATTTTTCTTCACGCGATATTTTTCATGCTGTGCGGGCAATAATTCAGTGAGCAGGAATTTGAAATCACCTGCCAACCAAATTTTTTATAAAAGTTCTTGGTGTTTCAAGCCCCTTCTTTCAAGAAGGGGCTTGACGGGTCCGGGCAGCGCCCGGTAAAAAATCTCGGAGGCAAAAAATGCAGATCAACAGATATATAAACGGAAAACCTGTAAGCGAGGAAGAGCTGTCAAGAGCGGGAATCGTGACGGAAGCACTTGAAAACGCAGTCCGCGGCGCAAGAAAACGTGCCAACGCTTTACCGGAGAGAGCGGAAAACAGTGCGGAAGGATAAGCACGCCGCGCTGTACTGCCGCGTTTCGACCGACGCGCAGTTTGAAGAGGGCTATTCGGTCGAGGCGCAGAGGGAAATGCTTACCGCATACTGCGTCAGCCGTGGAATAGAGCATTACGAGCACTATATCGACGGCGGTTACAGCGGAAGCAATATCGACCGTCCGGAGCTTTCCCGGATGGTTTCCGATATAAAAAACGGACTTGTCAGCCACGTCGTCGTTTATAAGCTCGACCGGCTTTCAAGAAGCCAGAAGGATACGCTCTATCTTATCGAGGACGTCCTTATCCCGAACGGAGTCAGCTTTGTGTCGCTAAACGAAAATATGGACACATCGACCCCGATAGGGCGCGCGATGCTCGGAATAATGTCCGCCTTCGCCCAGCTGGAGCGCGAGACGATAAGAGAGCGCACCCGGATGGGGATGAAGGAACGGATCAAAAGCGGCCTGTGGCGCGGCGGAGGGAAGATCCCGTTCGGCTACGATTACGACCCGGAGAAGGGGATACTTGTCCCCAATTCCGACGCGCCGACGGTCAGACTCATGTATGACCTCTACCTCCGCGGCTGGTCGATGATGCGTATCGCCCGGTATACGGGACTGAAATACGAGCGCCTTGCCGAACAGATACTGAAACGCAGGACCAACGCGGGCTTCATCGTCTACAACGGCGAGGAGTACCGCGGAAAGCACGAGGCGATAGTCAGCGAAAAGACCTACAATGACGCAATGCGCCTGCTGGATGAGAGAAGCCGGGGAAATCTCAATCCGTCGAAATGCCTGCTTGCCGGTCTTGTCGTATGCGGAGTGTGCGGCGCGAAAATGAGGTATCAGAAGTGGGGCAAAAGCGGATATAAGATATATTGCTATTCTCAGGACAAGGGAAAGCCCCACCTTCACCGTTCTGAAAACTGCGATAACTGTAAAATATGGGCGGATGAGCTTGAGAACAGCGTGATCTCCGACCTGTTTTCAATGTCTGCAAAGATATCCGGGGGAGAAAGCCCCGACACATCAGCCGACGTTTCCGACCTGCTTTCAAAACAGGCGGACAAGCTGACAAAAAAGCTGAAAAATCTCTACAACCTCTACGGCGAAACGGCAGATGAAGCGCTGACCGAGACGATATCGTCAGTAAGAGCAGAGCTTGAATCGGTGAAAAAACGCATTTCGACGATCGAAGAAGAGGCAAAGGACGGCGAGGCGGCAAGGGAGCGGCTGAAAAAGCTTGACACCGCAGAGGAAGCGTGGGAGTATATGACACAGGAGGAGAAGCAGAACGTTCTGCGCAGCTGCATAGAGCGCATTGTCGTCACGTATGACAGAACCGATATCTATTATAAAATGTTGACAGACGGCGGCGGATGATGTATAATTATCTAAATGGCATCATTTCCGTAAGAAAGGTGATCACATCATGGGAAGATTCGGATCTCCGCAGATAGGCTATCTGCGCGACAATGACGACAACGACATACCGGAGCTCAACAAATGCCCCGACTGCGGAGCATTTTTCGATGGCGATATCTGCCCGATATGCAAAAAGGTCTGCCCGGAGGAAATGAAAGCCGGCAACCGAAGGCCTCCGAAAAAGAGAAAAAAACGCGAAAAAAGCAATTACAGAAGCGTCCCGACCGATCTGTACCATCAGACGTGGTTCATAATCATCGCGCTGTTCATTTCAAGACTTGTCGGCATAATTCTTGTGTGGACAAGCGACTGGAAAAAGTGGGTCAAGGTCGTTGTCACGGTAATTGCGCTTTTCGGAGTATATATCTGTTATGCGGTCGGCATGGTGATATTCGGCGGGATCAACGGCAACCCGGATGGCAGCCGGCCGACAGAGTATATGTACGACACCTCCGATACCGAATCGGAAGAGGATTATAAGGCGCGGTGCCGGCCGGTCACATACGCCGAGCTCATGCGCGACCGTACCGTAAATGCCGGCACCTATATCAAAGGCGAATACACCGTCGTCAAGCTGACCGAAGGATATGAGTACAAATCCGGACGCTACGGCGATTATATTTTCGCGTCGGACAGCGACGGACACATTTTTGCCTTTTTCGACCGGCGGTCGGGAGGAGGAGGGATCGTTCCCGGAGACAGAATAACCGTCTACGGCAGGTTTTTCCTCGTCTCAGCCGTCGAGGGCTCCGGAGACAGACAGAAACACCCGATAGCCTACGCGGGATATATCGATATCGGAAAGGCGGCGTGATACCGGCATATGAAGATATTCGCAAAGATCCGCGACTGGTTCAGAAACTACTGGTACTATTATAAATGGACAGTCCTTATCGCCGTGTTCTTTGTCGGCGTGATAGTTTTCTGCGCCGTCCAGTCAGGCGACCGCAGCAGCTATGACGCGTCGGTGCTTTATACCGGACCGTACATATTTGAGGGCGGCGAAAAAAACTCCCTGTCGTCGGCTTTTTCTCAGGTAATGTCAGCCGACTATGACGGAGACGGAAAAAAGAGCGTCCAGATCATCGATATGACCGCATTTACCGACGATCAGCTGAGAGAGGCAATAGGGACCTCCGACGACCCGGCGCTTGCGGTGAAATACGCACAGTTCTCGTCGGACAACGTGAAAAAGAGCTTTTCCCAGCAGGTGTTTTCCGGCGACGCGTCGATACTTATCGTTGACGAGTACTGGTATAAGATAGTTCTCAACGCCGGAGGGCTTGTCACGCTTGAAGAAGCCCTCGGCTACCGACCGGAAAGTGCGGTCGATGATTATTCGGCTGATTTCGGAAAGCTGGAATTCTCAATGTTTTTCGAGGCAGCCGGAAACCTGCCGGAGGGAACGCGGATATGCTTCCGCCGTCTCCCCACCTCCGCCGCCTTCACGGGAAGAAAAGCGGCGGAGAAAAACTACGAAAACAGCAAAAAACTGTTTTGCGATATATTCGCCTTTGAGGTGCCCTCAGCGTGACAGAAAGCCGTAATACTCCTGTATGCCGTTGTAAATTCCGGTCGCAAAGGCTCCGGGGTCTTCCGACATAAGCGCCGCATCGGACGCGTTTGTTATGAACCCAAGCTCGATAAGCACCGCCGGCATCGCCGATTTCCGAAGCACCCACAGCGTCGGACGGACACTCATTCCCCGGTTCTCAAGCCCCGTCGCCCGGTTCAGCCAGAACAGAATGTCCTCTCCCATCGGATATCCCCGAGACGACGCGGAATAGGCAAAGCCCTCGCTTCCGCTTGCCGATTCGATAGTCGAGGCGTTCGCGTGAATGCTGATGAAAAAATCGGCCCCCCATGAATTTGCGGCGTCGGTTCTTGCCCTCAGGCTTGAAGCCACGCTTGTGCCGAGGATCTCTGTCGGTGTGTTTCTTGACAGACGCACCTCAAACTCCGGATTCTCGCGTAAAAGCTCCGCCGTAAGCCTTCCCACCTCGTAGGTTATGTCCTGCTCATAAAGCCCGTTGCCCTCCGCACCGGCATTCGGGTTTCCGGGATTGTGTCCCTGGTCAATGAAAATTTTTATCGCCATGCTGCATTTCCTCCGCATATTCTTGATAATTACAGTATATGCCGGAAAAAATCATGTGACATCGGCGGAAAAGGTCAATAAATGGAATTCAACAGTATAAGACGGCTTCTCAGCTGCGCAAGACGCGCGGTTGACGATTACGGCATGATAGAGGACGGAGACAGGATAGCAGTCGGTCTTTCGGGAGGGAAGGACAGCATTGCGCTCCTGTGCGTACTGCTCGACCTTCAGCGCTTTTATCCGAAAAGGTTTGAGGTCTGCGGGATAAGCGTGTCGATGGGCTTTGAGGGGATGGATTACTCCCCCGTCGCCGATTTCTGCTCTGAATGCGGAGTGGAGTATCGCGTGATAAAAACCGAGCTTGCGCACATTATATTCGATGTCAGAAAAGAGAGCAACCCGTGTTCTCTCTGCGCAAAAATGCGCCGCGGGATCCTCCACGATGCGGCAAAGGAGATGGGCTGCAGCAAGATCGCGCTCGGACACCATTACGACGACGTCATCGATACCTTCATGCTCAACCTGTTCCACGAGGGCAGGATCGGCGCATTCCTCCCGGTTACATATTTAAGCCGCAAGGATATTACCCTCATCCGCCCGCTTCTCTACGTCCCTGAAAAGGACATACGGTATTTTCTCTCAAAAAACGACCTCCCGACAGTCAAAAACCCCTGCCCGGAGGACGGTCACACCGAAAGGGAAAAAATGAAACAGCTGATAAACGGACTCGACCGCGAGTACAAGGGACTTAAACACCGCATCTTCGGCGCAATGCAGAAGGGCGGGGTGTTTGAGATGAACGACGAATGACCGGCAGTGTTGGAATTTCGTTTTCCCTATAACCGTTGCCTTAAAAAATAGCATCCCGGCAGTTTTTGTCTGCCGGGATGTTATTGTTTTTCGGGTTTCCGGTGAAGGAATTATCTTTCCTTCTTTGCGATCTCAAGCACCAGCCTGTCGATGAACTCATCAGCCGGAACCGCGCCCATGTCGCCGTTCTTGCGTGATCTTACCGAGACCGTGCCGTCTGCCATTTCCTTGTCGCCGATGATCAGCATATACGGGATCTTCTGAAGCTGTGCCTGACGGATCTTGTAGCCGATCTTTTCGTATCTGTCGTCCGTCTCGACCCTTATGCCGAAGGACTGCATTTTCTCTGCGATCTTCTTCGTGTACTCAAGCTGTTCGTTTCCGATGGGGAGGAGCTTTACCTGTGTGGGCGAGAGCCACGTCGGAAGCGCACCGGCATACTTTTCGATGAGATACGCAAGCGTGCGCTCATAGCAGCCGAGAGAGGTGCGGTGAAGGATATACGGACGCTTTTTCTGTCCGTCGGTGTCGGTGTACTCCATTCCGAACTGCTCCGCAAGAAGCTGATCGACCTGGATCGTGACGATCGTGTCCTCCTTGCCGAAAACGTTCTTGTACTGAACGTCAAGCTTCGGTCCGTAGAATGCCGCCTCGCCGACACCGACAGTGTATTCGACTCCGAGGTCGTCAAGGATCTTCTTCATGATGCCCTGAGCCTCGTCCCACTGCTCTGGCGTGCCGATGTATTTTTCACGGTTGTCGGGATCCCACTGTGAGAAGCGGAAGGTGCAGTCCTCAAGCATCCCGACGGTATCAAGGAAGTATTTTGCAAGCTCAAGACAGCCGCGGAATTCGTCCTCAAGCTGTTCGGGACGGAGCATGATGTGACCCTCGGAGATAGTGAACTGACGGACACGGATAAGCCCGTGCATTTCGCCGCTGTCCTCGTTTCTGAACAGGGTGGATGTCTCGCCGAGACGCATGGGAAGGTCACGGTAGGAGCGCGCCTTGTTGAGGTAGACCTGGTACTGGAACGGGCAGGTCATCGGACGGAGAGCAAAGCATTCCTTTGTCTCGTCCTTCGGGTCGCCGAGGACAAACATACCGTCAAGGTAGTGATCCCAGTGACCGGATATCTTGTAAAGGTCGGATTTGGCCATAAGCGGTGTCTTTGTGAGAAGATAACCGCGCTTCTGTTCCTCGTCCTCAACCCACCTCTGAAGCAGCTGAACGACTCTTGCGCCCTTCGGAAGAAGAACGGGAAGCCCCTGACCGATAACGTCAACCGTCGTGAAGTACTCAAGCTCGCGCCCCAGCTTGTTGTGGTCGCGCTTTCTTGCCTCTTCCTGAGCGGTAAGGAAGGAATTCAGCTCGTCCTTCGTCGGGAAAGCCACGCCGTAGACTCTCTGAAGCACCTTGTTTTTTGAATTGCCCTCCCAGTAGGCGCCGGTGCACTGTGTCAGCTTGAAAGCCTTGACGGCGCCCGTCGAATGCAGGTGAGGACCTGCGCAGAGATCAACGAATTCGCCCTGACGGTAGAAGGATATGTCCTCTCCCTCCGGGATCCTGTCGATGAGCAGTACCTTGTACGGCTCGTTTCTCTCCTCCATCAGCTTCTTTGCCTCGCCGCGGGGGAGAAGGAATCGCTCGATCGTCAGATTTTCCTTGACGATCTTCTTCATCTCCGCCTCGATCTTCGTAAGAATTTCGGGAGCGAAGGCGGTTTCGGTGTCGATGTCATAATAGAAGCCGTTGTCGACCGACGGACCGATCGTCAGCTTTGCCTCGGGATAAAGGCGCTTCACCGCCTGTGCAAGAATGTGCGATGCTGTGTGCCAGAAGACCTTCTTGCCCTCCTTGTCGGCAAAGGTAAGGGGCTTGACCTCCGCGCCGTCGGCGACCTCTTCGGAAAGACCGATGACCTTTCCGTCAGCCTCAGCCGCGATGACCTCTTTGCTCATCTTTTCGGCTTCCTTGAGAATTTCGTATGCGGTTTTCATTTTCATTCCTCCGTTTCGTCTGAATAAACCGTTTCTGTCCGGGAAAACAACAAAACCCCGACAGAAAATTTCTGTTCGGGGTGCAGTAAAATTACCGCACGGTTCCACCCAAGCGTTTCACTCGTTTACTTAAATTATCCGTTGACGGTGGTACTCCCGGAGTGCGAAGGACCGGGCTTTCAGCAGATGTCCGGCTCTCTTTGCGGTCGCGGTCGGCGGGAACGTGTCCGTCAGGATACCATTTCGGTATGTGAATACTATAACACCCCCGGCGCGATTTGTCAAGTGGCGGGGCGAAAATTTTTTCTGACAGATGCAGGGTCGGTGCAATTATTAACAATATTCAATTGACACGGCACTCATATGATGGTATAATCAATACAAGATTTTTCCGTAAGGACGGCTGCCGCCGACGCTGCCGCACCTTATGTCCGGAGGTTGTCAGATGATTTCAGCAAAAAAACTGATCCCGTTATTCGCTGCGGCGGTATTGGCAGTGATTCTTTCCTTCACCGCTTCGGCGGATGAGGTGATTTCCGCACCCGGCGGCGAGGTTTCGGATTATGACGGGCTTATTGCCGCGCTCGGCGGCGACGGTGCCGTGTTCGTCAAGAAAAACGATGCCGGCAAGGTGCTGTATATAACGCTCCGCGCCGATATCAAGCTCGAAAAGCCGATACACCTGACCGAGGGGGAATATTTTCTCTCCGGCGCGGGAGTCACCGTCACTGCGGCTTTTGACAACGACAGCATGATAATCGTAGGCGGCGAAAAGAAGGCTGCCCTTGCCGTCGGAAACGCGGAGAGCACCGAGAACGACAGCATAATATTCGACGGCGGCTCGGACTCCGGGCGCAGTACCGAGGGCCCGGTCTTCCGGGTATCATCCGGCTCGGAGCTTTCGGTCTATACCGGAACGGTGATAAAGAATTGTCTGACCACCGTGTGCGGCGCGGCGGTGTACAGCGAGGGAACCGTTGCGTTCTACGGCGGAACTGTCGAAAATTGCCGCAGCACCGGCTCGGGCGGGGCGTTCTTCAATAAAGGAAAGCTGTTCCTTACGGGCGGCAGCATTTCCGGCGGTTCTGCAGAATTCGGCGGAGCGGTCTACAACGAGGGCACTGCTGACCTCATCGGCACGGGAATATCCGCCTGTACCGCAACAAAGGGCGGCGCGGTGTTCTCAAGCGGAACGCTCAATTTCACAAGTTCATCGGTCACCGGCTGCAAGGCAGGCGAGGGTGCCGGCGTGTATTCAAGCGGAAATGTCACCTTTATCGGCGGGCAGATAACCGACTGCGTCTCGACCGGAAACGGCGGTGCGGTGTACAACAGCGGAAACGCGGCTTTCTCCGGCACATATTTCTCCGACAACTCGGCGCAGAACGGCGGCACGCTCTATAATTCTTCAACAGCGGAGATCTCCGACGGCTCGATGTATTCCGGTACCGCAGCCTCCTGCGGCGGGAATATATATAACTCCGACAACTCGTCGCTTGCCGTATCCGGCGGCTCGATAGGAAGAGGCAAGGCGGTTTACGGCGGCGGGATATTCAATCTCGGCACCCTTACCGTCGGGGGCGGCGGCTTCACGCTGAACAAGGCGGAGGCAGGGCAGGCAATACTCAACGCCGGAAAGCTGATATTCAACCGGTTCCCCTACATCGACGCAAAAAACGATGTGTTCATTCTTTCCGGTCATCCGGCAGAAATAGAATCCGAGATGAAAGCCGAGCTTATCGCCGTCCTGACTCCCGGAACCGAAAGCAGCGGCGTGTACAGCCCGCTGTATTCCGAAGATGCCGTTCTCATCGACGGCGAATTTGCCGCGATCTCATATGTGAAATTCAAAATCTCCCCGGACGGAGAGAACGAATGGATACTCTCCTTCGACGGCAGGATATCAAAGAAGCTGCCGGTCTATTACAGCGCGTGGTTCTGGACTGTCATTGTCGCCGTATATGCCGCGCTCATAGCCGGAACCGTGTTTGCCGTGAGACTTTACGACAAAAAGCGCAAAGCTCCGGGAAAAGCCGCAAAAGCATAAAAGAGATTACAGTAAGCCGGATGACCGCAGAAAGGACAGAGCCATGAAATACGCAGTGACCGATATAGGCGCAAATACCGTCAAGATAAGCATTTACAGTGTGGAAAACGGCGCGGCAAAGCACATAATAAGCCAGTCAACTCCCGTCGGGCTTGCCGGGTATGCAGCTGACGGGGTTCTGTCCGATACGGGGATATCCGAGCTTGCCGCAGTCGTATCCGACTATGAAAAACTGGCGGAGACAGTGTCCGCCGACGGGGCATTCTATATCGCAACCGCAAGCCTGCGCAACATTTCAAACGGCGAATACGCAGTCTCCGAGGTGTTCCGCCGCACCGGGATAAGAATATCGGTGATAAGCGGAGAGCGCGAGGCGGAGCTTGGCTTTATCGGTTTCCTTTCGGCGGCACACGGCGCGTTCAAATGGTTTCCTGACGACGGAATTTTTGCCGATATGGGAGGCGGAAGCACCGAGCTTGTTTCGGTCGTCGGCGGCAGCGACGCTTTCAGAATAAGCCTGCCGTTCGGTGCTCTGAAGCTGTATAACCGCTTTGTCTCCGGTGTAATTCCGACTGCCTCGGAGGTCGACGGGATATCCCGTTTTGTCCGTGCCGAGCTGCGCAAAAATCTTTCTGCCGAAATTTTTGCCGGAAACACCGTCTATCTCACCGGAGGAACGGCGAAAGCGGCGGGGAAGGCAGTTTCGTGGCTCACCGGAAAGCCGAGAGGAAACATGGCGCAGTTTACTCCCGCCGATTTTTCTTCGGTTCTTGACAGGTGCATGAACGAAAGCGGCTGCCTGCATTTTCTCGCCTCGAAAATCCCGGACAGAATACATATGCTGATACCGGGTCTCTGCGTATTTTCGGAGCTTTTCCGCTATGCGGGAACGGAACGTGTTTTTACCGTCTATTCCGGAATACGCGACGGATTCATTTATGACATGATAAGAAAAGGGACAATATGCTGAAGGAAAACGACCGTATTTCCGGCGGAAATATTTTCGAGGGCATCGTTTCGGTAAGAACGCTTATCGCAAACAGCCTTGCCTTTGCCGCCGGGAATTCCGGAAATGACAGAAAAATAAAACGCGTTTTCTGCGACTCCGGAAGAACCGGAAAAAGCCGCGAATACGCATGGATAAAGCACCGCGGAGAGGAGCTCGGCTTTGATGTCGTCATGTGTTCGTCCGAGGACATTGACTGCATGACCGTCGGAAACACACACGGCGGGCTTGCCGCGGAATGCACCGGCCGCACGATTCCCGGGATATCCGCGGACATGATAAAACCGAACGGGTTCTATGTCATGCTTGAGGGGATAGAAGACCCGTATAATTTCGGCTACGCTCTCCGTTCGCTTTACGCGGCGGGGGCTGACGGGATAATCCTCTCCGAAAGAAACTGGATGACCGCCGCCGGAATAGTCTGCCGCGCGTCTGCCGGGGCTTCCGAGCTGATCCCGCTGTATCTCTGCGGTGACGATCCTGCCGGAGTTATGAAAGCCGCCGGCTACCGCGTTGTCTGTGCCGATCTCCGCGACTCGGTTCCGGTTTTCGATGCCGATCTTTCGCTTCCGCTGTTTCTTGTTGTCGGCGGAGAAAAGCGCGGCATTTCAAGAAGGCTTCTCGATTCCTCCGACCTTAACGTCAGGATCGATTACGCAAGAGATTTCACAGCATCCCTTTCCGCCGCCTCCGCCGCAACCGTCGCAGGCTACGAGGTTTTCAGGCAGAACAGGGTGAGGTGAGGTGACGCTGGGCGCCGCCCAGACCCGCTTAAGAAACTTCTTGAAAGAATGTTTCTGAAGATGCTTCGCATCTTCTTGAATCTTCAAGAACTTTTGAACTGAAAAGAAGAAATATGGGTTCGGTGCTCCTCGGGTTAAGCCGGAGAGTATCGAACCCATAATAATTAAATTCATTTACCAAAGTTCTTGGAGTTCTCAGAACCTTCTTTCAAGAAGGTTCTGAGCGGGTCCGGGCAGCTCCCGGCGTCACTTATTTCCCCTTGTAATACGCCACGGCGAGGTCAACGACCATTCCGTAGCTGCGGGAGCCTTCCTTCTGCCCCTGAGAGGCGAGGTAGGTGTCGTTTATCGTCCCGCTTATATCGGCGGCAACGTTGTCGCGGTACTTTTCAAAGAAATCGTTGTATGCGATCATCTCATATCTCAGCCTGCTGTCTGTCTCCGAAAGAAGAGCCGTGTATTTGTCTTTGTCGGCTCTGTAAAGCGCGGAGATCACATACTCGTAAACGCTCATGAAGCCGGAATACCGGATATACGGATCGTCGCTCTTCAGGCATACAAGAAACGCAACAAAGTTCGCCTCGTCCTCCTTTGAAATTCCTCTCTGGTGAGCCAGCTCGTGCGCGGCAGTGTAGGGAAGAGTGTAGTCGGGAAAATTCGTGTTGATGTTCGACTCACCGGTAAAGTACGTGTAGACGCCGGAGATGTGCGTGTAGGTCATAGGCTCGCTCATAACAACATATTTCACTCTCGTCCGGAAGGCGGGAAGGAAGGAGTAATCCTTTGAAGCCTCAATATACGCATCCTGAAGCAGCCGGTTCATCTCATCAAGCGTGTAAGGCATGACGGATGACGAACCGTAGCGGAATTCAATCTGCCCGCTGACCTCCGAAATGCCGTCAAGCAGGATCTTTGCCGTGTCATAAAGCTCGTCAGCCGAGACCTTCTGCCTTGAAATTCCCAGCTTCTCGTCAAGAGATGTCCCGCTGTACCCTGCGGCAAAGGTAAAGGTAAAGGACGTGAAGAAGAATGCCAGCGCCGCAAGCAGCGACATCATCATCTTCACCATGTCGCGGAGCGTCTTTTTCGATACTTTAATTATCATCACTACAAGCACCGTGACAATAAGCGGCATAAGCATGAGTATCGTCTCGGCAAGAGAAAACGGGAACCACCCGGTCAGCTTTGCATTTATCATCCGGAAAAACGCGCCGGGATAGCGGTTGTAAAAATCCGAAAAAACCGGGCTGAGCGAAAAAGCGATCTTCAGTATCAGCGAGATCAGCGCAAGGACAAACAGCACCTTCGCCGGTTTCGGCGTGCATTCGTTCAGCTTTTTAAAGAAATCCTTTATCTTCTTCATGTTCTGTCCTTTCACACAATTCATACGGCACCCGCAATGTCCGCGCCGATCCTGCGGCACAGGCGCTCCATATCGCCTTTCAGCGGTGCTGAGAGGATGATCCTTTCCCCGGTCGTCGGATGCGTGAATTCAAGCCGCGAACAGTGAAGCGCCTGCCTGCCGATCAGCTCCGATTCCTCCCCGTAAAGCGTGTCCCCGCACAGCGGATGTCCGATATATGCCATGTGTACCCGTATCTGATGCGTCCTGCCGGTGACGGGTCGCACCTCAAGAAGCGTGACTTTTCCGTCGGTGTACAGCGGAGCATACCGTGTCTCGGCATACTGCCCCTCGTTTTCCGGGCAAACCGTGCGCTCGATAATGCTCTCATACCGGCGCTTTATGTTGGCAATAACCGTCCCGGACTGATAAACCGCACCCACAGCGGCGGCAATATAGGTCTTTTTTATTCCCCCGCGCGACATTTCGGATGAAATGCGATAGGCTGACGCGCGGTTTTTTGCAACAAGAACGATACCGCTTGTGTCTCTGTCAAGCCGGTTCACGGCGCGGAATACAAACGGGATGCTTTTCTTTGCAAAATAAAATGCAAGCCCGTTTGCAAGCGTGTCGTAATAATGTCCGTGCGACGGATGAGTAGGCATTCCGGCAGGCTTGTTCAGCGCGATAATGTCGCCGTCCTCGTATATTATGTCAAGCGGAATGTCGCCCGGCATAACGTTTTCCCCCGCCGCGGCGTCGTCTCTGTCAAGAAAAAGAACATCTCCAGTCGCAAGCACCGCTCTGACGGTCACCCGGACGCCGTTTATCATTATCCCGGTATCAAGGCTCTTCAGATGCGAAAGCTCGGCGCGGGACATTCCGAGATCCTTTTTGAGATAGTCCCTCAGGCATTTTCCGTTTTCGGCTTCGGTGATGACAATTTCCATCGGCATTTTTCCGTTCACGGTGATTATTTGCCGCCTCACGGCATAGTTATATTATACATCGCCGGAAAAACATAAACAACCGGGTTTTGCAAACAATAATTGAATTTTTGACTGCGGAAAGTCCCGGACACCGGAAACGGCGCATCCGGAGATCCGATGGGAGGTATTTTCAATGAAAAAGTCAGGTATGATCGTACTTGCGGCACTTTCAGTGTCGCTGACGGCTTTTGCTGCGGGTCTTGTCGCGGCGGCGGAGAGCGGTATCGAACAGGCTCCCGTGTCGCCGGCACTGAGCATTCTTTCCCGCGGCCTCGGAACCGTGAAAAGCGGGCTCTGCGGCAGCGATGTCAGGTTCTGTGCCGCCGATTTTTCCGACGTTCTCGGAGTTGACAGCATCGGAAAGGCGGTGATAACCTCGCTGCCGGACGCTTCGGCGGGAAAACTGATGCTCGGCTCGCTTGAGGTCATGAAGAATCAGACGGTTTCGGCTGAAAATCTTTCGGCGCTCAGATTCGTGCCGTCGGATAAGTCGGAAAAGGACTGTTTCTTCACCGTAAGAACCGGAAAGGATCGGGAGTATGACCTGAAATGCACCGTAAGGATAACAAAAGACATAAACCGCGCCCCGGCGGCAGGAAGCACCGCTGTCGTCACCTATAAAAATATAGCGGTGTCCGGGAAAATGACAGCCGCCGACCCGGAGGGCGATGCACTGACATACGAGGTAGTCTCCGGCACCGGAAAGGGTCTTCTTGTCGTTAACGACAGAAACGGCGGCTATACCTACACCCCGATGAAGAACTATACCGGAAGAGACAGCTTTTCCTACCGTGCGACCGACGCATACGGCAACCGTTCGGAGACAGTCACCGTCGGAATAACCGTCAGCCGCTCCGACAAAGGAACAGTGTTCGATGATATGATCGGAAATCCCGCACACTGCGCCGCGATAACCATAAGCGACGCCGGTATAATGACCGGAATCGGGCTGAACGGAAGCACACTGTTCGACCCGCAGGGAAAGGTCAGCCGTGCGCAGTTCCTTGCACTGGCTATGAAAACGGCAGGGTGCGACGTTTCCGGTATCGGGCAGGGAACGGTCAGCGTTTTTGCCGACGACGGCGACATCCCCGCCGAATACCGCCCGTATGTCATCGCCGCATACAACGAAGGCATGATAAGCGTCCCTGACGGAAACGGAAAAGAAAATTTCGACCCGCGCGGAAATATAACCGTCTCCGATGCGCTCGTCATGCTTGGCGGGATTCTTAAAACCGAAAAACCTGCGGTAAAGCCGGTGTTTGCAGGCTCGGATTCGCTTAAGGGTGAGCTCGCCGACGTTGTTTCAGGTCTTTATGCTGCCGGAATAATCGACTCGGCGGAGAATCTTTCATCCGAGCTTACAAGAGCCGATGCCGCCGTGCTTCTCTGCCGCGCACTTGAAAGAAAATAAGTATAAATTTATACCGCCCCTTTCCGTCAGGAGAGAGGCGGTATTGTTTCACGGACCTGCCGTTATTTCTTTTCCCTGCGCTGGAACTTCAGGATCATTATCCCGACGATGCAGAACAGCGAACCGATCGCAAGAACGATCACCGTTACGTGTACGACATAACGGAAGGTTATCGGCGGCTCCGTCTCCGGAGGTGTCGCCGTAGTGACGTCACTTGTTTTCCCGTTTACAAGAGTAACGGTGAAGGAATCGCTCCCCGGATGGGGAGCCGGGATATCGCTCGTGACGGTATCAGTACCGATAGTGTCGGTTGTTGTAAGAACCGTATCCGTGCCTGCAGGAACGGTGGTTTCGGGCTTCGGCGGCTTTGTCGTCTGATCGTCGATGACGTGCGGGGGATCGGTATCGGTGCGGGAAGCAGACTCGGTCGTGACCGTATCCGGCGGGTCATACGTGGTTACGCTGCTGCCGGCGAACGGCGGTGCCACCTTCATGAGAGCTTTGTAGAAATTTTTCTGCTCCTCGTTCAGCTGGCTGTAATAGTAGCCGGCTGTGCTGTCCCGCTTAGCCGGTGCCGGACGGGAGGATACATGACCGGTGTCTTCCGCCGCATCCGTCATGAACGTCGAGGACTCCTGAATAAGGCCGTCGCTTTCGGGTGCAGCAAAAGTTCCGGAGGTTTCCCCGGACGTTTCCCCGGATGTTTCAGCGGATGTCTCTCCGGATGTCTCTCCGGACGTTTCGGTTACCGGGCTGTTGTTGTCTTTGTAGGATTTTTCCGAAAGCTCCGGAAGAGTAAACAGGAAAAGCCCTGTCCCGGAAATATCTCCCGACGGGATGTGGTTCTGGGCGAATTTTCTTCCGGACACCTTGTTGACAACCGTGTCTGACCCGACAAGAAGATATTCGTGTGAGATCTTTTTTCCGTCGTCCCACGTGGCGTCAACGGCATACCATTTTCCGTCGTCCATCCTGACGTAGTTCCACATATGGTTTTCACTGAACTCGTTAAGCTGACCGTCGCCGCTCCGCATTACAATGCCTCTGCCGGAGACGAGAATGCACTCGATCCCGTTTCTGTCGCAGATCAGACGGAATGCTTCGGCATACCCTTCGCAGACCGATTTTCTGTCAACAAGCGCACCGTATGCGCTGTAAGCATATTTTCCCGATGCATCGTATTCCGTAAGGAGACAGATATAGTCATGTATGGACTTTATCCTGTCATAAAGAGTGTCGCCGACCGGCGTGAAGGAGTCAAGTGCTTTTTCAAGCTCCGCCGTCAGCTTTTCCGGGTCGCGGTATTCCGGAAGCACCGAAATGCGATTTTTCAGCTCCTTAACCTTCCAGATATAAAGCCCGTTTTCCTGCCGGCTCTCCGAGACTGCCTCGATCCTCGAACGGTTCACGTCGATCCACATGGATTTTTTAGGGTGATCCATGATGAAGGCATCGTATGCGGTCTGGGTAATGGCTCTGAGCGCCTCTGACGCCGGCTTTCTCTCCTCTTCGGTAGGAACGGCAGTCCGGCTTGTGTATTCAATATACCTGATGAGGGAAACCCGTATCTCGATTGTGTCGGCTGCCGAAACCGCAAGGGGCTGGACTGTAATAACCGAAATCAGTACCGGGAGAATTATTGAAAATGCTAATTTATCAAAATATTTTTTCATGGCGTCACGTCGTTTCTTGGAATTCACGCGATATCACCCCCGGTGCCGGCTTCGGAGATTTCCGATATTTTACCGGGGAACGACAATATTATTGTATACTTGATTTGTTCCGGTGTCAATAGACAAACTGTGAATCCGTATTTTTCTGAGCGGATTTCCGCAGCACCGGAAGGGCAGCGTTCCGTGAAATTTATTAATTTGAAAAATCCGTTTTTTTCATCCGGGTACTTGACAAACAATCCGGACAGTGATATAATACGTTTGAACAATTATTCAAATGAACATTTGATCAACATTTTGAACGGAGGACGGAACTAAGTGGCGGAAAACGAAATATCACCGTCGTGCGAGTATATGCACATACACAGCGACCTTGTCGATAAGGTCAACGAAAATATGCCGGACGATGACATACTCTGCGACCTTGCAGAGCTTTACAGGGTTTTCGGCGACAGCACGAGAATAAGGATACTTTACGCACTCTTCGAGTCGGAGATGTGCGTCTGCGATATTGCACAGGTGCTGGGAATGAGCATCTCGGCAATATCCCATCAGCTCCGCGTGCTCAAGCAGGCAAGGCTGGTTAAATACCGCCGCGAAGGAAAAACCGTGTTCTATTCGCTGTCCGACGACCATGTCCGATCGATCATAGATCAGGGCATAGGTCATGTCGAAGAGTGAATGCGCATCCGGCGACCGAAAATCAAAACCGAAAGAGAGAGGAAAATACCATGAGAAAAACATTCGAGCTTGAAGATCTTGACTGCGCAAACTGCGCCGCAAAAATGGAGAACGCCGTCCGCGGGATCGAGGGAGTAACCTTCGTGTCGGTTTCCTTCATGACCCAGAAAATGATTCTTGAGGCTGACGACGACAAATTCAACGACATCGTCAAAAAGGCTGTAAAGGTCTGCCGCAAGATCGAGCCGGACTGCACGGTCATCGTAAAATAATCATCTGTATCTCACGGCAGACCAAAGGTCTCTGCAGAGTCACAGGAAGCGAGGCAACTCCGAAATGACAAACAAACAGAAAAAACTGCTTATCCGCATAACCGTCGCGCTGGTTCTCTTCATCGCCGCAATTTTTATACCGGTAAAGGGAATCTTCAGGCTTGCGCTTTATCTCATCCCGTATGCCGTTGTAGGTTACTCCGTGCTTATCAAGGCAGTGAAAAACATCCTTCACGGTCAGATCTTCGACGAAAACTTTCTTATGGCATTGGCAACCGTCGGTGCGTTCGGCGTCGGCGAGTACCCGGAGGCGGTGTTCGTAATGCTGTTTTATCAGGTCGGCGAGCTTTTCGAGAGCATCGCTGTCGGAAAGAGCAGAAAATCGATAACCGGTCTTATGGATCTCCGCCCCGAATACGCAAACGTCGAAAGAAACGGAGAGGTGCTCACGGTGTCCCCGGAGGAGGTCGCGGTCGGAGAAACCCTCGTCGTCAAGCCCGGCGAGAAGATCCCGCTTGACGGCACCGTCATCGACGGAAGCACAAGCATCAATACCACGGCACTGACCGGAGAGCCTGTCCCGAGGGACATTTCCGAGGGTGACGCTGTCATCAGTGGCTGCATAAACATCTCCGGACTTATAAAGATCCGTGCCGACAAGCCCTACGGCGAGTCAACGGCATCAAAGATACTCGAGCTTGCCGAAAATTCCGCCGCAAACAAATCGAAGGCAGAGGGCTTCATCACGAAATTCGCGAAGTATTACACCCCCGCAGTCGTTATCAGTGCGCTGATACTGGCAGTCGTCCCGCCGCTTTTCGACGGAAACTGGAGCGGATGGATCTATAAAGCACTCAGCTTCCTTGTCATCTCCTGCCCCTGTGCACTTGTAATATCCGTCCCCCTTACCTTCTTTGCCGGAATGGGCGGAGCCTCAAAGAACGGTATCCTTGTCAAGGGCTCGGTCTATCTTGAACAGCTTGCCTCCTGCGGCACGGCGGTTTTCGATAAGACAGGAACGCTTACCGAGGGCAGTTTCAGGGTCACGGCGATCCATCCGCAGATCATCGGGGAGAGACAGCTGCTTGAAACAGCGGCGCTTTCCGAGTGTTATTCCAACCACCCGATATCTCAGTCACTGCGCGGGGCTTACGGAAAGGAAATCGATAAATCACGCATTGCCGAGGTTGCGGAGCTTGCCGGACGCGGCGTCAGGGCGTCGGTTGACGGCAGAACCGTCTGGGTCGGAAACGGTAAACTGATGGACGAGGTCGGCGCGGATTGGCACGAGTGCCGGCTCGGCGGAACGGTCGTTCATGTCGCGGTCGCCGATGCCGACGGAAAAGCCGCATATATGGGTCACATCTCGATATCCGACAGCATAAAAACCGGTTCGGAGGAGGCGCTTAAGGAGCTGAAGTCTCTCGGAGTGAAGAAGACCGTCATGCTGACCGGCGACGTGAAGCCGGTTGCCGACAGGATTGCATCCCGGCTTCCGATCGACGAGGTCCATGCCGGACTTCTCCCCGCCGACAAGGTGACGGAGGTCGAGAAGCTCCTTAAAGAGGACGGCAGAAGCGGCAGTCTTGTCTTTGTCGGAGACGGAGTGAACGATGCACCGGTGCTCACAAGAGCCGATGTCGGCGTTGCAATGGGCGCTCTCGGCTCCGATGCCGCAATAGAATCGGCAGACGTTGTCATAATGGACGACGACCTGCGCAGACTGTCGCTCGCGGTCAGGATCGCAAGGCGCACGCTCGGAATAGTGAAGCAGAACATCACATTCAGCCTTGTCGTAAAGGCTGTTGTCCTGATCCTTTCCGCCGTCGGCGTATTCACGATGTGGGAGGCGGTGTTCGCCGATGTCGGAGTCATGGTCATAGCCGTCATAAACGCAATGCGCGCCATGAATCAGAAACCCTGAAAATGCTCTCATATACAATAATGTCTTTTCCGGCGGTTTGGTTTCGCGTTCCGTGAAGGATTTACAAAAAGTTCATATTCGCCCCGCTCTCCGGACTAAAAAACCGGGAACGGGGCGGTTATTTTGCCGTCAGTGATGCCTGCGTGAGAGAAAATCCTTAAAAATGCAAAAAACTCTTGATATAATCGCCGATATGTGATACAATAATCAACGTACAGGTACACATACAGAAAAAACGGACGGCCTGTCCGTTTTCTGTCCCCCCGGGATACGGGGAGAACCGGGATGTCCGCCGGCATACCCGCTTTCATTCAAATCTCAACCGGCGGAGAACAAGAGGATATTATGACAAAGACAGAACTTATCGCGGAAGTCGCGGAAAAAACAGGACTGAAGAAGAAGGATGCCGAGGCAGCCGTTGCCGCTGTCCTTACCGCAGTCGAGGAGAAGCTTGCAGCAGGCGAAAAGGTGCAGCTCGTCGGCTTCGGCACCTTCGAGGTAAAGGAGCGCCCCGAAAGAGAGGGCAGAAACCCCGCCACCGGCGCGACAATAAAGATCGCCGCCGCAAAGCGCCCGGTTTTCACCGCAGGAAAGGCTCTCCGCGACAAGGTGAACTGAGATGCGCCTTGACAAGTACCTCAAAGTCTCAAGGCTTATAAAACGGCGCACCGTTGCCAACGAGGCGTGCGACAATTCCCACGTCACCGTTAACGGCAAGCCGGCAAAAGCGTCATACGACGTGAAGGAAGGGGATATAATCGAGATCTCCTTCGGCGAACGCAGGCTGAGGGTGAAGGTGCTTGACGTAAAGGAGCATACACTCAAGGCTGACGCTTCCTCGCTTTACGAGGTAATTGCCTGAGAAAAAACACCCGCCCGATGCGGGACGGATTTCAGTCATTTGCGCGCCTCCGGCAGCATACAATGTAGCAGAGTTACGATATTGTTGCCGGAGGCGGACATGACCGAAAAAAACATAAGCCCGGAAAAGACCGGGCAGAAGCTGATAATAACCGACAGGAAGATACTTGACCTTACCGGAGTGACCGATGTCGTCAGTTTTGACGAAACCGGCGCCGTGCTGAAAACCGATATGGGAACCCTTGCCGTTGACGGCGAGGATCTTCATGTCACAAAGCTCGACCTTGCAAACGGCAGTATAATCCTCGCCGGCAAGATAAACGGGCTGTTCTACACCGAAAACACCGGTGCAAAGAGCCGCGCAAAACGGCTGTTCAGATAATGCTCATACCGGTATCGCGGGAAATTTTTCTTCCGGTCATCGTGTGGTCACTTGCGCTCGGTATAATCTCCGGCGCGGTCTACGATATTTTCAGGATCAGAAGAGCCGCGTTCAGGATCCCCGGAACACGCTTTTTGCGCGGCGGAAAGGGAAGAGCCGATACAGTCCTTACATTTTTTGAGGACATACTGTTTTCTCTCTTCTGCACATCGGTTTTTATCCTTATCGCCTACCGCCTGAGCTTCGGACTTCCGAGATGGTATTCTGCGGCGGCTTACGCAGGCGGATTCTTTCTTTACCGGGAAACCGTCGGAGTGCTTGTAATGCGCTCCGCTGAGGCAATAATCCGCGCGCTTTGCCGTGCCGTGCTGTTTGTTTACAGGAGGGCGATATGCCCGGCTTACGGTTTTATTGCCCGACATATCGGTTCTTTTGCCGGTAAGATAAGCTCCCGGCGGCGCGCGGCTTATACGGCAAAATACGAAAAGCACCTTGTTCTTTCTTTTACGGTACCCGAATCATCTCCTCCCGGCTCCGGGAATGAAAGGAAGTCATAGTTTATGAACAGCGGCGGAAGACTTAATTTTTTCGTTAAACTCACGATCCTCGTCGTGATCTGTTTCTGCGCCGTCAATATCATCATGCTCCGTGCCGACTACAACGATCTGCGCGACAGAGAAGAGGAGCTTCTCCGGGAAAAACAGCAGTACGAGGACGCCATAGATAAGCTGAGATCCGATCTTGATCACGAAATGGACAACGATTATATAATGCGAATCGCAAGGGAAAAGCTGAATTATTATCTTCCCGACGAGATAATTTTCTATAACGACCGCTGAAATGGCGCGCTGCCACTTGATTTTATCGTTTATGTGTTATATAATTATACCGTACCCGTCACGGGTGCGGTATTTTTATACCCTAAAGAAAGATTTCCCTTATCCGAAAGGACGATCCCCGGCGTGAAACTCAATTTCTTAAGAAAAATGACGCGGAACGAAAAGGCTGCGTGCCTTGTCTGCGCAATACTTTTTCTGCTTTTCATCAGTGCCTCCGTGCTCGCAGCATTTCTGTTCGGAATGCTGAACCGCTCGGAGAATAATTTCTCGGATTACAGAAAAAAGACCGATATAGAGCTTTCCGATCATGAAAAGGCAGGGATGGACGCAAAAAAAGACCTTGCGGCAATGAGAAACAGCCTTGAGCTTGCCGAAAAGAACCGAGAACAGCTCGAGGGCAGGATCGCCGGACTTGAAACGGAGATAAAAAATCTCGAAAAAGGCTTCGGCGATGCCGACGGACTTTATGCCTCTCTGAATTCCCGGCTCGAGGAGCTTAAAAAACAGCTTTCCGAAAAGGAAGCAGAGATATCCGGACTGAAAAACCAGATCGTTTCATTCGGTAAATCATACAATATCGACCTGAATTCGCAGGCGGAGCTTCTGAACCGGCTCGACGAAATGATAAAGAGCGGCGCGCCGCTCAATTATTCCGGTGCGGCAAACTCCAATACCGCAGGTGCCGTCGGCGTCTATCCGAAAATATCGCTGTTCTATAAGGATATCGATACCGGCTATACCTATTCCGATAACGCCGATACAGTCTTTCCTGCGGAAGGCACTCTGAAGGCGGCATTTGCGATGACCGTCCTTTCCGCCGCATCGGATGAAAAGGCGGCATACGACAAAAAGTGCGCCGAGCTGATTGCGAAAAACGGCGCAAATGCCGTCCTTCCGGAATTCCGGCCGGAGTATGACCTGAACACCGTGTTCACATATACGGCTGACAAGGCGGTTACCGGCGAGGGCGTCATAAAGGACGAGGAATTCGGCGTCGAATATACCCACCTTGAGCTGCTGCGCCTTCTGCTTGTCTACGGCGACTGCGTTGCATATGAGGAGCTGAAATCGGCATACGGGACTGCAATGCTGAGGGATCTTTCAAAGAAGATAGGCGCGGATACCGTCAGATTCAACGTAAAAGACGCTTCCGCCGGTGATATCGGTAAGCTGCTCCGCAAAATATACGAATTCACCGAAAGCGGCGCCGAATATGCCGGCTTCATGAAGGAAGCAATGATGTCCTCTCTCCATACCGTGATGATAGGTCAGGGAGTTTCGCCGAAGAAGATCGCGCATAAATACTGCTGGGAGACCGGCGGATATCACGATATGGCGATCGTCTACGACGAACATCCGTATCTGCTTGTGATAATGACCGATATGGACGCGGGAGGAAACGAGGCAAATTCTTATATTCAGAAGCTCGCATCGCTCGTTGACGGTATTCACGGGAATTTCTACGGATGATATATGTCGGTGACTCGGGTCGGTTCCTGACCCATGTCCTGGGAACAGGAAGACTCTTTGCGTTTTCCGGAAGCGACGGAATAAGGCTGTCCTCGGCTTTTGCAGATTTTGCGTTTCTGCGCCCCGTCCTGAAAAGGAAGAACATGACCGAAAAGACGCTCTACGCCGATTCCGTCATGGTACGGAATCTCTATTCCACAACCGTCGCGCGCGACGGAACGGTGTCAAGCTCGGTTGACAGCATGACATTTTCCGCCAACCCTGTTACCGGTGTCATGGTCGTCACGATATTGACCGTTTCCGGACTTGATATCACGGTCGAGCCCTTTCCGGGTATAAAGCCTCAGCTTCACGAACCGGTTCCGGGAAAGCGGAACGATGTTCAGTATCTCCGCCTTTCAAGAGGGAAAAGAGCCGTCTATATCCTTCCGGACATGAATGCGGCCGTAACCGGCGGAGGAAAGAGAATAACTCTCGGAGGCGGGACCTCCCGCCTGTTCATAATCGAGCCCGGATCGCAGGGCAGCGCGGCAAAGGTTAAAAGGGTCGCCGCAAATGCCTCTGTAGCGGAGGACCCGGACAGCAGAGATAAACACGGCGATGCCGCCTCTGTCTTTTCCGCAAGAACGTCAATATACCTCAGACGCGCGGATTTCGGGGAGGACGGACTGTATTCCGATCTTGCGAAATACTGCTTCAGAGCCGCACGTAATCTCCGTGCAAAGACCGGCGGAATACGCTGCAGCGAGCAGAACTGGTTCTGCGATGCCGGCTCAATGAGCGATTATCTTCACTTCGCAAGCGTTTTCGGACTGAAACCGCTTGCCGACGGCATTGCCGATACGTTTTACCGCATGATGAGGGAAAACGGCAGATTCCCGCAGCTGTTTTCACAGGACGGAAAAAGGGTCGGAATGCCGTACAACGCCACCTCGCTTTCGGGACTTGCGGCGATCCTCTCACTGTTCCGGTATGAAGAATTTTACCGCCTGCCGCATACAAGGCTTTGCAATCTTGCCGGCAAGGTCCTCGGCGAACAGCTTCCGCTGATAAAAACCGGTATGCTTCCGTATTCCGGAGCGGAACCCGGATTCATTACCGGAGAATTCTCCGGAAACGAAAGATTTCACGGCTCTGCCCTGAACTCTCTCCTTTTTATACGCGCATCGTCGATCTACCTCTCGCTTCCCGCCGGAGCGAAATCCGATATCGCACCGGAGCTTACCGCTGCGGTACGGCACGTAAAAAACAGCTTCACGCGCAATTTCTGCTCCGGTGCATCGGTCTGTGCCAACTCGCCGCGGAGATATATGAATATGCGCCTTCCGCACGACGTCACCGGCTTCTGCCGTACCTGCTCGGAGTATGTGCTGCTTTCCCGCGACGGAAACGCGTATATCTGCCCGCTCTGCGGAAGCGATTGCGGCGGGGCTGAATATTCCGATGTCCTGCGCAAACTTCCGTCGGCACCGTTTTTTATCGGACGGTATTCTCCGGGCTTGTTCGACTGCCGCCTTCCGGAACACGAAGACTATGCATCAATGAGCGTGAGAGAGCTGGCGGCAGGAATCGGTTTTTACCGCTGCGACCGCCGCAGACAGTCGGAGCTTATCGGAGAGATCGCGTCAAGATATGCCTCCGACCCGGACAGCTTCACACCGCCGGCGGCGTGCCGGCTTGTCGCCGAAATGAGGCTGTACCGGAGCCATACAAAAGAGGATTACGGCGAGGAAGAAAAGGATGAAGCAGAGGAGATAAAACCGAAGCATGGACGCAAATGATATAACCGCAGTTCTGAAATGCGATGATTACGACTCAGACAGGATATACGAAAAGCTGACGGAAATGTCGCGGCTCATCGGACTGTCCGCCGACGGGATCAGGGGAAAACGGGTGGTGATAAAGCCCAACCTGCTCCTTGCCTATCCGCCGGAAAAGGCGGCAACGACCCATCCCGCAGTCGTCGGGGCGGCAGCAAGGCTCTTTTCCGACCTCGGCGCGGAATCGGTAATCATAGCCGAAAGCCCCGGCGGGATATATAACGAAAAAAACCTTGACAGGATATACCGTATAACCGGAATGGCTGACGCAGCAGAAAGCAGCGGCGCGGTTCTGAACCGCGATATGAGTTTCAGAGAGTTTTCCACGCCGGACGGCAAGGTTTCAAAGACGGTGAACGTCATCACTCCGATACTTGAGTCCGACGTTATCGTCAATATCTGCAAAATGAAGACCCATTCGCTTGCAATCATGACAGGCGCGGCAAAGAATCTTTTCGGTGTGATCCCCGGAATCGCAAAGTTCGAAATGCACGCGCGCTTCAAGAAGCCGGAGGACTTCTTTTCAATGGTGATCGACCTCGATACCGCACTTGCGTCGGGGCATGAGCTTATCAACATCTGCGACGGTATCGTCGGAATGGAGGGCGACGGCCCCTCGGGAGGCACACCGAAGCCGGCGGGAGTACTTCTCATGGGCAGAAATCCGTTCTGCCTCGACTGCGTTTCGGCAAGGATAATGGGGCTTGAGGGAAGAGTCAGACTGACGGAGCTTGCCGCGTCCCGCGGGCTGTGTCCCGAAAAAGAGTCCGATGCCGCGGTTGCCGGTGTTCGGGCGGAGGATGTCGGGTGCGGAAATTTTGCGCTCCCCGATACCGCCCTTGCAAGAAAATTCCGGCTTATCCCTCCGTTCCTTCAGCCGAGGCCGGTAATAGACAAAAAGATCTGCCGCGGATGCGGAATGTGCGTGAAAAGCTGCCCTCAGCACACTATCTCAATGAAAAACGGCAAGGCGGGGATAAGCCACGACCGGTGCATAAGATGCTATTGCTGTCAGGAGCTGTGCACATTCAGGGCAGTTAAAATCAAAAAGAGTTTTATTTACAGGTTTACGGAATGATCGGACTTGAATTCAAAGAAGTCTCCGTTATCGAGGAGGCATATGCAAAGATAAATCTTTTTCTTGAGGTGCTCGGGAAAAGGGAGGACGGATATCACGGAATACGCTCGGTAATGCAGACCGTATCGCTTCACGATACAGTCAACGTCAGGCTGTCGGAATCCGGAATAAGCATGACGTGCAGCACCCCGGCGCTTGACTGCGGGGCTTCAAACCTCTGCATCAAGGCGGCAAAGGCATTTTCCTCCGCCTGCGGCGGTGTCGGCGCGGAGATAACCCTGACAAAGGTCATCCCGATGCAGGCGGGACTCGGCGGCGGAAGCGCCGACGCGGCGGCGGTTCTGAGGGCGATGAATTTCCTTTGCGGCTGTCCGTTCTCCGTGCGCGAGCTTTGCCGTATCGGTGCAAAGGTTGGTGCCGACGTTCCGTTCTGCGTGTCGGGAGGCACCGCACTGGCAGAGGGGATCGGAGATATCTTAACCCCGCTTCCCGCTCTTCCGCACTGCCGTGTGGTCATCTGCGCCGGAATGCCCCCGGTGTCCACTCCCGAGGCATACGGAAGGCTTGACCGGCTCCCCCCTCCGTCGGGAGACCCGTATCCGCCGTTTGCGGCAGCACTTGAACCCGGCACGCTTGCCGATATCGGCAAAAGGCTCTATAACCGGTTCGAGGACGCCTTCCCGCAGTCGGCAGTCAGGGGTTTTATGATTCAGAGCGGCGCATACGGCGCGCTTCTCAGCGGTTCCGGGTCTGCGGTTTTCGGACTGTTTCCGGAAACCCCGGCGGCTGAAAAGGCAAGGGCGGTGCTTGAACGCTCCGGTTATACCGCGTTCCTCTGCCGACCGGTATCAGGCTCCGAGGTCTGCCGCAATCAGAAAAAACAGTGAAAAAACAGCACCGCATTCACGTCTTTGCGCATGAATGCGGTGCTTTGCTCATACCGTAATATCAGTCCATCTTCTCGGATAGCTTTTTCCCGCCGAGAATGTGGAAATGCATATGATGCACACTCTGACACCCATCCTCGCCGACGTTCGATATGATGCGGTAGCCGTTCGTCAGCCCCGCCGCCTTCGCGATTTCCGGAATTTTCTCGAAGATATAAGCAACGACCGCGCTGTTTTCATGGTTTACCTCATCGACCGAGCCGATGTGCTGCTTCGGAATAACAAGAACATGAACCGGAGCCTGCGGATTGATATCGCGGAACGCAAGAATGCGCTCATCCTCGTATACCTTCTGCGACGGGATCTCTCCGTCGGCTATTTTACAGAAAAGACACATGATTTTTCTCCTTTTTGCGGTATGCCGCAGTGAAATTTACACCGCCTACACAAATAAATTGTTGACAAACGGATAAAGGTGCGATATAATGAAAACGATAATATCAAAAGGTATTATATCAGATGGGAGGACGGATGTCAATGGAAATCACAAAAGATACGATAATCGGAGATATACTCGATCGCGATCCCGGAACCGCACAGTTCTTTTTCGAGATCGGAATGCACTGTCTCGGCTGCCCTGCATCAAGGGGCGAGACGATAGAAGCCGCCTGCATGGTTCACGGTACCGATGCCGACGGGCTTGTTGCAAAGATCAACGATTATCTCAGCAAGAAGTGAAGCAAAGGGGCTGTAACCGGTAAAGGGTTGCGGCTCCTTATGTGATTTCAGATAACTTTCATACATGAACGAGACAAAAATACCGGGCGCACGCCTTCTTGCCGTTTCACGCTCGGTAAGAAACGGCGTGACGCTTTATGATATCGGCACCGACCACGCATATCTCCCGATCTTCCTTGTGAACGAAGAACGCACCGCTGCCGCATATGCCTGCGACGTATCGGAAGGACCGCTTTCCTCGGCTGAAAGGAATATCGCATCGGCAGGACTTTCCGACAGGATAAAAACCGTTCTTTCCGACGGACTTTCGGCGGTCGGCATTGTATATCCCTGCGATATCGTGATAGCCGGCATGGGCGGAGAGCTTATCGCATCGATAATCGGCGCAAAGCCGGAGGTGAAGCACCCCGACGTGCGCCTCGTGCTTCAGCCGATGACAAAAACCGAATTTCTGCGCCGGTATCTTGCCGGAAACGGATTTGAGATCATAAAAGAAGACCTCGCCGAAGAGGGAAAAATATATCAGATAACAGTCTGCCGCTATACCGGAAAGCCATATAAGCTCACGGATACCGATGCGGTCATCGGATATGCCCCCGCAAGACGAAGCGACGCACTTTTCAGAAGGTTCGCCGCCGCAAGAGCAGAGGTATACCGCGCCGTCGCCGAAGGAAAAAGACGCGCATCAGCCGATACCTCCGCAGAGGACGAAATAATCGCCGAAATCGAAGCAGCAATACACGAAAAGGAGACAACATGACAGTATCGGAGCTTTATTCATACCTCGACAGCGCCATCCCCGCAGCACTTTCCTGCGACTGGGATAACGACGGGCTGATGTGCTGTCCCGATCCCGCAAGGGAAGTGAAAAAGGTGCTTTTCACCCTCGATGTGACCGGGGCTGCTGCCGAATATGCCGCAAAAAACAATTACGATGCGGTCATCTCCCACCACCCGCTCATCTTCCGCCCGCTTAAGTCGCTGACCTCGCCGAAGCTGATAGCGCTTGTCACAAACGGCATCGCGGTCATGTCCTTTCACACGCGCTTTGACGCACATCACGCCGGCGTGAACCCGGTTCTTGCCCGCCTTGCCGGGATCGAAAACGCGGTGCTGTTCTCAAGCGACGGCATAGGGCTTATAGGGGACTTAAGAACCCCGCTCCCCGCCCCGGAATTCGCGGCGAGACTCAATACCCGTCTCGGCAGTACCTGCGTCAGGATCGCCGGAAACGGAATCTGTAAGCGTGTGGCAGTTGTCGGCGGCGACGGAAAGGATTCCTTCGGAGAAGCGCTTGAAGCCGGATGCGATACCTACCTTACCGGAAGCATGAGCTATAATTCAATGACAGACGCCGCCGAATGCGGAGTCAACATAATCACCGCGGGTCATTTTTATACCGAAAATCCCGCACTCGACAGCCTTTCCCGGATCGTGCTTGAAGCCGACAGGAACATAACCTGCGGATTCTTTCACTGCAATCTGATAAATGCGCTGTAAAAAGGAGTCATGACAATGAGAAAAACCAAAATAATCTGCACCCTCGGACCGGCTTCCGACACCGAGGAGGTAATAAAGGAACTGATCCTTGCCGGAATGGATGTCGCAAGAATTAACTTCTCTCACGGCGAGTACAGTGAACACAAGCATAAAGCCGACACCGTGAAGAAGCTACGCGCCGAACTGGGAGTCCATACGGCGCTCCTGCTTGACACAAAGGGCCCGGAAATCAGGCTGAAAACCTTTGAGAACGGAAAGGCTGTCCTTGCCGCCGGGGCACCCTTCTCACTCTACATGGACGGCCGCCCCGGCAACGAAAATGGCGTTTCTATCACCTATACCGGACTTTGGCGGGACGTTTCACGCGGAAGCAGAATACTTGTCGATGACGGACTTATCGAGCTGACCGTCGAAAGCGTCTCGGAGCGCGAGATAAAGTGCACCGTCAAGAACGGCGGTACTCTCTCCAACCGCAAGGGAATTAACGTCCCCGGAGTGCGTCTGTCCATCCCGTTTCTCAGCGAAAAGGACAAGGCGGATATAGCCTTCGGAGTAAAAGAGGACTTCGACTTCATCGCCGCCTCCTTCACCCAGTGCGCCGATGACATAAGAAAGATCCGCGACGAGCTTGACAAAAACGGCAGTCACGGCATCAGGATAATCGCAAAGATAGAGAATTCCGCCGGAGTCGAGAATATAGACGAGATACTCAACGAAGCCGACGGCATCATGGTCGCAAGAGGCGACCTCGGGGCAGAGGTGCCGATGGAGAACATTCCCGTCATCCAGAAACAGCTCATCTCAAAGTGCTATAACGCCGGCAAGCAGGTCATAACCGCGACACAGATGCTCGAGAGCATGACACACAACCCCCGCCCGACAAGAGCCGAGATAACCGACGTCGCAAATGCCATCTACGACGGAACAAGCGCAACAATGCTCTCCGGCGAAACCGCAATGGGCGAATATCCGATAGAGGCCGTCCGCAGAATGGCAACGATAGCACTCAGAACCGAGAGCGATATCGATTACAAAAAGAGATTTTTCGACTGCCGTTTCGGCGGCTTCGGAAACGTGACCGACGCGATTTCCCACGCGACCTGCACAACGGCTCATGACCTCGGAGCAAAGGCGATAATCACCGTCACCGTCTCCGGCTTCACCGCAAGACTTCTCAGCCGCTTCCGCCCGCAGACGGATATAATAGCCTGCTCCCCCGACCCTAAAGCCTGCCGCCACATGAATATGTCGTGGGGCGTGATCCCGATGCTCATCGACAAGGTCGAGGAAAGCTCCGAAAAACTGCTCTCAACCGCAGTTGACAATGTTTATCGTGCGGGATATGTAAATTACGGCGATCTCGTCGTCGTCACAGCCGGACTCCCTCTCGGCATTCCGGGAACGACAAATATGCTGAAGGTTCAGATGGTCGGAGACGTGCTTCTTGCCGGAAAGGGAATCGTCGAGCAGTCGGTCTGCGGTCAGCTCTGCGTCTGCACAAACGAGGACGAGGCGCTTGAAAAGGGAAGAAGCGGGGATATTATCGTCGTCCCGTTCGCTTCAGACCGCATAATCAGCGTCCTTCGCCACGCAAGCGCGATAATCTGCGAGAGGGGCGGCGACGATTCCTATGCCGCAATCGTCGGAAAGACCCTCAATATCCCGGTCATAATCGCCGAAAACGCAACAAAGATACTGAAATCCGGCACCACCGTCACGGTCGACGGCAGACGCGGAATGGTATACTGCAATGAACGGAAGCCCGACTGACGGGAAAAGGCCGCCGCATCTCATAACCGGCACCGGAGGCGAAGACGCCGCCTGTAAGTTCCTTGAGGGCGAGGGCTATACCGTTGTCTGCCGCAACTTCCGCGCGGCGCATGACGAAATAGACATAATCGCCGAGACGGAGCGGTATATTGTATTTGTCGAGGTAAAGACACGACGATATGTTCCGGACAGCCGCTACGGAAGACCGTCATCGGCTGTCGGTGCAAGGAAGCGCGCCTGCCTCGCCCGCGCCGCCGAAGCGTATATAAGATCCCATCCTTCATCGAAATTCTACCGGTTCGACGTTGTCGAGGTGCTGATCTGCTCCGACAGATACACCGGAGAGGGAAGCTATAAGTTCAACCACATGAAGGGCGTGTTCGGCGCACGGGGCAGAATATGGATATGAGGTTTTGCTTATGAAACTGTTTGATCTTCACTGCGACACGCTCTGCGCCGCATATGACAGAGGAGAGAGCTTTTCTCACAACTCCTGTCAGGTTTCGCTTGACAAGGCTTTTTCGGTCTTCGACGAATACAGGCAGGTAACGGCGGTCTGGAGCCGCGATGACCTTGACGGCGAGGAGTGTTACAGGCGCTTCGACCGCGTGGTAAATAAGGTTTTCCCGACCGCATCACATGAGAACTTCACCCCGATCCTTTCCGTCGAGGGCGGAAAGCTCCTCTGCGGCGATATTTCACGGCTTGATCACCTTTACCGCCGCGGGGTCAGAGTGTTCACCCCGGTCTGGGCAGGTCACTGCTGCATCGGAGGGGCATGGGACACCGACGAGGGACTGACCGGCTTCGGTTATTCGGTCATAGAACGCTGCTGTGACCTCGGAATAATCCCCGACGTCTCCCACGCATCGGACAGAATGTTTTACGAAATCGCAGAGATCGCCGGAAAACGCGGCGGAACAGTCATCGCATCCCACTCCTGCTCAAGAGCCGTCTTTGACCACAGACGCAATCTGACCGACGACATGGCACGGACAGTTTCCGAACTCGGCGGGGTCATCGGTGTGAACCTTGTCGCCCCGCACCTCGGCTCGCCCGATATTTCCGCTGTCATGAACCACATTTCTCATCTTGTCGGTGTCGCCGGAGAGGACAGTATCTGCCTCGGCTGTGACCTTGACGGCACGGATGCGCTTCCCGACGGGATAAAGGACATCTCCGACCTGCCGGAAATTCACGGGTTTTTAAGCGATAATAAATATCCGCGCGGCTTTGCCGATAAGGTTTTTTATTCAAATGCACGAAATTTCTTCGAAAAGCATGATTTGTAATGACTTTTCGGAGAAAAGAAGCTATAATATTACTGTATTTTCGGCTCGCGTGACGGAGTTTCCCCTTCATCACCGCGCCGGGCAAGGAACAGGTAAACAGGATCATGAAATATGTAAGTACAAGAGGAAACAGCAGACCGTGCAGCTCTGCTGAGGCAATAAAGAAGGGTCTTGCCGAGGACGGCGGACTCTGTTTTCCGGACGCATTTCCGGAGCTTTCGGCGAAAGATATTAAAAGACTTGCGGAGGAGGACTATCCCACCCGCGCGGCGGATATCATGTACCGCTTCCTTTCGGACAAATATACATACGACGAGCTTCTTTCCGACTGCCGCGAGGCTTATTCGGAAGCATCGTTCCCCGGCGGCGCCGCACCCATTGCAAGGCTGAACGGGAACCTCCGCGTGCTTGAGCTGTGGCACGGCCCGACAGCCGCTTTCAAGGATATGGCGCTTCAGATAATGCCGAGGCTTTTTGTCCGTGCGGTTAAAAAGACCGGCGACACAAGGCTGGCGCACATTCTTGTCGCAACCTCCGGCGATACCGGAAAGGCGGCACTTGAGGGCTACCGCGACGTTGACGGAGTGAAAATATCGGTATTCTATCCGGTTCATGGCGTCAGCAGAGTGCAGAAGCTCCAGATGGCGACACAGGAGGGAAGCAACGTAAAGGTCTACTCCGTCGTCGGCAACTTCGATGACGCGCAGAACGGCGTCAAGAAGATTTTCGGCGATCCGGAAATCAACGCCGCGCTCGACAGAAAGGGCGAGTTCCTTTCAAGCGCAAATTCGATAAACTGGGGTCGTCTCGTACCGCAGGTGGTGTACTACATTTCCGCCTACTGCGACCTTGTGAAGGCGGGCGACATAAAGTGCGGCGACGGGATAAACGTCTGCGTCCCGACCGGTAACTTCGGCAATATCCTCGCCGCCTACATCGCAAAGAACATGGGACTGCCTATCGCAAAATTCGTCTGCGCCTCAAACTGCAACAACGTCCTGACCGACTTCTTCACAACCGGAACATACGACCGCAACCGCGTTTTCCATACGACCACATCTCCGTCGATGGATATACTCATCTCAAGCAACCTTGAAAGACTTCTGTATCTCGCTGCCGGAAGCGAAAAGACGGCGGAATATATGAAGGAGCTTGCCTCGGCCGGACGCTATACCGTCTCCTACGACGTGAAGGAAAAGCTCTCGGCCTGCTTCTCCGCCGGATATTGCGACGAGGAACAGACGGCAGAGGAGATAAAGAAGATATGGGACAGGGAACACTATCTTGCCGATACCCACACCGCCGTCGGACTCTATTGCGCGGAAAAGTATATTGAAGCGTCCGGCGACAACAGAATCATGTTGTCGGTTTCCACCGCGTCGCCGTATAAATTCGCTCCGAGCGTCCTTCGCGACCTCACCGGAGCCGTCCCGGAAAACGAGCTTGACGCACTTGACGAGCTTGAGAGAGTGACATCAGTCCCGATCCCCGCGCCGCTTGCCGGAATCGGAACCCGCAGGATCCGCTTCGACCCCGAAAACGCAATAGAACCCGCAATGATGCCGGAAGTCATCCTCAAAGACTGAAATTCCGCCCCGACGATAACATTGTATCACACCCCTGTCGTCTTGTCGTCCCCCCGAATTCCCCTCGGATTCCCATATCATCACCGAAACAAGCCCGCCTCATACAATTGTACAAAAGTTTTTGAGGGGTCTCGGGGGACTTTTTACAAAAAGTCCCCTGAGCGTTCCTCTTATTTCAGAGCGCCTTCGGCTTGAAGGAGGCGCAGACGGTGTCGGCGCAGGAGGTTGCAAAGCTGGGTCCCACCGCGATCCTGTCGGCGGTGCAGTAGTTGTCGCCGTCGTGATGAACGCAGTTCTTCACATCGCATACAATGCCCTTGATGTGGTGCTGGTTCTTCGGCCGGTTTTCTCTTACGTCCTCGTAATTATCAAATATTCCCATAATTTCATCCTTTTCTCCGGCACACGGAAAAGCACCGCACCGCAGGTACCGGTCTGCGGCACATCCGTCGGCTCGTCCGGATTCCCGGCGTCTGCCTGACTTTACGGTATAATTATCTGCCGGAAAGTCGGCTGTTATGCACATTTTCTTACCCTGAGGAGTCGATTTAATGGCACTGTACTGCATCGGCGATACGCATCTTTCGCTTGCCGCTTCAAAACCGATGGATATTTTCGGCTCAAGGTGGCAGGGATACACGGAAAAACTCACGCGCGGCTGGAATTCCGTCGTTTCACCCGATGACACCGTCGTCGTTGCCGGCGACATTTCATGGGGAATGACCCTTGAGGAAGCCGCGCCCGACCTTGAATTTCTCTCCGCACTTAACGGACAGAAGCTGATCTTAAAAGGCAACCACGATTTCTGGTGGCAGTCGCAGAAGAAGATCGACACGCTTTTTGCCGAAAAGGGAATCGACAATATAAAACCGCTCCACAACAACGCCTATGCCGTCGGAGATCTGATCCTCTGCGGCTCGCGCGGGTGGTTCTGTGACCCGAAAGCCTCGCCGGAGAACACCGACCCGGAAAAAATATCGGCAAGGGAGGTCCTCCGCACCGAATTCAGCCTGAGGGCAGGGCTTGAGCTGAATAAAGACGGGAGCCGTGAGCTTATCGCCTTCTTTCACTTTCCGCCGGTCTACCGCGGATGGGTCTGCCGCGGGATAGTAGATCTGCTTCACAGATACGGTGTGAAGCGATGCTGTTACGGTCACATCCACGGTGTTTACGATATTCCGCCGACATTTTTGTTTGAGGATATCGCGATGACGATAGTTTCAGCCGATTATCTGCGCTTTATTCCGCTTCTTATTGTGTAAAAAGTGTGAATATTTCGGTTTATCCCTTGACATTATCGCGGATTTTGGTACAATAGTATATTGGCTTAACTTATTTAACAATGTAAGTACAAGGAGATACAGAATGAGTTTAAAGAGCAGGAATAAGCCCACCGGCAATCAGGTGGAGCTTGAGTTCACCATCGAAAAGGAAGCGTTTGACAAGGCTGTCGATGCCGCTTACAGAAAAAACGTCGGAAAGATGAATGTTCCCGGCTTCCGTAAGGGCAAGGCTCCCAAGGCAATTATCGAAAAAATGTACGGCAAGGGCGTGTTCTATGATGACGCCCTCAACGCACTTATCCCCGACGCTTTTGAGGCGGCGCTTGACGAGGCCGGAGAAAAGCCGGTCGGTCAGCCCGAATTTGATATAGTTTCCCTCGAGGGCGATGTGGTCATCAAGGCTGCATTCCCGGTCAAGCCCGAGGTCACCGTGAAGAATTACAAGGGCTATGCCGTAGAGCGCACCGTTGCTCCCACGACCGACGAGGAAGTCGATGCCGAGATCGCACAGGTGCGTTCCCGCAACTCCCGTACCGTTGATATAACCGACCGTCCCGCCGCTGACGGAGACATCGCAGTCATCGACTACGAGGGCTTTGTCGACGGAAAGCCTTTCGAGGGCGGCAAGGGCGAAAAGCACAACCTCACCCTCGGTTCCGGTCAGTTCATCCCCGGCTTCGAGGCTCAGATAGTCGGACATAACCCCGGCGATGAGTTCGATGTCGTTGTCACCTTCCCGGAGGACTATCACGCAAAGGAGCTTGCCGGCAAGGAAGCTACCTTCAAAACCGTTCTCCATGAGATCAAGTTCAACGAGCTTCCGGCTCTTGATGACGATTTCGCAAAGGATGTTTCGGAATTCGATACCTTTGATGAATACAAAGCCGATGTAAAGGCTAAAATCACTGACAGACACGTAAAGGCAGCGGACGCCGAGGTCGAAGAGAAGCTCATCGACGCGCTTATCGATAACCTTGAGGCTGATATCCCGGAGGCTATGTTCGTAAACGAGACCGAGAACCAGCTCCGCGACTACGACAACCGCCTCAGAATGCAGGGACTTGACCTCGGTACCTACCTCAAGTACACCGGACTTGACCTCGACAAGATGAGAGAGCAGTTCCGTCCGCGCGCAGAGCGGCAGGTAAAGACCAGACTCGCGCTTGAGAAGATCGCCGAGCTTGAAAACCTCACTGTTACCGATGAGGACACCGAGGCTGAGATCAAAAAGATCGCCGATATGTACGGTCTTGAGACAGACAAGGTGAAGGAGCAGGTCTCCCCCGATATGCTTGCAGAGGATATCAAGGTCGGAAAGGCCGTCGATATCGTCAAAGCCAACGCAGTAATCACCGATAAGGCACCCGAAGCTGCCGAATAATCACGGAGGGCTGAAATGGAGCTTTCAGGAAAGAAAATTAATTTCCTCGGTGACAGCATAACCGAGGGAGTGGGCGCATCCGCACCCGATAAGGTGTATCATCAGGTCATGCTCCGCAAATACGGGCTTGCCGCCGTGAGAAATTACGGTATAAGCGGTACCCGCTATGCAAGACAGATAACCCCGACGCTGAACGAACCGAGCTTTGATCTTGACTTCTGTCAGAGATACGCCGGAATGGACGATGACGCTGATATCGTCGTCGTTTTCGGCGGAACGAACGATTTCGGACACGGCGACGCACCGATCGGCACTCCCGACGACAGGACGCCGGACACCTTCTGGGGCGCCTGCCACTACCTCTATTCGCACCTTATCGAAAAATACCCGGCGGCGCTCATCGTCGTCATGACCCCACTCCACCGTCTGAACGAGCATTTCACAAACGGTGACGGGCATCAGAAGAAGTACAACTACGGCAACCTGAAGTCGTATGTCGATATAATCCGCACGGCGGCGGAGTATTACGGCATCCCGGTGCTTGACCTGTTTGCAAATGCGTGCATCCAGCCGCAGATACAGGCAAGCCGCGAGCAGTATACGGTCGACGGGCTTCATCCGAACGATACCGGCTATGCATACATAGCCGACCGGCTTGCAAACTTCATTCTGAATTACTGATTCAAAACCGACACCCGCGCGGAAAGCGGCGGCTTACCGTTTGCTGTCCGCGCGTCTGTTGTCGCTCCCGGTACCGGACTGTCCGGAGAAAGGATTATAATATGGCACTTGTACCAACCGTGATCGAATCGACAAACCGCGGAGAGCGGGCTTATGACATTTATTCCCGCCTGCTCAATGACAGAATAGTGTTCCTCTCCGATGAGGTAAACGACGTGACAGCGTCGCTTGTCGTCGCCCAGCTGCTCTTTCTTGAGGCACAGGACCCCGACAAGGATATCTATCTCTATATCAACAGCCCCGGAGGCTCAGTCACCGCCGGATTCGCTATCTATGACACGATGAACTACATCAAATGCGATGTATCGACGATCTGCATCGGCATGGCGGCAAGCATGGGTGCGTTCCTTCTTTCGTCCGGCGCAAAGGGAAAGCGCTTCGCTCTCCCGAACAGCGAGATAATGATCCACCAGCCCCTCGGCGGAATGCAGGGGCAGGCATCCGACATAAAAATTCATGCCGACCATATCATGAAAACGCGCGATACCCTCAACCGCATTCTCTCAGAGAATACCGGAAAGCCGCTTTCCGATATCGAGCGCGACACCGACAGGGACAATTTCCTGTCAGCCGCTGCCGCTGCCGAGTACGGACTTATCGATAAGGTCATCGCAAAGCGCCCGTAAAATCATTCCGAAAGGACTGCCGTATGGCTAACAATAACAACAATATCGGAGGAGATGAGGTTTTCTGCGATTTCTGCGGAAGAACCGAGAAGCAGGCGAAATTCCTCATCCCGTCGCCGACCGGACTTTTCATCTGCGACAGATGTCTTGAAGCCTGTAACCAGCTCGTTGCCGAGCATTTCGGAACCAAGGCTTACCCTGCCGGCGGAAAAAACGTCGGAAAGCTCTCGCTTGACACGCTTCCGAAGCCTCAGGACCTGAAAAAAACCCTCGACGACTATGTGATCGGGCAGGAAACGGCGAAAAAAACACTGTCCGTTGCGGTCTACAACCACTACAAACGCATTCTTCAGAAGACAAAATCGACCGACGGCGTGGAGATACAGAAGAGCAATGTGCTTCTTATCGGTCCCACCGGCGTCGGAAAGACCTTCCTCGCCCAGACGCTTGCAAAGACGCTCAAGGTGCCGTTTGCAATTGCCGATGCCACAACACTGACAGAGGCGGGATATGTCGGAGAGGACGTCGAAAATATCCTCCTGCGGCTTATTCAGGCGGCGGATTATGACATCGAGCTTGCCGAAAAGGGAATCATCTATATCGACGAGATCGACAAGATCTCAAGAAAGAGCGAGAACCGCTCGATAACGAGGGACGTTTCCGGCGAGGGCGTTCAGCAGGCACTGCTCAAGATCCTTGAGGGCACGGTTTCAAACGTTCCCCCGCAGGGAGGCAGAAAGCACCCGAATCAGGAGTTTATTCAGATAAATACCGAGAACATCCTGTTCATCTGCGGCGGCGCTTTCGACGGTCTTGAGTCGATAATCGAGCAGAGAAGCGGAAAATCCACCCTCGGCTTCGGCGGAAAGGTCATGAAAAAAGCGGAGAAGGGCAGCGTCAACGTCTATAAGGACGTTACCCCGCACGACATTGTAAAGTTCGGCATCATTCCGGAGCTTGTCGGACGTCTGCCGGTCATTGTCGGGCTTGAAAAGCTCGACCGCGACGCGCTTGTGAAGATACTCCGCGAACCGAAAAACGCGATAACCAAGCAGTATGTCAAGCTGTTCTCGATGGACGGCGTGAAGCTGAAATTCACCGACGGCGCTCTTGAAAAGATTGCCGACCGGGCGATCGAGCTGAACACCGGCGCACGCGGTCTGCGTGCAATCGTCGAGTCGATACTGCTTGACATCATGTACACGGTCCCGTCAAAGGATAACGTGGCGACAGTCACCGTGACAGAGGAGACGGTCACAAATGGCGAAAAGCCGAAAATAACCTATAAAAAGACTGATGCGAAAAAGGCGGACAAAAATGAAGCCGCCGGCGGCAGAACAGCCGGCTGATAACGCACATAACCTGACAGATTCCGCGTCTGTCAGGTTTTTTTCAATTATTTGTACCTGAATTTTTGATATTTCGAAAAAAGTTATGTACAAATCGGTTTTTCTGTGGTATAATTATTGTCGGATTACTGTCTTTACGTGAAAGGCTGATATATAATGAACGGAAAATACGGCAGGAAACCTCTGCAAAGGCATAATAAGCCTGAACCGGAGGCGCGCACGGCTTCATACGTCATCGGAAGAAACGCGGTTTCCGAGCTGCTTAAAAGCGGCAGGGATATCGATAAAATTTATATAAAAAAGGGAGAGCGCACCGGCTCCGTCACCGTTATAGCTGCGGAGGCGATAAAGCGCGGGATCCCGGTCATCGATGCCGAAAACAGCAAGCTCGATTTCATGGCTTGCGGTCAGCCGCATCAGGGAGTCGTCGCGTCGGCGGCGGTGAAGGATTACGCGACGGTTGACGATATGCTGAAGCTCGCGGAAGATCGGGGGGAAAAGCCGCTCATCGTCATTGCCGACGGGATCGAGGATCCGCAGAACCTCGGTGCGCTTATAAGAGCCGCCGAATGCGCGGGGGCGCACGGAATTATCATCCCGAAGCGCAGAGCCGTCGGACTTACCGACACCGTCGGAAAGGCTTCGGCAGGGGCTGTCGAATATGTCCCGGTCGCAAAGGTGGCAAACCTTGCGCAGACGGTTGATGAGCTTAAGGAAAAGGGGCTCTGGATCTTCGCGGCGGAAGCCGGCGGGACCCCGTTCTATAAAACCGATATGAGCTGTCCGGCTGTGATCATTCTCGGAAGCGAGGGCTTCGGAGTGTCACGCCTGCTGAAGGACAAGAGCGATTTCATCATTTCCATCCCGATGTACGGGAAGATCAATTCACTGAATGTGTCTGCCGCCGGTGCCGTGGTGCTCAACGAAGCCGCAAGACAGAGACACTCGTAACAACAACGGTAAGGAGGAATGACAGATGGCTGATAAGTACAACAATGACATATCCGCTGACGAACTGCTTGCCAAGCTGAAGGCAAACATGGAGGACGGCGGAACAAAGTCCGGTGACGGCAAAAAGAGATACCGGTTCAGGAAAACCGAAAAAACCGCTTCTCCCGTCACCGAGGAAGAGATAAAGCGCGAAATGCCGGAGTCGGACACCGGATTTGTCAGTCCCGTGCCGAAATCGGAGATAGCCGACCTCGATATCGACGCGCTTATGAAGAAATATCTTCCGCAGGACGAGTACGAAAAGTTCTCCGGGAAAAGCATTTCCGGGATGAAGGAGGACGAATTCGTCGATTCGCTGTCCTCTGCCGCAGAAGATGAAAACCCCGTGCCCGACGGTTCAGGTGCTTATGCCGCGCCGGATACCGAGCTGTTCTCGACACTCAGCGAGGGAGGGAAGGTCTGCGATATTCCCGGCGAAGGCGACACCGCCGAAATGCCCGGAAGCACCGGAGATACGGCGGAGGTTTCTGACTCTGCCGGGGCGGGCGATACCGTCATGTTTGACACCGAATCCGGAAACGAGTCCGCACCCGAAGCCGCCGAAGGACAGTCCGCACCCTCCGCTCCGGAAAAACCCGGAAACGACGTAAACGAGACTGTGGTGTTCAGCCTGAACGACGTTCCGGAACAGCCCGCACCGTCGGAGCTGCCGGCACCGGAAGAGGAAAATGTGCCGGAGCTTCCCGGAAACGAAGCCGGCGAATCCGGAGAGATTATCGGGAACCCCGAAAACCTTCCCGGCGAAGCAATTGCCGCAGCCTCCGAGGAAAACGGCGCCGCCGATCCCGACGGATTTGACGAGACTGATGCCAACCTCATGCTTGCCTTCGGCATGGAGGACGAGCTTGAAAAGGCAATGGGCAAGGAAAATGCCGACAGACTCCGCTCGGATATGGAAAAATCCATACCTGAGGATCAGATAAAGAAGAAAAAGGTCAGAGAAGAGAAGCCCGGGGAGCTTCGTGAGTTCATCACTCCGGTCGAGGCAAAGGGAATTTTTGAAAATTACAAGACGGCTTTCGGCAAAAACGCGCTTTCGCTGTTTGCGATGGCGGCGGTCGTTATCGTGCTGTTCTTCTATGAAAATATCATCACTCTCGGCGGTCATCTGCCGGACGCGCTGAATCCGGTGTATTATCCGGTCGTAAATGTGATGGTCGGACTTCAGTTCCTGTTCATAGGCGCGGGAATCGCCTACCGCAGCCTGATAAAGGGCATCCGCGGTCTTATCGACAGGAAGCCTGTGCCGGAGAGCTTTATACCGCTGATTTTGCTTGTCAGCGTGATATTTGCGGTCTGCGTCTGCTTCTTCAGCCCGGACGTCACCCCGGTCACCTTCAATTTTCCGGCATCGCTTTGCCTGCTCTTTGCCGTTCTGAACGAGAGAATGGATCTGCGCAGGGAGATAATGAGTTTCAACATTATATCGTCCAAGAGAACGAAATTCGCGCTTGAAAAGCTGGAGCTCGGTGACGCCGAGCTTGAGACGAAGGCATTCGACAAGTTCCTTCCGAAGCAGCCTGCGGTATTCAAGATCAACAAGACCGGCTTTATCGACGGATATTTCAGAAGGACAAAGGCGTATCCGTCAACCAAGCTGGTGCTCAAGGCATTTATTCCTGCGTCGGCTGCCATTGCAGCGGCTTCGCTTGTCATGGGTGCGATCCTCCTGCGTGACTGGCAGAGCGCGGTCATGCTCGCCTACACTGCGTTTTTCTTCTCGCTCCCGGCAACGGTGTTCATAGCGTTCGGACTTCCGGCGTTCCGGGCATCAAAGCTGGCATTTGCCGAGAACAGCGCCTTCGTCGGCGAATCGGCACTTGACGAGTACACAACGGCGGGCTCGATTTCCTTCGACGACAGGGAGGTCTTCCCGACAGCCGGCGTAAAGCTCCGCAGTGTCAAGGTGTTCGGCTCCGGGCGCATTGACACGGTCATATACAACGTCGCAAGCATTTATTCGGTTCTCGGCGGACCGCTTTCCGATGTTCTGAATGTTGCCACCGCCGATCTCGGACGCTCGGAGGACACCGAAATACTGTCGGTCGATAACGAGGGCGTTGAGGCACTGGTTGACGGAAAGCATCTCTATGCAGGAAAGGCAGACTATCTCCGCAAGAACGGCTATGTCCCCGTCTCGGATCCCGACGACGAGGAGATCGTCTCGGGCGGTGAGATAAGCATCATGTATCTTGTCTGCGACGACGAGGTCATCGCCAAGCTGTATATCAGATACCGCATCGATCTGGGCTTCGAGGTCACCGTAAAGCGGCTCTACAAATCCGGCATCTGCGTCGGGATAAAGACTGTTGACCCGAATATCAACGACGAAATGCTGAGCACGAAGATCAAGCTGGCAAAATACCCGGTGCGCGTCCTGAAATACAGCGACATCAGCGGAAGTCGGCGCGGCAGCGACAGAACCGACAGCGGCATTGTTTCCAAAAAATCGGCAAAGGCACTGCTTTCGGTCTTTACCCTCTGCGACAGGATAAAGCACGTCACAAAAACCAACATCGCAGTGGATATAATCACGATGATTACCGGACTTGCCGTCTGCATTGCGACTGCCGTCATCGGAAGTGTTGTGTCGGTGCCGTCGCTGTATGTGGCGCTGTTCCAGCTCTTCTGGCTGATACCGGTATATCTGATGTCGAAATTCATGCTTCTGTAAAGTAATAATCAAGGCTGAAGTGCTGTCGTAAGGCGGCACTTTCTGCCGGAACGGTATAACATGGACAGTAAAATGAAAACCATCCTGAAATCCGTCCTCAAACCCGGAAGATATACCGGCGGCGAGTACGGTCAGGTCATAAAGGACAAAAACACCGTGAAGGCGCGGTTTGCCTTCTGTTTTCCCGATACATACGAGATCGGAATGTCAAATCTCGGTGTCAGGCTGCTTTACGGCGTACTCAACCGCGAGGACGATATCTGGTGCGAACGCGTATATGCTCCGTGGGTTGACATGGAAGAGAAAATGCGCGAAAACGGTATAAAGCTGTGGGCGCACGAGAGCGGCGACCCGGTTTCGGATTTTGATATCGTCGGCTTCACGCTTCAGTATGAGCTGTGCTACACAAATGTGCTGAATATGCTTGAGCTGTCGGGAATACCTCTCTTCTCGTCGGAAAGAGGCGAGGACGACCCGATAATCGTCGGCGGCGGTCCCTGCGCATACAATGCCGAGCCGATCGCCGATTATTTCGACGTATTCAGCATCGGCGAGGGCGAGGACGCGCTTGTGGAGATGACAAGGCTGTACATTTCCATGAAGGAATCGGGAGAGTACACGCGGAAAGAGTACCTTCACCGTCTGGCAAGGATACCGGGATTTTATGTCCCGTCGCTCTATACTGTCGAATACAACAGCGACGGTACAGTTAAGTCGTATACTCCCGTGTATGACGACATTCCGGTGCGGGTTCTGAAGCGGATAATGCCCGACATGGACAAGTCGTATTTCCCGGACAGGCTTGTCATGCCGTATATCGAGACGGTTCACGACAGGATCGTGCTTGAGGTGTACCGCGGATGCATCAGGGGCTGCCGCTTCTGTCAGGCGGGGATGATATTCCGCCCGGTCAGGGAAAAGACCCCGGAGGTGCTGAACGAACAGGCAAAATGTCTTTTTGACAGCACCGGATTTGACGAGATATCGCTTTCGTCGCTCAGCATCAGCGACTATTCGCAGCTCACAAAGCTGACCGACCTGCTTCTTGAATGGACAACTGATTCGAAGGTAAGCCTCAGTTTGCCGTCGCTCAGGATCGACAGCTTTACAAAGGAGCTGATGGACAAGATATCCACCGTCAGAACCGGCGGGCTTACCTTCGCTCCCGAGGCGGGAACGCAGAGACTGCGCGATGCGATAAACAAGAATGTCTGCGAGGAGGACCTCATGCGCGCCTGCCGAACGGCTTTCGAGGCGGGAAAGACGTCGGTCAAGCTCTATTTCATGAACGGGCTTCCGACAGAGACCTATGAGGATATCGAGGGAATTGCCGCCCTTGCGAAAAAGGTCGATCATGAGTTCTACACCGTTCCCGGAAGGGTGAAGGGAAAGGCTCCTATGATAACGATAAGCGTCTCATGCTTTGTCCCGAAGCCGTTCACCGCGTTCCAGTGGGAGGGGCAGGACACACTTGAGGAGCTTGTTGACAAGCAGAATCACCTCCGCGACTGCGTGAGGGGCGAGAAGCATATCAGATACAATTGGCACGAAGCAAAGGTCAGCCGTATCGAGGCGGTTTTTGCCCGCGGAGACAGAAAACTCTCAAGGGCACTGCTTGAAGCGCACAGAATGGGACTGAAATTCGACGGCTGGGACGAGTTTTTCGATTACGACAAATGGCTTGAAGCCTTCAGGCTTGCCGGAGTCGATCCCGCGTTCTACGCAAACCGCGATTTCGGGCTTGATGAGGTACTTCCGTGGGATGTTATCGACTGCGGAGTGACAAAGGAGTTCTTCCGCCGCGAGCGCGAAAAGGCATACTGCTCAAAGACCACGCCGAACTGCCGCGAGCACTGCTCCGGATGCGGCGCAAACCGACTCGGAGGTGAAAGAACGTGCTGCCCACACCAATAAGAATAAAATTCACAAAGACCGGTGCGCTTCAGTTCATTTCCCATCTTGACCTTAACCGGACGATGAAAACCGTCATGATACGCGCGAAGATTCCGATACACTATTCCGAGGGCTTCAACCCCCACCCGAAAATGGTGTTTGCGCTTCCTCTGTCGATCGGAGCCGAGAGCGTCTGTGAGCTGCTTGACATAAAAATCGACCTTGAAATGACCTCTTATGAGATCATTTCAAGGCTGAACGGTGCGCTTCCGCCGGAAATGCGGGTGCTTGAGGCATATATCCCTGAGACGAAATTCACCGATATAAAGTTTGCGGAGTACGACATTACCGCCGATGCTCCGGTTGACTGCACTCCGCTTGATGCAGAAAGCGTTTTCGTGATGAAGCGGACAAAGACCGGCGAAAAGGAATGCGACATAAAGCCGATGATAAACCGGTACGAGCCGATCCCCGGCGGGATCAGGTGCGTGCTGTCGGCTACAAGCACCGATTATCTCAATCCGGAGTATATCGCCTCTGTACTCGGGTTTACCGATTATTCGATAATGCGCCGCAGGGTGCTGATATCCGACGGAGTGACCGAATTCAGATGATGCCGGAAAAGCTCAGCGAGTCGGATACCTGAAGGGCTTTAAGCGCCTCAATCAGCTGATTTTTTGCCGAGATATAATCGTCGGGAGAGCCGTGCAGATAATAGTCGCGCGTGCTGCTCAGAGCTGTTGAGACAGAGAAGATATAGCTTGCCTTCGAGGCGGCGCGGAGGCGCGGCTTGGCTTTTTCCCATTCGGAAAGCGCCGCTTTCAGCACTTCCGGCATTTCCTCCTCACCTTCGGCGGCTTTTTCGGGAAATTCCGCGCAGAGCGCAAGCATTTTCCCGGTCACGCGGTCGATATAAAAGCAGTTCAGGACGGAGCATACCATAAGGACCGCAAGCAGGACAAGAGATGCTATGAATGCCTTCATTTCTTTTTCTCCTTCTCTTGCCCGACATAGAACACGCTGTTTCCGTCGGAGGTCATGAGAAAAATGTCCTCAGCCCTCCGCCGGTCTGATTTCAGCTTTGCGTCAAGCCATGCGCTGTCCTTTCCGATAAGCGACAGGGAGTGCGCGTTCACTCTTCCGTCGATTATCAGCGGCAGAGTAAGGGCATCGTCGTTTTTGAACACCGAGATCTGCCCGTTGTGCTCAAGAAAGCAGAAATTCAGCTGTGAAATGTCGCCTATATCCTTAAGACGCAGGGAGCTTATAAGCTCCTCTGCGCGGATGCGCTGTTTTCCGAGGGCTTTCACGTCGAGCTTTCCGTTTTTTATCAGCACCGTCGGCGGCGGGGCGAACATTCTTTTCAGAATCACCGATTTCGTCGTCACAAACGAGATGACGATCTCAAGCGAAATAAGCAGCAGTATCGGAACAACGCCGTAAACAAGCGGAATATCCGGGTCGGCAAGCGGGGATGCCGCGACCTCTGAAATAAGAAATGCGGTTATCAGCTCCGAAAGCTGCATTTCACCGACCTGACGCTTGCCGGTCAGCCTTATCGAGGCGATAAGCGTGATGTAAATTATTAATGTTCTTATCAGTACCGGGAACACTGCGTAAACCTCATCTTGTCTTTCGTTGTGCGTTATTGTCTCCCGAACCGGCGAAAATATGTGTGCGGCGGTCGTCAAAGGGAGATTCAAAGGAGTTTTTTATGAAAGCAAACAGTTATTACAGGCTTCCGGGGATAATCGGCGGGCTGGGACCGATGGCATCAGTGTACTTTTATGAAATGATCACCGAGCATACTCTTGCAAAGTGTGACCAGGATCATATCGACCTTCTGCTGACAAGCCGCGCGACAACACCCGACAGAACCGCATATATCCTCGGGCAGAGTGATGAAAACCCACTTCCCGTAATGATCTCTGAGGCAAGAAGGCTGATCTCCGCCGGAGCCGACGTCATTGTCATACCGTGCAATACCGCGCATTATTTCTATGACGGGCTTTGTGAGGCGATCTCCGTTCCGGTCATCAACATCATGGTCGAAACAGTGAAATACTGTGTCGGGAAGGGAATGAAGAAGGTCGGCATTCTTGCAACGGAGGGAACCGTCAGGTCGCAGACCTACGAAAGGGTCTGCAATGAGTACGGAGTTGAGGCGGCTTATCCCTGCGACGCGTCGCAGAAGCTGATAAACGAGATAATTTACGGCGACATCAAGCAGGGCAGACCTGCGGACATGGAGAAGTTCGGAAGGGTCGCATACGAGCTGCGCGAGCAGAGCTGTGACACGCTTATTCTCGGCTGTACCGAGCTTTCGCTTGTAAAAAGAAACGGGCATCTTGGCAGGTTCTATACCGATTCGCTTGAGGTCCTTGCCGATGTGACCATCCGGAGCTGCGGAAAAACGTCGATTGGGTTTGACCTATGATACAATAAAAAATCACACCCGCGGACAAATGGGCTGGGTGCATAAGACAGTTAACAGCCACAGCAGTTTGCACTGCTGTGGCTGCTCTTGTATGGTATCCAGTAATGTGATAATATGGAATCGAACAGACCTACAAATCGGAATTTGGACAGGAGGAAATATTATATGAGCATAGATGTTATTGGTCAAAAAGACGGTTTTGTAATACGTTTAGCTAAAGCAGATGACGCAGTCGATTATTATGAACAGAATTATTGCCCTTTGGATAAGGAAGTGGCAAGATTAACAGGTTGTAAAGAAGAATTTTCAAAAGATGAAGTAGTATCTTTTTTTCTAAAATCGCTTGAGGAAGATGATAGGTATTTCTTTTTGATTATAGCACCTGACGGAGAAATTATCGGTGAAAGTGTAATCAATGAAATTGATTGGGATTTGAAGTGTGCTAATTTCCGAATAGGTCTTTATCGTCAAACAGAAAGGGGAAAAGGTATTGGCACCTGGGCAACGGAAATTACTCGTGATTTTGCTTTTGAGAAACTAAAATTACATCGTTTAGAATTAGATGTGTATTCATTCAATCCCAGAGCCGAAAAAGTATACTTAAAAGCAGGATTTAAGCGAGAAGGTATTTTAAGAGATGCTATTATGGATGGCGATAAGTATGCAGATGATATATTGATGTCGATTTTAGAAGATGAATGGAGAACATTAAAAGCACAACGATAAATTCCAATTTGAACATCAGTAAATTATGACCTCTCAACAGAGGTTACAGTGTTTTAATAA
>ERZ827512.241-NODE-241-length-82922-cov-6.155888_pt1 | contig 82922 bp, 67 predicted proteins | sample MGYA00519916_ERZ827512 | MGnify/ENA primary metagenome ERZ827512 (study PRJEB31778, sample SAMEA3449335) | human gut metagenome | biome: human gut; feature: human-associated habitat; material: faeces | place: United Kingdom | collected 2010/2012 ... | reverse complement strand
ATCCCTCCAGCATTCCTGCGAAGTCCTCGCTCCCGATGACCTCATCGGTGACTTTTGTTTCTTGTTCGCTCATTTGTTGCGGTGCGGATAACTCTGCCATCCGGCTGCGGCGGCAGGCTCCGCTTCCTTTCTTCTGCTCTTTTTATCGCCGCGTCGGTTTTTTACCCTCGGCTGACGTATACTGACCATTATTATATCAAATAATCCGGGGTTTGTACATACCTTTTTGAAAAAATCTTTACATTTTTTTGCGAAATATTTTGTATGCGGTTACAAACCCCGATTATTTTGGGGTTTTGACCGATTGACATATTGCCTGCGTTGTGATATACTTAATGTCCGTAAGACAAGGATTTACGTTTTCGGAGAAAATACTATGGACATAATAAAACCGCGCACTCTGTCGGGCTTCATGGAGCTGCTTCCGGCGGACGAGGCTCTTTTTGACGGAATGGTTAAAACGCTTGAGGAGACCTACTCACTCTACGGCTTCACGCCGCTTGACACGCCGCTTATCGAGGCGTCGGAGGTGCTTCTTGCCAAGGGCGGCGGAGAGACCGAAAAGCAGATATACCGCTTCACAAAGGGCGATGCCGACCTTTCGCTCCGCTTTGACCTCACGGTTCCGCTTGCCAGATACGTGGCACAGCACAGCGGGGAGCTCACGTTTCCCTTCCGCCGCTACCAGATAGGAAAGGTCTACCGCGGAGAGCGGGCGCAGAGAGGCAGATTCAGGGAATTCTATCAGGCTGACATCGACATTATCGGCGACGGAAGCCTTGATATCATGAACGAGGCTGAAATACCGTCGATAATCTACCGCGCGTTCACAAAACTCGGACTGCGGCGCTTCAGGATCAGGATCAACAACCGCAAGGTGCTGAACGGCTTCTTTGAGATCCTCGGTCTGACCGACAAGGCGGGCGACATACTCCGCACTGTTGACAAGCTTGAGAAAATCGGTACGGATAAGGTCGCAAATATCCTCACGGACGAACTCGGGATCGACAAAGAGCGCACCGAAAGCATTATCGGCTTCATCTCGACCGGCGGCGACACCAAATCGGTGCTTTCCTCGCTTGAAAAATACCGCGGAAAGAACGAAACCTTCGACACCGGTGCCGACGAGCTTGCAACCGTCATAAGGAACATGAGCGGCTTCGGCGTTCCGGATGATTTCTTCACTGTTGATCTGACGATCGCGCGCGGGCTTGACTACTACACCGGCACCGTTTACGAAACGGTCATGTCCGACCACCCGGAAATAGGCTCCGTCTGCTCCGGCGGACGGTACGACAGCCTTGCCGAGTACTACACCGACAGAAAGCTCCCCGGAGTCGGAATTTCGATAGGACTTACCCGTCTGTTCTTCGTGCTTCAGGACAAGGACCTCCTGAACCGCGAATATCCGTCCTCTCCGGCTGACGTGCTTATAATTCCGATGACCGACGATATCGCACCGGCAGTCAGTCTTGCGACATATTTCCGTGAAAACGGAATAAGGACACAGCTTTACAGCGAGAAAAAGAAATTCAAGGCGAAGATCGGCTATGCAGACAGGCTCGGAATCCCGTTTGCCGTCTTTCTCGGCGACGATGAAATCGAAAGCGGCAGAGTGTCGCTCAAAAACATGAAAACCGGGGAACAGTTATCCCTTACCCGTGAAGCGGCGGCGGAAGCCGTCCTCGGCGGGATCGCGGAATCGGCCGGTGCGGCGATAATCAGGGCATGAGCCGGAGTTTCGGCAGAACTGAATTATTTACCGAAAGGAAAAAAACATGATATTCGAACACGGAGACAGAATAGTATTTGCCGGCGACTCGGTCACCGATATGGGAAGTGCCTCTCCGGTCGGCGACCAGTTTGCCGAAAACCTCGGACGCAGCTATGTCAGGATCATCGACAATATGCTTGCCGCATGGTATCCGGAACGCATTATAGCCATACTGAACGCCGGGATAAGCGGGAACACCTCGCGCGACCTGCTTGCAAGGTGGGACAGGGACATACTCGGCTGTTCGCCGATGTGGGTCAGCATCTGCATCGGCATAAACGACGTCTGGCGTCAGTTTGATATGCCCGCATATCCTCAGTGCGCAGTCGCGCCCGATGACTATGCCGCAAACGTCGAGAAAATGGTGGTTTCGGCAAAGGAACGCTGTAAGGGCGTTTTCCTCATGACCCCGTACATCATGGAGCCCTGCCGCGAGGACAGAATGAGGGCGAGAATGGACGAATACGGCAGCATCTGCCGCGAGATCGCAAAGAAGCACTCGGTCACTCTTGTCGATATCCAGAGGGCATTCGACGACTTCTTCCGTTACCGTCACTCAGCCTGCATTGCATGGGACAGGATACACCCGAACCAGGTAGGCGCAACGGTGATCGCGCGCGAATTCCTCTCGCACTGCGGCTTCGACTACAATCATAACTTCTGATTTTGACATTAAAACCCGACGCGGATTGACTTTCCGTGGCGGGTTTTTTAGCATTTGCGGCACACTTAGTTATACGATATTGAAATGGCGGAAAAGCATGATATAATAGTATTGCGGATTCCCTTCCGGGACACCCGGCAGGGGCAGCAGAACGATAATCCGACCGCATTCACGGTCATGAGGTGAAATATGGGCGCAGAAAGAATAAAAATACCGTTCAGTGAGCTTGACCGCATTTCCGACAACCGGAAAATGAGCTTTGCACCGACGGGTGTCAGCTTTTCGACCGCCGACGGAAAGTGGCAGAGGGTGTTTGACGCGGCGGAAAGGACGGAAAAAAACAACATCGTCTTGTGGCACGGAAAGCGTGTGCTTGTCGAGGGCGGGGTCTATCAGGGGCTGTGGCTCGAAACCCAGCCGATGGGCGGGGATATGTACTCCGACAGATGCCCGGAGACTGCATGGAACAATCAGAATATGTTCATCGACCTGATACGCGATGACGGGCGCATTCCTTCGGTCATACGGTTTGAGGACGACGGCGCGGAGGTCATGTATTCGCATTTTCAGGGCTACTGCTTCCCTTATCACGCCCTGAACGTATGGTACCGTACCGGGAAGGATATGCACTATCTGAACCGGCTGTATGACTGCCTGTCGCGGTTCGACAGCTATCTGTGGCGCACGCGTGACACCGACGGCAACGGCTGTCTTGAGTCCTTCTGCGTCTGGGACACCGGCGAGGACGGAAGCACGCGGTTTTTCGGTGCTCCCGACGCATGGGGCAGCGATACGCCGCCTTACGGTCAGGCAAAGCTGCCGTATGAATCGATGGACATAATGGCATACTGCTATGACGGAAGGGTCACTCTTTCGGAAATAGCGGCGATACTCGGAAACGGTGAGGAAAAGAAGTGGCGCGACGGTGCGGAGACGGTCAGAAGGACCCTGAACTCCTACCTGTGGCGGGAGGAAAAGGGTGCGCTTTACGACCGCGACTGCGACAACAATTTTCTTGACACCCTGATACACAACAACCTCCGCGTCATGTACCACGGCGCGTATGAATATGACAAGGCAATGCGGTTCGTGAGGGAGCATCTTCTGAACCCGGAGGAATTCTTCACCCCGATGCCGCTTACGTCCATCGCGGCAAACGACCGGCTTTTCGTCTCGGATCCGGACAACAACTGGAGCGGTCAGCCAGAGGGGCTTACATACCAGCGGTCGCTCCGCGCGTTTGAAAATTACCGGCTTTATGATCTTCTTCCGGTGTTCGGGCAGAAGCTCTGCGGTGCGCTGGCGCAGAACGATCCGGTCATTTTTACACAGCAGTTCGATCCGTACACCGGAAAGCCGCAGGCGGCATTCTGCACGGCGACAGGCGACTACGGACCGACGATCCTTGCGTTTTTGGGCTACACCTCGCACCTGTACGGCGTTGAGCTTGTCAGGGACACCGCCGTCTTTTCAACCTGCCCCGTCTCCGGCGGTTGTGAGTACACGCTGACCGTCGGCGAGGAAGCCTTCACCGTGAAGAACGACGGCAGAAAAGCCGCAGTGTCGGTTGACGGCAGGGAGATAATCACGGTTCCCGCCGGAACGCGGGTCGTCACCGATGCGGGCGGAAATCTGATAAAGACTTATCCGGCTTTTTCGGGCACGGATGCATAATCAAAAAAACGTCCTGTTTGCGAGACAGGGCGTTTTTTGTTCAGGTTGGGATTCGCGCAGTGTCCGGTCAGGTTTCTCCGGAGGGGAATTCCGGGGGAAAACGGGGGGACGACACGGGGAAAAATATATGATAAAATGTAAGTGTCGGTCAGAGCGTGATATTCTCACAGCCGAGCTGCTTCTTGTACGCGACGAAGTCGTCGTAGTTTCCGGTGCGGTCAGTCCAGCTTCCGTCGCTGCGGATCTCTATGATACGGTTGGCAACGGTATTGACGATCTCATAGTCGTGAGAGGTGAAGAGAACGTTGCCGCGGAAGGACTGAAGCCCGTTGTTGACGGCGGTTATCGATTCAAGGTCAAGGTGGTCGGTCGGCTGGTCGAGAATCAGAACATTTGAACCGAAAAGCATCATCCGGGAGAACATACACCTCACCTTTTCGCCTCCGGAAAGGACGTTCACCGGCTTGAAAACGCTGTCGTTCGAGAAAAGCATCCTGCCGAGGAAGCCGCGGAGATAGGTCTCGGTCTGATCCTTTGAGTACTTTCTCATCCAGTCAAGGATGGAGTCGGTGCAGCCGTTGAAATATGCGGTGTTGTCGTGCGGGAAATATGACTTTGTAATGCTGATGCCCCACTTGAAGGAGCCGGAGTCAGCCTCGGTCTCCTCCATCAGGATGCGGAACAGCGCGGTTATTGCCGGCTCGTTTCCGACGAAGGCAATCTTGTCGCCCTTTGCGACGGTGAAGTTCAGCTTATCGAAAAGCAGTCTGCCGTCCTCGGATTTGGTAAGCTCCGAGACGGAAAGGATGTCCTTGCCCGCTTCCCTGTCCATTTCGAAGCCGATGAACGGGTATCTTCTGCTTGAAGCCGGCATTTCCTCGACCGTCAGCTTGTCAAGCAGCTTTCTTCTTGACGTTGCCTGACGGGATTTCGATTTGTTTGCCGAGAAGCGGGAGATGAAGGTCTGAAGCTCCTTAATCTTGTCCTCGTTCTTCTTATTCTGCTGCTTGATGAGCCTCTGCATGAGCTGGCTGGATTCGTACCAGAACTCGTAGTTTCCGACGTACATCTTTATCGCGCCGTAATCGATATCGACGATGTTGGTACAGACGTTATTCAGGAAGTGGCGGTCGTGGGACACGACAAGCACGGTTCCGAAATAGTCGGCAAGGAAGTCCTCGAGCCATGTCACCGCGTTTATGTCAAGACCGTTTGTCGGCTCGTCGAGAAGGATTATGTCGGGGTTCCCGAACAGAGCCTGCGCAAGAAGCACCTTGACCTTTTCGCTTTCACGGAGGGTGGACATACTGTCGTACAGAACTGAATCGGGTATACCCAGCCCCTGAAGGAGCTTTGACGCGTCGGATTCCGCCTCCCAGCCGTTAAGCTCGGCAAACTCTCCCTCAAGCTCAGAGGCGCGCATTCCGTCCTCGTCGGTCATTTCGTCCTTCGCGTAGATGGCGTCCTTTTCCTTCATGATCTCATAGAGCTTCATATTGCCCTGTATGACCGTGTCGAGCACGGTGAAGGAGTCGTAGGCAAAGTGATCCTGCTTCAGGACCGACATACGCACGGTGTCAGGGATGGTGACGCTTCCGTGGGTCGGCTCAAGCTCTCCGCACAGGAGCTTTAAGAACGTTGATTTTCCGGCTCCGTTTGCACCGATTATGCCGTAGCAGTTTCCCGGCGTGAATTTCAGGTCAACGTCCTTGAAAAGCAGCTGTCCGCCGAACTGAAATGTTAGATCTGATACTGTTATCATTTATACTGAATCGCCCTTTCGGTAATCATATAAAAATAAGTATACCATATATATTCCCGTGCGTCAAGTAGATAAACCCGCTTTTTCCGGAATACCGACCGGGAATGACGCTATATTGTGCCTTATTCACATTTTCCGGCGCTTTTCGGCACGTATCGGGGAGGAATGTCACGGAAAACGATTTTTTCACGTCCGGAACAGATTTTTGTAAAAAACTATTGATTATTTTCCGCGGTTGTGATATACTGTTTCAGATATATGCATATGTACATATTAAATACCGTGTGCTGTGCTTCAAGTATCAAAGCGTACTGATGAATCTATTACGGAGGTCATGATAAGTGCAAAAAAAGATCAGCAATTACCCTTTCAAGGGTACCGCCGAGCAGAAGGCAAAGCTCGATGCGGTCATCGAATCGAACAGGCATGACAAAAGCCGTCTGATGGCGGTCATGCAGGAGGCTCAGGGCATCTACGGATACCTTCCTTATGAGGTCCAGAAAGCAATCGCCGACGGAATGGACGTTCCGGTCGAGAAGGTTTTCGGAGTCTCCACGTTCTATGCTCAGTTCTCGCTGTCCCCGAAGGGTGAGAAAAACATCTCGGTATGTCTCGGAACCGCCTGCTATGTCAAGGGCTCGGGCGAAATATTCGACAAGCTCTCCGAGAAGCTCGGCATCGGAGCCGACGAATGTACTCCCGACGGGAAGTTCAGCCTTACCGCCTGCCGCTGTATCGGCGCCTGCGGTCTCGCTCCCGTTCTTACGGTGAACGAGGAAGTTTACGGCAGACTTACCGTTGCCGACGTGGACACCATTCTTGCAAAATACAACTGAAAAGTATCATTCAACCGGCTTTCCTTTGACTCTGGAATCGGGAAATGCCGGAAAACAGGAGGAAAAAGCACTGATGAAAACAGTAGCAGAACTTAACGCCATCCGCGACAAAGCTCTTGCTTCCATCGCGCTCCGCGGCGGAGACGAAAAGCTTGCGGCGGTCAAGGCGGATTATAAGAAGAACGTTCTCGTCTGCGGCGGTACCGGATGTACATCGTCCCACAGCAAGCAGATCGTTGAGGCTCTTCACCGCGAGATCAGGGCAAACGGGATTGAAAACGATGTAAAGGTCGTCACCACCGGATGTTTCGGTCTCTGCGCTCTCGGACCTATCATGATAGTATATCCCGAGGGATGCTTCTATTCGATGGTCAATGTCGATGACATTCCCGAGATCGTGAAGGAGCACTTTGTCAACGGACACATTGTCACCCGTCTTCTTTACCAGGAGACTGTCGGAAACGACGGCGTTATCAAGTCGCTCAACCAGACCGACTTCTACCGTAAGCAGATAAGAGTCGCGCTCCGCAACTGCGGCGTCATCGACCCCGAGAATATAAACGAATACATAGCACGCGACGGTTATCAGGCGCTTGCAAAATGTCTTACCGAAATGACTCCCGACGAGGTCATCGCAACCGTTTCGGAATCCGGTCTCCGCGGACGCGGGGGCGGGGGCTTCCCGACCGGACGCAAGTGGTCGCTCTGCGCGCCCAACAAGGCTCCGCAGAAGTATGTCGTATGTAATGCCGACGAGGGCGACCCCGGCGCATTCATGGACCGTTCGGTGCTTGAGGGCGACCCGCACTGCGTGATCGAGGCCATGGCCATTGCAGGCTACGCCGTCGGTGCGACAAAGGGCTTTGTCTATGTCAGAGCCGAGTACCCGATCGCTGTCAACCGTCTGCAGAAGGCTATTGACGACGCAAGGGCTGCAGGAGTTCTCGGAACCAATCTTTTCGGAACCGGATTTGACTTTGACGTTGAGATCCGTCTCGGCGCGGGCGCATTTGTCTGCGGCGAGGAAACCGCGCTCATGACCTCCATCGAGGGCAACCGCGGTGAGCCGAGACCCCGTCCTCCGTTCCCTGCCGTCAAGGGTCTTTTCCAGTCCCCGACGGTTGAAAACAACGTTGAAACCTTTGCGAACATTCCCCAGATAATCCTGAAGGGTGGAAAATGGTTCGCAGCCATGGGAACCGAGAAGGCAAAGGGCACGAAGGTCTTTGCTCTCGGCGGCAAGATAAAGCACACCGGACTTGTTGAGATCCCGATGGGCACCACGCTCCGCGAGATCGTTGAGGAGATCGGCGGCGGCATTCCGAACGGAAAGAAGTTCAAGGCTGCTCAGGCAGGCGGACCTTCCGGCGGATGTATCCCGGCTTCCCTCATCGACACCTGCATGGACTACGACAGCCTTGCCGCTGTCGGATGCATGATCGGCTCAGGCGGTCTTATCGTCATGGACGAGGACACCTGTATGGTCGATATTGCGAAGTTCTTCCTTGAGTTCACGGTTGACGAGTCCTGCGGAAAGTGCACTCCCTGCCGTGTCGGTATGAAGAGACTTCTTGAGATCCTTGACAGGATCACCCGCGGTGAGGGCACGATGGAGGACATCGACAAGCTGGATGAGCTTTGCGCTTACATCAAGTCCAACTCTCTCTGCGGTCTCGGACAGACTGCTCCGAACCCCGTTCTTTCGACCCTCCGTTTCTTCCGCGACGAGTATGTTGCGCACGTTGTTGACAAGAAGTGCCCTGCGGGCGTCTGCAAGCACCTGCTCAGCTTCTCTATCGACAGAGACAAGTGCATCGGCTGCGGCAAGTGCGCGAAGAACTGCCCCGTTGACACGATCCACAAGACCGATTACGTCGCTCCGGGTCACAAGCTCGCATCCTATGTGATCGACGCTTCCAAGTGCGTGAAGTGCGGCGCCTGCATGTCCGGCTGTAAGTTCGGTGCAATTTCTAAGAAGTAAGAAGGAGTACGCTGAATATGGAAATGGTTAATTGTAAAATAAACGGTATCGCCGTAAGCGTACCCAAGGGCTCCACGATTCTTGAAGCTGCGCGTGCCGCCGGCGTTGAGATCCCGACCCTCTGCTACATGAAGAAGATCAACGAGATCGGCGCCTGCCGTATCTGCATCGTTGAGGCTACCGGTGCGCGCGGACTTGTTACCGCCTGCGTTTACCCCGTATCCGAGGGCATGGAGGTCAAGACCAACACCCCGAAGGTTCAGGCGGCAAGACGCACCACGCTTGAGCTTCTGCTCTCGACCCACGACAAGAAGTGCCTCTCCTGCTCCCGTTCAACGAACTGCGAGCTTCAGAAGCTCTGCCGCGAGTACGGTGTTGAGGAAAGCCGTTTTGAGGGCTACAAGCCGCATTACGAGCTTGATACAAGCACACCTCACCTCGTCCGCGACAACAACAAGTGCATTCTCTGCCGCCGCTGTGTGGCTGTCTGCCGCGAGCAGTACGTCTCGGTCATAGGGCCGAATGACAGAGGTATCGACACCAGCATCGGAACCGCGTTCAAGGTAAACCTCAGCGAGGTTCCCTGCATCTCCTGCGGTCAGTGTGCCGCAGTATGTCCCACCGGTGCCATCACCGAGAAGGACGACACCGACAAGGTATGGGAGGCTCTCGGCGACCCGACAAAGCACGTTGTCGTTCAGACCGCTCCCTCCGTCAGGGCTACCCTCGGCGAGTGCTTCGGAATGCCGATCGGCACAAACGTTGAGGGCAAGATGGTCTCCGCTCTGCGCCGTCTCGGCTTTGACAGAGTGTTCGACACCGACTTTGCCGCCGACCTCACGATCGTTGAGGAAGCGAACGAGCTTGTTGAGCGCATAAAGAACAAGGGCACTCTCCCGATGATCACCTCCTGCTCGCCCGGATGGATCAAGTTCTGCGAGTATTATTATCCGGATATGCTTGACCACCTCTCGTCCTGCAAGTCTCCCCAGCAGATGGCGGGCGCGGTAATCAAGACATATTATGCCGAAAAGGCAGGTATCGACCCGAAGGATATCGTTTCCGTGTCGGTCATGCCCTGCACCGCGAAGAAGTTCGAGATAGGCAGAGAGGACCAGAGCGCATCCGGATATCCCGATGTTGACATCGCGATCACCACACGCGAGCTTGCAAGGATGATCGAGCGCGCAGGTCTTAAGTTCACCTCCCTTCCCGATGAGGAATTCGATTCCCCGCTCGGCGAGGACACCGGAGCCGCAGTTATCTTCGGCGCGACCGGCGGAGTTATGGAGGCGGCTCTCCGTACCGCCAACGACTGGCTCACCGGCAAGGACAACCTTGATATCGACTTCACTGCAGTCCGCGGGACCGACTCCATCAAGGAAGCCTCCGTCGATATTGCCGGCATGACCGTCAAGGTTGCCGTTGCTTCCGGCGGAAATGCCGCGAACGAGATCATGAAGAAGGTCAGAAGCGGCGAGGCGGACTGGACGTTTATCGAGATCATGGGATGCCCCGGCGGCTGTGTAAACGGCGGCGGTCAGCCCATTCAGCCCCAGTACGTCCGCGACACCGTTGACCTGAAGGCTGTACGCGCCAAGGCTCTGTACGATCAGGATGCTGCCATGACGCTCCGCAAGTCGCACGAATCGCCTGTTGTAAAGGCTCTTTACAGTGAGTGGTACGACGGCTTCGGCGGTCACAAGGCTCATCATGACCTGCACACCTCCTACGTTGCAAGGAAAAGATAACCGGTAGACTTTTACCGGAATACAGAACCCGCTGTTGCTTATGTGACGGCGGGTTTTTCTGAACGAATTTTTCACGGTGCCGTAACCCGTGCGCTTTTTTGCTGTTATAGCTGATGAAAGGAGATTTCAAATGGACGATATGGAAATCATTAAACTGTTTTTTGCCCGCTCCGACTCTGCCGTCGGTGAACTTGACGGCAAGCAGGCACATTGCGGGCAACATTCTGCACAGCAGCGAGGACACGGAGGAATGCGTAAGCGACACATATCTTACGGCGTGGAACACCATCCCGCCGAAGGAGCCGCTTCCGCTGTTCCCCTACATCGGCGCGGTTCTGCGGAATCACGCTTTCAACCGCTATTCCTACAATCATGCGGCGAAGCGCAGCTGTTCGTGCCGGGAGATCGAGAGCGAGATTGAGAGCTTAAGCTGCGGAGACGACATCGGCGACAGCATTGATTCCGGGATCATCACCGAGTGCATAAACCGGCTTCTGCGCGCCGCGGATGAGGTTAACAGGATGCTGTTTGTCAGGCGCTACTGGTACTGTGACGGGCTTTCCGAGCTGAGCCGCCGCTCGGGGCTGTCGGAGAATGTGATAAAGTCGCGGCTTAAACGGATGAGAGAGAAACTGAGAGCCGATCTTGAAAAGGAGGGTATTACTGTATGAAATTCAACACATTCAATGCCGCGATGAACGGGATATGCGCGGAGTTTGTAACCGACGCTATGTATTACGGTGAAAACCGGAGAAAGCGGCTTCTCAGGCTGCCTGTCGCCGCGCTTATTGCGGTTATCACTGCTTTGATTCTTGCTCTTGCAGCCGGTGCTTCGGTGATATTCGGGTGGGACGGTGTGCTTAAGGACTATCTCGGTATTTCCGGGACGAGGGAGGATGAGTTACGGAATTCCGTCATGGAAATAAATCAGAGCCAGACCATTGACGGGCTGACGGTCACTGTCCGGCAGGCGTTCGGGGATACTCATACGGTGTATGTGCTGGCGGAGGTGAGGGTGCCGGAGGGGCTGCCTTTTGAGGGGAAAATTGATGAGGTACTTGTAAATACAAAGCTCCGGGACGACGGAGCAGTTTATAACTGGCTTCTTGTAAATAAAGATGAAGCTACAAGAACACAGACATATATAATTCAGCTGCACACTCTGAAAAGTATACTGAAAAAAACAGTCAGAATAAGGTTTATAGATTTCAGAAACGTTGCCGATTACCAGAACCGAAATTATTTCAGGGGCGAATTCGACTTTTCCTTCAGGATTTCATACAAAAATATGGCGGTAACAAAAGAACTGAATTTCAGAACAGACAAGTATACAGTTAAATCAGTAACTCTTTCCCCTGTCACCGCGATCATATCCTTTGACGCGGGGACTACGGACAAAGATTATGATATCGATTGCCGGATAATCACAAAGGATGGCAGTACCCCTCACGTTGCGTGGGTCAATTACATTCCGGAGATAAATCCGGCTATGTATATCAATTTCGATGATGTGATTGACCCGGATAACGTGATTGGGATTGTGATAAACGGGGGCGAATATCTCTTTACAGACTGAAAAAATCCCTCCGGGAGGTGTTTCCGGAGGGATTTTATAATGTCAGATCAGACCGTCGCGACAAGCTCGCCGTCTTGGATATCAACGGTTATTGTTGAATCGGGGGCGATATCGTCGGCTATTATCTTCTTTGCGACGAGGGTTTCGACCTTTGACTGGATGAATCTCTTGAGCGGGCGGGCGCCGTAGATCGGGTCGTAGCCGTTTGAGATTATATAGTCCTTTGCCGCGGGGGTGACGTTCAGCTTTATCTGTCTGTCGGCGAGGCGCTTTGCAAGGTCGGCGACAAGGAGATCGACGATACCCTTAATATTCTCGCGGGTAAGGGGTTTATAGAATACAATCTCGTCAAGACGGTTGAGGAATTCCGGTCTGAAGCTGCGTTTGAGCAGAGCCGAGACCTTTTCGCGCGCGTCTTTTGAGATATCGCCGTCAGCACCGATGCCGTCGAGGATGATATCGGAGCCGAGGTTGGAGGTGAGGATGAGAATCGTATTCTTGAAGTCAACGGTTCTGCCCTGACTGTCGGTGATCCTGCCGTCGTCAAGCACCTGAAGAAGGACGTTGAAGACATCGGGGTGTGCCTTTTCGACCTCATCGAACAGAACTACTGAGTAGGGCTTTCTTCTGACCGCCTCGGTAAGCTGACCGCCCTCATCGTAGCCGACGTATCCGGGAGGCGCTCCGATGAGACGGCTGACGGAGAATTTCTCCATGTACTCGCTCATATCTATCCTGATAAGGTTCTTTTCGTCGTCGAACAGTGCCTCGGCAAGGGCTTTTGCAAGCTCGGTCTTACCGACGCCGGTAGGTCCGAGGAACAGGAAGGAACCGATAGGTCTCTTCGGGTCCTGAATTCCGGCTCTTGAACGGAGGATGGCGTCGCAGACCTTTTCGACTGCCTCGTCCTGACCTATTACCCTCTTATGAAGGGTATCGTCGAGGTGGAGCAGCTTCTCGCGCTCGCCTTCCATCAGCTTGGAGATCGGGATTCCCGTCCAGCGGGCGACGATCTTTGCGATCTCCTCCTCGGTAACGGTATCGCGGAGCAGGGTTGTCTGACTGCCGCCGTTTGCCGCCTTTTCTTCCTCTTCGTGAAGCTCTTTTGTGAGTGCCGGGAGTTTGCCGTATTTAAGCTCTGCGGCTTTGGCGAGGTCGTAGGAATTCTGTGCGCGTTCAATGTCGGCGTTGGTTTTATCGATCTCCTCACGGAGCTTCTGAACCTTGCCGATGGAGTTCTTTTCGATATCCAGCTTTGCCTTCATTGCGTTGAACTTTTCGCGCATATTGGCAAGCTCTTCCTTTGCCTTTGCAAGTCTTTCGAGAGAGAGCTTGTCGGTTTCCTTTGAGAGTGCCGTCTCCTCGATCTCAAGCTGCATTATCTTTCTTGAGATCTCGTCCATTTCGGTCGGCATGGAGTTCATTTCGGTCTTTATCATCGAGCACGCTTCATCGACAAGGTCGATTGCCTTATCGGGAAGGAAACGGTCGGAGATATAGCGGTTTGAAAGCACCGCTGCCGAGATGAGCGCCTGGTCGTGGATCTTTACGCCGTGGTAGACTTCATATTTTTCTTTCAGCCCGCGGAGAATGGTTATCGTGTCCTCGACCGAGGGCTCCGGGACCATGACCGGCTGGAAACGTCTTTCAAGGGCGGGATCCTTTTCGATATACTGGCGGTATTCGTTGAGGGTCGTTGCGCCTATGCAGTGCAGCTCACCTCTTGCAAGCATCGGCTTGAGCAGGTTGCCGGCATCCATTGCGCCGTCGGTCTTGCCTGCGCCGACTATTGTATGAAGCTCATCGATGAAGAGGATGATCTTCCCTTCGCTCGATTTTACTTCATTCAGGACGGCTTTCAGACGCTCCTCGAATTCGCCGCGGTATTTTGCGCCGGCGATGAGTGCGCCCATATCAAGTGAGAATATCTCGCGGTCCTTCAGATTTTCCGGGACATCGCCCTTGACGATACGCTGGGCAAGTCCTTCGGCTATTGCGGTCTTGCCGACGCCGGGTTCACCGATGAGGCAGGGGTTGTTTTTTGTCTTACGGGACAGGATACGGATGACGTTTCTTATCTCCTCGTCACGTCCGATGACCGGGTCGAGCTTCTGGCTCTTTGCAAGCTCCACAAGGTTCTGACCGTACTTTTTGAGGACGTCGTAGGTTGCCTCGGGGTTTTCGCTGTTGACGGAGCGGTTGCCTCTGACGCTTTTAAGAGCCGTGAGGAATGCCTGATAATTCACGTTGCAGCGGGAGAAAATGTCGCGGAGCTTTCTGTCGGGCTTTGAGATAAGCCCCATCATCAGGTGTTCGACCGAGACGAACTCATCCTTCATTTCGGCGGCTTTCTTTTCGGCTTCGTTTATTGCCGCGTCAAGCTCGCCGGACATATACATTTTGTCGCCCGCGCCGCTTACCTTCGGCAGAGCCGATATTGCGGCGGAAAGGTCGGACACCATGCCGGAGACATTGGCATTCATGGATTTAAGAAGTCCGGGGATAAGTCCGTCGCTGTCGGATATCAGCGCGGAGAGGAGGTGTACCTGCTCGAGGGTCTGGTTTCCGTTTTCGACGGCAAGAGCTCTTGCGTCGCGGATTGCTTCCGTGCTTTTCTGGGTGTATTTTTCGATGTTCATTATATTATCAACACCTTTCGGTTCTGATTTCTTTTTACGATATTTATGATACTCCTGTTCTGTGAATTTTTTAATATATTAATATTAAGTCTTTGTAAACATTAGCACTCTCGTTGTTTGAGTGCTAAATTAATATTTACAAAACACGGTTTACTTTTTTGTCCCGATGTGATATAATAGATTTATATTGTAACAGGTAGTTCAATGCAGTTGGCTTGCGTCGGTTCTGCCGGTCGGTTTTCAAGCACTCCGGCAGTTGGTCTGCCGAAATATATAAAAATACTCCGAAAGGAAAATAAACAGATGTCAGAAAAGAATTACCCCACGCCTCACATAAGCGCAAGACCTGAGGACATTGCGGAAACAGTGCTGATGCCCGGTGACCCGAAAAGGTCGGAATTTGTTGCGAAGAACTTTCTTGAAAACGCCGTTCTGTTCAACGACGTCCGCGGTGTGAAGGGCTACACCGGAAGCTGGAAGGGACACCGCGTCTCGGTAATGGCGAGCGGCATGGGTATGCCGTCAATGGGAATATACAGCTACGAGCTTTTCAACTTTTTCGGGGTCGACAATATAATAAGAATAGGCTCCGCGGGGGCGATGACCGAGGGTCTGAAGGTGCGCGACATAGTCCTTGCAATGGGCGCCTGCACGAATTCCGCGTTTGCGCAGCAGTATTTGCTTCCCGGCAGCTTTGCGCCGATTGCTTCCTACCGGCTTTTAAAGACGGCGGATGAGGTATCGGCAAGACACGGGATAGCTCCGATCGTCGGGAATGTACTGTCATCCGACACGTTTTATGACGACGACCCGGAGGCTAATGCAAAGTGGCGGAAGCTCGGTGTGCTTGCGGTCGAGATGGAGGCGGCGGCGCTATACATGAACGCTCTCCGCTCAGGGAAGAACGCGCTTGCGATCCTGACGATCTCCGATCACCTGATAACAGGCGAGGCGACAACGGCGGAGGAGCGGCAGAGTTCCTTTACCGACATGATGGAAATCGCGCTTGATACAGCGATTGAATGTTGACGCGGGGCGGAATTTATATTATAATAGTACAATAGCATGATGACTGAAATTACGAAGGGCGTGACGGCAATCAATACCGAAAAATATACTTTTGACAGGCCGGAGTACTTTGACCTTGACCAAATCTTTGACTGCGGGCAGTGCTTCCGTTTTGACAGGAACGAAACCGGCGGCTATGACGGGATCGCGTTCGGAATGCCGGTCACGCTTACTCAGGACAAAGAAACCGTAACGGTTTTAGGAGCTGCTTCCGACAGCTTTGAGCGGGTATGGAGGGATTTCTTCGCGCTTGACGACGACTATTCCGGTATGCGGGACGATATTTCGCACAGATTCGGAGACGACCGGACGATAAAGAGCGCGATGTCAGCCGGAAAAGGTATCAGGATACTTCACCAGGACCCGTGGGAGACTGTCTGTTCCTTCATAATCTCGCAGAACAACAACATTCCCCGGATAAAGAAGATAATTTCGGCAATGTCTGCGCGGTTCGGCGAAAAGAAGATCTGCGGCGGGAAGGAGTATTACGCATTTCCGACTCCGGAAGCCCTTGCAGCGGCTGGAGAAGAGGAGATTTTCGCACTCCGCACGGGATTCCGAGCCGCTTACATATATGACGCCGCCGCGAAGGTCGCGGACGGCAGGCTTGATCTTGAGTCGCTGCGCGCTCTTCCGACGGATGAGCTGATCGCGAATCTTATGACCGTAAAGGGTATCGGTCCGAAGGTTGCCTCCTGTGCCGCGCTGTTCGGGTTCGGGAAAACCGACGCTTTTCCGGTCGATGTGTGGATGAAAAAGGTCATGGCTAAGTATTATCCCGGCGGGCTTGACATTCCGTCGCTCGGAAAATATGCCGGGATAGCTCAGCAGTATCTCTTCTATTACGAAAGGTATCAGGTTGAAAAACGGGCATGATAGAGCTGCTCTCAAAAATTTTCATAAAAAACCGGGATGACCCGACCTCTCCCGAAACGCGGCGGGCTTACGGGACTCTCTGCGGTGCGGTCGGGATCGCGTTCAACATCCTGCTCAGCATCGCAAAACTCATAGGGGCGTCGCTTACCGGCTCGGTCTCGGTTGCCGCGGACGCGATGAACAACCTTTCCGATGCCGGCTCGTCGGCTGTGACGCTTGTCGGCTTCCGGCTTGCGGGGCAGAAGCCCGATCACACGCATCCGTTCGGCCACGGGAGAATTGAGTACATATCCGGGTTCATTGTCTCCATGATAATAATCCTCATGGGATTTGAGCTCGGAAAGTCCTCTGTTGAGAAGATAATCTCACGAGAGACATCGGAATTCAGTGTTGTGACGGTCGTTATTCTTGCTCTTTCGATCGCAGTCAAGCTGTATATGTACCTTTACAACACCGCGATTGCGAAAAAGATATCGTCTGCCGCGATGAGAGCCACTGCCGCAGACAGCCTCAGCGACTGCATTGCCACCGGAGCGGTGCTTGTATGCACTGTTGTATCAGGGTTCTCTTCCCTTCCGCTTGACGGCTGGTGCGGGCTTGCGGTTTCGGTATTCATTCTCCGCTCCGGGATCATGACGGCGAAGGACACGCTTGACCCGCTCCTCGGAACACCGCCGGATGCCGGATTCGTTGACAGGATAAAGTCAATCGTCATGTCATATCCGGAGGTCAGCGGTATGCATGACCTGATCGTACACAACTACGGTCCCGGCAGGACGATGATCTCGCTTCATGCCGAGGTTCCTCAGACTGTCAACATACTTGAAATACACGACACGATCGACAACATCGAGCGGCGGCTGGCAAGTGAGCTGAACTGCAATGCCGTGATACACATGGACCCGATTGCAACCGACGACAAGCTTACCGTTTCGACGAGGGAAAAGGTCGCGGAGCTTGTCCGCGCGCTTGACCCTGCCATCACGATACACGATTTCAGAATGGTTGTCGGGCAGACGCACACGAATCTCATTTTCGACATGGTCATCCCGTTTGCATTCCGCCTTTCCGACAATGAGGTAAAAGCGGAGACAGACCGGCTTGTCAAGGTGATCTCACCCGACTACCATGCTGTTGTAAACATAGATAAATCATACACCGACTGAAAGGAAAAATACCATGGATTTCTGGAACGATCTTTCAAAGACAATATACAACGCCGCCGACTACACCGTAAAAGGTACCGAAAAGCTGGCGGGCATCGCAAAGCTGAAATACCGTCTGAATGCGGTGAAAACCAAGCTTGATCTGTGCTACAGGAGCATCGGCGAGATTAAATATGCCGAAAAAAACGGCGAGACCGTCACAGACGATATGTACTCCGGGCTGTTTTCTCAGGTAAACAGCCTTGAAGCGGAGAAAAAGCAGATAGAGGATAAGCTTGCCGACATGAAGGACTATACCACCTGCCCCCAGTGCGGATACCGGGTCGCGCGCGGGCTTGCCTACTGCCCGAAATGCGGCGAAAAGCTGGCAAAATAACAACTCCGTACCCCGGTTATATTTAAATGATTTCAGTCAACTGTGAAAATTTAAGCCTGTCGTTCGGCGCCGAAACGGTGCTTGAGAATGTTTCCTTCGCGCTCAACGAAGGCGACAAGCTCGGTATCATCGGCGTGAACGGTGCCGGAAAATCGTCGCTTTTTGCGATGATCACCGGGAAATATCAGCCGACCTCCGGAGAGGTTTTTATCTCGAAGGGAAAGACCGTCGGCATTCTTGAACAGAATATCGAATACGATTCTTCGCGCACGATTCTTGACGAGGCCATAAACACTTTTTCCGACCTTCTTGAGACGGAAAAGGAGCTTGAAAATCTCCGCATGATATCCGAGCAGACCGGCTCTGAAGCCGATGCAAAGAGGTATGCCGACTGTCAGGAGAGTTTTACCTCGGGCGGCGGGTATGAATTCCGCGGGCGGTGCAGGGGGATACTGAAAAAGCTCTCTCTGCCCGAGGCTTTGTGGGACAAGCCGGTTTCGTCGCTGAGCGGCGGGCAGAAAACACGCCTTTCGCTTGCCTGTCTGCTTTTGCGCGATCCGGACATAATCCTTCTTGACGAGCCGACGAACCATCTTGACACCGACGCGCTTTTCTGGCTCGAAAGCTATCTGAAGGCAAGCCGGAAGACAATTCTTGTTATATCCCACGACCGGTATTTTCTTGATTCGGTCGTAAACAGGATACTTGAGATCGAAAACAAAAAATCCCGTATATGGAACGGGAATTACACCGGATATGTAAATCAGAAGGCGATCGACCGTGAAATTCAGGAGCGCCACTATGTCAATCAGCAGAGAGAGATAAAACGCATCGAGGCGTACATCGGGCAGCAGCGCCGCTGGAACCGTGAGAGGAACATAATCGCCGCCGAGAGCCGTCAGAAGCTGCTTGACAAGATGGAGCGTGTCGAGCGTCCCGAGGCGCTTCCCGACAGGATCAGGATGACATTTGACAGCTCCGGCGAGAGCGGAAACGACGTTATGTCGGTACGCGGGCTTGCGAAGAGCTATCCCGGAAAAGCGCTTTTCGATTCGGTCTCATTCGAGGTAAAAAAGCATGACCGGCTTTTCATCTGCGGAAAGAACGGATGCGGAAAATCGACGCTTATCAAGATCCTTGCGGGGCGCATTTCCCCCGACAAGGGCTTTGCATCCCTCGGCTACAATGTGAAGATCGGTTATTACGATCAGGAGAATCAGGATCTGCATCCGAACAACACTGTCATTGACGAGCTGTGGAATGCATATCCGACAATGACCGAGACGACCGTCAGAAACGCGCTTGCGCTTTTCCTGTTCAGGGGTGACGACATCTCGAAAAAGGTCTCGGTTCTGAGCGGCGGCGAGAAGGCGCGGCTTACTCTTGCGCGGCTTATGCTGTCGAAGATGAATCTGCTCATTCTTGACGAGCCAACGAACCATCTTGACATAAACTCCCGCGAGGTGCTTGAAAATGCGCTGTCGGGCTTTGACGGAACGATCATTGCGGTGTCGCACGACCGTTATTTCATAAACAAGCTGGCGACGCGTATCCTTGATTTCGGAGCAGAAAGCGAGCATCATCTCTTCGCTTTTGAAGGCGGGTACGGTGAGTACCTTGACTACAGGCGCAGATATCTCACATCTCCTGAAGAAGAAGCAAAAAAAGAGACTGTCGTAACCGCGTCAAAGGAGCAGTATCTGAATGCCAAGCGTGAGCAGGCGGAGATACGGAAATCCGAGCGGCGGTTAAAGAATCTGAAGGACAGCATTGCCGCGACAGAGAGCCGCATTTCGGAAATCGGTGAGGAAATGACTGTCTGCGACCCGTATGACCATGTGAAACTTGCCGGGCTTGAAAAAGAGCAGACCGAGCTTGAAGACAGGCTTCTTTCGATGTACGAAGAGCTTGACGCTGTTGAGGGGTTATGAGAGAGGACACGCCGGGCGCTGCCCGGACCCGCTTAAGAAACTTCTTGAAAGAATGTTTCTGAAGATGCTCCGCATCTTCTTGAATCTTCAAGAACTTTTGTACTGAAAAGAACAATTTGTTACACTGAGAGTATTACAAAAAACCGCTTCCTGTTGTGGGAGCGGTTTTGTTATGCTGTTACATCAGAGCTCGAGGAAGTCTTTTCTGTAGGTGACGCCGAAGGTATCGGCAAGGGCTCCGAGCTGTTTATCTGAGATACGGTTGATTATCGGGAGGTGAGAATACTTGAGGTAAAGCTCTGCGCCCTTCTCGACGGTTTCAATAAGTCCGAAGGTTTCGTCATAGCTCTTTCCTGCGGCGTAGATGCCGTGCTGAGCCCATACGACTATGCGGTACTCTTCCATTTTCTCTGCGGTTGCCTCGCCGATCTCGTTGGTTCCGCAGATCATCCACGGAAGAACGCCGATTCCGTCCGGAAAAACGACAATGCACTCTGTGCAGCTGCCCCAGATGGTTCTTGTGAAGGATTTATCGTCAAGAGGATGGATGTGGGTCATTGCAACGGTATTTGTCGGGTGGCAGTGCATGACTACGCGGTTGAGGGGATCGACCTTAAGTCTTGCCATATGGCTCATGAGGTGTGCCGGAAGCTCGCTTGTGAATTTACCTCCGTCGGAAAAGCCCCAGAGAAGCTCTGCAGTCTCGCCGTCCCCGCCGATTCTGATAACGCCGAGGTTGGCGGCGGGATCGTCGTTGACGTTCTTGAAGTACTTTCCGGTTCCGGTGACAAGGAATATCTTTCCGATAAGGCTCTCTGCCCTGAAGCCGATCGGGATGGTTCTGACGACGTTGTTTATATCAAGATAGTCTGCGACCTCGTCGGTATCAAGAAGGCAGCTGATATTTCCGCCGTTTCTTTCATCCCAGCCGAGACGGTACATATTGGCTGTTGTTTTGCACATTTCGTTGATGAACGGTGCGCTGAAAATATTATAATGCATAATTTTACTCCTTCTGCGGAAAAACCGCCGTCCGGGAAAGCAGTCGGACGACGGTTTTTATCATTGAATATCTCAGTCGAGCTCGAACATCTTTACAAGATCGACCGAAACGGGACTGTTATCGGGATTTGTCTCCATGATATCAGCCATATAGTTCCACCATCTGCGGCAGACTTCTGTTTCAGCGCTCCTGTTCCAGAGCTCCTCGTCCTCAAGTTCGATATATCCGAAAAGGATATTCGAATCGGGGTCAAGGTAAATGGAGTAGTTATGACCGCCGTATTCGTGGATCATATCGACCATTTCTCTCCAGATCAGATTGTGACGTCTTCTGTATTCTTCAGCCATTCCGTCGAACAGCTTCATCCTGAACGCTTTTCTTATCATTTTGTTTACCTCAACATTATAATACATTTCCGGCAGCATTTCAAGAAACACACTTCACGATATTTGTGAAATTCACATCGGTTTTTTGACCATTTTAACATGAATGTGAATATTAACATCCAAGCGGAGTCAGTTGCCGCTGACCTTTGCGCGATAGCTTTCGACCTCCCAGTTGACGATGAAGTCAACAAGCTCCTCGCTCATTCCGGAGTAACCGCCGAAAAATTCCGAGTTCGAATAGACCTTCACGTGGTCAAGGAAGACGTTTTTCACGGTGTCAAGCTGCTTTGCATCGGTTCCGAACACGAACGCGCCGCGCCCTCTCACGATCACGACACGGGGGTTGTAGCCGTTGTCAGATGCGAAGTTTTCAACCGCGGATTTAAGTGCTTCCGCGGTGATATTCATATCGATCACAAGATATTTTGCCTTGCAGTAAACGATATGGTCGGGGGTCGGGCTTCTGAATGACGGGTCGAATGCCGCGATCTCGGGGGAGCTTACATATTCGCGGTGTCCGGTTCCGAGAAGTGCCGAAAGCTGACCGCCGAGATACTCCTTCCAGCCGTAGATGACGGAATTCAGCTTGCCCATCACGTCCGTAACAAGTGCGTCAATGTCCTCTGTCGAATCGGCGGCAAAGAAAACGCCGTGGTTCTGAAGGAACAGAAGATCCGCGTCGGATCCGGTCTTTGCCTTATATTCGGAGAGCATTCTGCGGCAGATATCGGCAAGGATGTAGCCCGGTTTGCAGGCATCGACCCAGACGGAATCCGGGAAGATCTTTGCGGCGATCTCTTTTCCGTTCTTTCCGCAGGTCATTCCGTTGACGGCTGCGGGATGGACGTGGAGAACAAATTTCTGCGGGAAGAGGTTGTGGAGCAGTGTCTCGACGCTCGGACGTCTTGTCTCGCCCTCAAGTCTTGCAGCCATCATGTCGGCAAGGACCTCGCTCTCGCGGGTCTTTTCGTCGTCGGAGTATTTTTTCTGCCACATTGCATCGAGCTTTGAACGGTACAGGCGGACAAAATCGCCTGCCTTTATTGTGGCAAGGGAGGTTCCGGAGCCTTTCACATACAGTGTGTCTCCGGTCTTATATGATGTATTCCCGCCCCCGGCGAGAACGTATTCGGGATTGCCGCCGTAAAGGTTCGACATTTCCTGAAGCATTTCAAGTTCTTTCATGTTCATAATCCATCCTCCGCACCGGCGGAGGAATCCTTTCGCGGTTGATGATTCAGACTTTTATAAGCTCGCGTGCCGCCTTCATATCGGTTGCGGCAAGGTTTTCGTATTTTATAAGCGTATAAGCGGCTTCGACGAGATGAGAAAATTTCGGGTCGTCGTATGCCGGGCAGACAAACTTCTGCCTCGGGGAGTTGATATCCTCGCCGCTTATCTGGAAGAAGTGTCTCTCCTTGCAGAGGGACATGACGCGGTCGAGCTGTTCTGCCGTATTTCTTGTCGGCATGAAGGTGACGGCGTCGAATCCGTACTCCTCTATTACGTCAAAAACGTCGTCAAGGTAGTCGTCCTCGAACTTCTGCGCCTTCTTGTCTCCGGTGACGGAGCTTCCGACATCGCCGAGGTAGGCATATGCGGAAATTCCGCCGAAGCGTCTGACCATATCGGTGTACTCCTGAACCGAGGGGAGCTCGTCGGTTGCCGGGATGTATATCTTTTCGACAAGGTTGCTCTTGAGTGCGCCGAGAATGTCGTACTCGTAGAACTGAGGCGTGTTCTTTCCGTCAAGGATATTTGCCTCCGTCTTTCCGGAGACGGGGATGCCCATCACGTCCTTCATGAAGGCAACGACCTCTGCCGGCTCGGAGTATCTTGCGGTTATCTTCTTTGCAAGAGCGAACAGCAGGTGTCTCTCCGTAACCGACGTGACAGACAGCGGGAGCACGTCGCGGTCGAAATCAACCGTTATGCCGAAGCCTCCGGTAAGGCGGTTGATGTTTTCTGTCATGCCGCGGTTTCTGATGTTCCTCTTTGCCCTGAACGGCGCGAGGAACCCGTCTACCTTTTCGATATTGTCGTGGGGAATGCCGTGCATGACGACATATGCGACCGAAAGCTGGTCGGGGTTGTTCAGGCGTCTGCCGCTGAGCTTTGTTGCCGACATATCGATGCGGCACTCGGCACCGACAGTTACGGGAAGCCCGATTATTCTGCCTGCCTCAAGGAATTCACGCGCTCCGGCTGTCGTATCGTGATCGACTATTCCTGCCGTGGCAAGACCGCTCATATACGCGGTGTATACGGCATCGGTCGGTGTATAGGGCGAAAAGGAGTGGCAGGTGTGTATGTGATTGTTTATATAGTGCGTCCGCGGCATTTCCGGCAGGGACACATTTTTAAGATCTTCCGGTTTCATTGAAAGACTGTTTCGATCCTTTCGGTTGTGACTTTTCGGTCAGGCAGCATACTGTGACGCTGCCGTAACACGGGATATGGGGCTGACGCATTTCTGCGGCAGCCCCGGATAAATCATACTCTCTTGAAGAGGACTTCCTTCTCGTACTTCTCGATCTCGTCCATGAAGCTGCCGTCGGACGGAACGCCGTTTCTTTCGCAGAACTCGTTCCATACCGCTTCTGCCGGCATCATCTTGAACTGCTCCTGCATCACCATGAGCTTTGTGAACTTTTCGTCGTTCTGAAGCTCTGTCAGGTACTTATGGGGAGTGAGGAAGGCATACAGAAGCGCCTTTCTGAAGCTGGTGATACCGACGACCCATGCGGCGACGCGGTTTATGCTTGCGTCAAAGAAGTCAAGCGCCATTGCGATATCGTCCATTCTGCCGCTTGCAACTATCTCCTTTGCGATCTCTTTTGTCTCGTCGTCGAGACGGACAACGTGGTCGGAGTCCCAGCGCATCGGGCGGGTTACATGGAGCGCGAGCTTCTTGTTGAGGAGCAGGAGCGAGGAGATCTTGTCGGAAACGACCTCGGTCGGATGATAGTGACCGTTGTCCATAAGCGGGACAAGTCCGTTCTGCTGGACATATCCGAGGGTGAACTCGGAGGAACCGACGGTATAAGCCTCAAGACCGATACCGAAAACCTTGGACTCGAGGGTGATAAGCACCTTTTCATGGTCATACGGCATGGAGATGATCTCGTCGAGGGACTTCTTGAATCTTGCGCGCGGTCCGATCCTGTCGGCGGGGATATCCTTGTAGCCGTCGGGGATCCAGATATTCATGACACAGGGCTCGCCGGTCTCCTCGGCAAAGTACTCGGAAATTCTGATGCACGCCTTGACGTGGTTGACCCAGAAGGTTCTTATCTCCTCGTCAACAGAGGAAAGGGTAAACTGCTTTGCCTTGGGGTGGGAGAAGAGCGTCGGGTTGAAGTCTATGCCCATTCCGCGAGCCTTTGCGTAATCGACCCACTTTCTGAAGTGCTTCGGCTCGATTGCGTCGCGGTCGGCAAATTCGCCGTCCTCGAAGATCGCGTAGCTTGCGTGGAGGTTGAGCTTGTGCTTACCGGCGCAGAAGGAAAGCGCCTTGTCAAGGTCCTGCATGAGCTCCTCGGGGGTTCTTGCCTTTCCGGGATAGTTTCCGGTCGTCTGGATGCCGCCGGAAAGCGCCTTCTTGCTGTCGAATCCGATAACATCATCGCCCTGCCAGCAGTGAACGGATATCTCCGCCCCGCCGAGCTTCTTTATGACCTCTTCGGTATCGATGCCGTATTCTGCATACTTCTTTTTTGCTTCTTCGTAGATTGCGTTCATGTTGATCTCCTTATCTGAACTTTATTTTACTTCCCTTACATCAAAGGAATCATAGATAACCCTTCTTGCTTCCGCAAGGTCTGAGAACACGCCGGTCTTTATCATCTGTGCGGCGATGTTTCCGATGGCGGTGGCTTCTTTCGGTCCGGCATATACCGGCTTCCCGCATTTTCTTGCGGTGAGTGTGCAGAGATAGTCGTCGCGGCTTCCGCCTCCGACAATGTGAATGGCATTCATCTTTCTGCCCATCATCTCTTCAATCTCGCCGACAGATGTCTTATAGCACTCAGCAAGGCTGTGATACACGACGGCGAACATCTCTCCGACGGAGAGGTCGGGACGTCCGACGGCGGCTTTCACCTCGTTTATCATGCTCTCGGGAGCAAGGAAACGGCTGTCGTTTACATCGACTCTGAGGGGGGTGGAATCGTATTCCTTTGCCATGTCGCAGAGCATATCGAAGGTATAATCGCCTCCCAGCTCCTTTTTCATCGACTGGATCATCCACAGCCCGGTGATATTCTTGAGATAGCGGTATCTGCGGTCGAATCCGCCCTCGTTGGTGAAGTTATGAAGGCGGCTCTTCTCGCTTGTATCGGGGGTAAGTCTTTCGACACCGATGAGCGACCATGTTCCGGAGCTTATGTAGATGACATCCTCGGAATTTGTCGGCACCGAAACGACAGCGGAACCGGTGTCATGCGTTGCCGGAAGGATGACCTTTGCTCCGTGACATCCGGTCTCGGCGGCGACCTGTTCGGTAAGCTCTCCGACGATGTGTCCCGGTTCGTAAATCTTTCCGAAAATTCTTTCGGGATAGCCGAGCCTTCTTATAATGTCATAATCCCAGTCGCAGGAAACGGCATCGACAAGCTGTCCGGTGGTTGCGTTTGTGTACTCGGAGCATTTCACTCCGGTCAGCAGGTAATTCAGGTATTCCGGCATCATAAGCATCCGGTCGGCTTTTTCAAGATACTCCGGATTGTTCTTCTTCACCGCCATAAGCTGATATACGGTATTGAAGATCGCCTTCTGGATTCCGGTTCTTGCGTAAAGCTCCTTTTCGGGGATTATCTTATAGACTTCTTCGTCCATTCCGTTATTTCTCGAATCGCGGTAGCCGACGGTGTCTCCGATACGGTTTCCGTCCTTGTCGAGAAGCGCGAAATCGACGCCCCATGTGTCAATGCCGATATACGACGGGCTTTTTCCCTTCTTCACGCACTCGGCAATTCCTGCCTTGACATATCCGAAAAGCGCGTCGGAGTCCCAGACGAGGGTGCCGTCGCCGTTCTTCTTCATTCCGTTCGGGAAACGGTACATTTCCTCGATCGTCAGCCTGCCGTTTTCGTAAGACCCGATAATGTGCCTGCCGCTTGACGCGCCGATATCAATCGCAAGATAGTACATATCATTCTCTCCTTTGTCATCATAATAAACCGGGTGGCCGGTAAAGTGTTCGTTATACTAATTATACCATATCGCAGAGAATATAAAAGAGCGTATTTTAACCCGTATTGCATTCTTTTTTAATCTTTATAACGCAAAACCTCTTGAAAAATGCACAAATATGATGTATAATTCAAACATACCGTTAACAAAGGGAGCAGACGCATGAAAAGGGAGCTTATCGACCGTCTTTCGGATATCACAAACGAGGAAATGTCGGTGCTGTCCGACAGCTACAGTCTTTCGTCCGACGCTGAGCCGGCATTTGCCAACATGGCACTGAGGAGGCGCGACTATATCTGGAACGTGATCGGGACAAGGCAGACCGTCACCGTAAAGCCGCACACGCGCTTTGTTGAAATTCCGGTACACTCGCACAGCTACGTCGAGATGATGTACGTATGCGATGGGAGCATCACGCATTTCATAGACGGGCAGATGCTCACTCTCTGCAGCGGGGAGCTGCTGCTCATGAACCGGCACGCAAAGCACTCTGTTTCAGCTTCCGGCAGACACGACATCGGGATGAATTTTCTCATCTCCAACGATTTCATGCGGCAGGCGGGCGGGAAGTTCCGCAGCTCCCTGCCGCTGTCGGATTTTGCGGAAAACAATCTCTCCGACACGGGAAAATCGCGCTGGCTCGTTTTCCGTGTGGGAGAGAATTCCGCGATTGAAAACCTGCTTGAGAACATTATCGCATCGTCGCTGTCGGGAGAAAATGTCCCGCAGATCATTCTGTCCGACACGCTTTCGCTGATATTCCGTTATCTTGAGATGTACCCGGAGACGCTTGTGGGAAGCACCCCTCACGGTTCACACGGTGAAAACGAAAAAGCTGCGATCACCGACTATATACAGACAAATTACCGCACCGCCTCCCTGACGGAGCTCTCGGAAAGGCTCGGAATGACGCCTCAGTATGTAAGTAAGCTGACTGTGAGGCTCTTCGGTGCGACCTTCAGCGGGCTTGTGCGGGAAAAACGCTTCAACGAAGCGGAGCAGCTGCTTCTGACAAGCGATATGCCGGTCACGCGGATAGCCGAGGAGATCGGTTACGAAAACAACAGCTTCTTCCACAAGCGTTTCAGGGAACAGTACGGGGTGACACCGGCAAAATGGAAGCGCGACAACAGAATAAAACAGAAAAGAGGCTGTTAAAAAACTCTTTTCGGGTTTTTTAACAGCCCCATTCCGGAAACGGAAGATAGGATTATTTAAGGAAGCCGAGCTTCTTGATGATGGGAAGCTCCTTCGCCTTGCCGGTGCAGACATAGACAAAGCCTATGATCTTCAGGACGAAGATGATGACGGCACACACGCCGAATGCAAGCCATCCGAGGAACGGGATGATGCAGAAGAAGGCGGAAAGGATGAAGCAGACATCAAGCTTGAGTGCCTGCTTTACATTGAAGGAAACATACTTTGAATTGTTGATGGCAAGAAGGGCAACAATAATACCAACCCAGCCCATGAGATAGGGTGCCATTGCGATGACCTTGTTTTCGGAGATGTCGGCAGGGTCGAATTCTGCGGTGTGATCCGCGGGGTCGAACATCGGCTGAGCCTGATAATTCGGTGCGCCGAAGGGAGCTCCGCACTTATTGCAGAATGCCGCGCCGTCATCGCAGGGGTTGCCGCAGTTGGGACAGTTTTTCATGATAGAGTACCTCACAAAAAAATTAAAATTTCATTAATTCATTATACATCATATTTTAACGTTTGTCAATACATATCGGCAATTCGGAAACACTGTTCTTTTCCGATTTTTCCACTTGAAATAATTCCTCCTGTGTGGTATAATGACCGTAGATTCAACAGCCGTTGGGAGTGATCGATTTGAGTATCGGAAAACCGTCATCCGGAACCGCCGCGGCGGTGTTTTCGGGAATATCGGCGGCCGTTCTGTCGTTCATGCTTCCGGTATCGCTGATCATCACCGTTTTCGGTCAGTTCGGAGACAGAAGGACGGCGGACATTCTTATGTTTCCGATGATAATCCTCTCCGTTGCGTCCTCGGCATTCATAGACGTTCATTTTTACCTGAAGTACCCGGCAAAGACCGCATATCCGATATCATATTATGCGGCGTGTATGATACTATGCATAGCGTCGTTTTCCTTTGCCTCCGGGTTTGACTTCACGCCGCTTTACGGGGTTGAGGCTGATGCCGCATCGGCTCTTTTCCGGTCGTTCTCGCTGAGAATTTGTGCCGCAAACGCGTTTTCTCTGCTTCTCAGGATCGGATTTGAATTTTTGCGATACACAAGAAACACGAGGGTATAAACGGTTTTCGTCACTCTGCCTTTCACCGCCGGACATCAGGGGCATATAATTATACTGAACGGTTTTTTACAGATATTTCCGAATCATTCAAACAGATGTTCACTTTGCTCCCCGGAATGCCGTTTGACGGCTGTTACCTGATAAATAACCGACAAATTTCTTTGTGAAATATGTTCAAAACATAAAATTTCATTTTCGTGCAAAAAACTCTTTGCTTTTTTGCGCGGATGTGTTATAATACTGTTTGGGCGTTTCTGCCCTTTTTCGGCGCGGGTACGCCGGATAACAGACAGCCATATGTCCGCTTTTTTGCACGGCGGGCAATTCCCGCAGCTGCCGGGAACAAAAACAGATCATCAGTAACCGAAAGGTGTTCACATACAATGGAGAAAATAGTTATAAACGGCGGTTCCCCTCTCCGCGGCTCGATAGAGGTCAGCGGGATGAAAAACGCCGCGCTTCCCATCCTTATGGGATGTCTGCTCGTTGAAGACAAATGTATAATCGAAAATCTCCCGGAGATCGACGATGTTTCGCTCTCGCTTAAAATACTCAGCACAATGGGGCTCGGAATCCGCATGATAAACCGCACGACCGTCGAGATAGATTCGACATATGCCGTCGGCGGCTCTTCCCCCATCGACCTTGTCAGAAAAATGCGTGCGTCCTATTATCTGCTCGGCGCAGAGCTTGGCAGATTCGGCAGGGCATACGTCGGTTACCCCGGCGGGTGCGATTTCGGTGTGCGTCCCATTGACCAGCATATAAAGGGCTTCGAGGCGCTCGGTGCCTCGGTCAGCGTCGAGGGCGGTTATGTCGAAGCCGTTGCAAAGGACGGTCTTAAAGCCGACAATATCTTCTTTGACGTTATAACCGTCGGCGGGACAATGAACGTCATGCTCGCCGCCGTCAAGGCAAAGGGCGTCACCGTCATCGAAAATGCGGCAAGAGAACCACACATCGTTGACCTTGCCAACTTTCTCAACACCTGCGGCGCAAAGATAAGCGGCGCGGGAACCGACACCATCAAGATAAAGGGCGTCGATAAGCTCCACGGCTGTACCTACGCCATAATCCCCGACATGATAGAGGCGGGAACATATATGATCGCCGCCGCCGCAACGAAGGGGTCCCTCAGGATAACGAACGTCATCCCGAAGCACCTTGAGTCGATCTCGGCAAAGCTGGAGGAAATGGGGCTTGACATCGTTTACGACGACGAGTCGGTCACCGTCACATATATCGGTCCGATGAACCGCATAAACGTCAAAACCATGCCCTACCCCGGATTCCCCACCGATATGCAGCCGCAGATGGGCGTGCTTCTCTGCCTTGCAAACGGTGTGAGCTGTCTCAGTGAGGGAGTGTACGACAACCGTTTCCGCTATGTCGAGGAGCTTAAGCGCATGGGGGCTTCCGTCAAGGTGGACGGCAGAACGGCGGTTATCGAGGGCGTACAGAAGCTCTCTCCGGCGCAGATAAAGGCCGTTGACCTCCGTGCCGGTGCCGCAATGGTCATCGCCGGGCTTGCAACCGCCGGTCAGACAGAGATCGAGGACATTCACCACATAGAGCGCGGATACGATGACATTGTCGGCAAGCTGAAATCCGTCGGTGCTGACATTAAAAAGGTCGTCCGTCCCGACAGCACGGCTTTTGCAAAGGCAAACTGATAATTCTGGGCTTCCGGTTCACGGAAGCCCGTTTTGGAACAAGGATGTAAAATCAATGAAAAAAGGCATTATTTTTGACATGGACGGGGTGCTTGTCGATTCCGAACCGGCAATAACCTACGCGGCAATGGAGGTCAACCGTTCTCTCGGCTATGAGACCGAGCCGTGGGAGTACAGGCAGTACACCGGTATGGGTGACGACAAATTCATCGGCGGCGTTCTCGAAAAGCACGGCGGGGCCTACAAAAGCGAATACAAGGACGAGGCTTACAGGATATACACGGAAACCGCGAAGGACAAGGTTAAGGTCTATCCGTGGTCGGCTGTGATCATCGAAAAGCTGAAATCTCTCGGATACACTCTTGCCGTCGCCTCGGCTTCGGATATAGTCAAGGTAAAATGCAACCTCGACTGCATCGGAGACGTGACCGGAAGGCTCGATGCGATCGTTACCGGCAGCGACGTTGAGAGAAAAAAGCCTGCGCCGGATATTTTCCTCAAAGCCGCAGAAAAAGCCGGGCTTGAGCCGCGCTTCTGCATAGTTGCGGAGGATGCCATAGCCGGAATCATGGCGGCAAAGGCGGCGGGAATGCGCGCGGTCGGAGTAACGACGTCCTTTTCTGCCGATGAACTGAAAAAAGCAGGCGCAGACGTTGTGACCGACAGCCTCTCTTACCTTCCGGAGATCGCGGAAGAGCTGAACCGGTAATCAGGAAACCGGGCTAAGGAAAGGAGCGGAAATGAACGGCAGGACCGTAAAAGCGATAATCATCCTGCTGTCGGTGCTTGCCGTGTCGTTTGCGGGCATCGGAGTACTGAAAAACAGGAATGCTCCCCCTCCGGAGATCTCAGGCGGAAGCGTTTTCCCCGACGGAGGAAACGGCACCGGATGTCAGCCGATCCATGACCCGACGCAGGTGTTTGTCTACGATGTGACGGACGGCGTTATGAAATTCCGGCAGGGCACCGACCGAAAAATAGTTCCGGCAAGCGTCACAAAGCTGTTAACGGCTCTTACTGCGCTTGACATGATGCCGGAAAATACCGTTATTACGCCGGGAGACGAGCTTAAGCTTGTCGCGGCAGGCTCATCCGTTGCCTACATAAAGGCGCATCACCGTCTGACGCTTGCCATGCTTGTCGAGGGAATGCTCCTGCCGTCGGGAAACGACGCGGCATATGTCACGGCGGCGGGGGCGGCACGGTACGCGACCGGAAACCGTGACATGAGCGGGCGCGACGCGGTTGATTACTTCATGGCAAAGGTCAACGAATATGCCGTAAAGATCGGCTGCACCGGCACGCACTTCACGGTCCCCGACGGGCTTGCGTATGAGGGACACTACACAACGGCTGACGATCTTGTCATCATTGCGGAAAAGGCTCTCGAAAACCCGGTGATATCACGCTGTACCGCGCTTCTCACAGACAGCGTGAAATATGCAAGCGGTCACACCAACACATGGTACAACACCAACCTGCTTATCAACCCGGATTCGGAATATTACAGAAGCTCGGTAACGGGGCTCAAAACCGGTTCCCTGACCGACGCATATTCCGTCCTCGTCAGCGCGCTGATCGACGGGAAGACCTATATCATAGGCGTGTTCTCGGCACGCTACCCGGAGGACAGGTATATTGTTGCCGACAGGATAATCGACGGACTTTCCGACAAAACTTAAAACCGGAACCGCTGAAACCCGGCGGCTCCGGATTTTATTTTCAGCCGAATACCGTTTCAATGACCCTCGGACAGCTGTCAGGGGAGTATTTCCACCGGTCGATGTGTACGGTGTTTTCCGGATAGCCGGCGATGCTTTCCGGCGGGACTGTCTCTCCGCGGCAGGAGTCGATAATGACCAGCTTCAGCTTCATGCGCTCCGGGATTATATTCTTTATGTACACGGCGGCTGTCTGACCGACGGTTATTCCGTCGCGGTATTCTGCAAGCCCGGCAAGATTCGGGGTCAGCTCGACGAAAATTCCGTAGTCCTCTATGCTTCTTACGATCCCCGTGACTGTCTGTCCGGGGGAAAACAGCGCGGCGTTCTGCTCCCATGTGCCGAGGAGTTCTTTATGCGTCACGAAGATCCTGCCGTTTTCGCGGTCGATACTCTTCACGACCACCTTTATACGGTCGCCGGCGCGGAATCTATCGGACGGGTGTGATATTCGGGAAACCGAAATGCAGTCTATCGACAGAAGCGACACGATGCCGCATCCGATATCGACAAACGCCCCGAAATTCTCAAGATGCGTGACCTTGGCGTCGATTATATCTCCCGGCTCAAGCGCAGCTAAATATTTTTCAGCGCACTCCCTCTGAGCTTCCCTTCTTGAAAGACGCGCCGCGGTTTTTCCGTTTTCGGTGAAGAAGCCGGTGACCCTGAAGCAGACGGCTTTGCCGACCCGCGTTATTACGGCAATATCCCTCACCGGCTCGCCGGTCGGCGAAAACTGAACGTCTTCCCTTTCGATATACCCGTTCATGCAGTGCAGATCGACCGTGAGCCGGAACGACAGGTCGCACCTCACGGCGACAGCCTCAAGTATAATGCCTTCTTCGCAGGCGCGCCGCAGTCCCTGCTCCGACATAAGATATTCCCGGCTTTCCGGTGCCGCAATTCCGCCCTCGGGCTGATATCCGCCAAGAAACATAAATTAAACCTCCGTGCAATACAACTTTCGGTCTCCTTCCGGAGTTTACCGTAACCATTGTATTGCGCGGAGGCGCTTTTTATTCCGTCGGTACAGTTTTTACGGTATCACTTAAGGCTGATGTGCACCGGAAGACCGTCGCGGTACTCCGGATAGCTTTCGCCGATGATGAGCGGAAGGATGTACTTCACTCCCTCGTCGGTGATGCCGTTGCCGCGCTCGTTTATAAAGCTGTCCGGCACGGTCCTGACCATGTTTGCTATTTTTTCGATATCCTCATATCCCGGCTCGGAAGCGTATGGCTCTGAGGAGACTCTCTTTATCGTCATCATTTTACCGCTGACACCGGAGACGGCAGCCTCGACAGCCGCGCGTCCGACGGAAACTGACTCGTCGATATCGGTCTTTGAGGCGATATGGGAGGCGCATCTCTGAAGGATGTTCAGCTCGACCGATCTTACCTTGCAGCCGAGCCTTTCCTTGACCGCGATCTCAAGCGCTTTTCCGGTTCCGGAGAGATATTTGTGACCGAAAGCATCGGCAACGCCGCTCTGAGCCGATTCGCCGACATATGTTCCGTCAGCAAGCCGGATACCCTCGGAAACCGCGACAACGACGTTCGGGTGCCTTTCAAGTGCCGCCGAGACATCGGCGAAGAATTCCTCGTAATCAAACACTCTTTCGGGAAGGTAGACAAGATCGGGCTCGACACCGGCGACCCTTGTCAGCGCCGCCGAAGCCGCAAGCCATCCCGCGTCGCGTCCCATTATCTCAACGATCGTGACCGCCTTCACCGTGTAGACCGCACAGTCGCGGATGATCTCTTCCATCGATGCCGCGATATATTTGGCGGCAGAGCCGTAGCCGGGTGTGTGGTCGGTGCCCATGACGTCGTTATCTATTGTTTTCGGCACGCCCATAACGCGGATCCTGTAATCGTGCTTTGCCGCGTAAGCCGACAGCTTTGCGACGGTGTCCATCGAGTCGTTGCCGCCGATGTAGAAGAAGTATCTTATGTCAAGCGAACGGAAGAAATCGAACAGCTTTCCGTACACCTCATCGGCTTTCGGATCGGAGCCGTCGAGCTTCGGCAGCTTCTTTCTGCATGAACCGAGAGCGGCGGCAGGGGTCTTTTCAAGCGTTGTCAGCTTTGCGGGATCGGAAAACATTGCGGAAAGATCGCACCAGGTACCGGCAAGCATTCCCTCGACACCGTTGTAAGCGCCGTAAAGCGTACCGATGTTTTCATTGGCAATTGCGCCCCTGATAACACCGGAAAGTGTTGCGTTGATCGCAGCGGTGGGACCGCCGGACTGACCGACGATAGCGTTTCCTTTTAATACAGACATGACAGAAGCTCCTTCGTGATTTATTTTGAAAAATAAAAGCGCAGACACAAGCCTGCGCTTTTATGGTGACCCGTAGGGGAATCGAACCCCTGTTTCCGCCGTGAGAGGGCGGCGTCTTAGCCTCTTGACCAACAGGCCTCACGATTTGACCTGTATATTATATCACATCCGGGCGGAGATTGCAAGGGCTTTTTGTCAAAAAGATTGACGGATTTTCAGTTGTATAGCGGCGGAGTTGTTGTCAAAAATGTCGAAACCGGCAACCGTTATATCAACATGCCGGGGATGGTCGGGTCATGCTGTTATCTTTCCGGGGACGGCTTCGGGGTAAAGCAGAAAAAAAGTTGCAATCCGGCGGAATATGTGTTATAATAACAAAAAAACAATCTGTCGGAGTTACTTTTCAGAATGAAAAAATCGCTTATTATGCTTTTCTGCATCTGCGCCGGGATAGTTTTCGGCTCGCTGGTCGCACATCTTTCGAAGGGGGTCAGCTGGCTCTCGTGGCTGGCTTACGGAATGGATTTCGGCATCACCTCGCCGTTCGTGCTTGACCTGAGCGTGCTTAAGCTGACCATCGGCGCGGTATTCAACCTCAACATCTCGGTGATAATCTTCATTGTCATCGCCGTCCTTGTCGGGCTGGGACTGATCCGGAGAAGATAAGCCGGTCCTGCCATGAAAAAAATTATTTTAGCATCAAAATCTCCCCGCCGTCTTGAGCTTTTACGTATGCTGGGACTGAATGTCGAAACGGCTTCCCCGGATATCGACGAATCGGCTGTTGAGGCTGACTCTCCCTCGCATCTTGCCGAGAAGCTGGCGAAAACAAAAGCAGAGAAGGTCTACCGCGACCTGCATCCCGAGGGGTGTCCCGTCGTTGCGGCAGATACGCTTGTCGAGATCGGCGGAAAGATCCTCGGAAAGCCCCGTTCCGTTGCCGAGGCGGGAGAAATGCTACGGATGCTTTCAGGAAAGCTCCACTATGTCCACACGGGGCTTGCAGTCATTTACAGCGGTACTTTCGCCTCTGCCGTCGAAACGGCAACGGTTCATTTCCGGGAATTATCCGATGACGAGATCGAAAGCTACATAATGTCGGGGGAACCCATGGACAAGGCGGGCGCATACGGCATACAGGGGCGCGCCGGAGCGTTTGTCGACCGTATCGAGGGGGATTTCTTCTCGATAGTCGGACTGCCGCTCTGCCGTTTTGTCACGCTTCTGCGGAACACGATGGGGCTGACCCTTTCCGACATGAAATAATCACATACACTCATACACCCACACGAAAGGCGACAAACAATGTCAGACAGACAGTCAAGGATCAGAAATTTCTCGATCATCGCACATATTGACCACGGAAAGTCCACCCTTGCCGACCGCATACTTGAGCTTACGAGAACGGTATCGAGCCGCGAAATGGAGGCTCAGGTGCTTGACAACATGGAGCTTGAGCGCGAGCGCGGAATAACCATCAAGGCGCGCGCCGTCAATCTTGCCTACTCCGCATCGGACGGAAAAACCTACATCTTCAATCTGATTGACACCCCCGGTCACGTTGACTTCAATTATGAGGTCTCGCGCTCGCTCAATGCCTGCGAGGGTGCGCTTCTTGTCGTTGACGCGACACAGGGGATAGAGGCGCAGACACTGGCTAATGCCTACCTTGCGGTGGACAGCAATCTTGAGATAATTCCGGTCATAAACAAGATCGACCTGCCCTCTGCGGATATCGATGGGGCAAGGCGCGAGATTGAGGACGTAATCGGAATCCCGGCAGAGGACTGTCCCGCCGTTTCGGCAAAAACCGGGCTGAACGTTGCCGACGTGCTTGAGCGGATCGTGACAGACATTCCCGCGCCGTCGGGAGATGAGAACGGCAGACTGAAATGCCTGATTTTTGACTCGTATTACGACTCTTACCTCGGCGTTGTCGTTCTTATCCGCGTTAAGGACGGAACGGTAAAGCCGGGCGACAGCATAAAGCTGATGAGCACGGGCGCGGTGTTTGAGGTGGTTGAGACAGGAACGCTTGCCCCGTTCGGGCTCAGCCCCTGCGGGTATCTTTCGGCGGGCGACGTTGGATATTTTACGGCAAGCATAAAGACCGTTTCCGAGACAAGGGTCGGAGACACCGTTACATCAGCCGCAGATCCGGCGGACGAGCCGCTCCCCGGCTTCCGTCATGCGGTGCCGATGGTCTTTTCGGGAATATATCCCGCCGACGGCGCAAGGTACAACGACCTGAAGGACGCGCTTGAAAAGCTGCAGCTGAACGATGCCGCGCTCTCGTTTGAGCCGGAAACCTCGGTCGCTCTCGGCTTTGGCTTCCGGTGCGGCTTCCTCGGGCTTCTGCATATGGAGATAATCCAGGAACGGCTTGAGCGGGAGTACAACCTTGACATAATCACGACCGCGCCAAGCGTTATCTATGAGATAACCAAGAAAAACGGCAGCGTTGTGAAGATCGACAACCCGAGCAACTACCCCTCCCCGGATGAGATCGAATCCGCCGCCGAGCCGATGGTGCGGGCAAACATCATAACCCCGCCGGAGTATGTCGGAAACATCATGGATCTCTGTCAGGACCGGCGCGGAACGTTCATCGACATGAAATATCTCGACGCGACGCGGACGGAGCTTCACTATGACCTGCCGCTGAACGAGATAGTTTACGACTTTTTTGACGCGCTGAAAAGCCGGAGCCGCGGTTATGCCTCGCTTGACTACGAAATGACAGGATATGCCCCCAGCAGGCTGGTCAAGCTCGATATTCTTCTGAACGGGGAGATAGTTGACGCGCTCTCCTTCATAGTCCACGAGGAAAAGGCGTACGCAAGGGCAAGAAAGATCGCCGAAAAGCTGAAGGACAACATCCCGCGCCAGCTCTTTGAGATACCGATCCAGGCTGCGATCGGCGGAAAGATAATCGCACGCGAGACGGTCAGGGCTCTGCGCAAGGATGTCCTTGCAAAGTGCTACGGCGGCGACATCACAAGAAAGAAGAAGCTGCTTGAGAAGCAGAAGGAAGGAAAGAAGAAGATGCGCCAGCTCGGCTCGGTCGAGGTCTCGCCGGAGGCATTCATGGCGGTGCTTAAGCTTGACGAAGAATGAGGCAGAGTGTCACATTATGACGGCATAAAACGCACGTTTTCTCTTGACACCGCGCCGGAAATGCTGTATAATTAATTACGGTTCCGGTGCTGAGCCGGTGCCGATCAACGCATCACGAAAGGAACAAGAATATGAGGATCAAAATCAGACTCGATACAATGTCGGATGTGAATTCATTTGTAAACGACATGACCAAAAGCGGCGCAAAGGTTTATCTCACCGATAAAAACCGCGATTTCATCGTAAGCGCAAAGTCCCTGCTCGGAGCCGTCTACTCAATGGAGTGGGACGAGATATGGTGCGAATCCGACGAAAACATCTATCATCTTGTCAGCAAGTACGCAGCTGACGAATAAACCTTATCCCGGCAGCTCCGCGCTGCCGGGATTTTTTTGATGGTGAGTTTTTGGGGCTCTGCCCTAAGCCCCGCCTCTTTCTTGAGAAGAAAGAGGGGAAAGAAGAACTGATAAGCGGCGGTGCAGGAGCCAATCTCTGTTGGCAAGGTGAAACCTGACAGTCAGCCCTCAATGGGAAGCCGGTTCCTGAACATTTTTCCACAGTGCAAACAGGAGACAAAAATGGGACAAACGAGGGACAAAAAGGGGACGACAAATTAAAAAACTGTGATACAATGTTACTGTCCGAAGCCCGAGGACACATTTTGTCCCTGATAAGCCCCTGTCCCGTCATTCAGAGCGGCAGAATCTTTCCTCAAAATGTGAATTTTCTTTGAAATGTTTGCAAAAGCCGCCGGAATGTGATATACTGATATGAATAACTGATTTACGGGAAAAACAAAGATGTCCGGAGGTCTCCGCGGCGATGAACGGTATAGATCTGATGCAAACTCCGTACAATGAAATATGCGAAATAACCGCGTCGCTGGGATATCCGGCTTTCAGGGCAAAGCAGATCTACGGCTGGGCTATGAAGGGGACACCGGTCGACGAAATGTCGAACCTTCCGGCGGAGCTGAGAAAGAAGCTCACCGACAGCGGATGCTTCGTTTTTCTGCCGGAGATAAAAAAGAAGCTCGTTTCGGCGATCGACGGGACTGTCAAATACCTGTTCGCGCTCCGCGACGGTCAGCTTATCGAGAGCGTCGTGATGAAGTACGAACACGGGAACACAATCTGCGTTTCCAGTCAGGCGGGGTGCCGGATGGGATGCCGGTTCTGTGCCTCGACCCTGCGGGGGCTTGAAAGAAACCTGACGGCTTCGGAAATTCTCGGTCAGGTCATTGCGGCTCGGAACGACACCGGCGAGAGGATCTCGAACATCGTCATGATGGGGATCGGAGAGCCGCTTGACAATTATGACAACGTGATAAAATTTCTTCACCTTGTCAATTCTCCCGACGGGCTGAACATCGGATACCGGCACATTTCCCTTTCGACCTGCGGTGTGGTTCCGGGGATAAAAATGCTGGCGGAGGAGGATCTGCCGATAACGCTTTCGATATCGCTCCACAACATCATCACCGAAGAACGGAAGCAGATAATGCCGGTCACGGCAAAATGGAGCGTTGAAGAGCTTCTTGCCGCCTGCCGCGAATATTTTGCAAAAACCGGGCGGAGAATATCGTTTGAATACACGCTTATCTCCGGCGGAAACGACTCGGAAATGCACGCGGAGCGGCTGGCAAAGGGACTTATCTCGGCAATGGGGCACGGGACGCCGGTTCACGTCAACCTGATACCGCTGAATGACGTAAGCGAGCGCAGCTTCAGACGCAGCGGAAAAGAGGCTGTCCGTGCTTTTCAGAACCGGCTGATATCGCTCGGTGTGAACGCGACGGTACGGCGCAGGCTCGGTCCCGACATAAACGCCTCCTGCGGACAGTTAAGATACAACGGTCAGGATACCGATACAGTATAAACGCCGGGCATCCGGCAAAGCATTTCAGTGAAAGGAAGCGGGTACCGTTCGTCCGGAACGGATTCCGCGCTATTCAATATGTTCTTCAGCGGAAAAAGCGACATCGGAAAACGACGCGCCACCAATCAGGACAGTTTCTCAATAGTCACACTCCCGGGAGAATTCTGCCTTTTGACCGTCTGCGACGGAATGGGAGGGGCGAACGGCGGAAATGTTGCAAGCGAGCTTGCCTGCAGCGTCTATACCGGAACGGTTAAAAACGGATTTGACCCCGGAATGACCGACAGGGCGGCGCTTCTCAAAAAAGCGGTCGCCGCCGCGAATACCGCCGTGTATGAGAAAGCCGCATCGGACGAAAGCCTGCGCGGAATGGGAACAACGCTTGTCTCCGCGCTTGTCGCGCCGGACGGAAGCATCACCGCGATAAACGTCGGCGACAGCAGGATGTACTGCATTGACGGCGGAGAACTGCGCCAGATCACCCGTGACCACTCGTATGTCCAGTATCTTGTCGATATGGGGCAGCTGACGATAAGCGAGGCGGAAAACGCTTCTATCAAAAACATAATAATCCGCTCGGTCGGCAATGAAGAGGAGTCAAACCCCGACCTCTTCACGCTCAGGCTGTCGGAGGGCAGCTACATACTGCTCTGTTCCGACGGGCTTACCAACTGCGTTCCGAAGGCAGATATCGCGGCGGCTGTCAGCGCGGAGACTCAGAAAGAGCTTGACGACTGTGCCGGACAGCTGATATCCCTTGCAAACGAAGGCGGCGGGATCGACAACATAACCATTATTCTCGGAAAGATTGTTTGAGGGGTATTGTATGGAATCATTTGAAAGATACGTCGGCAAGGTACTTGACAGACGTTATCATATAATCAGGGTCATCGGCGTCGGCGGGATGGCTGTCGTCTATGAAGCCCGGGACATTGTCATGAACCGAACGGTAGCGGTCAAAATGCTGAAGGATGAAATCGCAGGAGACGAGCAGTCTGTCAGGCGGTTCATCAACGAATCGAAAGCGGTTTCGATGCTTTCCCACCCGAACATCGTAAGGATTTTCGATGTTTCGGTCAAGGGAAGCCTCAAATACATCGTCATGGAGCGCGTTGACGGCATAACCCTTAAAAGCTATATGCAGAAAAAAGGCGCGCTTTCCACCGACGAGGTGCTCAGCTATTCCGGTCAGGTGCTGAGTGCCCTGTGCCATGCGCACGCGAAGGGGATAATCCACCGCGACATCAAGCCGCAGAATATCCTGCTTCTCCGGAACGGCAAGGTAAAGGTCACCGACTTCGGAATTGCAAAGCTCCCGAACGCCGAAACAGTCCAGATGGACGAAAAGGCGATCGGCACCGTGTATTATATCAGTCCGGAACAGGCAAGCGGTAAGGGAATAGACCAGAGGAGCGATCTGTATTCCGTCGGCGTGCTTATGTACGAGATGGCAACGGGGACACTTCCCTTCAATGCCGACACACCGGTATCCGTAGCGCTTATGCAGGTGAATGAAAAACCGAAGGCACCGACGGAAATCAAACCGGACATTCCGCGCGGACTTGAACAGATAATTTTAGGCGCGATGGAGAAGAATCCCGACAGGAGATTCCAGAGCGCAGAGCAGATGCTGAAATACGTTGACCGCCTGCGTTCAAATCCCGCATATATTTTCAAAACAAGGGAACCCTCACCCGCGAGCGGCGAAAATGCCCCCGCGCTTGCCGACAACGATATGAAGAGAAAAAGCAGAAAAAAGAACCGCCGCCCTCAGAGCCGCTCGATGTTCCCGATAATCCTCGGAGTGGCAATAGCCTTCGGGATCGTGACAATTGCCTCCGGGATCACGCTTCTTGACGCGCTTCTGACAAAGGAAAACCAGAACACCACGACATCGATTGAGGTCCCTTCGGTCGTAGACGACATCTATAACACCGGAACGATCAACTCAAAGCTCGATCCGACGCTGTTCAGGGTCACGGTCGATTACGTATACGACGCCTCGGTCCCGGAGAACACGATAATTAAACAGGATCCCGAAGCCGGCGTCCGCAGAAAGGTCAAGAAGAACAAACAGTTCTGCAATATCACCCTGACTGTCAGCCGCGGCGCCGAAACCCTGAAAATGCCGGACTACTCCATGCTTGAATACCGCGCGGTTCAGCTTAAAGCCGAAAAGCTGGGCTTCAAGTGCGTTCTGAAAGGCATTGCAAGCGAAGAAGTTGAGATGAACTATGTCATCTACACCGAGCCGGCGGCAAAGAGCGATGTCACCTACGGCTCAACCGTGACCATATATTACAGCATTGGCTCCTCGCTTGAAAAAATCGAAATGCCGGAGCTGACCGACCTCACCCCGACAGAAGCATACGCAAAAATGAACGGCAATTTCAGAGTCGGGCAGGTCACATACGAGAATTCCGACACGGTTCCGGAGGGAAAGATCGTCTTCCAGAGCATAGCAGCCGGAACACCGACGGTCAAGGGAACAAAAATCGATTTCGTGATAAGCAAAGGGCCTCTCCCCGTCACAACGGTCGATACCGAAACGACCGACCCGTCTGACACATCCGGAGCCGAAACTCAGCCGCCGGAGACAGAACCGGAGCCCCAGCCGTAGGCGGTAATAAGCTGTGAAAATTCCGCTGAAAAAACCTACACAGATGCAGGTAGTCGCCCTCGGCTACCTTGCGGTAATGATCGTCGGGACGCTTCTGCTCGCGCTTCCCTGCTCCTCACGCGAGGGAACCTGGACGGGTTTCACCGATGCTTTCATGACCTCGACCTCAGCCGCCTGCGTCACCGGGCTTATCCCGGTGAGTACATATCATCACTGGTCGGCATTCGGACAGGCGGTGCTGCTTGTCCTGATGCAGGTCGGCGGGCTTGGAATAATGACGCTGATGGCGTCGTTCACAAGGCTGCTCGGGAGGAACATGACCCTCGGTGAAAGAAAGCTGTTCATGCTCTCGACCGGAAACGATTCGGTCGGAGGGGTCACAAAGCTGATACGGAGTGTCCTGCTCTACACATTTTCGTTTGAGGCGGCGGGAGCTATCATTCTTGCCGCGCGATTCATTCCTCAGCACGGCGCTTACGGGATATGGGAGGCTGTGTTCCATTCGGTTTCTGCCTTCTGCAATGCCGGGTTCGATCTCATGGGAAAATACGGTCAGTCGTCACTTACCGGTTATGCGGGGGATGTCACCGTCAATCTTGTGATCATGGCGCTTATCCTCTGCGGAGGGGTAGGCTTCATTGTCTGGCAGGACATTTTCGCCTGCCGGTTTGATCCGAAAAAGTTCACGCTCCACACCAAGGTCGTGCTTGTCATGACAGGGATCCTCCTTTTCTCAGGCGCGGTACTTTTCCTTCTCTTTGAATCCGGAAAAACGATGCCTTTCGGGGAGAGGATACTGACCGCCTTCTTCAATTCCGTCACCGCGCGGACTGCCGGGTTCAACACAGTTGAACTTGCGGCACTGTCGCCTGCGTCGGCTGCGCTTATGATAATTCTCATGATCATCGGAGGCGCACCGGGCTCGACTGCGGGAGGTATCAAGGTAACTACGTTTGTGACGCTTCTCGCCGGTACCCTCGCCTCGGCGCGGCAGGTCTCGGCTACGAATATTTTCAAAAGGCGCATCGAAGGCGACCTTGTAAGACAGGCTTCGGCAATTGCAACGATATATTTCTCGGTCGTTTCTCTCGGAATAGTTTCGGTGGCGGCTATTGAACGGATCGATCTTTCATGGGTAACGTTCGAGGTGGTTTCGGCACTGTCGAACGTCGGTGTGACGATGGGTATCACCGGTTCGCTTTCGGTCGCGTCCAAGCTCATTCTCTGTCTTCTCATGTATTTCGGCAGGGTCGGAATGATGTCTCTTGTCATTGCTCTTGCCGCAAAACGTGAAAACATCCCGATCTCCCGCCCGGCTGAGAATTTATTGCTTTGATAAATGGGAATGGAACGGTCAGGGGACTTTTTGAAAAAAGTCCCCCGACACCTTTCAAAAACTTTTGTAAAGGGTGGAACATGATGGATTCGTGCGGAGAATTCCGTTCCGGCAAACGGATTTGCACGCTGACTGTCTGCCTTCCTTTTGCAAAAGCAATACTTCCCCACCGGACAATATCATAACAGCCAAATAATTAATTTCTTCCCTTAGTCAAAAGTTTTTGAAAGGTGTCGGAAAACTTTTTTCAAAAAGTTTTCTGACAAAAAAATAAATAAATCATGAAAAATATGCTTGTTATCGGCATGGGGCGCTTCGGACAGCGGCTTGCCGAAAGACTTCTTGAGCTTAAGAATAACGTCATGATAGTTGACGATAACGCGGACAGGATAAATATACTTGCGCCGCACTTCACCAACGCGCAGATCGCGGACTGCACCAACCCGGATGTCCTGAAAGCGCTCGGAGTTGATACATTTGACATCTGCTTTGTCACGATCGGCGAAAATTTTCAGTCCTCGCTTGAAATATCGTCACAGCTGAAGGAGCTTGGCGCGAAGAGGGTCATATCGAAGGCAAACCGTGATATTCAGGCAAAATTTCTGCTCAGAAACGGTGCGGACGAGGTCGTTTACCCGGAGCGGGACATGGCGGAAAAGCTGGCTGTACGGTGCTCGGCAAATAATCTGTACGACTTCATTGAGCTGACTGCCGATTACTCGATCTTTGAGATACCGGCACTTCCCGATTGGGTCGGAAAGACCATCGGGGCGATAAACATACGCAGAAAATACGACATGAATGTCCTGACGATCAAGAAAAACGGATCGGAAATAATCATGCCGACGGCGGATTATCAGTTCGACCGTGACGACCATGTTATCGTCCTCGGCAAGAAAAACGACGTCCTGAGACTGATTTCAAAATAATGATTTCATCAATTTCTCCCCGGAATTCCGGGGGGATTTTTTTGTTTGAAGAAGCGGTTATATGCAGTGTACACGAAAAGAAGCGGCAATTTTGCAGCAGATTTATATTCACAATATCTTGACAATATTCACTGAATGGTGTATAATCATCGATATTAATGCAGAAAGCATGAATATTTATTCATCGAGGGAACAAAAGATGGAAAAAGCATTTCTGATTCTTGCAACCGGGGAAACGATCGAAGGAAACCATATCGGAGCCTCCGGATGCAGTATAGGCGAGCTTGTCTTTACCACCGGCATGGAGGGGTACACCGAGACGCTTACCGACCCCAGCTATGCCGGTCAGACGGTCATACAGACCTTTCCCCTCATCGGGAATTACGGAGTAAATGCGGAGGATTGCGAGGGCGTGCCGGCACTTTCCGGATATGTCGTTTCGGAGTGCTGTGACACACCGTCGAATTTCCGGGCAGAGTGTACGGTTGACGGTTTTCTGAAGGAGCACGGTATCTGTGGAATATCCGGGATCGACACACGGTATCTGACAAAAATGATACGCGACGGCGGAACGGTCAACGCGGCTGTCACCGATTCCCTGCCGGAGGATATCGGTGGGCTTGTCGTAAAGCTGAAGAATTATTCAGTCAGCGGCGCGGTCGGAAAGGTCAGCACGAAAAAGACCGTTGTTTATCCGGCATACGGGGAGAAAAAATTCTCGGTCGTTCTTGTCGATTACGGTGCGAAAAAGAATATAACCGAGTCTTTGCGGAAGCTCGGATGTGAGGTAACCGTCGTGCCTCACGACACGGGTGCGGAGAAGATTCTTGCGCTCTGTCCCGACGGCGTGATGCTGTCGAACGGTCCGGGGGATCCGGCAGAGAACGTCGGGTGCATTGCGGAAATAAAGAAGCTGATCGGAAAGGTGCCGGTATTCGGGATCTGCCTCGGGCATCAGCTGACGGCTCTTGCGATGGGAGCAAAGACCGGAAAGCTGCCGTTCGGACACCGCGGGGGCAATCAGCCGGTGCGCGATGCCCTTACCGGAAGGACGTACATGACGAGCCAGAATCACGGTTATGCGGTGATTCCGGAGAGCCTGTCCGGGATCGGCGACATCAGCTTTGTCAACATGAACGACGGGAGCTGCGAGGGGGTAAGCTACACCGGGAAATACTGTTTCACCGTTCAGTTCCACCCGGAGGCGCACTACGGACCGCATGACACCGGTTTTCTGTTCGGCAGATTTGTTTCAATGATGGAGGATTTCGGAAATGCCAAAGGATAATTCGATACACAGGGTGCTGGTGATCGGCTCCGGTCCCATCGTCATAGGGCAGGCGGCGGAGTTTGACTATGCGGGAGCGCAGGCCTGCAGGGTTTTACGCGACGAGGGGATCAACGTTGTGCTTGTGAACTCCAATCCGGCGACGATAATGACAGACAGCGCGCTTGCCGACGAGATATATCTTGAGCCGCTGAATGCGGAAACCGTAGAGCGGATAATCGCAAAGGAGCGTCCCGACGGCATTCTTGCAGGGCTTGGCGGGCAGACGGGGCTGAACATTGCGCTCCGGCTCTCGGAGAACGGGGTGCTTGAGAAATACGGTGTCAGGCTTCTCGGCTCGGATATCGGTGCGATAATGAAGGCGGAGGACCGCGAGTTCTTCCGTGATACGATGAAAAAGATCGGACAGCCGTGTGTGCCCTCCGAGATCGCAAACACACTTACGGAGGCTCTTGCGGCGGCTGAGGACATCGGGTATCCCGTCATAGTGCGTCCGGCATTCACTCTCGGCGGCTCGGGCGGCGGAATTGCCGCTGATGCCGGGGAGCTTTCGGTAATTGCGCAGTCCGGGCTTGATATGTCGCCGATACATCAGGTTCTTATCGAGAAGTGCATTTCCGGGTGGAAGGAGATAGAGTTCGAGACGGTGCGCGACGGTATCGGAAACGTCATTGCGGTCTGCTCCATGGAGAATTTTGACCCGGTCGGGATCCACACAGGAGATTCGATCGTTGCGGCACCGGCGCTTACCCTTTCCGACAGAGAGTATCAGATGCTCCGCTCGGCTTCGCTTGACATTATCTCGGAGATCGGGATAGTCGGCGGGTGCAACTGTCAGTTTGCACTGAATCCCGACAGCTTTGAGTATGCGGTCATAGAGGTCAATCCACGGGTTTCGCGTTCCTCGGCACTTGCTTCAAAGGCGACCGGGTATCCTATTGCCAAAATTACCGCGAAAATCGCGCTCGGCTATACGCTTGATGAGATAAAGAACGACATAACCGGCAAGACCTGCGCCTGCTTTGAACCGGCGCTTGATTATGTCGTCGTAAAATTTCCGAAATGGCCGTTTGACAAATTTGCCGGCTCAAGCAGAATGCTCGGCACGCAGATGAAGGCAACCGGCGAGGTCATGGCGATCGCCCCGTGCTTTGAAGCGGCGCTGATGAAAGCGGTTCGGGGCGCGGAGATATCGCTTGACACGCTGAATGCCGCGCCGCTGTCTGACAAGCCGGTGACAGAACGGCTGCATGAACAGAACGACCGCCGGGTTTTCACAGCTTTCGAGGCACTGAAAGCCGGGATTCCGGTTGACGAAATTCACGGCATCACGAAGATCGACCGCTGGTTTCTGTACAGGCTGAAGAATCTTGCGGATTTTGAGGCTGAGATCGCCTCCGGAATAAGTCCGGAGAAGGTTATGCGCGGAAAAAAGCTCGGGTACACCGATCCGGCGCTGAAGCGGCTGTCAGGTGGCTGTGACATACCGCATATTCCCGCCGATTACCGGCTTGTCGATACCTGCGCGGCTGAATTTGAGGCGGTCACGCCGTATTTCTATTCCTGTTACACCGGTCACTGCGAGGCACGCCCATATCCGCGCTCCGGAAAGGACGTGATAATCGTCATCGGCTCCGGTCCGATACGCATCGGTCAGGGCATTGAGTTTGATTACAGCTCGGTTCACTGCGTAATGACCCTCCGGGAGCTTGGTTATGAGGTCGTGCTTATCAACAACAACCCGGAAACGGTATCGACCGACTATGACATCTCCGACAGGCTTTATTTCGAGCCTCTGACACCGGAGGACGTCATGAACGTCATTGAGATCGAGAAGCCGGTCGGCGTTGTCGTGGCGTTCGGCGGGCAGACCGCCATAAAGCTGACGCAGTTCCTTGACCGGAACGGGATAAAGATCCTCGGCACGTCGGCTGAGGGAATTGACCTTGCGGAGGACCGTTCGCGTTTTGACTCGCTTCTTGAAAAATTCGGAATCAGCCGCCCGAAGGGTATGAGTGTGACCGATATCCCCTCGGCACTGTCAGCGGCGAAGGAGCTTGGGTATCCGATACTTCTCCGCCCCTCCTATGTCATCGGCGGGCAGAACATGGTCATATCCCGCAGTAACGGAGACACCGTCAGATACATGGAGAACATACTCTCCGGCGGGATAGACAATCCGGTGCTTATCGACAAATATATGCCGGGAACAGAGCTTGAGTGCGACGTGATATCCGACGGCACCGATGTGCTGATCCCCGGGATAATGGAGCATATAGAGCGCGCGGGGATCCACAGCGGAGATTCCATCGCAGTTTACCCGCCGTATAACCTCGGAGACAGATTCCTGCACAGGATATGCGACTGCTCGGAGAAGCTGGCACTTGCCCTCGGGACAAAGGGTCTTGTCAACATTCAGTATCTCATCTACGACGGGGAGCTTTACGTCATAGAGGTCAATCCGCGCGCGTCAAGAACGGTGCCGTATATCAGCAAGGTCACCGGAGTGCCGATGGTTGACATTGCCTCGCGCGTTATGCTCGGGGCAAAGCTGTCGGAGCTTGGGTACGGAACGGGACTGCGGAGAACGCCGCCGTACTGTGCGGTAAAAGTTCCGGTGTTCTCGTTTGAGAAGCTGAACGATGCAAATTCGATCCTCGGTCCGGAAATGAAATCGACAGGTGAGGTTCTCGGCATCGGGAAAAGCATGGCAGAGGCACTTTTCAAGGGACTGAGCGCCGCCGGCTTCAGTCTGCCGTCACATTCCGGAAGCCGCGGGATACTTATCAGCGTTGAGGAGAGCGACTGTCAGGACGTTATTCCCCTTGCAAAGCGGTTCTATGATCTCGGAATCAAAATATACGCGACCGGGGGTACGGCGGAGGGAATTTCGCATATCGGGATTCCGGTTGAGACGGTCGGCATTTCGGGAGAAGGCAGGACGATACTGACCCTGCTTGAAGAAAAGGCGTTTGACTGTATTCTATACACCGGAGCCGTGAAGGACGACACCGTCGGGGACTACATTTCCCTGCACCGTCGGGCGATGCAGCTTGGAATTCCCTGTCTTACCTCGACCGATACCGCAAACGCACTTGCAGACATGATCGCCGGGCGGTTCAATTCCGGGAACACCGAGCTTGTCGATATCTGTTCGATGCGCCGTTGGAAGCGGAAGATACGCTTCTCAAAGATGCATTCCTGCGGGAACGACTATATTTTCATCGAGAATTTTGACAATTCGATAACCTGTCCGGAATCGCTCTGCGTAAGCCTCTGCACGCCGCATTACGGCATAGGCGGGGACGGGATCGTGCTTATTGAGACTTCAAAGGTCGCGGATGCGAAAATGCGCACCTTCAACCGCGACGGAAGCGAGGGGAAGATGGCGGGCAACAACATCCGCTGTGTCGCGAAGTACCTCTACGACAACGGTCTTGTCAGAAGTGAATTCATGAAGCTCGAAACGGCAAGCGGGATAACCGCGCTCCGTGTCTTTACGCGCGACGGAAAGGTCAGCTCCGTGACGGCTGAGATGGGAAAAGCCGACTTTTCGCCGGAATCGGTCGGAGCGGCGGCTGACTGCGATGAAATGGTCGATTATCCGCTGAGCGTAGCCGGGAAGGAATACCGTGTCACCTGCGTTTCGGTCGGAAATCCGCACTGCGTTGTGTTCTGCGACTGTACGGAGACGCTTGACCTTGGCGCGATCGGTCCGGAATTTGAGTACTGTTCCCTTTTCCCCGGAAGGATAAACACCGGGTTTGCCCGGGTGATAAACCGCAAGAGCCTTCGCGTCCGGGTATTTGAGCGCGGGAACGGAGAGACTCTCGCCTGCGGAACCGGAGCCTGTGCCGCTGCGGCAGCGGCGGTGAAAAACGGTCTCTGCGACGCGGACAGCGACATTACCGTCCGTCTTGACGGCGGCGACCTTGTCGTGAACGTCAGCGACGGAAACATCACGCTTTCAGGGGATGCCGTTTACGTTTATTCCGGAGAATTTGAATACTGAGAAGGGCTGTTAAAAACTCACCCAGAGTTTTTAACAGCCCTTACAATAATTATTCAGGTACATAGTGATGTCGCTGTCAGCCCCTCGCCCTCCTTTTTGCAAGCAGTTGGGAAGTCACAAGCATAAGCACCGCAAAGATCGCAAGATAAAACGGGTAAGCCCCCATACCGATGTATTTCGACAGCATTCCGAACAGCGGCGGCATGAAGGTGCTTCCGACATATGCGCTTGCCATCTGTATTCCTATGACCGCCTGGGAGTTTTCCTTGCCGAAATTGTCCGGAGTCGAGTGGATTATTGCCGGATATATCGGCGCACAGCCGAATCCGGTGACAATAAGCCCGATTTTTGCCGGAAGCGATGTGTCCGCCGGAAGCATGATGCCGATGATACCGACCGCAAGCGTGATTATACCGATAAGGATCATCCGTCTGTCACCGATGCGGTCGGAAACAAAACCGCAGAGGAACCGACCGCCGGTTATTCCGAGGTAAAAGAACGACGCAAAGCCGGCTGCTGTTTCGGCGCTGACACCGCGGCATCCGGCAAGATAACTGCTTGCCCACAGTCCCGCCGTGCATTCAAGCGCGCAATAGGAAAAAAACGTGACAAGAACAAGCCAGACACCGTCTATCGAGAGCGTTGCTTTAAGTCCGATCGGCTTTATCTCATCGGCTGAAGAAGAATCGGTTCCGCGCTTTTTCCAGAGCGGAAGACTGAGGAAGATGACGGCGGTTATGACGAACTGTATAACAGATACGTACCGGTAGCCGCTTTTCCAGCCGGCGCCGGAGGTGAGGGCAAAACTCATTATATACGGGCTTACCGCCGCACCCACGCCCCAGAAGCAGTGGAGCCAGTTCATGTGGCGGGATGAGAAATTGAGCGCGACGTAATTGTTCAGCGCGGCATCGACAGCGCCGGCGCCCAATCCGTAAGGGATGGCAAACAGGCACAGCATCAGCATATTCCGTGAGACGGAAAACCCGAAAAGCGCCGCGGCGGTCAGAAGCACGCTGACCGATGTCACAAACCCCGCGCCGAGCTTTTTCGTCATCCTGTCGGAAAGAAGGCTTGACACAATCGTTCCGCCGGAGATTATCATAGTTATTATCCCGGCATATGACACCGGAAGCGAAAGCTCCGCGCGCATTACCGGCCATGCCGACCCGAGAAGCGAGTCGGGAAGCCCGAGGCTTATGAATGCAAGATAAATTATCGCAAGAAGAAGTGAAACCATATTTACACCGCCGTTGTTCAGATTTGTGTCATTATATGCCAGCTGTATGCTTCAAAAAACTTCGACAAAAGTTCTTGGCGGGTTCTCGCAGCGCCGGCTCAGGGCACGATTAATATTCTATCATAAAACCCGATTTTGTCAACAGATAATAAAATAATCCTTCCGGATTTCGCAAAAAGCTATTTACTTGAATTGACATTTATGCTATAATGAATTTATCGGCTTCGACCGATGAATATTTCCCACCAAAGGCACGGTAATTACCATATGAAATGTCCAAAATGCGGTTATCCCGACAGCAATGTTGTCGACTCCCGTCCGACGGAGCAGTCCGGAATCCGGCGCAGAAGAGAATGCAAAATGTGCAAAAACCGCTTCACGACCTATGAGACCTATGAAATTTCAAATACTGCCCCGCTTGTTGTCATAAAGAAGGATAACTCTCTCGAGATCTTCGACCGGAACAAGATCCTGACCGGGCTGCTTCAGGCGTGCTACAAGCGCCCCGTCACAACTGCTCAGATAAACCGCATCGTTGATGAGACCGAGGCGGAGCTGAAGAGCACTCTCAAGACCGAGTTCCGCTCAGAGGAGATCGGTACCATCGTTATGGACAAGCTGAAGGAGCTTGACGACGTTTCATACGTCCGGTTCGCCTCGGTTTACCGCGAATTCAAGGACGTCGAGACCTTTGTAAAGGAAATCTCTGAGCTTAAGGACAGAAAAGCAAAGAATGAATAAATAAAGCGAGGATACCGAAATGACACTGTCGAACCGGCAGATTAAATCCGCCATTACAGGCGCCGTGCGCACTGTCGAAAGCAATAACGGCATTTGCGCGAAAAGATTCACCGAAAAGCAGGAGGCGGTTTTCGCGCTCCGCCACCCGAATTTTCCGGAGGATTTTTTTGACGGCTATTTTGAAAGAAACTGCGCGACCGGTGCCGGAATCACACTTGATTTTGTCACCGACTCTGCCGACGTCACATTCTGCATCGCGGAAAATTCCCCGATAAACGGTTCGGAAACAAGCTGCTTTGAAATTTACGTAAACGGCACAAAGAGAACCGGTGCCGACAAGCCCGGCGAATACACGGTTTCGCTTCGCGGAGAATCGCGGGTGACGCTTTATTACCCGTACTTTGCCCGCCTTGTGATTTCCGGAATAACCCTTTGTGACGGAAGCTCCTTCCGACCGGTCAGACAGACAAAATCGTGGCTTGCCCTCGGCGATTCCATAACGCACGGCATAAACTCTTCCTTCCCCTCGGAAACCTATCCGATGAGGATTTCGCGCAAATACGGTGTTTCGGTTTTGAATCAGGGCAATTCCGGCTATGTCTGCGATGCGCGTATCATTGACCCGGATATCGGCTTTGTTCCGGACGTCGTCACAACTGCCTACGGAATAAACGACCTCGGAAGAAAGCCGCACGAACAGAACCGGGCGGATCTTGCGGAATATCTGAAAACGCTCAAGGATGCCTTCCCCCACAGCAGACTTTACGTCATCTCGCCGATATATGCCGCATTTCTCGATTCCGAAGAGCGCGCCGGCGACCGTGAGTGGCTTTACGGAACATTTGCGGAGGTAACTGCTGAGGTCGGTCTCCCGCTTATCGACGGCAGAAAACTGGTTCCTAACAACGAAAAATATCTGTTCGACGGCGTCCATCCGAACGATGCGGGCTTTTCGTATTATGCCTCGCGTCTCGGACGGCTGCTGTTCAAATAATCTGAAAGGACACAAAACCTATGAGATACGCATTTCTCCGCTTTCCCGGATTTCTTGACAAGGCTGTAACGCTCAGCTACGATGACGGACGTCCGGCAGACGAAAGACTTGTTGCCGTGATGAATGCTCACGGACTGAAGGGCACCTTTAACCTCAACTCCTTCCGTCTTGACGATGCTCTCTCCGACCGCGTGAAGAACCTGTACCTGCCGACCGGAAACGAGATCGCGGTTCACGGCTTTTATCATCTTCCGCTGACAAACGTTGCCGATTCAGCCGTGCTGAACGACATCATCACCGACAGAAAGTCGCTTGAATCACTCTCCGGCAGGATCGTGAACGGTATGGCATACGCAAACGGGTCGGTCAATGCGCACGTCACAGACCTTGTCCGCGCCTGCGGCATCGTATATTCAAGAACCACGGTATCTACGCACGGCTTTTCCATCCCGGAAAACTGGCTGCTCTGGAACCCGACCTGTCACCACAACGATCCGCGGCTCTTTGAGCTTGCCGAAGCCTTTGTCGGAATCGGAACACCACCGGCATGGTATTATGACCTTTCGGGACCGAAGCTGTTCTACCTCTGGGGTCATTCATATGAGTTCGATAACGACGGAAACTGGGACAGGATAGAGAAATTTGCCGGCATGGTCGGCGGCAGGAGCGATATCTGGTACGCAACGAACCGGGAGATATACAGCTACGTTTCCGCGTTCAATTCGCTGATTTTCAGTGCCGACGGCGGGATCGTTTACAACCCGACGGTTACCGAGCTTTACACCGAATTCTACGGTCGGAAGGTAATTATCCCCGCCGGAAGCACGGCTGCGCTCCCGACTCACTGACGTTTTACAGTCAAAAAAACTCCTCATGTCACGCGACATGAGGAGTTTTTGGTCATTTGAGATTACTTTACAAGGCTTGCGATCTCGTCTGCGAAGTTGTCTTCTCTCTTCTGAAGTCCTTCGCCCTTCTCGTAGCGGCAGAAGTCAACGAGAGTGATCTTTGCGCCGAGCTCCTTAGCAACCGACTCAACGTACTTTGCAACAGACATGCTGTCGTCCTTGACGTAAGCCTGATCTGCAAGGCAGACCTGCTCGAAGAACTTGCCGAGCTTTCCGACAGCCATCTTCTCGATGATCGCGTCGGGCTTGGAAGCGTTCTTGGGATCGTTCTTGATCTGGGTTGCGATGATCTCCTTTTCCTCTGCAAGTCTTGCTGCGGGAACTGCATCGCGGTTGACGAATTCGCAGTTCATAGCGGCGACCTGAAGAGCAACGTTCTTCGACATTTCGGCGAACTCGGGAGTTGCGGCGGTGGCGTCGTCGGTATCGAACTTGACGATAACACCGGTGGTGCCGTGGCCGTGAATGTAGGAATTGAGCTGTCCGTCAACAATGACGAAACGGCGGATGGAGATGTTCTCCTTGATGACCGCGATCTTTGCGACAAGAGCATCGGCAACGGTCTCGGAGGTGCCGTCGAACGGGAGAGCCTTGAGAGCCTCGACGTCTGCCGGACGGTTTGTGATGATGGTTCTGAGAAGTCCCTTTACGAACTCGACAAATGTATCGTTCTTTGCAACGAAGTCAGTCTCTGCGTTGACCTCGATCATAGCGGCGGTTTTACCCTCGCGGAGGATATCGACAACACCCTCTGCCGCGATACGGTCTGCCTTCTTTGCGGCGGTGGCAAGACCCTTCTCGCGGAGGATCTTTATAGCCTCGTCGAAATTGCCCTCAGCCTCGGTGAGTGCCTTCTTGCACTCCATCATTCCGCAGTTGGTCTTTGCGCGGAGCTCTGCAACTGCTTTTGCTGTAATTGCTGCCATAATGATATATCCTTTCTTTTACTGCATAAAATCATGACCCGGAATCGGGACGACCCCGGATCATGCGGTTAATTGTGACTTAAGCGTTCTCGGTTGCTTCTTCGGCGGGAGCCGCCTCTTCGGTCTGCTCGCCCTGCTTGCCCTCGATAACGGCGTCGGCGATGACGGAGGAAATGAGCTTGATAGCGCGGATGGCGTCGTCGTTTCCGGGGATGATGTAATCGGCATCGTCGGGATCGCAGTTGGTATCAACGATTGCAACGACCGGGATACCGAGCTTCTTTGCCTCGGCAACGGCGTTCTTTTCCTTCTTGGGGTCAACAACGAATACGGCGGACGGGAGCTTTTCCATATGCTTGATACCGCCGTAGCTCTTTTCAAGGTCGCTTATCTCCTTGAGAAGCGAAGCAACTTCCTTCTTGGGGAGAAGGTCGAAGGTTCCGTCCTCCTGCATCTTGTTGAGTGCGTTGAGACGCGCAATGCTCTTCTTTATGGTCTTGAAGTTGGTGAGCATTCCGCCGGGCCAACGGACGTTGACATAGTACATTCCGCAGCGGAGAGCCTCTTCCCTGATTGCATCAGCCGCCTGCTTTTTGGTTCCGACGAAGAGGATGTTTCCTCCCTCGGCTGCCATGTCGCGGACGAACATATAAGCCTCGTCAAACTTCTTGACGGTCTTCTGAAGGTCGATGATGTAGATGCCGTTTCTCTCGGTGAAGATGTACTCCGCCATCTTGGGGCACCATCTTCTGGTGTGATGCCCGAAATGGACGCCTGCTTCAAGCAGCTGTTTGATTGTTACTACTGACATTTTTATGTCTTCCTTTCTTCGGTTGTCCCACCACGGCACCTGTTCTGTAACCGAAGCCGCACCGTGTGTGTATTTTTACCACACGATAGTTTACCATATATCTTCTCCGATTGCAAGAACTTTTTTCTTCTTCACAAAATATTTACAAATTTGCACCGTCTTAATCAGGTGTCTGCCCGACTGCGCTTGATTTTATCCGGAATATGTGTTAAAATATCAGTCATCAACAGCTGATAACCGGAAACCGGATATCAGTATGCGCGAAAGGAATTATCACATGAGCAGTAATAACGAAACAAAAGAACTCCTTGATTTCATAGCCGCCTCCCCGACCTGTTTTCAGGCGGTGAAGAACATAACCGACAGGTTTGAAAGCGAGGGCTACACCCGTCTTTCCGAGACCGGGGAATGGAACCTGTCCCGCGGCGGGAAGTACTGTGTCACCCGCAATCAGTCATCCGTCATCGCATTCAGGATCCCGGAGAACGGCATAAAATGCTTCATGATCTCCGCCGCGCACTCCGATTCGCCGTCGTTCCGGATAAAGGAGAATGCCGAGTCGGACACAGCCGGATTCTATACAAGGATCAACGTCGAAAAGTACGGCGGAATGATCTGCCACTCGTGGATCGACCGTCCGCTGTCCGCCGCGGGACGCGTCACATACCGCGATAACGGCGCGATAGTATCAAAGCCGGTCGATCTTGACCGTGACCTGTTCATAATTCCGTCGGTCGCGATCCACATGAACCGCAGCACAAACGACAACGCGTCCTTCAATCCCGCCGTCGATATGCAGCCGATATCCGGCAGTCTCAGAGCAAAGGGCACGTACGGAAAGCTCCTTGCCGCCGCCTGCGGCTGCGATGAAAAAGACATTCTCTCGGCAGATATGTTCCTGTACACCCGCGAAAGCGGAAGGATATGGGGCGCATTTGACGAGTTCGTCTCTTCCCCGCGGCTCGACGACCTTCAGTGCGTTTTCGGTACGATGAAGGGCTTTCTTAACGCCAAGCCGTCTGCCGCCTGCCCGGTTTTCTGCGTTTTCGACAACGAGGAGGTCGGAAGCGAAACCAAGCAGGGAGCGGCTTCAACGTTCCTTCAGAGCACCCTTGAGAGAATTAACGAAGCCCTCGGCGGAAAGCTGTCGGATTATCTCAGCGCGCTTGCCTCCGGCTTCATGGTCTCGGCTGACAACGCCCACGCGGTGCATCCGAATCATCCGGAATATGCCGACACCCCCCACCGCCCGGCAATGAACGGCGGCATCGTAATAAAGCACAACGCAAACCAGAGATACACGACAGATTCCGTCTCGTCGGCGGTATTCTCCGAGATCTGCTCAAAGGCGGGAGTCCCCGTCCAGCACTTCGCAAACCGCGCCGACATACCCGGCGGCTCGACCCTCGGCAACATCTCGAATACAAAGGTTCCGCTCAATACCGTCGATATCGGAATGCCCCAGCTCTCCATGCACTCGTCATACGAGACAGCCGGAGCCGACGATACCGGGTATCTGATAAAGGCAATGACCGAATTCTTCGGCACGGCAATATCAGCCGACAGCGACGGGAAGCTCATCCTCTGCTGAAATTCTCCGTACCTGAAAAAACAACAGATTGATAAAAGCCCCGCTTCTGCCAAAAAAGAAGCGGGGCGGTTTTATGTTATTGACGAAACAACATCACTGACGCCGATGCCGAAATCGGTAAAAACCTCGCCGGTACAGAGCGGACTGTCGAAAATGTCGTCGATTGCAAGGTGAGTGTACCGACAGCCGGAAGGAAGATCAAGCATATCTCCGATGACCATCCCCGCACCGCCGTTTTTCATACCCTCCTCAAGGAACACGACGTTTTCCGTCCCGTCGGTGATGAAGCGCATTATACCGTCCGCGACCGGGCGGCAGGGCTTCAGCGACTCAAGAAGCACGATCCCGCAGCCGGCTTTACCGGAAAGAAGCCTTTCAGCCTCAAGCGCGGTCCTTACCGACCTGCCGTAGGTGATTATCAGATTCTCCGGCGGGTTGTCCGGCTGAAAATCGGTCCTCACCGTGTCATACGGGGTGAAAAGATTGTTTACCTCCGGAATATCGCCGGAATCCGCGTATCTTATCGCGACAGGGCTGTCGGCAGTACGCGCCGACTCCATCGCCCGCTTCAGCGAGTCGAAGCAGGACGGCGTGAATATACGGAACTGCGGTATGCCGAGAAGGAACGGCACATCGAAAATTCCGTGATGCGTCGGACCGTCGCCGAAGCTCAGCCCCGCTCTGTCCACAAGCACCGTTACCGGCAGCTTCTGAAGTGCAATGTCGTGTATGAGATTGTCATAGCCTCTCTGCAGAAACGACGAATATACGGCAAAAAACGGTCTCATGCCGTCCGCCGCAAGCCCGGCGGAGAAGGTCAGCGCGTGCTCCTCGGCAATCCCCACGTCAAAGAACCGCTCCGGGATCGCGCCGCGGAAGCCCTCAAGCCCGGTCCCCGCCGCCATTGCCGCGGTAACTGCGCAGATGCGGCTGTCGGCTTTCGCCATCCCGGTGAGGATATCGCCGGCTTCAAGCGAGAAATTTCTCTCCCTCTCCTGTCCGGCGGGGCGGACGCTGTGATATTTTCCGGGATTCTCCTCGGCGGGAGCGTAACCCTTGCCCTTCACGGTCTTTATGTGAACAACCGTGCTCTGCCGCGCCGCCTTTGCCTCACGTAAAAGCCGTTCGACCCTCACGCGGTCGTTGCCGTCAACCGGTCCGAGATAGTAAAGCCCAAGATCCTCGAAATAATTGCTTCCGAACACCCTGTCCTTCACCGACTTTTTGATCCCCCGGATGAGGCGGAACAGCTTTCTGCCGACAAACGGTATCTTCAGCACAAACCGCACGGTGCGCCGCTTGGTGTTGTAGTACCCTTCCGAAGCGCGTATCTTTGCGATAAGATCGGCAAACGCGCCGGTGTTCTTTGATATCGACATCTCGTTTTCGTTGAGGATTATTATCAGCCGCAGATCGGGGCGGCAGTTGTTCAGCGCCTCGTGAACCATTCCGCCGGTAAAAGCGCCGTCGCCGAGAACCGCGACCGTGTATGCATCGGAGCCTTTCAGCCGCTCGGCCTCGGCAAACCCGATCGCCGCCGATACCGAGGTGCTGCTGTGCCCGGCGCCGAAGCAGTCGTATTCGCTTTCCGACATTTTCGTAAAACCGGAAATACCCCCGCGCTTTCTCAGACCGGAAAAGCCCTCCCGTCTGCCGGTTATCAGCTTGTGCGTGTAGCACTGATGCCCGACGTCGAATATAAGATGGTCGGTCGGGAAGCCGAAAACCCGATGAAGCGCAAGCGTAAGCTCCACCGTGCCGAGATTCGATGCAAGATGCCCGCCTGTCACCGGAATATTCGTAATAAGGAAATCCCGTATCTCCTCCGCAAGAAGATCCGCCTCCTGCGGCGTCAGGTTCTTCACGTCAGCGGGACTGTTTATCCTGTCAAGTATGACGTATCGGTTCATTGATGTTCATTTCTTTCTGTTTTTTCATGCAAGCTATATTATACCCTCAAAACCGCCGTCTGTCAAGAAGCAGAAGCGCGTATTTTTGACTTTTAATAAAAAAATATCGTTTTTCGATAAATAATTCTTGACAAACGACTCATAATGTGATATGATAGCATCATGAAATCCGAAAGGACACTGAATTTTATGATGAAGATCTCAAAAACCCTCTCTGTCGGGATATCCTTCGTTCTGTCGCTGATCTTTGCACTTGCGCTTCTTGTGATCGGGGCTGTTGCGTGGAATTACACTGCGGTACTGTTTCCGGGTTCCGGACTTCAGCCGCTTCCGGCTGTTGTTATGGCGACATACCCGGAAATAATCGTCGCGCTTGTCGCCGACGCAATGCTGATAAAGCTGCTGCACAACGTCAGCCGCGAATCGGTCTTTATTCCGGAAAACGTCGCCTGCATACGAACCATCTCATGGATGTGCTTTGCCGAGGCACTTCTGTTTACCGGAGAGGGTGTCGCCTCTCTTATGTCGGAGCAGACTGCCGCCGGACAGAACCGCTTTCTTTTTGCCGTCTTTCTGATAATTGCCTTTGCCTGTGCCTTCATGGGGCTTATCGTCCGCGTCGTGAAGAACATAATCGAACAGGCAACCGCCATAAAAGCCGAAAATGACTTCACCGTCTGACCGGAAGGAGGACATTATATGCCTATAACCGTAAATCTCGATGTAATGATGGCGAAGCGCAAGGTGTCCCTCGGCGAGCTTTCCGAGCGGATAGGGATCACCCCGGCGAACCTTTCAATTCTGAAGACCGGAAAGGCGCGAGCAATACGCTTCTCCACTCTTGATGCAATCTGCCGCGAGCTTGACTGCCAGCCGCAGGACATCCTTGAATATGTACCGCCAAAGGAGGAAAAATAATGGATCCCGATTACGCATCCCCGGCCTCTGCCGGAAAAAAGACGGAGTACCGTCCGTTCCATGCCGCCGCGGCAATTATCGCACTCGTGACCGGATATCTGTTCATCAGATGGTTCGTCCTTCCCGTGCAGGCGCTTGCCGCGTTTATCTTCGCAGAGGGCTTCGGGCTTCTGTCGCTTGCGGTGCTGGTCTCCCGGTCGGTGTCTGCCAGAAAAGCTCCGTCCTTCCCCGCCTGCCTGCTGATTGCCGCCGATATTGCACTTCCGGCGGTGTACCTTATGGCCGGGGAAAAAGACATTTCCCTGCTTGTCTCGGCATTTCTCATATTCTCGTACCCGCTGTTTTATCTGCTTGCCTTCGGCTCAGAGGACGGGAGAGTCGGCGACGGACTGTTTTTCGACATGATAAAGGCGGTGTTCGTAATGCCGTTTGCGTCATTTGTTTCGGTTTTTCCCGCTCTTGTATCTCCTCTGCGCGGGAAAAAGGCAGGAAAGCTGATATGTTATGTCCTGCTCGGAATTGTCATCGCCTTTGTCCCGGCGGCAATTGTCACGGCACTGCTTACAAGCGCCGATCCGGCGTTCTCGAATATGATATCCGACATCATCGGCACGGTGTTCGGGAACGACCTTTCGGAGATCATCCTCAACATCTGGCTCCTGATCTTCAGCATTCCGGTATCAATGTACCTGTTCGGAATGGTATTCTCAAATCTTGAAAAGCGCTGTCCCGACGTTCTCTCCGGTGAGAACAGGAAGAACCTCATTTCCCGCGCGGCAAAGATACCGGTGCTTGTCGTATGCTCGGCGGTCGTGCCTCTGCTTGTCATTTATTTTCTGTTCTTCGTCTCCCAGCTCGGATATTTCGTCTCGGCTTTCGGAAACATGGTGCCGGAGGGCTGCACTGCGGCGGAATACGCAAGGCGCGGATTCTTCGAGCTGTGCGCGGTCGCCTCAATAAACCTTGCGGTGACCTTCCTTGCAACGGCACTGGCAAAGCGCTCCTCTGAAAAGCCCGAAATGCCGATAAGAGTACTGAACTCGGTTCTTTCGCTCTTCACACTCGTTCTTATTGCCACCGCCATGCGGAAAATGCTTCTTTACATCGGAATGTACGGCTTTACCCCGCTCCGCGTCATGACATCGTGGTTCATGATACTGCTTGCCCTTATATTCATCCTTGTCACCGTGAAGCAGATAAAGCCTGCCTTCAACGCGGTCGGCATATCGTTTGCCGCCGCCGTCGTGATGTTCGCCGTCCTCTGCCTGTCTGACCTTGATGCGCGGGTAGTTCAGGCAAACGTGTGGCTCTATCAGACCGGGCGGCTTGAGACCTGCGACATCGACGCGTTTTCCGACCTTTCCGACAGCGCGATGCCGTATGTTATACCGCTCCTCTCCGACAGCGACCCGGAAACCGCCGCGGATGCAAGAAATCTCCTTGAAAAGCGCCTTTCGGAAATGAGCGGACGCGACGAATCGTGGAAGGTATATTCCCCCGGAAGGCACTCCGCCGCAGAAAAAATACGCGCGGCACTTGACAAAAGCAAATAACCGCAAAACGGTATCCTTTCTCTGTATCGGGTGCCGTTTTTATTCATTTTCAGTACAAATTCCGTACATACTGTTATTGAAATTTTAACAATTCTTCCGTCGAACCTTGACATAAAACCTCCGCTGTGGTATAATATATCTGTACAATCATGTGAAAATCGGGGTATTCTGCTTTCGCCCCGGTTTTTTCGGAGGTAATATGGGCATCACAAATATGAAAACAGAAGAAAGATTCATCCGCGCCAAGCGGGCGCTGTTCGATAAGCTGTATGACAGTCTCAACGACCGTCAGAGAGAGGCGGTATTCTCGGTAAACGGTCCCCTTCTCGTTCTCGCCGGTGCGGGAACCGGAAAGACCACGGTTCTCGTAAACCGCATCGCTTATCTTATCAGATACGGCAACGCTTATTTCAGCGAAAGAATCCCCTCCGGCATGAACGACGCTGAGGCAGAAAGACTTGAGGCTGCGACCTCGCTCTCAAAGGAAGAGATAGGCGATATCTTAAGCGAATACGTCACCGACCCATGTCCCCCGTGGGCGATCCTCTGCATAACCTTCACCAACAAGGCGGCAAACGAGATGAAAACAAGACTTGCCTCCGCCGTCGGTCAGGAATACGCAGACGATATCTGGGCGGGAACCTTCCACTCCGTCTGCGTCAGACTCCTGCGCAAATACGGAGAGAGAATAGGCTATCCCCGCGGCTTCACTATCTACGACACCGACGACTCAAAGAGACTTCTTGTCTCCTGTATGCACGATCTTCAGATCGATGACAAGAAATTCCCGCCGAAAAGCATTCTGTCGCAGATAAGCTCCCTGAAAAACAACCTCAAGACTCCGCAGACCTTCTCCGCCGAAATAGGCTCCGACTTCCGGCTCTCGCAGATAGCGTCGATATATACCCTCTATCAGAAAAAGCTGACCGACGCAAATGCTCTCGATTTCGACGACATAATCATGCAGACAGTCCGCCTGCTTGACGAGGACGACGAGGTGCGCGGATTCTGTCAGAAAAGATTCAGGTATGTAAGCGTTGACGAGTTCCAGGACACAAACTACGCTCAGCTCCGCCTTGTCGAGCTGCTCTCCGGATTGTACCGCAATCTCATGGTCGTCGGCGACGACGATCAGAGCATATATAAGTTCCGCGGCGCGACCATCGAAAACATCCTCAATTTCGACCGCGAATACAAGGACGCAAAGGTCGTAAGACTTGAGCAGAACTACCGCTCGACCTCATATATTCTCGATGCCGCAAACGGCGTCATAAAGAACAACCAGGGACGCCATGCCAAACAGCTCTTCTCCGAGCGCGGCGAGGGCGAAAAGATCGTCGTAAAGAAATGCGATACCCAGAACGACGAGGCAAAATACATAATCAACAAGATAATGGACATGGTCATCCGCGAAAAGAGAAAGTACAGCGATTTCGCCGTGCTTTACCGGATGAACGCGCAGTCGAACACTCTTGAATCGTTCTTTTCAAGAAGCGGCATCCCCCACCGCGTCATCGGCGGACAGAGATTCTATGACCGCAAGGAGATCCGCGACATCATGGCTTATCTTGCCGTGATAAACAACCCGGCAGACGACCTGCGTCTCAGGAGAATAATCAACGAGCCGAAGCGAAAGATAGGCGACAAAACGGTCGCCGACATAGAATATCTCGCCCAGCTCCACGGTGAAAGTATGTTCTCCGTCATGAAATCCGCGTCGAAATATCCGCAGATATGCAAGAGCGCCCCGAAGCTGAAGGACTTTGTCGGAGTCATCGAAAGCCTGCGGGAGATAAGTGCAGACTCCCCCCTTTCGGTGCTGTTTGAAAAGACGATCGACATGACCGGCTACCGCGCAATGCTCATCGCCGGCGGAAACGAGGAAGCCGACAGGCTCCGCAACGTCGAAGAGCTTATCTCAAACGCCGTAGAGTTTGAGAAAACGCACGAAGAAGGCACGGCAACCCTTGAAAACTTCCTTGAAGAGGTCGCTCTCATCACGGATATCGACAATTACGACAACGAAAACAACGCAGTCGTGCTGATGACGATTCACAGTGCAAAGGGACTTGAATTCCCGGTCGTGTTCCTTCCGGGATTCGAGGAGGGCATCTTCCCCGGCACGCAGACAACGGTTTTCCCGGATGAGCTTGAAGAAGAACGCCGCCTTGCATACGTTGCGATAACAAGAGCAAAGGACAGGCTGTTCTGCATCCACGTAAGAGAGCGCCTCATGTTCGGACGCACGCAGTTCAACCAGCCCTCGCGCTTCGTTGCGGAAATACCGGAGAACTGTGTCGAGGTCGATGAAACCAAAAAGCCCGCCGAGGAGCCGAGAAAGCAGACGCGTAAGAAGACCGTCATCTCAAAGGAATTCTTCACACAGCCCGCCCTCCGCGCAACCGCGGGAAACAAGTCGTTCGAGCGCTTCAAGGTCGGTGATAAGGTCACTCACGCCGCATTCGGCGAGGGAGTCATTATGTCGGCGCGCGAAATGGGAACCGATGTGCTTTACGAGATAGCATTTGAAACCGTCGGCACAAAGAAACTCATGGCGACCTTCGCAAAGCTGAAAAGAGCCGCCGAAAACTGAATACCTTTCAACACAAAAAGCAGAACCGGAATCACGGCTCTGCTTTTTAATATTATTTACTTTCTGTTCACCGAACCGATAAAGCGCAAAAACGCCGCTCTTCCCTCTTCCGTGCACTTGTATACGCCTGCATCCTCAAGGACTTTAACAAACACCTTTCCGATCTCATTTTCTATTATCTTTCCGATGGTTTTCTCATCCGGTGTTCCGTAATTCTCAAGGAATGAGTACGCCCAGTCGGCGTGCTTCTCCGTCAGCGGATCGGCTCTGAGATCCTTGCCGGCAAGTATCGCCCCTGCAAGCTCCTCCGTCTCCGCCTTCAGCCTTGCGGGAAGAACGGCAAGCCCCATGACCTCGATAAGCCCGATGTTCTCCTTCTTGATGTGGTGAAGCTCCGCATGGGGATGGAAAACTCCGAGGGGATGCTCCGCCGTTGTGATGTTGTTGCGGAGAACAAGGTCAAGCTCGTATTTTCCGTTTCTCTTCCTTGCGATCGGGGTGATTGTGTTGTGCCTTTCCCCGTCGGTCTCGGCGAAGATGAATGCATCTGCATCGGTATAGCCCCTCCATGCCGCAAGGATCTTCGACGCAAGCTCAACAAGACGGTCGGTGTCCTCCGAAGCAAGCCTTATGCAGGACATCGGCCACTTCACAATGCCTGCCGAAACGTCATCGAATCCCCCGAAGGATATTTCCCTCTCAACCGGCGCCTTCGCCATTGCGAAATCATAATGCCCGCCCTGAAAATGGTCGTGCGTGAGTATCGAACCGCCGACGATCGGCAGATCTGCATTCGAACCGACGAAATAGTGCGGAAAACGCATGACGAAATCAAGCAGCTTTCTGAAGGTCGCCGGATTTATCGCCATCGGAGTGTGCTTTGAGTTGAATACAATGCAGTGCTCGTTGTAGTAGACGTACGGAGAGTACTGGAAAAACCAGTCGCTGTCGTTTATCCTGACCGGGATTATCCTGTGGTTCTCTCTTGCCGCAGCTGTCAGCGTGCCGGCATAGCCCTCATTTTCGCGGCAGAGGGCGCATTTCGGATATCCGCTCTGCTTCATCAGCTTTGCGGCTGCAATCGCCCTTGGGTCCTTTTCCGGCTTTGAGAGGTTTATCGTGATATCGATGTCGCCGTATTCCGACGGAAAAACCCACTTTTTGTCCTTTTTGATCCTGTCGCGCCTTATGTAGTTGCTGTCGCAGCTGAATTTATAGTACCATTCGGTAGCCGATTCCGGAGAGGATGAATATCGTCTCTCAAACTCCGATATCACCTCCGAGGGTCTTGGCATAAGAAGCCCCATCAGCCGCGTGTCGAAAAGGTCGCGCGTGACGATACCGCCGTCGCAAAGCCCTTTTCCGACCGCGAAATCGGTCAGCTCTCCGAGTATTTCGTGAAGCTCCCTCTCCGGCACCTCACCCGGCTCCTCATAGGAGTCCTCTCCGATGGCATCTATTATCCTGTTCACCGTGAAAACACGGTCGGCAGGGGCAAGAAACCCGCACTTCTCCCCGTAGTTCACAAGTTCTTTGACTGCACTGCTTATCATATTATTCCCTCTTGTTATCTGTTAACTGCATTCCGGCAGTTCATATAACGGTCTGTTATGGTCTTTGTATATCATATCGTCCGTCATCCCGGCATATACCGGCTTAAGCCCGGCGTTCATCCGCGACAGATCGTATGTCATGTCATAGTGCCGCATCCTGCCGTGAAGCTCTATCAGGTTCCACGCATGGCGGATATTTTCGTCGTTTTCGCTTCCGACCGCCACCACCGACCCAACCGAAAGCCGGTCAAGCATCAGCTTGACGGTCTTTGCGATACCCTCGCATACTCCGATGCCGTGGGACAGTATTCCGTAGATCTCATGGGAATAGCTCTTCCCGACCTTCTCGTATTTCACGTTATTGAAGATGAAACTGCGGACAAATCCGACAGCGCGCACCGGATCGAGGTCATATGCCGGGCGCAGAAGCCTGTCAAGCCGGGTCCCGAGCTGTTTTCTCATCTCCGGTATCTGCTTCACCGGAAAAATGTACTCCGGCGAAAGGTTCATATGCTCCGCGCCAGCCCGGAAGGATACCGAATGCCCTCTGACCCAGAATATCCCGGGGTCGTCGAGCTTCACCTTTGCAAGAATGTCAGCCGCCGTCCGGTATTCCATCCGCGGAATGCGTATTTCGCGCTCAAGCGAAAGAACACCGTCTCTAATCCCGTCATATGCCTCCGCCTCATCCCCGGAAAGGAGCGAGCGGTACCACATCACGAATGTCTTTCCTTTATCACCGCAAACGCTTCGTCGGCAACGGCAACCGTTTCGGCAATGTCCTCGTCGGTCAGCGAAGCATTTATGAAGTGATTGTGGTGATTTGTGAAGAATATGCCGCGCCTGACACACTCGGCGATCCATTCCTGATGAAGCATGAGCGTCGGGTCATCTGCGATCCTGAGATAGAACAGCGACGGCACTCCGCTTACATGAAGGTCGTAGCCGTACTTCGCCGCCGCGGATATCAGCCCGTCCTTCAGCTTTGTCCCCTTTTCGATAAGAATCCTCGGGCAGTCGAGCGCCTTCAGCTTGTTGATACAGGCAATCCCTGCCGCAAAAGGCACGGCGGAGAGCCAGTAGCTTCCGGTGTACGAAAGCGACGATACGGAATTTTTGAGGAAATTCTTCCCGCAGAGCGCCGAAACGTTGTACCCGTTCGCCAGCGCCTTGCAGAAGCAGATAAGATCAGCCTCAAATCCGAAATAATGGTCGGAGCCGGCAAGATCGAGACGGAATCCGGCTCTCACGTCGTCGATGATGAGAACCGCGTCGTTGTCGGTGCAGAGCTTCCTTGCCTTCTGCCAGAAGTCCTTCGCCGGAAGGGTGTTGTCCATAAAATTGTTGTGCATATACGGCTGAGCGATAACGGCGGCGATCTGCCCCTTGTTGTCGTCGAATGCCTTTGCAAGCGCATCGGTGTCGTTCCAGTCAAGATAGATATTGTTCGACACATCCTCCGGGGTAACTCCGGCATAGTCTATCTTCTGCGTCCACGGAGAGATACCGTGATAGTAGCCCTTGAAGAAGACTATCTTCTTTCTGTGGGTGTAGGCTCTTGCCGTCATGACCGCAGCCGTGGTAACATCGTTTCCGTTCTTTGCAAAGAACGCCCAGTCGGCGGAGTGAACGGTATCGACAAGCAGCTCCGCGAACTCTATCATCTTCATGGAGGGAGCGGTCACACAGTCGCCGAGCTTCCTCTGCGCCGCAGCCGCCGCATCAACGTCGGGATCGTTGTAGCCGAGGATGTTCGGACCGTATGCGCACATATAGTCTATGAAGCGGTTGCCGTCAACGTCCCAGAAACAGCTGCCCTGCGCCCTTTCCGAGAAGAGCGGAAAGGCATCGACCGGGACATAGCACCCCTCAGCCGGTCCCTGATGACCGTATATTCCGGAGGGTATCACCTTTTCGGCGCGTATGAATGCCTCGCGGCTTTTTGTATAATCATTTATTTTATGCATTGTACCTGTTTCTCCTTTTCACGCAAGATAGAGCGACACGCGGTCGAGTATGCGGTTTATGTTATCGACCTGCGATATCATCCCGCCGATCTTTATAAGTCCCTTGCCGACGCAGGCAACACTGTTGACCTTCCCGGCAAAAAGCTGATTTGCAAGCTCAACATCACCGAAAATCATGTACGACATGAATTCCTCCGGCATGGCATGAACCGTTTTCAGAACGTGGTCCTTTGCAGCAATACCCGCACCGATCTCATCGCCGATAGCCAGCTTTGCCGTACCGTCAACTATGTACGATGCGCTTGCCCGTCCTATCGGGTCGTTGTTCCCGATCTGCGATATCGCCTCCGTAACGACGTAGAAGGTAAGATACGTGCTTATCCGCATAAAATCCGGGTCGGCAGGATCGCTGTCCGTCGCGCGGAGATACCTTGTCAGCATATCGGTAAGAAGGGTGAACTGCTTCGTCAGAAATCCGATCTTCGTAAAGCCCCTTGAGGGTATCGGAGTGACCGTCCCGTTTATCATCCCGTTGAACTTCGCGCAGGAAGAGAACGGCAGCTTTATGTCCGCCTCCGCAGTACCCTCTCCGACGGTGCATTTCCCGTCGTTGAAGAAGAGCGTGCCGCACGGTCCGTCCTTCACCGATATTCCGACCGCCACCTTTTTCCCCGCTATCAGCTTTGCCGCCCCCTTATCAAGCCTGCAAAGCTCGGTCAGCGCACCCAAGATCGCGTAAAAATTTATAAACGCAAGGGTTCTTTCATCCTTCATGATGTTTACCTCCTGAAATTGTTCGCTGTTATTTAATCAATTTTATCACAGACAAGCCGGTTTGTCAATAAAAAATGAAGTCATACCGTATCCGGACGTCATTTTTCTTTATGTTCCTCAACTGTTTACATTATTTCGCATAATGCCGTGTTGACGCGGCAGAATAAAAATGGTATAATATTTTCACAGAAGAAATCAACTGCATTCGGAGGTCGGTGTCATGAATATCGGTATTATAAGTATTAATTCGGCTTTTCCTGCACAGGCCGAAAAGGAAAATATCCTCGGTCTCAACGGAAAACTTTCAGAAAACGGACTTATCATTTCCGAAAATCAGGCTCTTTCCATTGCCGAAGCAAGAGAGAGCTCCCTTCAGTCAAACGGCAGGATCGAATTCTCCGGCAAAACAGCGGAAAAGATCATCCTCGAATTCGGAAAATCCGCCTGCATCGACAGAGACACCTTTGCCGACACGGTCTGCGAGCTGATAGACATCTTCTATTACCTCAGAAACGGCTACCCGGAGACCCGCTTGAGCGACGACCGGCTCATCTCGGTGATGAGAGAGTGCTTCGACAACGAATGCGCCGGCGATACCGACCTGCTCGCCGACGCGGTCCCCGACAGACTTGCCGGAAAACGCAAAAAATCCCCGACGGAGCCGGAAAGCTATGAATAGACCCGAACGCACAGGACCTGTAAACGAAGCCCTGCTCGACGGGGAGAATTATTTCGTATCGCTGTTCACCGAGGCTCTTTCCCACGGACTCATGTCACAGGCTGAAGCCGACAGCCTCAGAGCCGGGTTCTTCACCCTCCTCGGAAAGAAGACCCTCGATTTCACCGACGGAAAAAGCTCGTCGGTCAGAACCGAACAGGCAGAAGCCCTGATGTCGTCGGTGTTTTACACGGCATCACTCGCGCTGAAATCCTGCCCGTCGGTATACGATGCGATCGACATGATGAAAACCCGCTGTGCGGAGGAGATATACTCAGCCGGAAGAAAGCGGCTTGAAACAAAGCTGAAAACCGCAAAGCTGTACCGCTCCCTTGTACTGAAAACAATGCTGAAGTGCGATAACCGCACCTACAAAGCCACGCTCGACGACGGAATTAAGGGCTTTTTCCGGCTTTATGACCCGGAATTCGGCGCCGACAGAACCGTAATCACCGCCGATTATCCGCTCTTCATCCCGGTAACGGGTCTTTGCGGGATCGAATTCATCTGCAAATACCTTGAGTCGGCATACTATGAAAATCTCTTCTGCTCCCTGTTCACACAGGACGGCATAAAAAACGTCCTGAAGGCAGTGTGCAGTGACCCGGCAGAGGACGTTTACAGTATTTTCGGCTCGGTTCTGACCGCCGCGCTGAACTGCGCGCTGTCAGGCGGCGATCCCGTGACCCTCCGTGTGACAAAAGACGGAGCCGACTATCTTGCGGCAAAAACCGCACCCTTGGGAGTATACGATATGCGAAGGCTTTACTCCTCAGCGGCAGAGAAGCTGCTTTCGGTCGCGGAAGTAAAAAACACCGCAGAGACCGCCTATGTCATCTCTGCGGCGGGAACCATAGGGGCAGAGGTGCACAGGGCGCTCTCGCTGAACGCCGCCGACAGGGTATTCTTCGCAACCTGCCGCGATTGAACACAGGTGATGACCCCCGCACGGGGACTGTCATATAAATGTTTTTTGTTCAGGAGGAAAAATTCATGGCAAACAGATTTGTTCTCAATGAGACAAGCTATCACGGAAAGGGCGCGATCACCGCGATCGCGGACGAGATCAGGGGACGCGGCTTTAAAAAGGCTTTTGTCTGCTCCGATCCCGATCTTATTAAATTCGGCGTCACGAAAAAGGTGACGGACGTCCTTGACAGCGCAGGCATTCCTTATGAAATATACAGCGGAATAAAGGCTAACCCCACAATCGAAAACGTGCAGACAGGCGTTGCGGCTTATAAGGCAAGCGGCGCTGAGTGCATAGTCGCCATCGGCGGCGGCTCATCAATGGACACCGCAAAGGCAGTCGGCATCATCATCAATAATCCGGAATTCGCCGATGTCCGCTCACTTGAAGGCGTTGCCCCGACAAAGCATAAGTGCGTTCCGATCATCGCCGTCCCGACGACCGCCGGTACCGCCGCAGAGGTCACGATAAACTACGTCATAACCGATACCGAAAAGAACCGCAAAATGGTCTGCGTCGATGTCCACGACATTCCCGTCGTCGCCGTCGTTGACCCCGACATGATGTCCTCAATGCCGAAGGGACTCACCGCCGCAACCGGCATGGACGCTCTCACCCACGCGATCGAGGGCTTCATCACAAAGGGCGCATGGGAAATGAGCGATATGTTCCACCTCAGGGCAATCGAACTCATATCGAAATACCTCCGCGCCGCCGTTGCCAACACTCCCGAAGGCAGAGAAGGCATGGCTCTCGGTCAGTATATCGCCGGAATGGGCTTCTCAAACGTCGGTCTCGGAATCGTGCATTCAATGGCTCACCCGCTCGGCGCACTCTACGACACCCCTCACGGAGTTGCAAACGCAATAATCCTCCCGACCGTCATGGAGTACAACGCTCCGGCAACCGGCGACAAATACCGCGCCATCGCCGCCGCAATGGGAGTAAAGGACACCGAAAAAATGACGCTTGAGGCAGCAAGACGCGCCGCTGTCGACGCCGTAAAGCAGCTCTCAAAGGACGTCGGAATTCCCGCAGACCTGAAGAATATCGTAAAGAGAGAGGACGTTGACTTCCTCGCCCAATCGGCATACGACGACGCCTGCCGCCCCGGCAACCCGAGAGACACGTCAGTCGCCGAGATAAAGGAGCTTTACCTCTCGCTTCTCTGAAAACCGTCTCTGTCATAACCGCCTCTTATAAAACGTAAACAAAACCTGACTGCATACAGATTATGCGGTCAGGTTTTGTTATATTCAGAAAAATGTTATCTGATTCGTGTCGCTCAGCCCCTCAAGCGCGCCGTTCTCCTTCAGCACCTCAACAACCGCCTTCGTCAGCTTGGCTTTCAGCCGCAGATCCTCGACAGAGAGTATCTCCCCGCCGTCTCTCGCCGTTTCAATGGCAAGCGCGGCATTCTCGCCGACCCCGGCAAGCGAGTTGAACGGAAGACGTATCCTCCCGTCCTCCGGAACATAGGCAAATGCCTTTGATTTGAAGAAATTGACCGGCAGGAACTTTATCCCCCTCGCATAGCACTCGTTAATAAGGTTGAGTGTGGCAAGCATCGCCGTCTCCTTCTGCGAAGCCTCGTTTCCCTTGTCGTTTATCTCCTTCATCGTCCGGACAACACCGGCTTTTCCGCTCATAGCGATCCCGGCATCAAATCCTCCCGGCGCCGCCGTGAAGAATGCGGAATAGAACACCAGCGGCATATGGACCTTGTACCACCCGAGACGTATTGCCGACATGACGTATGCCGCCGCGTGCGCCTTCGGGAACATATACTTGATCTTCTTGCAGGAACCGATGTACCAGTCGGGAACGCCGTGCTCCTTCATCTCCGCCTCCCACTCCGGCGTAAGTCCCTTACCCTTACGCACCGCCTCCATTATCTTGAATGCGTGCGCGTTCTCGACACCGTAGCGGATAAGGTCGTTCATTATGTTGTCACGGCACCCGATAACGTGCGAAATGTCGCATATCCCGTTGTTGATAAGATCCTGCGCATTTCCCGTCCATACGTCCGTCCCGTGCGAAAGCCCGGAGATCTGAAGCAGGTCGGCAAAGGTTTTCGGCTTTGCCTCCTCGACCATCTTCATGACAAACCGCGTACCGAACTCCGGAAGCCCGTAGGTGCCGAGGTTCGCTTCAATGTCGCCCTGCCGTATTCCGAGGGACTTTGTCGAGCTGAACAGCTCGTAAACCTCCGGATCGTTCATCGGAACGTCCATAACGCTTGTGCCGCTGTACTTTTCAAGCCACTTGTACTTGGTCGGAATATCGTGCCCCAGCTCGTCAAGCTTAAGAAGCGTGTCGTGAAGATATGCAAACGTGAAATGCGTCGTGACAATGTCGGAATTCGGGTCGTCCGCCGGATGCTGCACCGGACAGAAGTCGTATATCTCATACTCCCTCGGCACAACAACTATCCCTCCGGGATGCTGCCCGGTCGTGCGCTTGACCCCGACACAGTGATTGACAAGCCGCTGAACCTCCGCCTTGTTGACGGTTATCCCCTTCTCTTCAAGGTACTTCATGACGTAACCGTAAACCGTCTTGTCAGCAAGCGCACCGATCGTCCCGGCACGGAAAACGTTCTCCGCACCGAAAAGCTCTTCGGTGTACTTGTGTACCTTGCCCTGAACCTCGCCCGAGAAGTTAAGGTCTATATCCGGCGATTTGTCTCCGTAGAATCCGAGGAACGTCTCAAACGGTATGTCGTGACCGTCGCCCCTCAGCTTCTCTCCGCACACCGGACATACCGCATCGGGAAGGTCAAACCCCGAACCGACATGATCGGGATTCGAAAAATCGCTGTACCTGCATTTCGGGCAGTAATAGTGCGGCGGCAGGGGATTGACCTCCGATATTCCCGCCATCGACGCAACGAACGACGACCCGACCGACCCTCTCGAGCCGACCAGATACCCCTGACTCTCGCTGAACCACACCAGCTTCTGCGCGATCATGTAAAGCACCGCAAAGCCGTGCTTGATTATGGAGGTCAGCTCCTTGTCAAGCCGCGAACGGACTATCTCCGGTATGGGCTTTCCGTACTTTTTCTCGGCATTTTCGTAGCAGATCCTCTGAAGATCCTCCTCCGCCCCGTCCATGTGCGGGGTGAACGTCCCTTTGGGGAAAGGACGTATGTCGGCATCTATCATGTCTGCGATCCGGTTGGTGTTCGTGATAACGACCTCTTTTGCCCTCTCCTCTCCGAGATAGGCAAATTCCTCAAGCATCTCCTCCGTTGTCCTGAAATATATCCCGGTATCCTTGTCGGCATCGGAGAATTTCATGCCCTTAAGAAGTATCTTGCGGTATATTTCATCGTGTCTGTTGAGAAAATGCGCATCGCAGGTCGCAACCACCGGCTTTCCCAGCTCGTCGGCAATCGATATCAGCCTTCTGTTGAACTCCCGTAAATCCTCGTCGGACCCCGCGCGCCCGTTCGCAATGAGGTACCTGTTGTTGCATATCGGCTGAATCTCTATGTAATCGTAATAAGACGCAATTTCAAGTAAATCTGCTCTCGAGCGGTTCTCAAGCATCGCATTGAAAAGCTCTCCCTCCGAGCAGGCAGAACCGATTATCAGCCCCTCACGGTAGTTGTCAAGGACCGTTTTCGGAATCCTCGGGTGCTTTTTGAAATAGTTGAGATAGCTGAACGAAACCAACTTGTACAGGTTCTTCAGCCCCACCTTGTTCTTCACAAGGATGATCATGTGATATGTCCGCAGCTTCAGACAGTCAACCTTGTCCGCCATCGCCGCAGTCATACCCGAAAGGCTCCTGATCCCCTCCTGCTGAAGCTTCTCAGCCATTTTGAAGAAGATAAGCGCCAGCATCTCCGCATCGTCCGAGGCTCTGTGGTGATTGAAATCTCCGAGTCCGAAATATTCGGCAAGTATGTCAAGCTTGTGCTTCTTGAGATCGGGATTGACATACCGCGACAGCGCGACCGTGTCAAGATACGTGTTGTCAAACGGCATCCCGTTGTCGTCGCAGACCTTGCGTATAAAACTGGTGTCAAACCCGGCATTGTGCGCGATAAGCACCCTGTCCCCGGCAAAATCAAGAAAAGCCTTCACCGCCTCAGCCTGAGACGGCGCCCCCTTCACCATGCTGTCGGTTATCCCGGTAAGCTCCGTGATATTCTCCGGAATGTGCATCCCCGGATCGGCAAAGGTATTGAATTTGTCAATGATCTCCCCGCCCCGGACAAGAACCGCACCTATCTCGGTGATCCTGTCGTTCATCGCCGAAAGACCGGTAGTCTCGATATCAAAAGACACAAATTCCGCGTCGGCAAATTCCGCGTCACAATTCCCGTAAACCGCTCTTGCCGTATCGTCAACGAAATATGCCTCCATGCCGTAAATGACCTTCATCCCGGTCTTGTCGGCAACAAGCATCGCGTCCTGATACCCCTGAACGTTTCCGTGATCGGTTATCGCAACCGCGCGGTGTCCCCAGTTGTAAGCAGTCTTAACCGCAACGTCCGGCGGTATAAGCGCATCCATCGCCGACATCTGCGTGTGAAGATGAAGCTCCACGCGCTTCTCCGGCGCATTGTCGGTACGCTCGACCTTCTTTATCAGCGCGATCGCATTCGGCGAAACCGTAAGCTCACCGTCAAACCTGTCTGTCCTGACCGCGCCGTACACCGCATAAGCGTTTCCGTCCTTCAGCTTCGATACAAATCCCCCCGCCTCTTCCGCGGGAAGTATCATCTTGCAGTATATCGACGCATCGTCGTCGGTAATCGCAAAGTTGACAATAGTCTTGTCCCCCTTGCGCGTGTCCTTGGTCTCAATGGCGTACGCAACCCCGAGAACGCAGACCCGCCGTATCGGGGAGGTCAGATTTCTCAGCGGAACCGGATCAATCTCAGACAGCTCGCCGAGTATCATTTCAGGCGCCGATACGTCAAAAACCGTGTTCCCGGCTTTTATATACCCCTCATCGGTTCTGACTGTCTCCGAAAGCCCGCCCCCGCTCAGCGAAATGACCTTTTTCAGCTGCGGCTTGTCCGGCTCGTTCACCTCAACCGTGGTCTTTCCCTGCCCGCGGAAGGAGTTATCGACCGGAATGTCAAGCAGAGCCTTCCTCTGCGCCTTTTCGTACTCGTCATAGTCGAACCGGTAGCCCTCTTCCTGCTTTATTTCGACCTTGTATTCCAGCCCGAACTCCGAGCGAATTATCCCGGCAAGTATCTCCGGCGTCTCCGCGCGGTTTATAAGCCCGATCCCGCCCTCGGAAAACCCGATCTCAAGCGTCAGTGTGTCCTCGCCGAGAATCGCGGTATAATTGCCGAAAAAGCCCTTCGACACCGCCCCGATCCGCTGAAGCTCTGTTATCAGCTGCCCGATATACCGCTCCGAAAACAGCTCCTTCGGGTACTGCGGAAGTATCTTCACGGTATTTATGCCGTAAGCCTCGCATATCTCACCCTCGACGGTGTAAAGAATATCCTTATCAACGATCTCCGGAAAGGAAACGCGCGCTTCTATCATTTTCAGCTCTTTTTCGACCCTGACCCGCTCGCAGTATGCGTTCTCAAGTATCAGCCGGTACTCCTCGCGCGGAGAGTATTTTTTGAATTTTTCAAGAAAAGCAATTTTCCCTTCCAAACCCGCACTTCCTTTCGGAGAGGGAGGAACGTCTTCCTTCTTTGAAAGAAGGAAGCGAAGAAGCGTACTGAAAAAAATAATATTTTGTATTATCAATACAATCCTTTTCAGTACGTCTCTTTGCTACTTTCTCTCAGAGAAAGTAGACGTATCTCCTTTAAATCAATTTCAAAACTTCTTCAAACAACCGGTCGGCAAGACCTTCTTCGGGGAGCTTGCCGATAACAACGCCGTGACGGAAGAGAAGCGCCTCACCGTCCCCGCCGGCGATCCCGATGTCAGCCTCTCTCGCCTCACCGGGACCGTTAACCGCGCAGCCCATCACCGCAACGGTTATCGGTCTGTCCGCCCTGACGGAGGAAAGCCTATCCTCGACCTCGGAGGCGATCTTTATAAGATCGATCTTCGTCCTCCCGCAGGTGGGACAGGAAACGACCCTCACAGCCCCCCGCGCCAGTCCGAGAGAAGAAATAAGTGCCTTTCCCTCGCGCACCTCGTTCACCGGATCGGCAGTGAGCGACACCCGTATAGTATCGCCGATACCGTCACAGAGCAGACTCCCGATCCCGACTGCGGAACGCAGAACTCCCGGCTTGTATGTACCCGCCTCGGTAACCCCGAGATGAAGCGGATAATCGCACTTCCCGGCAAGGATACGCACCGCCTGTATCATCGTCCTCACATCAGAAGACTTGACCGCAAGCACCGTGTCGTAAAAATCATATTTTTCAAGCAGAGCCGCATGAAGCAGCGCACTTTCCGCAAGCGCCTCCGGGGTGGGAGAGCCGTATTTTTCAAGTATCTCCCTCTGAAGCGACCCGCTGTTCACGCCTACCCTTATCGGTATCCCGGCATTCCGGCAGGCGGCAACAACAGCCTTCACCCGCTCCTCCCCGCCGATGTTTCCGGGATTTATCCTGATCTTGTCCGCCCCCGCCGCCGCGCTCTCAATTGCAAGACGGTAATTGAAATGAATATCCGCGACTATCGGCACGGTGATCCCCGCCTCCTTCAGCCGCGAAATATTCCGCGCAGACTCTCTGTCCGGCACCGTCATTCTGATTATATCGCATCCTATGTCCCGAAGCTGTCGCATCTGCGCAAGCAGAGCCGGAAAATCCGTACTTGAAACATTCGTCATCGACTGCACCGGAATCTCCGCGTCCCCGCCGATGTATATGTTCCCGACCTTTATCTTCCGGGAACGCCTTCTGTACTGATTGTATTCCATAACTATTTCTTTATCAGCCTCGTAATGTCCTGATAGGTAACGAAAAGCATAAGCAGCATAAGCAGCGCAAGCCCGACGAAATTGATATACCCCGCTATCTCGCGCTTCACCGGCTTCCTGATTATCAGCTCAACAATCAGAAGAACTATCTGCCCGCCGTCAAGCGCCGGAAACGGCAGAAGGTTGAAAATTCCGAGATTCAGCGCAATAAGCGCCGTCAGATACATAAGATTCATCCCGCCGTCGTGCGCCGCGACCGCATTCCCGATCTCCCCGGTTATCCCGATGGGACCCGAAAGCGCGTCCACGCCGTATTTCCCGGTAACAAGGTCGATAAGCGAATCCCATATCATCCTCACCGACGTCAGCGACTGCCAGAACGAGTGCTTCACCACGTTTCCGAAGCTCTTGCGCTCCGCCTTCACCCGGAAATCCCGCATAGCGACAGTCACACCGCTCTCGGTCTCGGTCTTGAACTCAACACCGGGAATAACGACCGTCTCCCCGCCGCGTATAACGGTGATATCGGTCTTTTCCGTCGCGGAGTGCATGATAATATACGACAGATCATACGACGTGTGAACACCGTGCTTCCCGATCTTAACGATCCTGTCCCCCTCGGCAAGCCCCGCCGTCTGCGAGGACGCGTTTTCCGAAAATGACGCAACAACAGTTGAACCGAGCGCCTGCGAACGGCAGACGATCACGCAGGTCAGCACTATCCCGACAAGGATGTTCATCACCGCCCCCGCGACCAATATGAAAAATCTCTGCCATACCGGCTTGGAACTCAGCGAGTTCTCGCTCCCCGAATCCTCATCCTCGCCGTCCATGCTGACAAATCCCCCGATGGGAAGCAGCCTCAGCGAGTACGCAATTCCGGTCTTCTTCGATTTCTTCGACACCACCTTCGGTCCCATCCCGACCGAAAACTCGTTGATCCCGACCTTAAACACCCGCGCCATCGTGTAATGACCAAGCTCATGTATAAGTATCAGAAACCCGAATATAAGCAGCGCTATAATAACATTCAGCATATCAGACTCCAGTTAGTTTTTTTAAGAGGAACGTCTTCTTTCTTTGAAAGAAAGAAGCAAAGAAGCATCTAAAAATAATTATTAATTTATTGCCTTAACCCTGATGACACTGAGAAACGGCGCTTCTTTGCCTTCCCCTTGAGGGGAAGGTGCCCGAAGGGCGGATGAGGTGTAGCTTTTTCATTCGAAACCGTCATCGTAACAGTTGCGGTGCAAAACGCACCCAAGCCTCACACCCCGGCTCTCCCCGCCGCCATCTCAGCCGCCATCCTCCGTGCCTCACGGTCGGCAGCCTCGATATCCTCAAGCGTCGGACATTCAACCTCCGGCGCATTCTCCGTCACGGCGGACACGATATCCGAAATATCGGTGAACGATATCCTGCCGTCAAGGAACATTGCAACCGCCGCCTCGTCCGCACCGTTCATTACCGCGGGAACCACCCCGCCCCTCTTCACCGCACGGTAAGCAAGCGGCAGAAGCGGAAACGCCTCCCCGTCCGGCTCTGCAAAAGTTAGCCGCGACAGCTTCACAAGATCAAGCTCCGCCACCGGGCTGTCGTATCTTTCGGGGTATGTGAGCGCATACTGCACACAGAGCCGCATATCCGGCGCGCCCATCTGCGCAATGACCGCGTTGTCAGTATATTCTACCATAGAATGTATTATACTCTCGCGGTGCACCACCACCCCGACCTGCTCCGGCGCCACTCCGAACAGCATCACCGCCTCAATGACCTCAAACCCCTTGTTCATAAGGGTCGCGGAATCGATTGTAATGCGGTTTCCCATGCTCCATGTCGGATGGGCAAGCGCGTCGGCTGGAGTTATCCTCGCAAGCTCCTCCCTCTTCTTCCCGAAAAACGGCCCGCCTGAGGCAGTGAGAATTATTTTTTTAATTTTCTGCCCCGAAAGGCACTGGAACACCGCCGAATGCTCGCTGTCCACCGGCAGTATCATGACACCCCGCCGCTCAGCCTCAGCCATAACGACCTTCCCGTAAGTGACAAGCGATTCCTTGTTTGCAAGCGCCAGATTCTTCCCGGCTCTTATCGCCGCAAGCGTCGGACGCAGCCCGGCGATCCCGGAAACCGAGTTAAGAACCGTGTCGGCATCGGCTTCGGAAGCGATAACCTCGGCAGAATTCTTCCCGGATATTATCCTCGTCCCGGTGTCGGCAACCCTCACCGCAAGGTCGGCAGCAGCCCTTTCGTCGGCGACCGCACAAAGCCCCGGCGAAAACTCCCGTATCTGCTCCTCAAGAAGCGATATGTTGCTCCCCGCCGATAAAGCCGTAACTTTTATGTTTCTGTGCCGGCATACGTCAAGTGCCTGCCTCCCGACAGACCCCGTAGAGCCGAGCACCGCTGTTTTTTCTGTCAAAACATTACTCCTGATATCCCCGGCTCACGAAAAAAGCTTCAGCACCGGTATGAATTCCGTCATGAAATATATGAACGGGGACACGCATATCACGCTGTCAAAGCGGTCAAGCACCCCTCCGTGTCCGGGAAAGAGCTTCCCGTAATCCTTGATCCCGAATTTCCTCTTCACAAGCGACATTATAAGATCTCCGCACTGCGAGACAAGGCTGACGATAAGCGTCACCAGCGCAAGCGGAAGGTAATTCGGCTTCGATTCCGTCACAGCCCCTATGAGAAGCCCGTAAAGAAGCGTGACAAGCACTGCGCACACCGTTCCGCCGACCGAGCCTTCAACCGTCTTTTTCGGGCTGACATCCGGTATCAGCTTGTGCTTCCCGAACGCCCTACCGCAGAAATAGGCAAACGTGTCGGTCACCCACGGAATGATGAAGGCAAGAAGATAAATATATCGCCCGTGCTCAAGGTCGCGGAGCAAAACAAGCGCCGAAAACCCGAACGAAATGTAAACCGCAGTCGAACAGGAAAACGCCGCCGTCTCCACCGGAAACCGGTGCTTCGAGAATACCGACACCGCAAAGGTATAGGTGATAAGTGCAAAACAGATGAAGAATACATACCCGATAACATCGTTCTTCACATACCGCACAAGAAACGGCATACCAGCCGCGGCAATGACAGTCGGCACCGAAACCGCATAATGCTTCACAGAGCCTATGCACCTCTGCATCTCAAATATCCCGACAGCGGCAAGAAATCCGGCAAGCACCGGAAATGCAGGCGTCCCCGAGAAAATAAAGAACGGTATCATCACCGCAACCATGACGATCGCCGTTATAACCCTCTGTTTCATTCTGTCTCTTTTCCTTTTTACAAAAGTTCTTGAAAATTCTTAAGGCGGGTGGGAGCAATGCCAAGGCATTGCTCCGGGCAGCGCCCGGCATCTCTCTGAATCATTAAATCCGCCATCATCACACACCGCCTGCAACCCCAAATATAACTTTTTTGTCAAAAGTTCTTGGGATTCTCAACCCCTTCTTTCAAGAAGGGGTTGAGCGGGTCCGGGCAGCGCCCGGCGTCTCTCTTACACCCCGCCGAACCTGCGTTTTCTTGAGGCAAATTCCTTCACACAAAGATCGACCTGACGCTCATCGAAATCAGGCCACAGAACATCGGTGAAATAAAGCTCGGAATACGCCGATTCCCAGAGCAGAAAGTTGGAAAGCCTCATCTCGGCACCCGTCCTGACAATAAGATCGGGAGAGGGACTGGCTTTCGTGTAGAGGTGAGAGGTGATGTCGTCCTCGGTTATCTGCGTCTTCCCCTCGGCAATAAGCTCATTCACGGCATGAACTATCTCGTCCCGCCCGCCGTAGTTCACGGCAATGTTCAGTATCTGCCTCTTGCTCTCGGAAGCCTTTTCAAGCGCCTCCATGCGCTTCCGCACATCCTCCGGAAAAACCGATTTGCTCCCTAAAAAGTGGATCTGAATGTCCTTTTTCGCAAAGCTCCTCTCAGCCTCCGAAAGATAGTCGGTAAACAGCTTCATTATCGCCGAAACCTCGTCTGCGGGACGTTTCCAGTTCTCGGTCGAGAACGCGTAAACCGTGACTGCCTCTATCCCGATGCTCCCGCAGTATTCTATGACCCTTTTGAACACCTTTGCACCGACGGCGTGACCGTATGTACGCGGCATTTTCCGCTTTTCAGCCCACCTGCCGTTGCCGTCCATGATAAAGGCAATGTGGCGCAGACCGCAGTTTTCCGCCGGAGCCTTCTCCGGACTTTTTCTGAACAGCTTTGAGAACATTGTTGCACACTCCGGTTTTTCAAACGGGGCTGCCGTTCAGACAGCCCCGGTGATTTTGCTTTCTTTGCGTCAGGACATCAGATAGACATGATATCCTTTGTCTTTTTTGCGGTAATCGCGTCGATCTCCCTGATGTACCTGTCGGTAAGATCCTGAACCGCCTTTTCGGATGCCTTCTGCTCGTCCTCGGTCATCTCGGATTTCTTGGAAAGCTCCTTTGCCTTGTCGTTTGCCTCGCGCCTGATGTTGCGGATAGCGATCTTTGCCTCCTCACCCATCTTTGCGACCTGCTTCGAAAGCTCCTTGCGCCTGTCCTCGGTAAGCATCGGGAACGTGATGCGCAGCACCTTTCCGTCGTTCTGCGGGTTCAGCCCGAGATCGGAAGCAAGAATCGCCTTCTCAATCGGCTTGAGCGTCGATGCGTCCCACGGCTGAATCACCATAATACGCGCCTCGGGAATGGAGATCTGCGCCATCGCATTTATCTGTGTGGGTGTCCCGTAATAATCGACAAGTACCTTGTCAAGCACAGCGGCATTTGCTCTCCCGACTCTGACCGTACCGAGCTCGGACTCATAGGCGGCGGTGCTTTTTTTCATTTTTCCTTCGTATTCCTTGGTATCGAGTTTCATAAAACTGTTCTTCCTTTCCTGTTTTTCGTTTATCTTACGCGCCGGTGACAAGGGTTCCGATCTTCTCACCCTTTATCGCGCGGACTATGTTGTACGGGTCGGTTATTCCGAAAATGTGAAGCGGTATGTGATTGTCCTTGCCAAAGGAGGCGGCGGTGCCGTCGATTACCCTCAGCTCGTGACTGAGAATGTCCATGTAGCTGATCTCGTCGAGCTTTCTTGCCGACGGGTCGGTCTTGGGATCGGCTGTATAAACACCGTCAATACTCTTTGCCATCATGACGACATCGGCATTTATCTCCGCGGCACGGAGAACGGCGGTCGTATCGGTCGAGAAGAACGGACTGCCTATGCCGCATCCGAAAATGACCGTGCGCCCCTCTTCAAGATGGTGGACGGCTTTATTCCTGATGTACGGCTCGGCAACCTCATGCATTGCGATCGCAGTCATGACGCGGCAGTCAACACCGAGCTGAACAAATGCGTCCTGAAGCGCAAGTGCGTTTATCGCCGTCGCAAGCATTCCCATATGGTCGGCTCTTGTCCTGTCCATCTTTTCTCCCTGTCTGCCTCTCCATATGTTTCCGGCACCGACGACAAGCGCGACCTGCACGCCCATGCTCTGGCACTCCTTTATGGCAAGACAGATCTGTCTGACGAAATCGTAATTCAGTATTCCGCCCGTGATACCGGTGGCAAGCGCCTCTCCCGACAGCTTGATAAGCACCCTTTTATACCGCGTTGTCTGTTCCATATAACCTCCGAATTTCTCATCGCATAATTTTACAGTATAATGATATCACTTTTTTCTCAACTTGTAAACAACGATTTGTTAATTTCGGCGTTTTTCATAATATTTTTTTGTGCGTCCGCGCGGAGGAGCCTGCGGAATATTGCAACGGTGCTATTGTATCACGGTTTTACGGTTTTGTCGTCCCGTCTGATTCCCCTGTTTTTCCCCTGAAATTTCCCACTTTGATTCCCCCCAAAATTCCCGCGGGAAATCATGTAAGGTTCAGCCTTGCCGCTTGTCAGGAGGGTAACTTTCAGCAGAGATTTTCCGACTGCGTCGCCTGAGGTTTACGCCATTCTTTGCTTGTGCAAAGAACGGCTTTGCCAAGAAAGCACACTCAGGGGACTGCGCCGCGAAGTGAGCCCCGATTTACTCCGGCGAACAGAGATGAAATCAAAAGCCGGGGCTCAATGCGGCTCCGCCCCCCGAGACCCCC
>ERZ827512.239-NODE-239-length-83276-cov-17.353985_pt1 | contig 83276 bp, 75 predicted proteins | sample MGYA00519916_ERZ827512 | MGnify/ENA primary metagenome ERZ827512 (study PRJEB31778, sample SAMEA3449335) | human gut metagenome | biome: human gut; feature: human-associated habitat; material: faeces | place: United Kingdom | collected 2010/2012 ... | reverse complement strand
AGCTATGTCTTCTTTTATGCGGTTTTCAATTTGCGCAATTTATTGTACATTATCACCTATATATTGCACTTTTCAATTTCTCATGTGTTGGTCTACTTACTGACCCACGGAGAAAAATATCAGATTTTACACACTTTCTGTCACGCACAAAAATGGGCGTACAGCCTTTCGGTTTGTCCGATTGGCTGTACGCCCACTTATTTGTTAGGTAGTACTCTTAGTGGTAGGCATTTTCACAAATGAAACGCCAGATTTTTTCATTGGTTTCCATTCACCCTTCAAATCACTTTGAGATAGCGCCTCATATACGAACAGCCAGTTGCGGTTAAAGTCATCCTCGTTTGAGGACAATGTTTTGGCATGATCCTTTAATGCTTTCCTTTCCCCTTTATTTTTATGTACAGTAAAGTACAAAAAGGCCAATAATTTGAATAAGCATGAATCGCTTGAAATAGCTGTATTTGCAGTAATACTATCGATATCAAAGTTGTACTTCAACGAAAAATAAATCGCATAGCAGATTGCCTCATAGTTTTGACTATTACACCCGACCCGAAATACCTTTTGTGAAAAAGAAGATATTTTCTGTGGCTCAACATCAAAAGGAATAAATACATTTTTTTCGAGTAGCGGAATTAAATACGGATATAATAGGCTGAGGTGAAAGACTGTTTTTATGAAGTAATCTCTTGCGTTTGGTGTGAGTTTGTGACCAGATAATACTTTAATAGCATAATTCAAGACAGCAGAATTATCCTTGTTCTTTTGCATTAACTCAATTGCTAAGTCCAAATACGCACGAACTGCAATAAAGTCCATTTTTCCGTCCCGCTGTATTGCGGATACAGAATTTATTTTACGAACCCATTGTTCTACAGCCGCTACAGGCAGCTCTTGTATCTCTGTTTTCTTAAAGTTAATGCTTAAATCAAATTGTCGAAGTTCATTGCCAAGATCCATCAAGAATTTTTGCCCAGCTTCGACACTTTCGACATAACAGGTATAGTCATCAATATTTCGTATGTAGCGCCACCCATTGTCATATAACTTTCTGTCAACGACTGTAAGAATAATTTCCGACAAGAGGTTTGATGCATGTGGCCCAATTAGTAGCCCATGAGTTTCCCCATTTTTGCAATTCTGCGTATAGTGATCAATTTGATTGTACCAATCTTGGCTATACTGTTTAGCACTGTGTTCTTTGGCAAATGCTTTTCCGACCAATGCCCAAGGAATGGAATGTGTATAGATACTCAGAAAACAAGTTGAGATATCAGCTTTCACGATGTATCTTTTTCCTATAAGCAAATCTGGCTCAGGTGAGCCATCGACTCTCCAATTGGAATAACTCATAGAAAAAATGGCATCTGAATTGCCCTGCTTGCGAATATGAATACGGCTAATTTTATAGTCTTGAGATACCGTTTGTTGCTCGAAGTGTTGCTGTAAATTACCCCAATTATCTGAAAGGCAGCGGCACAATCTTTGATAGGCCATTGGATTTGGAATTCCTAATGGGCGTGGAACATTGATATTACGTAAGCTCTCATAGTAAATATATTGTTTCCAACTATCAGAAAATGAGGTAGTATTCTTTTGACAATAATTATAGAAGTCAACTGAACTCAGAATAGGAGGAAGTTTATCAGCAAATAGGCCATGCGCCAGTAACCTATTATACAGTTCGTCAGCTGAGATTTCATTCATTAAGTCTGCATAGCTTTTTGCCATAATAGGAATTTCCTCCTTGAACATAATAGGACTTGAACGGCATAGCTCCCGACAAACAATTGGCATGCAAGCGGCTCAAACTCCACATACTGGATTATAACACTAATTCGACATAAAATCCATCATAAAATAGTAATAGGGAGAACTTCCTGCATTAAAAGGCAGAAAATTCTCCCGTTGTTATTACTGATATTGATAAATGCTAAGGTAAAATGAAACGATACACAGTCAGCGGCACATACCACACCGCTACAATCAGTTGCCAGGCTAGGACAAACCCACCGATGACACCGCCAATAATGAAGTTCAGCGCGAATAAGGCAACCCCTCCACCCATGGAACCGTTGCCCGGTACAATCCAGAGCCGCATCCGATGGAGGCCAAAGGGCAGTCCGCAGAGAATCCAGAGCCGCAGATAGTTAACAGTGCCGTCTTTTATACAGGCAGATTTGAAGATGCAGACCAGCAGGGCCGCCCCGGCCACGGGCACTATACTCTTTCTGAAAAACTGAAAGACCGCTTCTTTTCTTGTCATGGTATATCGCCTCCCGGAATCCATTATACCAGTTGTGGATTTAGGAGGCGCTAATAATCTGCAAACGATGTCTATTCCGCAAACTTTTCCCAGACCTTTTCGTATCCGGCGAATCCTTCATCCACGATACACCCCACATCCTCACTACCCACGCTTTTCCGCTGGCCACAGGAGACGTTCGCCAGAACCAGCACCAGGCGCACGGCGTTGAATAGGTGCGTTTTGATTTCTTCCTCCTTGGTTGCCCAGCCACGGTTGGGTGTATCCCCCGGGCGGTGGAGAGTGTCGGACAGATGGGCCAATTCCTCCAAAGCACGTCTGCATTTTTCCTCATACCAGCTCTGCATATTGGGCACCTTCCCGGTGACAATGATAACGGGCTTTTCGTTCATATAGCATTCTCCTTGCTTATTCTAATTCTTGCATAACGCTCTGCTCCGGCGGGAGCAGGATGTCCAGATTTCGTTTGATGGTATCGTACTCTTTTGCCTGCCGCTTGGCGGCGGTGTACTGCGCATACAAGGTCTCCTTCTGTACAGTCAGTTCCGACAGCTCTCTTTCCAGCTTTTCAGCGGCGGGCAGCGGAACCACTCCCAGGCGTTTCAGCTCCCGGGCGGCGGCCTCAAAAAGGATGATTTCGCTCTCATGCCCACGAAGGAACTTTTCTTTGTCGTCCGATTTTCGGTAATGGTCATAGACCGGGCGGAACTTCCTGTAAGTAGCAGCATATTTGACGATCAGATTCAGCTCCGCAATTCTGCCCTCAACCGCCTTGATAGAGGCGAGCGAATCATCCACGGCGGCGTTCAGTTCCGCAAGCCTGTTACCTAGTGCCTCATAGCTTTCAATGCCATGCTCTGCCAGATAGTTTAGGGTTTTGGCTCCCTCTTTCAGCTTTTGGAGCTTCGCCCAGTGTCGCAGCCCAGGGCTTTGGTTGTCCTGGATGACGGCGATCCGCTGAATGCTGCCGTCCCGCGCCTTGGGCCGCTTCGAGGGACGGGTGCGGCCCGCAATCCTGGCAGCGAGCGCTTCTTCCGTGTAATCAATACCCAGGGTTTTCAGTCGGGTAAACCGTTCCTGGTCGGAGGCCCGACAGGAAATGTATTTTCCCCGCCGGATTTCGTACCCTTCCTCCTGCAATCTGCGGAGCAGATATTCCAGGTCCGCACAGGCCGGGAGCAGGCGGTCAATGACGGATTTCAGCTTTGCCTTGTAACTGGTGCCATTTCTAACCGCCTGATGCTCAACATAGCTCTTGCCCTTCTCCTGTCCGGGAACGATGACGGACAGGCCATGCTCCTTGCAGAGCCGGTCAGAGGCGCGGCGAATCTCATAGTAGCTGCGCTTGTTGGAATGGTAATGCTTGTGATCCGCAAAACTGACGGCATTCCCAATCACATGATTATGGATATGCCCACGGTCAATGTGAGTGGTCAGGACAAACTCATATTTCCCGCCCAGAATCTCCTTTGCCAGTTCCAACCCAATTTGATGTGCCTCCTCCGGCGTTACCTCTCCGGGCGCGAATGCCTGGATCAGATGACGGCCCAGGTTCTCGCCCTTGTCAATGGCGTGCCGCCTGGTCCAGGCAAATTCGATGTCGGCAGTTTCGGCGGAGCAGCCGTAGGCAGAAACCAATAGACTACCGTCCGTCTTGGCCGGGTTGCAGATATAATCGATGGCGGCCTTTAGGGTAGACTTGATAGGATGCGTCTTTGTAACTGCCATGGTGAACTGGATGGGTTATTTGAACGAATCTATGAGGATAACATTTCCGGGAAGCTGTCAGACGAACGCTTTGCCAAAATGTCCCAGCGTTACGAGGAAGAACAAGCGGAGCTATCCAGAAAGATCAAGGCACTCCGCAAAGAGCTGGACAAGCTCAACGGTGACGCTGTTTCCACGGATATGTTCCTGGCTACCGTCCGCAAGTACACCCGCGCCAAGAAGCTGACGCCCCGGATGCTGAACGAATTGGTCAACCACATTGAGGTTCACCAAGCCGAGAAAATCAACGGCGAATGGGTCCAGAAATTGACCATCTACTACAACTGTGTCGGTGCCTTGTTTATCCCGGATACCCCGTCTATGCCCGTGCCAGATGTAACTGTCAACACCCGCAGAGGTGTCTATGTCAGTTACGAACCGGCGCAAAATGGGCAATAAAAATGACGAGCGTTCTCAAAGGATCAAATCCTATAAGAACACTCGTCATGGTGCGAGAGAGGGGACTCGAACCCCCACGGCGTAACCACACGCACCTCAAACGTGCTTGTCTACCATTCCAACACTCTCGCAAACTTGCCTGAATATTATAACCTTGACTGCGGGATTTGTCAATAGTTTTTCCGCAAAACCCTTGCAACTTTGCGCTCGCTCTGCTACACTATATTATAAAAAGGAGGGATGGGCGTATGGTGCGCTTTTTTGCGGACGGCGAGGAACTGCGAGCCGATACCGTCGTGCTGACCGGGGAGAATGCCCAGCACGCGAAGGTGCTGCGGCTGAAGGCCGGGGAGACGGTTCTGGTGTGCGACGGGCAGGGGACGGAGTGCCTTTGCGAAGTGACGGACGCCGGGGAAATGAAGCTGAATGTGCTTAAGCGGCGGGAATCCACGTCGGAAGCGGCGGTACGGGTCAGTGTGTACATGGCCTTTCCCAAGGCGGACAAGCTGGAGCATGTGATCCAGAAGGCCACCGAGTTGGGGGCTTACGAGATCGTAGCGTTCCCTTCCGCCCGGTGCGTGTCCAGACCCGATGAAAAAAGCCTCAAAAAGAAGCTGGAACGCTGGCAGAAAATTGCGGCATCCGCGGCGGAACAGTCCGGACGGGGGAGGATTCCCCAAGTGCTGGTGCTGGACAGCTTCCACGCCGCGCTGAGTCGGGCGTCCGAAGCCGACAAGGCGCTGATGTTCTACGAAAACGAGCAGGCTGTGACGCTGAAAATGGCACTCAGCGGCGAATACCGGACCGTCAGTCTGCTCACCGGCCCGGAGGGCGGGCTGGAAGAAAAGGAAGTCCGGCAGGCAAGGGAAACCGGATTGCAGGTCTGCACGCTGGGAAAACGGATTTTGCGGTGCGAAACAGCGCCGCTGTGCGCTCTGTCTGCGGTCATGTACGACGCGGGCGAATTCTAATACTATTTCCTGATTAAAATCTTTGATTTTAATCAGGAAGGCATCGCCTAATGGCGCTGCCGGTTTTGTGATTTATAAGGAAAGAAATCACAAAACAAGTCTCATATGAACTTCATGCCCTTCGGGCAATTAAAATCTTTTCTAAAGATTTTAATTGGAGTTCAGTATAAAATAAAACAATGCCGGGGAACAGTTGAACCGTTCCCCGGCAGAATTTATTTCTTTACGGCGGCATCTGCCGACTGCTTGAGAATAGACACGTCGCCGCTCATGGCGTCCACGTCGATCTTGCAGTGTCCGTCGCCGCAGACGTAGCTCTTATTCTTCTTTACGGTGGGAAAATCGGAGGAAAAATCGCTGCTCATGGCGTCCAGACTGACGGTGAAGCCCGCGTCTTCGGGCAGGGTGAGGGTCAGATCGCCGGACATGGAGTCCATCTTTATCAGATTGGGAACATTTTCCAGCACGCCGGTAAAGCTGGCGGAGGCGGCCTCAAAGTCCAGCTCGCTCAGACTTCCGGTGAACGTCACGTCTCCGGAAGCGGTGTCCACGTCCAGACTGCTGACCGTGCAGTTTTCAAATTTGGCGGTGCCGCTGGCGGAGTCGATCTCCATCTCCCGGATGATCATGTCGCGGACGGTCAGACCGGCGGAAGCGGTGTCGAGTTCCAGAGAATCACAGACCCAGCCCCGGGGAACGGTGACGGTCAGGTCTTTGCTGCCGTCGCCAAAGTGAAGGCCAAAGCCGGCGATGCTGCTGTCCTTGCTGTATTGGATAACCAGTTCGTCGCCGGACTGCTTCCAGACCATCTCATATTTGTCGGTGCCATTGCCGGATTCGAGAAAGGTAATTTCCTGCACGTCCCCCGGCTCGACGGTGACGGAACCGGAAATCCATTCGATTTTGATTTCCCGGATGGCAGCGGGGTCTGCGGAACCGACCGAACCGGTCTGGTTGACACCGTTCAGCTTGAGACACTCAGCATTAACCCAGCCGTCAACCGGAGAGGTGATGTGAATCCAGCTGTCCCCGCCTACCTCCTCGGAACGGTCAATGACCACATTGTCGCCCACATTCAGTGCGCCGACAGAAGCAGATTGGGTGTTGGGCATGGTGTAGACACTGGTTTGCGATACCACGGAGACAGAGCGTTCTGCGATGGGAGTATCGGACTGACCCGATGGAGACTCGGAGGCTGCGACATCGGTGCTGTGGTACACCGTATCGGTGCTGCCGTGGAACATCGTGAAGAGGTTGTTGCCCAGCCCGGCAATGAGGACTGCCAGCAGCACCAGAATCACAACGCTCCAGATGACGATGCGAACGATTGCATTGCTTTTCATCTTATTTACCCTCCTTCAGGTCAAGAATGGCTTTGACCAGTCCCTGCACGGCGGCGGTGATGGGGAAGATCACCCATGTGATGTACCATGCGCCCGTGAGGAAGCTGACAATGAAATAGATCGCAAGGCCAATTGCCCAGATCAGACCGTTGATGCTCTTGGCAAGCGCCGACTGGGGAGTACCCGGCTCGACGTCTGCATTTTCGGTTTCCTTCTTAGCGCCCAGAATGATGAGCACCGTGGCGACGGCCACGAGGGTCAGTGTCCCGCACAGACCCGGAATTCCCATGTTCCGCATGCCGCTCAGAACGAACAGCGGGATGGGGCAGAGGATGTACAGCCCCACTGCGATGGCGCGGAGAAGCTTCTTAACCGGGGTGTCATGCTCCTCTGGCTTGACCGCCGGGGCGGGCAGGGGAGCCGCGCCGGGGGCTCTGCCCAGAATTTCGTTAATGTCGCCGATGCCCATGATGGCAAGGCGGTAGGCGGCCTCCGGCGTTTTTCCGGCGGCGATCAGATCGTCGTAGCGGTCTAAGGTGTTTTGCAGGATCTCCTGCCGGGTATCGTCGCAATCCGCAGCTCCCGCGAACAGGAGCTGCACGTACTGAATCAGCTGCTCTCTCATAATTTCTCCTCCACTTCCAGAAGTTTATCCATAATTTCTTTTGTTTCCTGCCATTCTCCCAGCAGACGGTGGCAGGCTTCCCGTCCTGCGGATGTGATGGTGTAGTAGCGCCGCCGTGCGCCCGCGCCGCTGTCGCCCCAGTATGAGGCGATGTAGCCCAGCTCCTCCAGCCGCTTGAACGCCGTGTAAAGGGTCGCTTCCTTCAGCTCAAAGCGGTTATTGGAGAGGGTAGAAATGACTTTGTTGATCTCGTAGCCGTAGCTGTCGCCGCGAAGCAGCCGCGCCAGAATGATGGCGTCGGTATGCCCCCGTATCAAATCACCGGCAATAGACACAGGCATCCCTCCTTACGCGAGCAGTATAACACAAAGTACCTCATCTGTCAAGGTAATTCATATTAAATAAATACAGGAATCTGAAAAGGAAACACATTGGGCGCAGAAAAGGCTCCGCGCCTGTGCGTGGAGCCTTAAAAGAGGTCTATTTATGATACTTGCTTCCCGCCTGAATGGCTTCTGCCCGGTAGAGCTGTTCCAGAACCATGATGCGAGCCAGATGGTGGGGGAAGGTCATTGCACCCATGGAAAGACGGAAATCCGCCCTCTGCTTGACCCGGGGAGACATACCGAAGGAGGAGCCGATTAAGAAACAGGCGCTGGATTTGCCGGAATTTTTCACGTCCCGGAGCTTGTCCGCGAAGGCTTCGCTGGATAGTTCTTTTCCTTCGGGGGTGAGGACGCAGAACCAGGAGCCCTTGGGAATTTTGGAGAAGATCAGCTCGGCCTCCTTTTCCAGCCCCGCCTCGATCTCGCCGGGGGAGGGATTTTCGGGAAGCCGTGCTTCCGGCAGCTCGAGAAGCGTAAAGGCGCAGTATCCGCCCAGACGCTTTTTGTATTCCTCGGCGGCGGAAATGTAGAATTTTTCCTTGAGCTTGCCCATGGTGATCAGGGTGATGCTGAACATGGCAAATCTCCCTTCGTTTTTCCTATAGTCTATCATTTCCAGACGGGAAATGCAACATAATTGCCGCCGATGGGCAGACAATAGCCATGGAGGTGAGAACATGGCGAAAAAAGAGAAAATCGTGACCGACCCCTTTGGCAGCTACACGGGGCTGGTCAGGCACCCGGAGGAAAAGCCGGTGCAGGACGCGGACGATCTATAGGACGAAGGCAGCGGCGGGGAAACCCGCCGCTTAGACTGTCAAAAAGGCGGTTAGCCTTTTTTGACAGAAGGGGTGCGGTCTGTAAGGTATTTTGCGCTATTATAACGTATAACGTCCGTTCCTGGGAAATCATTTTTTACAAAAAAGGGCTGCCTGCAAAGGCAGCCCTGAGAAGTGTGGGGTTGGTTTATCGCCGAATCAGCAGCACCGTCAGGTCGTTGACATTGGTGCCGGTGGGGCCGGTAAAGATCAGGCCGTCGGCCTTTGCCAGCGCGTGGTAGGCGTCATTGTCCTTCAGAACACGGTCAATGTCCACACCGGCTTCCCGCAGTGTCCCGGCTGTTTCTCCGGTGACGATACCACCTGCCGCGTCAGTGGGGCCGTCGGTGCCGTCGGAGCCGAGGGAGAACAGGGCCGTGCCCGCAAGACCGTCCAGAAGCTTCGCCCCTGCCAGCGCGATTTCCTGATTTCGTCCGCCCTTGCCGGTTCCCGTCAGATGCACCACGGTCTCACCGCCCGCGATAAAGGCGAGGGACCGGGCCGAATCCTGATGGTATTGGGCGACGGCTCCCAGAAACGCGCCGGCCTCCCGGGCCTCACAGGCCAGTGATGCCGTCAGAACAACGGGGGTATAGCCCAGCGTCTGGCAGGTTTCGGACGCCGCGGCGCACAGCTGCCGGACGGAGCCGGTGATGCGGGTGGTCACATTGTCCAGCTGCTTCGGGGTTTCCCTGTCCAGCAGCTCCAGAGCAGCTGCCGAAAGCTTCAGCCCGTACTTTTTTACAACGGCCCGGGCCTGTTCGGCGGTGGAACTGTCCGGATAGGCGGGGCCGGATGCGATCATGTCCAGCGGGTCTCCCAGAATGTCCGACAGAACCACAGAATACACCCGGGCGGGGGCTGCGTGCTGGGCAAATTTACCGCCCTTTACGGCGGACAGCCGTTTGCGCAGGGTGTTGATCTCCACAATGTCCGCGCCGCAGGCCAGCAGCTGCCGGGTGATGTCATCCATTTCCTCCGGCGGGATCAGGGGCTTTTCAAACAGCGCCGAGCCGCCGCCGGACAGCAGAAACAGGACTGTATCCGTTTCCTTCAATCCGGCCGTCATGGTCAGGGCCGCTTCCGTGGCGTTGTAGGAGTCCGCGTCGGGCACCGGATGCCCGGCTTCCCGGATCGTCAGATTGCCGATGGCGCCCATGGCGTGGCCGTGTTTGGTGATGACGATGCCGTCGTCGATCCTTTCCCCAAGGATCCGGTACGCGGCGGCGGCCATCTGCCACGCGGCCTTGCCCGCGGCCACAAGGATGAGTCTGCCCGAAGCGTCGGGCATCTCCGCCAGCGCCTTCTCCACGGCGGTATCCGGCAGCGCCGCGTGCAGTGCCGCATCCATTATTTTCCGGGCGTCCTCCCGGATTTTCTGTTCTTCCATATGCATGGTTCATGCTCCTTTAATGGGTCGTAATTCAAATTTTCAGCCCGAAGGGACAAAACCGGCGGCGCGGCCTCTAATGCCGCATGGCCGGAGCTTCTGATTTCCTCAGAAAAAGAAAAGTGCCGGGCCGCCGCAGCGGCGGCCCGGCTTGGGATGTATGATCAGATGAACAGAGAGATCACGAACAGCAGAATGATGATGGTGATACCCATGACCGCGGTCATACCGGTCTGGCACTTGTAGGCCTCTTCGGTCTTCATGTCGGAGAACTGAGACACGACCCAGAAGTAGGAGTCGTTGGCATGGGAGGCAACCATGGAGCCGGCGCCGATGGCCATAACGACCAGAACCTTTGCCAGCGGGGAGGTATAGCCCATGGTCTCCATCAGAGGCGCCATCATACCGGCGGTGGTGATCATCGCGACAGTGGAAGCGCCCATGGCCAGCTTCAGGATGGAGGCAATGATGAAGGGGATCAGAATGCCGATGCCGGTGCTGACAAGACCGCCGACGGAATCAGCGATGGGCAGGAGCTTCAGGATGGCGCCGAAGGAGCCGCCTGCACCGGTGATGGCGAGGATGGCAGCGCTGTCCGTAACGCCCTGAGTGACCCACTCCAGAGTATGGGATTTTTCCTGCGCGGGGATCAGCGTTATGGCAAGGAACACACCCAGCAGCAGAGCCACAACGGGATTGCCGATGAAGGTGATGAAGGTGTACAGGAAGCCGGTGCCGAAGGGGCTGCCGGGGAAGGCGGCCACGGAGGACAGGGCGATCAGCACGATGGGCAGCAGAATGGGGGAGAAGCTGTGCAGAGTACCGGGCAGCTTGCCGTACTTTTCCTTCAGCTCATCCAGCGTATACTCGGAGTTGGCGGGGATGTCGATCTTGCTGGCTACCAGCTTGGCATACAGGACGGCAACCACAACGGCGGGAATGGAGATCACCAGACCGACAAGAATGGTCAGGCCCAGATCCGCGTTCAGCGTACCGGCCATGGCAATGGGGCCGGGGGTGGGAGGAACCAGACAGTGGGTGGCGTACAGACCGCCGGAAAGCGCGGTGCCCATAACGGCCAGAGAGACGTTGGACTGTGCAGCCAGAGCACGGCTGATGGGGGACAGGACCACGAAGCCGGAATCACAGAATACGGGAATACCGGTCACATAGCCCATGGCGCCCATGGCGACCACGCTCCTTTTCTTGCCGACCAGTTTCAGGATGGCGTTTGCCATGGTCAGCGCGGCACCGGTCTTCTCCAGAATGGTGCCGATGATGGTACCGCAGAGAATCACGATGCCGATGCTCGTCATAATGTCGCCGAAGCCGCTCTTGACGCTGTTTACGACCTTGGCGGGGGTCAGCTCAGACTCCGGATACACGGCACCCCAGATCAGACCGACCAGAAGCGCAATGACCGTCATGACGATGAAAGGATGGATCTTCCATTTTGAAATGGCGATGACCATCAGCCCGACTGACGCTATGATGAGTGCGAACAGGAAAAAGGTTTGCATGAATGTATCCTCCTTTTAGACATTTTTCCAATGCCCTTATTTTAAGGCCCGAGGGCCTTGTTTACCAAGATAGTATTCAAGGATCAGCCGCACAGTGAACTCCTGCTGGAATTCGCCGCTGTCGTCCACACCGAGGGTGCTCCAGAGCTTGTGCAGCCGGTAGAGCAGGGTGTTCTTGTGGACGTACAGCTGGGCAGCGGCCCGGGTGACGCTCTTTTCGCAGGCATAGTAGCATTGCGCCGTGTACAGCAGGGATTTCTGTTCCGCGGGGGAGAAATTCCGGCCCAGCCGGGCCAGCATTTCCTCCGCGAAATCCTGATTCTCCACCGCTGTGCAGCGAAGCATGTACCGCAGCCGGGTATCCGGATCGCTCAGAAGGTTGCGGCCACTGTCCGTGAAGGAGTCCAGCAGAAGCACCTGCTGATAGGCCCGCTGGATTTCCCATGGAGCCTGAACCGGAAGACTCAGGTTCAGCCGAAGGGCGGTCTGGACGTCTTCCGCTTTGCGGCCCGGTCTGTCGGAAAGAAGCAGGATGAGACGCCCGTCGATGAGACTCCACAGATCTTCCGTCCCCGAAAGCGCTCCGGCGCTTTCCCAGCGGTGGAATTCCGCCTCCGCCTGCTGCGCCGTGAGGTTTTTCCCATCATTGTCCGCCAGCAGAGCCACCCGGACGGGGTAGCGCAGGGTAAGGTTCCGGGACTTGATCAGGGTCTCTGCCTCCGCGATGCTCTTTGCGCTGCCCTCCAGAAGCTTGGAAAGCAGAATGCTTTTCAGCGCGCCCTGCGCGTACTGGGGACGTATCAGCGCTTCCAGCTGATAATATTTTTCGGTGTAGACCTCCACCAGATGGGCAAGATAACGGATCTCGGACGGTTCCCCGTAGATACCCACCACACCGATGATATTTCCGCCTACCCGCAGCGGCATGTTGTAGCCCTCCCGGGCGCCGCTGTACTCTTGAATCTGATCCGGGCGGATGCTGACGGGCTTGCCGCTGACGGCGGCGTCCCGGGCACCCTTGTGGAAGGTGCCGATCCGCTCCGGCTGGGTGGAGGCGATGATGATACCATCCGGATTCATGATATTGATGATCCGCCCGTCCAGCAGCCCGGAGGTGGCGCTGACCAGATCTTCCGCCAATTCTTCCAGCAGCATAGGCCGTTACTCCAGGAAAATGCTGTCTCCGCAGGCCAGATGGCACACCCGGACGCCGGATACGTCTCTGGCCAGTGCTTCGGCGGCGTCGCCGGAACAGTGACTCAGGCCCAGTGTCTCCATCCCCATCTCCCGCAGCACGTTCACGGTGTTCAGGATCCGATCTTTTCCGGCTTCCACCAGATGGGTGCCGCCGAACACGGCAGCCACGGGCTTATTCAGCACCGAAAAGACATGCCGCACCATATTCAGAATGCCGGGGTGAGAGCAGCCGACAAAGAGGTACAGCTTTCCGCCCCGCTCCAGCACCAGACATTGTTCGTCTGGAAAATCATCCCGCCGGAAGCCGTCTTCCGTCAGACAGACGAACCGCTCCGGAATCGTCTCAAAGGGCGTCACCCGGGGGAAGCCCGAGACCAGATATACGCCGAAGTCCAGTTCCAAAACGCCGTCGGTCACATGGGCGGTGATCCCGTGATCTTGCAGAAAGTCCTCGCCGAACCCGGCGGAGAGATCCGTGTAGCGCAGGCCGTCGAAGGCGAACTTCTTCCGGAAGAAGCCGGGGCCTATATAAAGATGCCGGGAGCCAAGACCCGCCTCAATGAGATCCCGGTATCCGGCGGCGTGGTCGTAGTGACTGTGACTCAGAACCACGGCGTCCAGCTCCTTCAGGCTCAGCCCCAGTCTGCGGGCGTTGGCCATAGGAACCGCCGAGGCACCGCAGTCGAACAGCAGCCGCAGCTCCGGCATTTCCACAAGGTAAGAAAGTCCGTGCTCCGCAGTCAGCGCTTTGTGCTCCGAAGCGTGGTCATCCATCAGTGCTGTGACCCGTACCATATCAGCCCTCCATTCGGTCATAATTCATACATATTTATTGATGGTCTTGCATAAATTTGATTGCTGTTTTCTTGATTTATTGTCATTATACACCATATTGCCGAAAAAAGAAATAGGGATTATTTGTGACTTGTCCTGAAATCCGCGTCAGGAATCGACACCTTATTGTGCTGGGTCTGCATTTTCACCGGCCGCCGTTGCTTTTTCCCGCCGGGGCTGTTATAATACCATCACTGTGCATCTGTAACAGAAAACAGCTTGGATCACAGAGACTCGGACAGCAATTTGACGGTGGAGCGCCGGAGAAAACAGGAGGAATGGATATGTATCGAGGATTTCGTCGAAGCCGGATCGTCATGGGCGTGACGCTGGCTCTTACCGTGGCTCTGACGGTTTTTGTGTGGATGCGAAACCGGGGGCGGGCGGTGTACATTCCTGTTCTTGCCTCCGTACTGCTGCTGGGCATCGGCTGCACGGCCGCACGGCTGCTGGGGAACATCACCGCTTCCGTCGCCTGTACCGGAATGCTGGGTATTCTGCACATGGATCTGGACCCGGAGGCGTTTCTGGAGCAGTTCCTGCCCGTGGCCCGGCGGATTCCCGGGGAGAGCCGGGATGGTATGGTCTGCCGGTTTTATCTTTCCGACAGCTATTTCGCGGCGGGCCGCTATGCTGAGGCAAAGTCTGTGCTGGGGGAGCTTCCCGCCCGCTTCTATACGGATGCCCCCGTGGCGGGGGTGTGGTATGCCGACCTTGCTCGGGCGGAGCTGGCGCTGGGAGAGAATGCTGACGAGGCGATGGAGGGACTGCGGGGAATTATCGCCCTCAGCGGCGGAAAAGCGGCGCTTCGGAAAAATCTTCAGGAGAGCTTGTCCCTTTTGGAAGCCCGCCGGGACGCCGCCGCCGGACAGCCTGTTGACTGGGAGCAGCTGGAGGAACAGCTGAACCGGGCGGGCTACAAGCTCCGGAGTCTGGAACTTCTGCAGGTCCTCGCCATGGATGCCCGGAACCGGGGCGACAAGGCAAAGTGCGGGGCATGGCTCGCCCGGATGCGGCAGGAAAGCGGCAAAACCGCCTTCCGGAAATGGGCGGCGGAGTGGAACGCTTAAGAACTGACATTCCGGGAAGTTCCTTCGGAAATGATAAAAATACTCTCTGACAGTGTGAACAGCACCGGTAAAGCCGGACAATAGAAAAAACACCCCCTTATGTAGTGATAAACCTACATAAGGGGGTGTTTGGTTCACGGCAAAGCCCCGATTTCCTTGCCGGTTTGCCAACTTATGAAATGGGAATGTAGTCAAAGGTGTGGACTCGTTTCCCGTCGGCGCCAATCTCAGAACCCTTGTCGTAGGCCAGAGAATCCAGCGCAGAGACATCCAGAATTCCGTCGAAGGTTTCGTATGTAACTTCGCAGATGCGTTCTGCTTCCCATCTTGCATAGTTCTCCTGAGTGGGAACAACCCGAACCGCACTGCCGTCTTTCATGCAGATTTGATAAAGGCCGGGGGAAAGCATCTCCAGCTGCTTCCAACCGTCCCAGTCGTGATCCGACTGATAGACCGCACGGATGGTTTTCTGACCGACTTCCGCTTCCAATAGGGTCAGGCCGCTGTCGCCGATCTCCATGTTGGGGGTGAGGGTGACGGAGTTTTTCGTGCTGTCCGCGCCGGTCAGCGTCCAGTGCAGATCCCAGCTGCCGGATACCAGCGGCTCCTCCATGATGCCGCCCTTTTCAGCCCCAACGCCAATGCCGTTAAAGTGAATGGAAAATTCCTTGCCCCAATAGCGTTCACCGCTATCCCGGAATCGGATTTTCATCTGATACTCCAGACTTCCGTCATCGGCCACCCATTGGTAAATGGCGGACTGATATTTGTCGTTCCCGAATTCGACGAGCTGGCCGTTGGAGGCGTAGACCCATTCCCCGGCTTCATTGCGGGTGGTGCCGTCATAGAACCAGCCGGTCATGGAACTGTGGAATTCCGTGGAGCCGTCGATGGTCACTTTGTCCCTATCCCAGAACATTTCGGGAGCACAGCCCTCCGGCGGGGTAAAGCCCTCGACCCGGAAGAACAGATCGGCGCCGTAACTATCCACAATGGACTGCACCGCCGTAATAGTAATGCCCTGATCGGTGGCGCTGAGCACCTCGCCGGGGGCTACCTCCTCCTGCTTGTCCTCCAGCATCACGGACAGGCCGCTTTTCTCGGCCTGCTCCTTGACCTGCTGGGGCGGGTTGTAGGCCGTCTGGGCGCTTCTCGACCAGCGGGTGAACACCGCCGCGCCGGTGAGGGCGCCCACCACCAGTGTGGCCGCCAGAGCCAGCAGCAGGAGCTTTTTCCCGCTCCGGCGCTGGCGCGGGGCTTCGGCGGACATGAGAAGCGCCACCATGCGCTCTTTATCGTCTCCGGAAAAGTGAATGGCGTCCATGGAACGCCGCAGTTCCGATTTTACATTGTGGGTCATACGACTTGGCTCCTTTCCTCTGTCAGCAGTGTGCGCAGCTTCCGCCGCCCGCGGGACAGGTACTGGGTGATGTTGGCTTCCGATTTGCCCATCACCTGGGCAATCTCCCTTGCGGAGTATTCTTCATAATAAAACAGGTACAGGGATATCCGGTACTGCTCCGGCAGCCGCTTCAGCGCGTCTAAAACTTCCGTGTCCGGCACCGGCGGCGCGGCTACGGCCTCGGCTTCATCCAGCGCCACGGTGCGCCGGAAATGGGCGCTTTTCAGGTAGTCCTTGCAGGCGTTGATGGTGGTTCGGATGATCCATGCTTTTTCGTGGTCAATGCTGTCAAATGTACAATCGTTGGTGAGATATTTCAGAAAGACAGTCTGGCAGATATCCTCTGCGTCGCAGGTCTGTTTTAAGTAGCTGTAGCTGATACGCAGGATCGTATCCGCGTAAAGGTCTACCAGCCGTCTGGCGTGAAATTCATCCATCAATGTGTCACCGTCCCTTTGTGTGCTTTCGCTTATTGAGGCCTCTGACCATAATACGATTTGCCGGCAGGAATCCTGACAGCATTATATCACAAAAATGCGGAATGCCCAATGATTTGGCATTCCGCATTTCCCACTATTGATGCTGATACTTCCGTTTTGTGGCCATCCCGCCGCGGATGTGGCGCTCCCGTTTGTTTTCGTCCAGAATTTCCCGAACCTGAAGGTACAGCGCATAATTGTACTGCTTCAGCCGCTGGGTCAGGTCTTTATGCACCGTGGATTTGGAAATGCCGAGGTGCCGGGCTGCGGCCCGGACGGTGGCACCGGTTTCGATCACGTACACAGCCGCTTCACAGGCTCGCTTCTCAATGGTGTCTGTCATATGCTACCCCTCCGATGCTGTGTGCTACGCATCATCCATATGCGCCCAAAAGAATAAATATGCCGCTCCAGCAAAGCTTTCGCCGGACATTTACTGGACATTTATAAATTTTTGCGGTATACTAAGCAAAAAGGGGGTATTGAAAATGCAGATAGACAAAAAGCTGCTGCGCAGGCTGTTTCTTCTGGCGGCGGGGTGTCTCGTCTTTGCGTGGATTCTGCTGGATACGGAGCAGGCGAGCAGCGCGGCGAAGTCGCTGTGGAATCTGATATCGCCGTTTGTGGCGGGGGCGGTCATCGCCTTCGTGTTCAACGTACCCATGCGCGCCATTGAGCGGCAGCTGGACGGCATTCACAAGCAGGGACTGCGAAGGGTATTGTCCATTGTGCTGACCATTGCGGCCTTGGCGCTGGTCATCATGTTCGTGGTGGAAATGCTGGCGCCCCAGATTCAGGTAACAGTGGCCGCCCTGACGGAGCGCATCCCTACCTTTATTGAGCAGACGTCGGCAAAGCTGATGCAGCTGATGGACGACAATCCGGACATGAAGGCCTGGATCATGGAGGTTGCCGATCTGGAAAGTCTGGAATGGACGAAAATATTGAAGGATTCTATGAGCTTTCTGGGCAATCAGATGTCCACGGTGATGGGCAGCGCGGTGAATGTGATCGGCAGCGTGACCAGCGGCATCGTGAATCTGGTGGTCAGCATCGCCTTTGCCATTTACTGTCTGGCGCGGAAGGAAATTCTGGCGCGGCAGGGGCGTAGAATCCTCTATTCCCTGATTCCGGAGAAAACCGGCGATGAGATTATCCGGATTCTGCGGCTGACCAACAGCACCTTCTCCAACTTCATTTCCGGGCAGTGTCTGGAAGCCTGCATTCTGGGCGGCCTGTTCGCCGTGACCATGGCGATTTTCCGGATGCCCTACATTCCGCTGGTCAGCGTCATCATCGCGGTGACGGCGCTGGTGCCGGTGGTGGGCGCGTTTGTGGGCTGCGTGCTGGGCGCGTTCTTCATTCTGGTGGACAACCCCTTGCAGGCGCTGACTTTCGTGGCAATGTTCCTGATTTTGCAGCAGCTGGAAAACAACCTGATCTACCCCAGAGTAGTGGGCACCTCCATCGGCCTGCCCGGTATGTGGGTGCTGGTGGCGGTCACCATCGGCGGTGAGCTGATGGGCGTGTTCGGTATGCTGCTGATGATCCCGCTGGCGTCGGTGCTGTACACGCTGGCGCGGGAGTTTACGGACAAGCGCCTTGCCCAGCGGAACATCCCGGAGGAAAAGCTGCAAGACCACCCGCCGGAGCTGCAATCCCGGTTCAAGCAGAATCGGGAACGGAAAAAACGCCGCCGTTTGCAAAAAATGAAGGAGCAGTTTCTGAAAAACCAGAAGAAAAAAGAAGACAAAGATTCCCAATAAAAATTCGGGAGGGGCAAAGCCCCTCCCGAATACTATTTTACTTATTTGATAACCCGGACTTTCAGAACGCCGTCGATCTGCTTCAGATGCTCTACAACATCCGCAGAGGGGTGACGGTCAAGATCCAGCATGGTGTAGGCGTATTCACCCCGGCTCTTGTTCATCAGACCGTCAATGTTGATGTTTTCGCCTGCAATGGCGGCGGTGAACCGACCCAGAGAGTTGGGAATGTTCCGGTGCAGCAGGGTGATGCGCCCCTCGGCGCGGCAGATGCCCATGTCGCAGTTGGGATAGTTGACGGAATTTCTGATGTTGCCGTTTTCTAAGTAGTCCATCAGCTCCTGCACGGCCATTTTGGCGCAGTTGTCCTCGGATTCCTCCGTGGAAGCGCCCAGATGGGGGATGGCAATGCAGCCGGGCATATTGGCGGTCTTCCCGTTGGGGAAGTCGGTGACGTACCGGGCGACCTTGCCGGAGGCCAGCGCCGCCGCCATGGCATCGTCGTCCACCAGCAGGTCACGGGCGAAGTTCAGGACAATGACACCGTCCTTCATCTTGGCGATGGCCTCGGCGTTTATCATGCCCCGGGTGTCGTCCAGCAGGGGAGTGTGGAGGGAAATGATGTCGCACTTGGAATAGATTTCATCCCGGTCGTTGACCCGGACAATGTGGCTGTCCAAGTGCCACGCCGCCTCAATGGAGATGAAGGGGTCGCAGCCGTAGACGGTCATGCCTAAGTTCCTTGCGGCGTTGGCCAGAGGGCCGCCCACTGCGCCAAGGCCAATGACACCCAGATTCTTGTGGCGGATCTCATGACCGGCGAATTGGGACTTGCCCTTCTCCACCAGTTTGGCGATATCGGGATCGTCTTTGATGGTCTGCACCCAGTTGATGCCGCCCACCACGTCCCGGCTGCTCAGAAGCATACCGCACAGCGCCAGCTCCATCACGGAATTGGCGTTGGCGCCGGGGGTGTTGAACACCACGACGCCAGCTTCGGCGCAGTCGGACAGGGGAATGTTGTTGACGCCGGCACCGGCGCGGCCGACGGCCAGAAGGCTTTCCGGCAGAGCCACATTGTGCATGTCGGCAGAGCGCACCAGAACGCCGTCGGCCTGATTCCGGTCGTCCGTGATGGCGTAATTGTCCGTCAGTAGGGCGGTGCCCTTGGGGGAAATCTTATTTAAGCAGTGAATGTGATACATATTCTTCCTCTTTTCAGCGATTTTCCTTCTCAAAGCGTTCCATGAACTGCACCAGCTTGACGACGCCTTCCATGGGCATGGCGTTGTAGATGCTGGCGCGCATACCGCCGACGGTGCGGTGGCCTTTCAGGCTGACGAAGCCCGCGGCTTCTGCTGCTTTGACAAATTTTGCGTCCAGCTCCGCATTCCCGGTGACAAAGGGGACGTTCATGAGGGAACGGTCTTTTTTCACCACGGTGCCGTGAAAGAGCTGGCTGGCGTCCAGAAAATCGTAAAGGACTTTGGCCTTTGCCACGTTGCGCTCCCGGATGGCTTCCAGACCGCCCATGGACAGCAGCCACCGGAACACCTTGCCGCAGATGTAAATGCCGTAAGCGGGGGGCGTGTTGTACATGGAGCCATTGTCCGCGTGGGTCTTGTAGCGGAGCATGGTAGGGGTTCCGGGCAGCACGTCCTCGGTAATCAGGTCTTCCCGGATGACGGCGATGACCACACCGGCGGGGCCGATGTTCTTCTGCACGCCGCCGTAGAGCATTCCGTATTTGGTCACGTCCACCGGCTCGGACAGGAAGCAGGAGGAAACGTCGGAGACCAGCGGCTTGCCTTTGGTGTTGGGCAGCTGCCAGAATTTGGTGCCGTAAATGGTGTTGTTTTCACAGATGTAGACATAGTCCGCGTTCTCGTCGATGGGCAGGTCGGAGCAGTCGGGAATATAGGAGAAGGTCTTGTCGGCGGAGGAGGCCACAGCGTTGGCGGTGCCGTACATTTTGGCCTCCTGCCATGCCTTTTTCGCCCACTGACCGGTGATGATGTAATCGGCGACTTTTGTTTTCATCAGGTTCATCGGCACCATGGCGAACTGCTGGCTTGCGCCGCCCTGCATGAACAGGACTTTGTAGTTGTCGGGAATTCCCATGAGGGTGCGCAAGTCGGCCTCCGCCTGATCGATGATGGCCTGATAGGTCTTGGAGCGGTGGCTCATTTCCATGACGGACATGCCGGTTCCCCGGTAATCCAGCATTTCAGCGGCGGCTTCCTGCAAAACGCTCTCCGGCAGGACTGCGGGGCCTGCGGAAAAATTATAGACTCTGGACATTGTTTTTCCTCCCTTAAACCGGCTTGCTCAGCAGCCGCTCAATGAGCCTGTAACCGTTCGGCTCGTAGTTGCCGGTGGCTTCCGCTTCGGCTTCGGTGTATTTTTGGATGGACTTGCGCTGACGGGTGCTGTCGTACAGCACGTAGGGTACCGGGTCGCCGGTGTGGGTGCGCAGACGGATGGGGGTGGGATGGTCGGGGAGCACCAGCATCCGGAAATCCTCTCCCGCGTCCTCCATGGCCTTCTTCACCGGGGCAATGAGTCGGCGGTCGAGATACTCGATGGACTGGATTTTCTCTTTCAGCAGTCCCTGATGACCCATTTCGTCCGGGGCTTCCACGTGGACGTAGACGAAATCGCAGCCGTCCTTGGTCAGGGCATCGATGGCGGCCTGCGCCTTGCCCTCAAAATTCGTGTCGATGGAGCCGGTAGCACCCGGAACCTGATAAACCTTCATCCCTGCACCCACGGCAATGCCCTTGAGCAGGTCTACGGCGGACACCATAGCGCCCTTCAGACCGGTTTTCTCAGTAAAGTTTTGCAGGGAGGGCTTTGTTCCCGCGCCCCAGAACCAGAGGGAATTGGCCTTGTTTTTGCCTTTGGCCGCCCGCTCCAGATTCAGGGGGTGGGTGTTCAGAATGTCAAAGCTCTTTTCCATCATGGCCCGCAGCTTGGTTTCCTGAGGAAGATAGGGACCGATGACGTGGGTCAGATGGTCGTGAGGCGGCTCCAGCTGGGGCATGGTGCCATTTTTCCAGATGGTGATGTGGCGGTAGCTGGTGCCGGTGTAGTACTGAAATTCGTCGCTGTTGAAGGCTTCCCGAATGGCGTCCATCAAAATGTCCGCGTCGGCGGTGGAAATTTCGCCGGAGCTGTGGTCAAGAATGGTCTTTTTGGCGTAGGGTTCTTCCTCGGTCAGCGTTACGATGTTGCAGCGCAGAACGATGTCCGTCGGCTCCATGGCGACGCCCACGCTCAGTGCTTCCAGGGGAGATCGTCCGGAGTAACAGACGGCGGGATCGTAGCCCAGAACGGACAGGTTGGCCACGTCGCTGCCGGGAGCCATCCCGGCGGGGACGTTCTGCACCATTCCCATTTCGCCTTTTGACGCCAGTTCGTCCATCACAGGCGTTTCTGCGCAGACAAGCGGCGATTTTCCGCCGAGGGCATCAATGGGTTCGTCGGCCATGCCGTCCCCCAGAATCACAATGTATTTCATAACCTCTCTCCTTTTATACAGCGTCCATGTTGTGGAGACAAATGTATATTATTTCTATGATACCATTGATCCCTTAAGAATACAATATGAAATAATGCCAGAAAATGTGAGGAAATTTTGAAGATTGGTGGACAAATTGTCACAGTGTGCAAATCGGGGGAAGTCGTTTTTTATTGAGGATGAACAAATATATGTGATAAAATATGCAAAATCCGAGCCTGAAACAGGCTCGGATGTGGGGAAAAGGGTCAGTTCAGATTCAGTTTTTTGTCCACAAGGAAGTACATCAGGAAATACCCGGCGACCGCAATGATGAGATTGACGATTGCCAGAAGTCCCAGCAGACTGTCGGGACTTTCCGCAAGCTTTACCATGCTGACTCCGGTAAAGGTAAGATCGACGACGTGCAGGATGTAATAGAAGGCGACGGCGGCGAGAATCTTGTGCTTTTTGGCAACGAGGGAGCCGATGGTCACGGCAAGCATAATGAGAATCAGCTCATTGGAAAAAGCGACGATTGCGTTCACAAGGAGAAGCCCGAAGGCCTGAAGCACATCTGCCTGGGTGAACCGCGCCCAGAGTTCGGGAAACTCCTGCCACAGAACGTGGATACCCTCCCGAAGATCTTTAAAATCCGGCACGACGCACAGCCCCATCAGAATCAGGCCAATGACACTGACGGCGGCCACGGCAATCAGGTTGACGGCGCTGGTGAGGAAGCTGGAAAGCAGCACCTGATGGGTGGTGACGGGGAGGGTGAAGGTCAGATAGCCTTCATCGGTGAAGCGGCTGCGGTAGAAGCGGACGATCTGCACGATCAGCGCCGCCACACCGCAGACGACGAAGAACAGCACGGCCGCGGTAATGGCCAGCGTACACAAAACCTCCAGCCACTCCTTAGGAGCGCTGGCGCCCACCAGATACCGGATGGCGAGGCCGCCCAGCAGCCCGGCGCCCACCAGACTCAGGCACAGAATGCCCAGCACGTTCCAAGTGGAACGGAATTCCATTTTCAGCAATTTGGCAAACATTTGAATACCTCCCGGAACAGTTCATCCAGCGACTTGCCGGTTTCCTCCCGCACGGCGTCCACGTTTCCGCCCTGCAAAATGCGGCCCTGGGACAGGAACAGATACTCGTCCAGTACCCGCTCCACATCGGCGATCAGGTGGGTGGAGATCAGCACCGTGGCGCTGGGGTCATAATTGGTAATGATGGTGTTGAGAATGTAATCCCGGGCGGCGGGATCGACGCCGCCGATGGGTTCGTCCAGCAGGTACAGCTTTGCCCGGCGGGACATCACCAGAACCAGCTGAACCTTTTCCTGATTGCCCTTGGACAACGCCTTGAATTTGGCGCTCAGGGAGATGTTCAGCGCGGAGAGCATTTCCTCTGCCCGCGCCCGGTCAAAGTCCACGTAAAAATCCTGAAAGAAATCCAGCTGCTGCTCCACCCGAACCTGACGGCTGAAATAGGGGCGGTCAGGCAGATACGAGACCACGGCCTTGGTGGCCGTCCCGATTTTATTGCCGCAAATGGTGATCTCGCCCGCCGTGGGGGTCAGCAGACCTGCGGCCAGCTTGATAAAGGTGGTCTTTCCGCTGCCGTTGGGGCCGAGAAGACCGACGATCTTTCCCTGAGGCAGGGTCAGATCCAGATTGTCCAGAGCCAGCGTGCTGTGATAGCGCATGGTAAGGCCGCTGGCGGTCAGAACAGTTTGTTCCATGTTATTCCTCCTTCTTCGTTTCCAGACCCAGTAAAAGCTGAGCCGCCTGTGTTGGCGTTACGCCGAACGTCATAAATTTCTCGGCACATTCCCGGGCGAGTTCCTCCAGCGTCTGCTCCCGCATGGCGACGAGAACGGCTTCGTCCTGCGTGACGCTGCGGCCGCTGGTGCCGCCGCTGACGAGAAGACCTTCCCGCTCCAGCTCCGTCAGGGCGCGCTGCATGGTGTTGGGGTTTACCTGCGCCTGAGCGGCCAGATCCCGGACGGAGGGGACTTTTCCTCCCGGGGGCAGCTCGCCTTTCAGGATCGCACCGCGGATCGCTGCCATGATCTGCTGATATACCGGACGGTCACCGGCAAATTTCCAGTTCATAGACACCTCCTGATTTGTACTACTGTATTAGTGCATTAATACAATAACACAGCGCCGGGGAATTGTCAAGCCCATTTTTCCAGAAAAATGAAAAAAATGGCTCCTCGGCCAATGGGCGGGGAGCATCAGACAGCTCTCCCAGAGGGAGAGCCAAGGGGGTGTGCGCATTTTGGATTGAAAAATGGAGCGTATCTGTGCCGATACGCCCCATTCATTGTTTTACAAACGCCTATCAAAAGCCGGGAAGCCGATGCTGCATTATTCTGCTGTTTTCAGATACCTTCGGAACACGATCAAGAAAGCGGCCAGCTGGACAATGAAGGTGATGACCCATGAGACGAGATAGGAAAGATACAGGCACTGCGGCGTGTGGTATTGGGGAATCTGGAAAATGGTGTAGATCCAGACGATGCGCAAGCCGCACACGCCGAGAATGGAGATCATCATGGGAACGAAGGACGCGCCGATGCCCCGAAGCGCGCCGGTGGTCACGTCCATCATGCCGAATGTGAAATAGGGCAGGCAGATGAAGGCCAGACGGGTCATGCCATAGGAGATGGCTTCCGGGGAATCGGTGATGTAAATGGAGAGCAGCGAGGGGCCGAACACGTAGACCAGCGACCCAAGCACCAGTCCCACCACCGTAACGCACCCCAGACAGATCCACAGGGTCTGCCGCACCCGGAGGTACTGCTTCGCGCCGGCGTTCTGCCCGACAAAATTGACGGCGGACTGGTGGAACGCATTGAGACAGACATAGACGAAGCCCTCAAGGTTGCTTGCCGCCGCGTTGCCGGACATGAAAACATCACCGAAGGAGTTTACCGACGACTGGATCAGCACGTTGGAAATGGCGAACAGGGCGCTCTGGATGCCCGCAGGCAGTCCGATGCGGAGAATTTTCGCCAGCTGGGGCTTGTAAAAGCGCAGCTTGTTAAGGTATAGCTTGCAGGCGTCGGTTCTGCGCATCAGAGCGATGACCACCAGCACGGCGGAAACCGCCTGAGAAATGATGGTAGCCAGCGCCACACCGGCCACATTCATCTGGAACTGGATGACGAAAACCAGATTCAAAATCACGTTCAGGACGCCCGCGAACAGCAGGAAGACCAACGGGCTTTTGGTATCACCGGCGGCGCGGAGAATGGAGGCACAGAAATTGTACACCATGTTAAAGGTGACGCCGCAGAAGATGATCCGCATGTAAACGGTGGAGAGGGGCAGTACGGTATCAGGTGTCCCCATCATGATAAGAAACGTCTCGGAGTAGGTAAGGCCGGCGACCGTCAGGATCGCGCCGCTTAAGATGGCGGTGGGCAGCGCGGTATGCACAGTGCGGTGAACGACCTGATTTTCCCGGCCGCCAAGGCCGTGGGCGACGGCCACGCCCGCGCCTACGGACAGGCCGATGAAGAAATTGACCAGCAGACCGGTAATGGAACCGGTAGCGCCCACCGCGGCGACGGACACGCTGCCGCAGAACTGCCCCACCACCACGAGGTCCGCCGCGTTGAAAAGCAGCTGTAAAACGCTGGTCAGAATAATGGGAATGGTAAACCGGATGATATTCGGAAACAGAGGCCCTTCCAGCATGTTTCTGTTCGTCTGGTTCAAATGAGCACCTTCTTTCTATCAGCAGAGATATTATAACGGCTTTTTGGAAAAGTGCAAGACGAAAAATTGAAATCTGCCGAAAATCGACGGTTATTGGTGCTCACAGGATTCCTGATTGAAGGCGATGGGATCGAAGGTGATGATGGTGTGGTAGGTTTTGCTCTCCCGGGCGCGAAGCGCTTCCTCAAGCTTATCCTGAATTTCCGACTTCGTAAATTTCGTGTCCTGAGGCACGGCAATGTCAAAAATGAGGTTGGTATGTCCGCCGCCGGGCACCATGCGGAAATCGTGGGTTTTCAGCCGGGCGTCCATTTCGCTGAGCAAGTCGTCCACGAGAATGTGAAGCCGGGTCAGCTCCGGGTCGTCCGTTACCACGGGGTCGTAGTGGATGACCAGATGGATGTTGTGGCTTTTCAGACACTCCCGCTCCATGTCGTCGATCAGCTCGTGGCACTGCATGGGGTCTTCCTTGCAGTCCATTTCCACGTGGATGGTGGCAAAGCGCTGGCCGGGGCCGTAATCGTGAACCATCAGGTCGTGATATCCCAGAACCTTGGGCTGGGCGCTGATGTAGTCCACGATACGCGATTGAAGTTCGGGGGAGGCAGCTTCGCCAAGCAGGGGACTGATGGTCTCCTTCGCCAGCTTGGCACCGCTGTAGAGAATGAACAGCGACACGGCCAGACCCACGAAGCCGTCAATGGACAGCCCGGAAACGGCCTCGATGACGGCGGCCAGCAGGACGGCGGCGGTGGTGATGATGTCGTTGCGGCTGTCCTCGGAGGTTGCGAGCAAAGTGGTGGAGTTGATTTTCCTGCCCAGCGTCCGGTTGAACAGGCACAGCCACAGCTTGACGGCGATGGACAGCACCAGCACCGCCGCCAGCGGGGCGGAAAACACCACCGGCACCGGGGAGAGGATTTTCCCCACGGAGGTCTTTGCCAGCTCGAAGCCGATGATGACGATCATGGCGGAGACCACCAGACCGGACAGGTATTCAAACCGGGCGTGGCCGTAGGGGTGTTCCGCGTCGGCGGGCTGCTCCGCCAGCTTGAAGCCAACCAGCGTCACAATGGAGCTGGCCGCATCGGACAGGTTGTTCATGGCGTCAGCAGTGATGGAAACGGAGCCGGACAGGGTGCCGATAATGACTTTCCCGAGGAAAAGGAAGAAATTGCAGAGAATGCCCACGATCCCGGACAGAGTACCCACGGCGGCGCGCACTTTGGGGTCGCTGGTCTGGTCGGCGTTTTTAACAAAGAGACGCAGCAAAAAATGTGCCATAACCCGGCCTCCTATAGAAAGTCCGTATATTTTACCATAGATTTCAGAAAAAAGAAAGGGCATTTTTTCTTTGAATCCAGCGAAAAACCTCCCGGATACCGTATTCCGGTACCCGGGAGAGGGAACGCAGACGATGTTACTTCACAAGCACCATATCCCGATTGATGGACGCCAGATTCTCCGCGCCGCACATGGCCATGGTGTCGCTCAGCTCCGCGCCGATCTTCTCAATGTAAAGCTTCACGCCTTCCTCGGCACCGCCGTAGACCATGGGGACGAAGGGACGACAGATGAGCACCGCGTCGGCGCCCAGCGCCAGCGCCTTGAAGACGTCAACGCCGCTGCGGATGCCGCCGTCCACGAAGATTTTCACACCGCTGCCCTTCATGGCGTCCGCGATGTCCGCGAGGACTTCGGCGGTGGCGGCGCATTGGTCGAGGACGCGGCCGCCGTGGTTGCTGACCACGATGGCGGAAGCCCCGGCCTCTTTGGCTTTCAGCGCGCCTGCCGCGGTCATGATGCCCTTGACGATGAAGGGCTTTCCGACCATTCCGGCAATCTCGGCCAGCTGCTCCACGGTCTTGCTGCCCGCCGGGGGATTCATGTTTTTCAGGAAGGGCAGACCCGCCGCGTCAATGTCCATAGCCACGGCGAAGCAGCCGGATTCCCGGCAATAGCCCAGCTTTTTCTGAATGGTCTCCAGGTTCCAGGGCTTCACCGTGGGGATGGCGGTGCCGCCGGAGGCGGCGATGGCCTTGCAAGCGACCTTCATGACCTCGCCGTTCAGACCGTCGCCGGTGAAGGCGGCAATGCCATTGTCGGCACAGGCTTTTACAAGAATGTTGTTGTAAGCCATGTCGTCATATTTGTCGCTGTAGTGGACGGTGACGGCACCCACGGGGCCTGCGAAGAAGGGATAGCGGAAGGTTTTGCCGAACAGGTTCAGAGAGGTATCCGGCGTCACATAGGGATGAATGGTGTCCATATTGACGCGGATGTCCTGCCACTTTTCGTAGTTGCGGATGGCGGTGTCGCCAACGCCCTTGGCACCGGGGCCGGGAATGTGGTTGCCGCAGGCTTTGCCGTTGCAGACGGGGCAGGCCTTGCAGTTTTTGCTGAGAACCGCACGTGCGTTTTCAAGAACTTCCTGATAAGTCATGATGGTTTCCTCCCTGTTTTAGATTTTGAGATCAGTGAAAGGGGTCGAGATCAATATGCTCATCGATGCGGCACAGGAACTGCGCCAGCAGCTCGATGCAGTTTTCAATGTCGTCCATGTGGCACACCTCGCAGGGGCAGTGCATGTACCGCAGAGGCAGGGACAGCAGCGCCGTGACCACGCCGGTGCCGGTGACGTGGAGGTTGTCCGCGTCGGTGTAGGTTCTGCCCATGTAGGACTCGATTTGGTAGGGGATGTTATGCTCCTTCGCCACGGCTTTCATTAGGTCGTTGACCTTCCGGCTGCCGATGGAGCTGTTGCAGAGCACGCCGCCGCAGCCCAGCTTCACCTCGCCGGACTGCTTGGCATCCACGCCGGGATAATCGGAGGCAAAAGTGACGTCGGTGACGATGGCAACGTCGGGACGGATGGCAGAGCCGACCCAGTAGGAACCCCGGCCGGTGGTTTCTTCGCCCACGGTGGTGGCGGCGTAAACGCCTACAGAGCAGCCCATGGCCTTTGCCCGTTTCAGGGCTTCCAGAATGATGTAGGCGCAGCCCCGGTCGTCAATGCCCCGGGCGGAGAGAAAGCCGTTGAGCATTTCCTGATGGTAGGTGTTCATGTGGACGGGGTCGCCCTCCTGCACGTATTTCCGGGCGTCGGCGGCGTCCTTCGCGCCGATGTCGATGTACAGCTCGTCCGCTTTCAGGTCGGCCTTGTCCATGTCCTTGCTGCGGACGACCGCGCCGTAGACGGTCTGGGCGTAGCCATGGACGGCCACCTGATGGCCGGGGTAAACGCCGGGGAAAATGCCGCCGGACTTGGACACACGAAGCAGGCCGTCGGGCTGGATGTGGGTGACGATCAGACCGATCTCGTCAATGTGAGCGGCCAGCATCACCTTGAAGGGCGCGTCGGGGTTCAGCACGCAGACGACGTTGCCGGTATAATCTGTGATGATCTTGTCACAGTGGGGGGTCATCTCGGCGATGACCTTCTTTTGCAGCGGAATTTCGTGGCCGGAAACGGACATGCTGTCAAGCAGGGTGTAAAGGAATTCTTTGCTCATCTGTCTTTCTCCTTTTTTCTTTTACTATAGCACAAAAAATGCAATTTGCAAGGCAAAAGCACGGCTTTCGAGCCGTGCTTTTGGAATTAACCGTCGCTGAGAACGAAGTGGCAGAAGCGCAGAACTTCGTACCAGTCGTCGGAGTCGAAGCAGACGAATTTGTCGTCTTTCAGGGTCGCACCGGGGTAGAAGCTCTTGGAGTAGGCCACATGGTGCTTGACGAAATCGATCTCCATGTGGAAATGCTCCGGCATGGGGACGACGCACTGCGCCGCCTTGGTGACCGCTTCCTTCGCCGCCGCTTCGATGCGTTCCACCGCCTCGTCGGGGTGCAGGGAGGTGACGCTGCCGCCCCGACCCTCGTTCACGGGGACGGTGGTGATGGCGGGGATCAGGGTTTTGGCAAAGTCGCACAGCGCCTTGTCGCCGGTGAGCAGCGCCACGGGGACGCCGTAATATCCGGCGGTGTAGGAATTGATGAGAAATTCACTGCACAGCGTGCCGTTGAGGAAAACGTGGTTGTTCCGGCCGTTCATGGTGTGGCTCAGGGGATTGCCGGGGCAGCCGGCCCAGGCGTGGTAGCCGGTGAAGAACACGGCGTCAAATTTCTCCTGATTCAGGCCGCTCATCATGCTCAGGGGGTCGCCCGACCAGCTGCGGTTCATGCGGATGCCCCGGGGAAGTCCGGCGGGGTCGATGTTCCGGGCGGAGTCGTGGGCGTCCTTCACCAGAACCTCCGCCGCACCGGCGGAAAGGGCGCCCTGACAGGCGGCGGCGACCTCACGGGTCATCTGCTTTTGGGCGGGGCTGTAGTCAAAGGGGGTGGTGCGCTCCGTCTCCGGCCACGAGACGATGCCGCAGGTGCCTTCCATATCGGCGCTTAAAAATACTTTCATTTATTTTCTCTCGCTTTCCTTATTAAATCAAAAGTAGGAGCCAACCTGAGTGATGGCGGCTTTCAGGTCTGCCCGGTAGTCGGGGTCGCCGGGGTTCAGGGAGTTGAGGGCGAAGCCGTTGTCTCCGCTGCGGCCGGTGCTGTGGCAGTAGCGTCCTTCTCCGATGTACATGGCCACATGGCCGGGGAAGAACAGCAGATCGCCGGGTTTTACATTTTCCAGAGAAATTTCGTGAATGGGAAAGTCCTCCATGATATGGGCGTCCCGGTAAATAAGAATGCCGCAGAGCATATAGGCCGTGGACACCAGACCGGAGCAGTCAATGCCCATGGGGGACTTGCCGCCCCAGCGGTAATGGGTGCCCTGATAGAGCATGGCGGCGTCCACCAGTGCCTGACGAAGGGTTTCCTCGTCCTGAGACAGGGGCGCGGTATAGCACTCTCCGAGGATGCTTTCCGGGACGAAGCCCGTTCGGCCATCCGCCAGACGCACCTGCTGCCAGCCCTTTTCCGGCTGACCCACCGGGGAGAGAATGCCGCCACGGGGAAGGGTTGCCATGATCCAGCCCTGAACCTTCGGGGCAGAGAGGACGTCGCAGAAGTTTTTATTGCGGACAATTTTCTTGGGCAGCGCCGCCCAAGCGTCAGCGGCTTCGTCGCCGACGATCAGATCATCGGCGGAGACGATACCCTCATAGCGGTAATGGGTGCGGACGCGGTACCAGCCGGGGGCAGGTTCTTCCAGAATATCCACCACCATGCCGTACAGCGCCTCGTCTTCCAGCGTGCTTTCCCGGGTGGGGGCGGCCAGCAGGGCGCAGATGGGGACGTTTACAATGGCTTTCATTTATTTCTCTCCCTTCATAGCGTCGTAAATCATCCGGGACAGCTGCCCGATGAGCCGGTTTTGCTGGGGCTGACCGTCCAGCGCGGGGCCGTCCCATGTAAAAATGCCCAGATAATAGGGGCGGTCGTCCGTCAGGAAAATGCCCACGTCGTGGTTCAGGTGATCCAGCCCGCCGGGCTTGTGCAGCACGGTCACGGCGTCGGGGATGTATCGCTGGAGCGCATCGGTGCTGCGGCAGCGTGAAAGAAAATCGAAGGCAACCTCCCGCAGGGGCTTATTCAGGATTTCCCCATGGTACAGCCGGGAAAATACCCGGTACAGGTCGGCGGGGGAGGTATAGTTGTTACGCCCCTCGGCGATGGCCTGAAAGTCCAGCATTTTCCGCTGGAGAGAGGTCTGGGTCAGGCCGATTGCCCGGCAATACTGATTGACGTGGTCGTAGCCCAGCAGGGAAATAATGGTATTGGTGGCGGTGTTGTCGCTGGAAACGATCATCCAGTACAGCATTTCCCAGAGAGAAGCGCCGTCCTGCCGGTAGCCGGGTTCAAAGACCTCGGTGTCGCTGCAAAAGTCCGCCGGGGCAATGGTGAGGGGCTGGTCAAGAGACAGCTTCCCGTCCATCACGTCCTGAAGAGCGCAGCACAGAATGGACACCTTGATGGTGGAGGCGGAGACCACGCGAGTGTTCTCCCGAATGGCGGCGATGGGGGTGCCGGTGGTCAAGTCCACGCAGTATAACGCGGTTTTGGCGGGAAACGCATCCATGACGGCATTCAGCCGGGAAGCAAGATCGTTCATGGTCACGCCTCCAATGTGATGCTGCCCGCGTCCGCGTTCAGACGGCACATATGGCCCATGGGCAGCGCCAGCGTGGTGGCGCAGTGGCCGCAGGCCAAATCCATGACGGCGGGCTTTCCGGCGGGGACGATGAGCTGGGTGAAGATCTCGTCCAGCGTCAGGGTGCGCTCCGGCATTTCCGGCACGCAGTCCGTCCACGCGCCCAGAATGATGCCGGCGCAGTCCCGGAACTTTCCGGCGTTGCGAAGCTGGGTGAGCATACTGTCCAGACGGTAGGTTTTTTCGCCGATGTCCTCCAGAAACAGGATTTTGCCCTTGGTATCGACCTCCCAAGGCGTGCCGAGAGACGCCGCCAGCAGGGACAGATTGCCGCCGCAGAGAACGCCTTCCGCCTTACCCGGAACCAACGTGCGGATGCTCTGACCTTCCGGATTGGAAAGTGCGCCGTTCAGACCGCCGAACAGGGCCTTTTTCAGATAGTCGAGTGTGTATGTATCCGGGTGCGGCTCGGTAGATGGCATGGTGCAGTGGAAGGTGGCGAGACCGCAGACCTGATTCAGAAACAGGTGCAGGGCGGTGACGTCGGAATAGCCGCCGAACCACTTGGGGTTCTTCCGGATAGCGTCCGCGTCCAGCAGGGGAAGAATGCGGTGGCCGCCGTAGCCGCCGCGGATGCACCACACGCCGTCAATGGTTTTGTCGGCAAAGGCGCGGTTGACGTCCTCCGCCCGCTGGGTGTCCGTCGCGGCCAGATAGCCGTCCCGGTTGGCAAAATAGCAGGAGGGGTACAGCACCGGCTCCATGCCCAGCCGACGGACGAGGTCAAGAGCGCCGGGCAGTTTTTCCTCCGGCACGGCGGAGGCGGGGGCGACCAGCGCCACTCTGGCGCCGGGGAAAAGGGGCTTGGGATCGATCATGGCAGGCACCTCGAAAAGAAATATGGCGCAAGCAGAACACGGGTACGTGCTCTGCTTGCAGAATGTCAAAACTGTTTGCGGTATTCTTCCAGCTCAGGCTCACTTGCCAGAACAAAGTGGCCGGGGACGATCTCACACCAGTCCGGCTGGTTCGTCTCGCTGTAGTGATGGCAACTGGGGTCATAGACAATGAGCTTTTTCTGCCGCTCCGCAATGGGGTCGGGCTGGGGGATGGCGGACAGCAGCGCACGGGTGTAGGGGTGCAGGGGATGGGCGAACAGCTCCTCGCTCTCCGCCAGCTCCACGATCTTGCCCTTGTGAATGACGGCGATGCGGTCGCAGATAAAGCGAACCACCGACAGGTCGTGGGCGATGAACAGATAGGTCAGATTCCGCTCCTTCTGCAGCTTGGACAGCAGGTTCAGAACCTGCGCCCGGATGGAAACGTCCAGCGCGGAGATCGGTTCGTCGGCAATGATGAAGTCCGGTTCCATAATCAGTGCCCGGGCAATGCCGATTCGCTGACGCTGGCCGCCGGAGAACTCATGGGGGAAGCGGCTGGCAAATTCCGGCAGCAGACCCACGTCGGACAGGGCGCTTGCCACCTTGGCCTGACGCTCGCTTTCGGACAGATGGTGTCCGCCAGCGTAAAGTCCTTCGCTGACAATATAATCCACCTTTGCCCGTTCGTTCAGTGAGGACATGGGGTCCTGAAAGATCATCTGGATGCGCTGTGTGACCTCCCGGTCAAGAGCCTTGGAGATGCGCCCATTGATCTGCTTGCCGTCAAAGAGGATTTTGCCACCGGCAGTGGGGTGAATGCGGATGATGGCGCGGCCGATGGTGGTCTTTCCGGAGCCGGATTCACCAACCAGACCGAAGGTCTCGCCCTGATAAATGTGGAAGGATACGTTATCCACCGCGGTAAAGGCGTGCCGTCGGGAGCCAAACCGGACGACAAGATCCTGAACCTCGATCAGCTTCTTTCTGTCTTCAGCCAACGCGGTTCACTCCCTTCTCCCGCAGGATGCGGACATGCTCCGGCGGCTCCACCTTGGGAGCGCGGGGATCCATCAGCCAGGTGCGGGCATAGTGGGTAGGCGTGACCTCGAAGAAGGGAGGACGCTCTACAAAGTCGATTTTCAGTGCTTTGGGATTCCGGGGGGCAAAGGCGTCGCCCTTGACCTCGTGGAACAGATTGGGCGGCGTACCCTGAATGGAGTACAGCGGCTCGTCCTTGGTTCCCAGCTGGGGAAGGCTGGACAGCAGCGCCCAAGTGTAGGGATGGCGGGGGTCGTAGAACACCTCGTCGCAGGTGCCAAGCTCCACGATGTCGCCCGCATACATGACGGCGATGCGGTCGGCCACGTTGGCCACCACGCCAAGGTCATGGGTGATGTAGATGGTAGTGAGGTCATACTTTTTCTGCATGGCCTTGATCAGCTCCAGAATCTGCGCCTGAATGGTCACGTCCAGAGCGGTGGTCGGCTCGTCGCAGATGAGGATTTTCGGCCGGCAGGCGACGGCGATGGCGATGACCACCCGCTGGCGCATACCGCCGGAAAATTCGTGGGGATACTGCTTGTAGCGCCGCTCGGGGTCGTCAATGCCCACGTCGCTCAGCACTTCCAGCACAGCCTTGTAGGCATCCTTGCCTTTCAGACCCTGATGCAGCTCCACGGCCTCCTGAATCTGCTTGCCGATGGTTTTCAGGGGGTTCAGGGAGGTCATGGGGTCCTGAAACACCATGGCGATCTCCTTGCCCCGGATTTTCAGCCAGTCCTTGTCAGTCTGGAATTTGGTCAGGTCCATGCCGTTATAGAGGATGGAACCGCCGTCGATGTAGCCGTTGGCGTCCAGAAGCCCCATGGCGCATTTGACGAATACGGACTTACCGGAGCCGGATTCGCCCACGATGGCAAGGCTTTCGCCCTGATACACGTCCAGCGAGATGCCCCGGATGGCGTGGAGAACCTGACCGCGGAGGGTGAATTTCACATTCAGATCTTTGACGGAGAGAACAACTTTTTTATCTTCCATTGTGATCTCTCCTTATCTGACGTGATTCTTGGGGTCGGCGGCGTCCGCGAAGGCGTTGCCGATGATGTAGAAGGAAACGGTGATGACCACCAGCACGGCTACGGGGAAGAACAGCTGGTAGCGCAGAGACGCCACGGTCATCAGCGACCGTCCGGTCTGAATCAGATTGCCCAGGGACGGCGTGTCCACGGGAAGGCCGATGCCGATGTAGGTGACGAACACCTCATTGCCGATGGCGGAAGGAATGGCAAGCGCCATGCGCATGGTGATGACGGACACCATATAGGGCAGCAGGTTCTTGACGATGATACGCCCGGTGGAAATGCCCAGACACCGGGAGGCCAGATTGTAGTCCCGGTCGCGGATAATGATGATCTGGTTGCGGATGAACCGCGCCATGCCCAGCCAGCCCGTTAAGGACAGGGCGAAAATGATGGTGGAAACGCCGGGCTTTAAGACGTAAGATATCAGAATCAGCAGCAGCGTCTGGGGAATGTTGTCCAGAACGTTATACAGCTCGGTAAAAAAGAAGTCCAGCTTGCGGACATAGCCCCACAGCACGCCCACGAGGATGCCCACCACGGCCTCCACAAAAGCGACAGAGAAGCCGATGAACAGGGAAGTGCGGGTGCCCGCCCAGATACGCGCCCAGAGATCCTGACCGATGGAGTTGGTGCCGAACCAGAATTCTTTGCTGGGGGGAATATTGTTCAGAGGCAGACCCCACTGGTCGTTGTGAATGAGAATGGGATCCTTCTGACCGGGGAGGTAGGGCTGAATAAAGGTGAACAGCAGCACCGCAACCATGACGAAAAGGAAAAAGACCGCGATCTTATTCTGGAAAAACGCCCGGAGGGTGGATTTCCAGTAGGAATAATCGGAATAGCCGCCCCGCTCCGCGTCCTCGGCGTTGAATCCGGCAAAGGAGAAGGCCTCCTCGTCGCTCATTTTCGGCGCGACATCCTCCTGAAGCTGCCGGGAGAGCTTGTCGCCCAGCGTGTCGGTGGCCTTGTCGCGCAGGGTGTGAAATCCAAGACGTTTCATCAGCGGGAACCCTCCTTCTTGGCAAAGCTGATCCGGGGATCGACGATTCCCATGAGAATGTCGCCGAAAAGCAGACCCAGAATGGAAATTACTGCGTAAATCAGCACCAGCGCCTGTACCAAGGTATTATCCTGACGCTTGATGGCCGTGACCAGCAGGCCGCCCATGCCGGGGACGGAGTACAGGGATTCCACATAGAGTGAACCCATCAGGGTAAACAGAATGGAGTTGGGGATGTACTGTACCAGCGGCACAAAGGCATTGCGGAACACGTGCCGGAAGGAGATTTTGCCGTTTGGCACGCCCTTCGCCCGGGCCAGACGGATATAGTCCTTGTTGGACTCGTCCACCATGTACCGCCGCAGCCACATGGCATAATAGGCAATGTTGCCGATGGACAGGGAGATGACAGGCAGGATATAGCTCTTGGGATTGGCGGCGTCAAACAGCATGGGAAGCCCCAGCACGTCCTTGCCGACATAGGTCTGGGAACCGAGGAACTGGATCAGAATGTGATACACCGCCGAGGGCATGGCCTGCACCAGCACGATGAACACCGTGCCCAGCCGGTCGCCGATCTTGAAGCGGGTACGGGTGCTTCGCGCCATGATGACACCCAGAGGAAGACCCAGCGCGAGAGCAATGCACAGGGAGATCAGTCCCAGCTCCAGAGAGATGGGGATCTTCTCGGCAATGATCTCGGTAATGGCGACGCCCTTGCGGTAGACGTTGGATTCTCCCAAGTCCCCGTGGAGTATCTGCTTATAAAAGCGCACCAGCTGGGTGGGCAGGGGAGCAGTCACGCCAAGAGCCTGAAGCTTGACCTGAATCTGGGTGGAGCTCATTTTATCGTAATTCTCGAAATACCCTTCCACGGGCATCAGCCGCAGCAGGGCAAAGAGGATCGTGATAATGATAAACATGGTGATGAGGGAGCGCAGAACGCGCTTGGTTATATATCTGGCCATATGATGTCCTCCTGGGGTTTTTCTCCCTTCATACGATTTCCCAATAAAATGGTAAAACCATTTTATTTATCCACTGATGTGGATGGCCGCCATGGGCGGCAGAAAATGTATGGACTTTCTTTTCTGCGGCTGCGCCGCTGGCCGTTTGGAAAACGGCATGCTAAAACGGTTTTTAACCGTTTTAACGAAACTGGCATCAGAGCCGATACCGCTGCTGCTTTCGCCGTAGCAGCACCGGTACAGGCTCCGAAAAATTGCCTGTGGAGCAATACCGTATATATGCGGCTTTGAGAGAAGCCCCCAAATGAGGGCTTCTCTCGTGATAAACTGCCAAAATGAAAACTTAAATCTTAACCGGCCTTCTTGGACTGCCACTCGGCGTAAGCGGCCTGATATTCCTCCAGACCCATGGAGGAGCTGTACAGGTGCTGATCCTTGTAGCGCTGGTTGGCCATGCCGAAGGAAGCGTACTGTCCTTCAAAGACGTTCAGATTGCACATCTGATAGCTGCGGTTGCTGATGGAGAAGGGGACGGCAAAGGCGTGATCCAGCAGGAACGCTTCCGCCTTGGCAAAGGCGGTATACCGGGCGTCCATATCGTCGGTAATGGCCTTGGCGGCAGCTACCAGCTCGGTGTACTCGGCATACAGAGCCTGGGTTTCGGGGTCGGTGCTCTTGAAGATGAAGCTGTAGCTGGAATCCGCGGAGAAGGGATCGGTCCAGGTCTCGGGGTCGGCGTAGTCAGCGCCCCAGTTGCACTTCATGAAGGCGTAGTTGCCGGTGCGGCGGATGGCGCCAAGGAAACCGGTCTCAGGACCTGCCTGAATGATAATGTCCACGTAGTCGGCGCCCAGAACGTTCTCAATCTGCTGCTCCACGACCTGACACTCCTGCGCCCAGTTGGCGGAGGTGGGGTTGTAGCACATGAGCATCTTGATGGGGAAGGTGGCTCCGGCGGCGGTCAGCTCCTCAATGGCGGTCGTCTTGTATTCCTCGGCAAGGGCCTCGTCGAAGTTGTCGCCATCGGTGTAGGCGGCCAGACCTTCGTAGTAGGTGTAGTCCTTGGAAGCGGAGGCAAAGGCGTTGGGGGTGATGGTGTTGTTCTTCAGAGACTCGGGGTCAATGCGGTCGCTGGTGGCCAGAGCGGGCATCCGGTTGAAGGCGTGGACGATGGACTTGCGGAAGTTCTCATTGTTCACGGCCAGCTTCCAGTTTTCGGGTTCGTACTCGGCGTCGAAGTTGGGGTCGAAGTTGAACAGATACCAGTAAGCGTAGGAGGTATCGGCACGGGAGGGGTGAATCAGATCCTTGGTGTTGGGGTCAGCCATCATGGCGGACAGCAGGTCGGAGGAAATATCCGCCTGATCGACCTCGCCGGACTGGTACATGGTGGTGGCGATGGAGGAAGCCTCGGCGTTGTAGGTCATCTGGATGGCATCCAGGAACACATTGTCCTTATCCCAGTAGGTGGGGTTCTTGGTCAGAACGCGCTGCTGCTGAGGCTCGTAGGTGGACAGGATGAACGCGCCGCAGTACAGCAGGGTGCTGTTGTCGGTGCCGAACTTGCTGCCGCATTCAGCCAGGAAAGGACCGTACACGGGCATATAGGGGCCGAAGGAAACCATGGACAGGAAGTAGGGGCGGGAGGATTCCAGCGTGAACTCCAGGGTGTAGTCGTCCACAGCCTTGACGCCGATGTCGTCAATGGAAGCCTCGGGGACTTCCTCCAGAATTTCCTGCTCGCCGTCCTCGTTGGTGATGAACTTCACGGCGTTGCCATCTTTATCGGTGCCGTCGGTGGCATCGGGCAGAGCCATCTGGTAGGCGGTCCAGTCGTAGTAGGCGTCGGCGCCCGCGATGACGCCGCTCATGGTATAGAAGGTGTCGGAGTCGTTGTTGGCATCACAGGCGTAGTGGGCGGAAGAAACCCAGTCATTGGCGGTGACGGGGGCAACAACATTGCCGTCCTTATCGACCCAGTTCACACCCTCACGGATGTGGAAGGTCCAGACGGTGGCGTCCTCATTCTGCTCCCAGCTGGTAGCCAGAGCAGGCTCTACATTGCCGTAGGAGTCGTATTCCACCAGGCAATCCACCACGTTGGCGGCGATGTTCAGCTCGTTGGTCTGGCCGGTGATCAGATAGTTCAGCGTAGTGACTTCAGAGGCGTACAGCGTTCTGTAAACCGCGTTCTCGGTCACAGCAGCCGCAGTGGGGGTGGTGCCGGCTGCCGCTGTGCTGTCGGTGGTGCCGGATTTGCCGCCGCAGGCTGCCAGCGCGAAGACCATGGTCAGAGCCAGGGCGAAGGCGAGAAGTCGTTTCATGGTTTGCATAGTGATCATTCCTTTCTTGTTCTCTGCTTTGATAAGGGAACCTCTGATTAAATCGGCAAGAGCTGTGAGCGAGAGATTTTTCGTCCAATCGAGGTATCGAAAGCGGCGGAATACTGTATGTATTTCCCGTTTTTGATACCGAAGAGTGGGCGGAAAAGATCCGCTCACGGCCGCAGACGATTTATTCAGAGGTTCCTAAGCGAGCCGGCCGAAAAGCAGCCGGTGGGCGACCCCAAACGCTCTTTTCACCCGATGCTTCTTCCTTAACATCAGCGCGAAAACAACGCCGGGAGACAGCCTATAAAATGGCGGACGCCATATTACAGGAGACGGTGGGAGTATTTGCCTCAAAATGAAAGTTCCAAAACTGGAAAATTCAAAATTTAAAAGAACGGTAATAGTTTATCACATTTTCCGTCTCAAGTAAAGTAGCAGATTTCATGATATGTCTCGATAAATTCGCGAATTTTTGTAACAGAAACATAAAAAAGTGTTCATACAGCAAAAGCAAACGTCCTTGAGCGACATTACAAAAGGGCGCACGCCGATGTACCGGCGTGCGCGCAAAGCAGTTGCGGCAGGTGACTTTTTTCAATTAATTCCACTGCCCTGCATAGCCTGTGCAGTCCCGGAAGTCCTGCATGACCGCGTTCTGGATGGCGATGCGGACGGCAGGGTCCTTTCCGCCCACGCTCTGACCGTTCAGCGTATCGGCGGAAAGGCAGAACTTGGTGGTGGAGGTTACAAGAATTTCATCGGCGGATTTCAAAAAGTCCATCGTGAAGGGTTTTTCCAGCACGGGGATATCCAACCGGTAACAAACCCGGATCATGTGGCTCTTGGCGATGCCCCGGAGGATGAACTCGTCGTTGGGATGAGAGTACAGAACTCCGTCCTTCAGGACGGAAATGTTGGAGTGGGCGCATTCGGTGACGATCTCACCACGGTGGAACACGGTCTCCGTGCATCCGGCGCGGTGCGCCCGCTGGGCGGTCATCACATTGCAGAGCAGATTCAGAGATTTGATGTTGCAGTGGAAGAAGCGGGCGTCCTCCTCGTCGTTCAGACGGATGGGGATATTGGGGTTGGGGATGACCTGAGGACGAACCAGCACCCACAGCTTGCCGGGCAGATTTTCGGCATAGGTGTGGCTCCGCGGCTCCACGCCCCGGCTTACCTGCCAGTACACGAAGCAGCTTTTGCCCTCCACCTGCCGTGCCAGCTGGGTGAGAAGTTCGCCCAGCGCCTGCTTTTCCATGGGAATGTGGATGTCCAGCAGCCGGGCGCTGGTGTAAAACCGGTTAAGATGGTCTTCCAACAGGAATATGGTGCCGTTTGCCGCCATGGCGGCGTCGTAGCAGCCGTCGCCGAAGAAGTGGGCGCGGTCATAGAAGGGGACTGTCAGTTCCTCGGGTGCGCCGATTTTGCCATCGTAATAGGCCAGTGCTTTCATGGTATCCGCCCTCCTTATAATATATGTTCTGCGATTCTCCGCGCCACTGCGACGCCGCTGGCGGAGGCGTGGGACAGGGAATGGGTGATGCCGCTGCCGTCGCCGATGACGTACAGCCCCGGATACCGGGTCTGCAAATGTTCATCCACCGCCACTTCCATATTGTAGAACTTGACCTCCACGCCGTAGAGCAGGGTGTCGTCGTTGACGGTGCCGGGGGCGACCTTATCCAGGGCGTAGAGCATTTCGATGATGCCGTCCAGAATTCGCTTGGGCAGCACCAGGCTCAGGTCGCCGGGTGTCGCGTCCAGCGTGGGGGTGACGAAGGACTCCGCAATGCGCTTGGGGGTAGACCGCTGACCCCGGATCAGGTCGCCGAAGCGCTGGACGATGACGCCGCCGCCCAGCATGTTGCTGAGGCGGGCAATGGACTCGCCGTAGCCGTTGGAATCCTTGAAGGGCTCGGAAAAGTGCTTTGCCACCAGCAGGGCAAAATTGGTGTTGGAGGTCTGGCGGGCGGGGTCTTCGTAACTGTGGCCGTTGACGGTGATGATGCCGTTGGTGTTTTCGTTGACCACCGCGCCCTTGGGGTTCATGCAGAAGGTGCGGACGAGGTCGCCGTACTTTTCGGTGCGGTAGACGATCTTGCTTTCGTACAGCTCATCGGTGAGGTGGGAGAAAATCTCCGCGGGAAGTTCCACCCGGACGCCGATATCCACACGGTTGGACTTGGTGGGAATGTCCATGTCACGGCAGACGGACTCCATCCATTTGCTGCCGCTGCGCCCCACGGAAATCACGCACTGGCTGCACGAAAAGCTCCCGGCTTTGCAGGTGACCTGATACCCGCCATCCACAGCGGCTACGGATTCCACCGGCGTGTCGAAGTAAAACGTGACCTTTTCTTTCAGGTAGGCGTAGAGATTTTCCAGCACCACGTAGTTGATGTCGGTGCCGAGGTGGCGCACAGAGGCGTCCAGCAGATGCAGATCGTTCTGCATACACAGCTTTTTGAATTTTGTACCGGCGGTGGAATAGAGCTTGGTGCCTTCGCCGCCGTAGGCCATGTTGATCTGGTCAACGTAGCGCATCAGCTCCAGCGCTTTTGCCTTGCCGAGATACTCGTAAAGCGTACCGCCAAAATCGTTGGTAATGTTGTATTTTCCGTCGGAAAAAGCGCCTGCGCCGCCGAATCCGCTCATGATAGAGCAGCTTTTGCAGGCAATGCAGGACTTGACCCGGACACCGTCAATGGGACATTTGCGGTTTTTCAGCGGGTGTCCGGCCTCAAAGACGGCGACCTTCAGTTCAGGGCGCAGCCGGGTCAGCTCATAGGCGGAAAAGATACCGCCGGGCCCCGCGCCGACAATGATCACATCGTAATTCATGACTACCTCACAACGTATAATTTTGCAGTCAACCATTTACGGCGGTTGGTAGAGACGCTCAACCATATTATGAGCTTATACCCGTCCAGTATAACACAGCCGGAGCGGGATTGCAACCAAAACCGACTAAGAAAAAGCCAAGGCTGACTGTCAGGTCACCGGGATTTTTGCGCAGCAAAAATCCCAGAACCGTTACGGCTCTGGGATTTATTGGTGGGGGAGGACGGATTCGAACCATCGAAGCGAAACGCAGCAGATTTACAGTCTGTCCCCTTTGGCCACTCGGGAACTCCCCCATATTTTGTTCGTTCGGTTTCTGGCTCAAGAAACACGCCGGTTCTGATGGAGCCGGTAGACGGACTCGAACCCCCGACCTACTGATTACAAATCAGTTGCTCTACCAACTGAGCTATACCGGCGTCTCGAACCGAACACGCTTATTATAGCACGGAAAGTCGATTTGTCAAGCTTTTTCGTGCGGCTTTTTGGAAAAAGTTCGGGAGCGGATTTCCCGCTCCCGAACAGCAACATTTTAGAGCTTTTTTGGGAAAAATCAGAATTCTACGTCCATTTTTGCCACGACGGCGGCGCAGCGGGGGCACAGACCCTCGGCGTTTGCCTGTAGGCTGTGCATCCAGCAGCGGGGGCACTTGGTGCCCTTGGCCTCGGATACGCCAATGGTCAGGTTCGGATAGTTGACGCCTGTGCCAACCTCAGCGCCTTCCTCGGGCTGCGCCCAGACGCAGTCGGAGACGATGCACACCTCGGCCAGATTCACGCCCTCGCAGGCGGAGCGGATGGCGGCGTCCTCCGTCGCCAGAGTGACGTGGGCTTCCAGCGCCTTGCCGATACGCTTGTCGGCACGCGCCTTTTCCAGAACGCCGTTGACGTCCTGACGCAGCTTCATGACCACGTCCCACTTTTCCATGGCGGCGTCTTCCAGCGCGTACTGGGCGAAGCCTTCCGGCATCTGGTTCAGCAGGACATTCCGGGCGTCATCACTGGCGCGATGAGGCATGGACTGCCAGATCTCGTCGCAGGTGAAGGCCAGGATGGGGGCGAACAGCTTCGCCATGGCGTCCAGAATCAGGAACAGAGCGCTTTGAGCGGAGCGGCGCCGCAGGCCGTCCTTTTCCTCGCAGTAGAGACGATCCTTGATGATGTCCAGATAGAAGGAGGACAGCTCCACAACGCAGAAATCGTTGATGGCGTGGGACACCACATGGAACTCGTAGTTGTCGTAAGCCTTCCGGCAGACCTGCACCAGCGCGTCCAGACGGGTCAGCGCCCAGCGGTCAAGCTCCTCCATGTCCTCAGGAGCAACGAGGTTGTCGGGGTCGAACTCGTTCAGGTTGCCAAGGCAGTACCGGGCGGTGTTGCGGAACTTCAGGTAGCTCTGAGACAGCTGCTTGAAGATTTCCTTGGAGCAGCGGACGTCGGCGTGGTAGTCGGCGGAACCGGCCCACAGACGCACGATGTCAGCGCCGTAGTCCTTGATGAGGTCGGCAGGGTCGATGCCGTTGCCCAGAGACTTGTGCATGGCGCGTCCCTGACCGTCCACCGTCCAGCCGTGGGTCAGAACCTGCTTGAAGGGTGCGCCGTGTCCCAGCGCGCCGACGGAGGTCAGAAGGCTGGACTGGAACCAGCCGCGGTACTGGTCGGCGCCTTCCAGATAGACGTCGGCAGGCCACAGCTCGGGAGTGTCCTTCATGAGGGAGGCGTAGTGGGTGGAGCCGGAGTCGAACCAGCCGTCCAAAGTGTCGGTCTCCTTGTCGAAGGATTTGCCGCCGCAATGGGGGCAGCTCAACCCTTCGGGAATCAGCTCCATGGCGTCCTTCTCAAACCAGACGTTGGAGCCGTATTCGTCGAACAGCTCGGAGAGGTGGGCGATGGTCTCGTCGGTGCAGACGGGCTTGCCGCAGTCCCGGCAGTAGAACACGGGGATGGGCAGACCCCAGCGGCGCTGGCGGGAAATGCACCAGTCGGCACGCTCCCGGATCATGCTGATCATCCGCTCGCCGCCCCAGGCGGGCAGCCACTTCACATCCTTGCAGGCGGCGATGGCCTCGTCCTTGAAGGACTCCACAGAGCAGAACCACTGAGGGGTTGCCCGGAAGATGATGGGCTTCTTGCAGCGGTCGTGGTGGGGGTAGGAGTGGACGATCTCCTCGGAGGCGAACAGAGCGCCGCTTTCCTTCATGTCCGCGAGAATGACGGGATTGCTTTCCTCGGTCTTCATACCGGCGTACTTGCCGGCGTAGTCGGTGTGGCGGCCGTAGTCGTCCACGGGGACAACCAAGTCCATGCCGTAGCGCATGCAGGTCTGGTAGTCGTCGGCACCGAAGCCGGGGGCGGTGTGGACACAGCCCGTACCGGAATCCATGGTGACGTACTCGGCGTTCACCAGACGGGAGGTCTTGTCCAGGAAGGGATGCTGTGCCAGCATATTCTCAAAGAACTGGCCGGGGTAGGAGGCGATGACCTCGTAATGCTCGAAGCCGCCGATGTGCATGACCTTGTCCATCAGGGCTTCCGCCATGATATAGGTCTCGCCGTTGTCGGCCTTGACCAGAACGTAGGTCTCTCTGGGGTGCAGGCAGATGGCAAGGTTGCCGGGCAGCGTCCAGATGGTGGTCGTCCAGATGACGAAGTAGGTGCGGCTCAGGTCGAAGCCTGCCAGTTTGCCCAGATCGTCCTTCATGGGGAACTTGACGTAGACGGAGGTGCAGGGGTCATCATGGTACTCGATCTCGGCCTCGGCCACGGCGGTGGCGCACACGGGGCACCAGTACACGGGCTTCAAGCCCTTGTAGATATAGCCCTTGTCGAACATCCGGCCAAAGACTTTGACCTCCTGCGCTTCAAAGTGCTTGTCCATGGTGCGGTAGGGGTGCTTCCAGTTGCCCACAACGCCCAGACGCTTGAAGCCCGCCATCTGGCGCTGGATATAGGTCTCGGCGAATTCCTCGCAGGCGGCGCGGAACTGGGGAACGGGCATGGCCTTGTGGTTGAGCTTGCTCTTTTTGATGATGGCTGTCTCAATGGGCAGACCGTGATTGTCCCAGCCGGGAACGTAGGGAGTGTAATAGCCCATCATGGCGTGGCTGCGGACGATGAAGTCCTTCAGGGTCTTATTCAGGGCGTGACCCATGTGGATGTCGCCGTTGCTGAAGGGAGGGCCGTCGTGGAGCACAAAGGGGGGGAGATCCTTGTTCTTTTCCAGCATGGCCTCGTAGAGGTCCTGCTCCTCCCAGCGGCTGAGCATACCCGGCTCCCGGGTGGGCAGACCTGCCTTCATGGGGAAATCGGTTTTCGGTGTGATGATCGTGTTTTTATAATCCATCGGAATACTTACCTCCAAAAATGAATTCATGATAATGTGGGGCAGGGAAGTGCGACCCTGCGATCAAAAGAAAAGCGCCTTTGTCTCGTCAAAAGAGACAAAGGCGCGTTGACCTCTGCGGTACCACTCTCGTTCCGGCAAAACCGGCACTCACGGGGAATCTCTGAATCAGAGCCTCCCTTACGCTGTATCGGGCGTGTCCCGGCGCGGTCTACTGCCTTTCGGGTTCGGCGCGCTGCTCGGAGGTGATGCAAACCGTCTCCTGCTTACTGCCTTGCACCAAAACGGCAGCTCTCTGAAAGCGGCGGAACGGCTTACGTGTCCTCGTCAAAGCTTAAACGTATAGGTTTTTCCCTTATCTGCGGGAAGTGGGATCGTAGTTACGGCCGAATTGCAGGTTCAGGCTGGCAAAGCGGCTGGTGGTGGAATCATTGGCGGTGGGGTGCTTGGGCGCGGCCTTGGGGGCGGTGTCCGTGGTGGTGCCGATGATTGCTTCAATGTTCTGGGAAATCTCGTCGGCTACGTCATCGCTGCTGACCTTGGGGGCAGGAGCGGCCGGGGCAGCGGGAGCTGCGGGCACTACGGGAGCCACACGGGTCGTGGGAGCCGTGGAGGCGGCCGGTGCGTTGGCGGTCTTGATCCGATCCAGAGCCTGAATGCAGGAGCGCATCTGATCCTGAATCTCGTTGATCCGGGCGGAAGCGGTTCTGCGGGCTTCTTCCAGACGGGCGTTCTCGGCGGCGATCAGAGCGCTGTTGTTGGGGACGCTCTGGACGGGCTGGGCGACAGGCTGGGCAGCCTGCGCGGCGGCAGCGGCGTTGGCGCTGCTGAGCATCTTGGCACATTTGGCCTCTGCTTCCATGACCATCTTGTCACAAGTGCGCTGGGCGTTGGCGACCTTTTCCTTCATGGCCGCTTCGTTCTTGCGGTATTCTTCCAGCTTGCCGACAAGAACGCGCATCTTGCTTTTCAGCAGGGCGTTCTCCTTGTACAGCGTTACGTAATCCTCTGTCAGAGGCTCCAGAAACTCGTCTACCTGCTGCATATTGTAGCCGCCGAAAGTAGACTTGCTGAAAGAAATCTGATCGATCTGCTGCGGTGTAAACATGGTGACTTACCTTCCTATCTTTTAGATATAGCTTTCAACCTCGGCCTGCAACGTTTCCAGATCGCCCACAATGTCCATATTGTGGGGGCAGAACAGGTAAGCAGACTGGGCGATCTTTTTCACATCGCCGTCCAGAGCGTATACACAACCGGACAGAAAATCCACGACCCGGCGGGCCATGGCCTTGTCTACATTCTCCATGTTGACGATGACGGCCTTGCGGTTGCGAAGGTCATCGGCGGCCTTGGAGGTGTCGTTGAAGCTGCCGGGACGGAACAGAACCACTTCCTGCTTGTTGCCGGTGTTCATGTTCAGGACCTGACCGGAGAAACCGGCGGCGGGAGCGGCGGACGTGGTGCTGGTCATGGGACCGAAGCCGTAATCGTCGGCTTCCTCCTCCTCTTCCTCCTCGGGGGCGGAAGCGGGTGCCGGCGCGCGGCGGGGTTTGCGGCGGGCGGGAGCAGACTTCTCGGGTTCTTCATAATCATCGAGGTAATCGTCATCCTCGCCGTAATCATCGTAATCGTCGTCTGCGTAGGGCTGGGCAAATTTCTTTACGTTATCCCATAAGCTCATTCTATATGTCCTCCTAATGTATGCTCACATCATTTTGATGAATCCCTGGCATAGTCTCTGGCACCAAAAATAGCGGTGCCTACACGAACCATCGTGCTGCCGGAAGCGATCGCGTCGGCGAAGTCTCCGGACATGCCCATGGATAAACAGTCCACCTTGACATTATCGTATTTTTTCTGCCTTATGTCAACAGATAAGTGGAACATTTTTTGAAAAAATTTTTGATTTTCTCCCGAAATGTGGCTGATTGGGGGGATTGCCATGAGACCTTTAATACATATGTTTGAAAATTCACCAATTTTTTCCATCAGAGGGAGAATGTCCTCCGCGGCAAAACCGGACTTGCTGGCTTCCTCGCCGATGTTGACTTCCAGCAAAATATCCTGCACAATGCCCTGCCGGGCGGCTTCCCGGTCGATGGCGGCGAGCAGACGCTCAGAGTCCACGCTTTGAATGAGGGACACCTTGCCCACCACCTGCCGGACCTTGTTGGTCTGCAAATGGCCGATGAAGTGCACCGGCGCGCCGTCGTAGGCGTTCTGGGCGAGCTTGGCGGTCAGCTCCTGCACCCGGTTTTCGCCGCAGCAGTCCACACCGGCGGCAATGGCCTGACGCACGGCGTCGGCGTCGTTCATTTTTGTGGCGGCGCAGAGCAGAATACCTTTTGGGTCACGCCCCGCGGCGAGGGCGGCGGCTTCCATCTGACGGCGGATTTCAGCGACGTTTTCGGCGATAGACATAAGAATTCTTCTTTCTGTTTAGATTGGGAACCGGAGTTTACACTGAAAAAAGGGCAACGGAAGGCTTATGCTCCGTTGCCCTTTTTGCGTCACGCAGTTGCGGCTGCGGCCTTCAGCGGTTTCATGGGGGCGAGGGTGGAGATGGCGTGCTTGTAAATCATCTGCTGCTTGCCATCGGATACCAGCACCACTACGAAGCTGTCATAGCCCGTAATGATTCCCCGGAGCTGGAAGCCGTTCATCAGAAACAGGGTCACGGGAACCTTGTCCCGGCGAACCTCCTTCAAAATAGCTTCCTGTAAGTTGATCGCGTCAGACATATGGATACCTTCTTTCTCATATTCGGCAGGTACATAACTCCCCAAGAACTGCCGTATTTTTAGGGTATCCACATCCTAACACGTTTCAGTTGTCAAAATCGCTCACAATCCGTCGAGCGTTTTCCAGAATTTCCCGCCCGGTGTCTCCGGTGTCCCTTATGAGCCAGTGAATGGCCTTGTTCCGGCGGAACCATGTCAGCTGACGCTTGGCGTAGCGGCGGGAGGATTGGCGCACCAGATCGGCGGCTTCCTCTATTGTACACCGGCCGTCAAGGGCGTCCACGAATTCCTTGTAGCCGATGGCCTGCATGGCGGTGGCCTTTTCGGGAATGCCGTCGGCGAGAAGCCCCTGAATTTCCTCCACCAGCCCCTGCTGAAGCATGAGACTGACCCGCAGATCGATACGGCGGTACAGCTCGACCCGCTGGGCAAAGTCCAGCCCCAGCCAAATAGGGGAGTACCGGGGCGGAACGGTCTGGGTCTTGCGGTTATGTTCCGTGATGGTCTCGCCGGTTTCCAGATAAACCTCCAGCGCCCGGAGGATGCGCTTCCGGTCGGAAAGATGCAGACGCTCGGCGGCGTCGGGGTCTACGGAGCGAAGCTGCGAAAGCATGGCCTCCATGCCCACGGTATCCGCCTGCGCTTCCAGCCGCTCCCGGACACCGGTGGCGGGGAAGGGGGCAAAGGCGTTGCCCCGGATGAGAGAATCCATGTAAAGCCCGGTTCCGCCCGCAATCACGGCGGTTTTTCCCCGGGAAAGGATATCGTCCACAATGGGGGCGGCCATATCACAGTAGCGGCTGACGGAAAAATCCTCCCACGGCTCGGCCACGTCGATCATGTGGTGGGGGATTCCCTGCATTTCCTCCAAGGTGGGCTTCGCGGTGCCGATGTCCATGCGCTTATACACCTGCATGGAGTCGCAGGACACCACTTCACCATTCAGTTCCTTCGCCAGTGTTGCGGCCAGCGCGGTTTTTCCAGATGCCGTCGGCCCGGCGATGCAGATGATGTTGTTCATAAAAGTCTCCAAACAGGATATTATGTCCGCTTGAACTGCTTTTCCAGCTGCTTTTTGCTTAAAGAAACGCAGATGGGACGGCCATGGGGGCAGTATTTCAGGTCTTCCCGGCTCATGACCTCTTTGGCCACGGCGAGAAGCTCCTGCTCATCATTGACCCACCCGGCCTTGATGGCGGCCTTGCAGGCCACCGTGTGCAGCAGCTCGTCCCGGACGGTGTCCTTGCTTTCCCGGCGGCCGGACAAAAGGTCGGCGGACAGGCTTTCCACAGCTTCGGCGGCGTCGTCCGGGCTTAGATCCATGGGTATCTGCCGCAGAAGCACGGTGTTTTCGCCGAATTCCTCCACCGCAAAGCCCAATTCGTCCAGCATATCCGCGTTGGCAAGAAGTTCCCCGGCCGCGGCGGGACTTAAGCGCACGGGGATGGGGGACAGCAGACTCTGGGCGCTGATTTTTTCGGGGTGGGCCTTCAGCTTTTCAAAGAGAATGCGCTCGTGGGCGGCGTGCTTGTCGATGAGGAAAGCATCGTCTCCCTGCTCCACAATAATATAGGTGTTGTAAAGCTCGCCCACCATCCGCCACTGGATTTCGGCGGGCATGGGAAGCTGGGTCTGCTCCATTTCTTCCGGCTTCGTTTCTTCTTTCTTGGGGGGAGCGGGGGGTACAGGCGCAACTTTTTCCACTTTGGGTGGGGTCTGGCTCGCCTGAACCTGAGGAAGCATCACAAACTCCCGCAGGGGCATATTGACGGGACGCTCAATTTTTGCCGCCGTTGCTGCCGCCGCAGTTTGCTTCGGCTGGGGCGCGTCCTTTAACGCGGTGGAGAAGGTTTTATACTCCTGAGGAGTCATGGTGCGGAAAAAGGTGCCTTTGGGAGCGGGATTTTCCGGACGGGGTGGCACCTGCGGCGGGGTGGACACCTTGGCGGGAGTGTCGGGCACGACCAGCGCGGCGGTCTCCCCGGCGGGCGTCCGGAACCGGATTTCGGGGCGGTCGGTCTGGGTGTTCAACGCGCCCAGTACGCCGTAGTGAACGCAGTCAAATACCGCTTTTTCCGACAGAAATTTCACCTCTGTCTTCGCCGGGTGGACGTTCACGTCCACGGCGTTGGGCGGCAGAGTCAGATGCAGCACGCAGGCAGGGAATTTTCCTACCATGATCTGGTTGCGGTAGGCTTCCTCCAGAGCGGAAACCAGCAGCTTGGACTTCACGGGGCGGTCATTGACAAAGAAGGTTTGCAGACCCCGGCTGGGGCGGGCATCGGTGGGCTTGGAGACGTAGCCGGTCAGGGTGTAGGATTCCCAGCGGCTGTCCACCTTCACCATCCGGGCAAAGTCCCGGCCATAGACGCAGTAGACCGCCGCCTGCAATCCGCCGTTTCCCGGGGTGGAAAGTACCTGCTTGCCGTCCCGGAGGAACTGGATGGCAACCTCCGGGTGGGCCAGCGCCTGCATCTGCACGGCGGCGGTCACACGGCTGCCCTCCACGGTGTCGGATTTCATGAATTTCATCCGGGCGGGGGTGTTGAAAAAGAGGTCGCGGACGATGATGGTCGTCCCTTCGGGACAGCCGATCTCGGTTTCTTCCAGAATTTTTCCCGCTTCCAGCTTTAATGACGTGCCGGACATGCTGCCCGCCGTTTTGGTCAGAAGATCGATGCGGCTGACGGAGGCGATGGCGGCCAATGCCTCGCCCCGGAAGCCCATGGTGCCGATGGCGGCAAGGTCCTCGGCGCAGCGGAGTTTGGAGGTGGCGTGGCGGAGAAAGGCCGTCCGGGCGTCCTCGGGGGACATGCCGCAGCCGTTGTCCGTGACCCGGAGGAAGGTCATGCCGCCGTCCCGAATCTCCACGGTGACTTTGGACGCGCCCGCATCCACCGCGTTTTCCAGAAGCTCCTTGACCACGGACGCGGGGCGCTCCACCACCTCACCGGCGGCGATCAGATTGGCAATATGGGGGGATAATTGGATAATTTTCGGCATAATGGATTCACCTCAGGCCGCCGATGGCGACCAGATTGATACAGGCGTGGATGATAATCGGCGCGAAAATGGTGTCGCTTTTGGTATACGCCCAGGCGAGGGAAAGTCCCGCCGGGAGGTATTGCAGCACCGCCATGACCAGCTCCAGGGGAGAATACTTTCCGATGAAGCCCAGAACATGGATAGCGGCAAAGGCGAGAATAGAGACAACGTAGGCTACCCACCGGGATTTTCCGTAGAGATTGCGGAAGATCAGCCCCCGGAAGACGCACTCCTCGGCGGGGGGAACCAGAATCACGGTGCTGACGATCATAAGATAGCGTCCGCTCCGGCTCATGGCGGAGATAACGGCATCATTGTAGTTGGTAAAGCCGGGAACCAGCAGCCTTATCAGCCGCAGGGTCAGGAAATTGCAGGCATAGTAGGCGGCAAGCCCCAGAACGACCGCCTGACAGAAGTACGCTAGGTGCTGGGTCGCCTGCCGGGCGCTGCGCCCCAAGAATTCATGGTAGATCAGAATTGTCGCCAGAAAATTGATAAGATAGTAGGTAAAGTTCAGCTCCGTTTCGGTCAGCGGCTGGGAAAGCTGGGCGTTGACCCACCGGAGAATGGAGGGCAGCAGCACCAGCTGGAAAATAAAGTAGACGCCGCCGGCGACGGATTCCTGCGCGGTGGGACAGGCGGAGAGACTGCGATTTCGTTTCATAGCTTAATCCAACATTTTCTTCAGTTTATACAGCTCGTTCATGGCTTCAATGGGGGTCAGGGTCTCCACGGAAATGGCGCTGAGAGCGGCAACCACCTGCTGGGAGGTCAGATCCATCATGCTGACCTGATCTTCCGGCTCCTTTGCCGCCGCGGGCACGGCCACGACGCCCTCACTTTCCAGCTCGGCGAGAATTTCCCTTGCGCGGGTGATGACCGGGGCAGGGATGCCCGCCAGCTTGGCGACCTCGATGCCGTAGCTGTCGTCCGTTGCGCCGGGGACGATCTTCCTCAGGAAAATCATTTGTTCTCCCCGCTTTTTTACCGCAATGTTGTAGTTTTTCACATTGGGCAGCTTGTCTTCCAGGGTGGAAAGCTCGTGATAGTGGGTGGCAAACAGGGTTTTTGCCCCAAGACGCTTGGGATTGGCGGCGTATTCCAGAACGGCGCGGGCGATGGCCATGCCGTCGTAGGTAGAGGTGCCCCGGCCGATTTCGTCCAGAATCAGCAGACTGCGGGAGGTGGCGTATTTCAGAATGGTGGCGACCTCCGCCATCTCCACCATGAAGGTGGACTGGCCGGAAGCCAGATCGTCGCTGGCGCCGATGCGGGTAAACACCCGATCGACCAGCCCGATTTTCGCGCTGCGGGCGGGGACGAAGGAACCCATCTGCGCCATGAGCACGATCAGCGCCACCTGACGCATATAGGTGGATTTGCCCGCCATGTTGGGGCCGGTGATGATGGACACCTGATTGTCCTCAGCACCCAAGTGGGTGTCGTTGGGGACGAACAGGGAGTCCTTCAGCATGGCCTCCACCACGGGATGGCGGCCGTTTTCAATGGTAATTTCCCGCCCCAGCGTGATTTCCGGGCGGCAGTAGCCCCTCTGCACTGCAACGGCGGCGAGACTGCACAGCGTGTCCGCGGCGGCCACGGCGGCAGCGGTCTGCTGCACCCGGGCGGCCTGCTTGGCAAGGTACTCCCGCAGCTGGGTGAAGATCTGGTATTCCAGCGCGGTGAGCCGGTCTTTGGCGGTGAGCACCTGATTTTCCAGCTCTTTCAGCTCCTGGGTGATGTAGCGCTCGCAGTTGGCGAGGGTCTGCTTGCGGATGTAATTCGCGGGCACCTGATCGATAAAGGACTTGGATACCTCAATATAATAACCGAATACACGGTTGAAGCCCACTTTCAGGGTGCGGATGCCGGTTTTTTCCCGCTCGGATGCTTCAATGGCGGCAATGGTGCCGCTGCCGCCCTCCATGATGTCCCGCAGACGGTCGGCTTCCTCGCTGGCGCCCTTGCGGATGATGCCGCCCTCCCGGATGGTCAGGGGAGGATCGTCCACCAGCGTGTTTTCAATGCGGTCGGCGCAATCCGTCAGAGGGTCGATGGCCGCTTCCAGCTTCTTGAGCAGGGGAGAGTCGCACTTTTGCAGCTGCGCCTTTACGTCGGGCAGCGCCCGGAAGCCACGGGCAAGTCCCAGCAAATCCCGGCAGTTGACGGTGCCGGTGACGATGCGGGTCTGTACCCGTTCCAGATCGGTGACGTCCCGCAGAGCCTGCTCCAGCTCGCCCCGGACGATGACGTTGTCCGTCAGCTCCTCCACCGCGCCGTGGCGGCGGGTGATCTCCACCGGGTCAAGCAGGGGCTTTTCCAGCCATGAGCGGAGCATCCGCCCGCCCATGGCGGTGTGGGTCTTGTCCAGCACCCACAGAAGCGTTCCCCGCTTTTCCTTGGAGCGCATGGTCTCCGTCAGCTCCAGATTCCGCCGGGCGTCCAAATCCAGCTCCATGAACCGGCCTGTGGTGTAATATTGCAGCTCCCGGATGTGGGCAAGGTCGTTTTTTTGCAGGGTCAGCAGGGTTTGCAGCAGCGCGCCGCTGGCAATGACGGCGGCGGGCATTCCCGCAATGCCCATCTGGGAAAGGGTGGCGTGGAAGTGGTCTTCCAGCAGCGATTCCGCACTTTCCAGAGCGAACAGCTCCTGCTTTCCCTCGCTGACGCAGCAGCTTAAGCGGCGGAAAACGGCGTCCTCAATGACCTCGCAGTCCACATTGGAACCGTAGCGGAGAATTTCGCTGGGGGCGAAACGACCAAGCTCAGAGGCCACGTTCTGGGCGTCAGAGCACACCGTGGTGAAAAACGCGCCGGTGGAAACGTCGCAGAAGGCAAGGCCGAATTTTCCGCTTTCGCCGTAGATGCAGCCGATGTAGTTGTTTTTGCTTTCGTCCAGCATACAGCTTTCGGTGACGGTGCCGGGGGTGATGATGCGGGTGATTTCCCGCTGCACCAGTCCCTTGGCGGTGGCCGGGTCTTCCATCTGTTCGCAGATGGCGACCTTGTAGCCCTTCTGCACCAGCCGGGCGATGTAGGAGTCCACGCTGTGGTAGGGGACGCCGCACATGGGCGTCTGTTCCTCCTTGGGCTTGCCCCGGTCACGGGTGGTCAGGGTGAGGTCAAGTTCCCGGGCCGTCAGCTTGGCGTCCTCGTCAAACATCTCGTAAAAGTCGCCCAGCCGGAACATCAGGATGCAGTCCTTGTGCTGGTCCTTGATCTGCTGATATTGCCGCCGCATGGGGGTCAGTTCATTCGTTGCCTGTGCCATATTGTTGATTCCGTCCTGTTCTATGTTTTTCAGCAGATATCCGCCGCTTTTCCGCTCAGGCTCCATGTGGTGGCGGCGGTGATGGTGATGTCCTGATAGGTGCCGATCATGTCGTCACAGCCGGGAAAGCGCACCAGACGTCCGCCCTCGGTGCGGGCGGTGAGAAGGTCTTTGTCTTTGCCGTCCACAAGACAGCGGAGGGTTTTGCCGATGTAGGAATTGTGGATTTCCTCGGAAATGGCGTTCTGCACCGCGCAGAGCCGGTCGAAGCGGCGTTTTTTCTCTTCCTTCGGGGTGGGATCGTCCATTTTCGCGGCGGGGGTGCCGGGGCGGGGGGAGAAGATGAAGGTGAACAGACTGTCGTAATGCACGGACTGAATCAGGCTGATGGTCTCTTCAAATTCTTCATCGGTCTCTCCGGGGAAGCCAACAATAACGTCGCTGGTCAGCACCAGATCGGGCATGACCTTTTTGGCGTAGTTCACCTTTTGCAGATAGGTCTCCCGGTCATAGTGGCGGTTCATGGCCTTCAGCACACGGGAGGAGCCGGACTGGAAGGGGAGATGCAGCTGCTTCGCGATTTTGGGATAGCGCGCCATGGTGTCGAAGAGCTTCTCGCTGGCGTCTCTGGGGTGGCTGGTCATGAAGCGGATGAGAAAATCCCCCGGAATCTGGGCAATGGCGGCCAGCAGGTCGGCAAAATCCATGCCGCAGCTCAAATCCTTGCCATAGGAGTTGACGTTCTGCCCAAGAAGGGTGATTTCCTTCGTGCCGCCCTCAATCAGCGCCCGGCACTCGGCGAGAATGTCCTCCGGCTGACGGCTGCGCTCCCGCCCACGGACGTAGGGGACAATGCAGTAGGTGCAGAAATTGTTGCAGCCGTACATGATGGATACCCATGCTTTCAGCTTGGAATCCCGGACTTGCGGAATGCCCTCGGCGATGGAGCCGGGTTCGTCTTCAATAAAGAACTGCCGCTTTTTCCCGCTGAGGACGTTCCACAGGATTTGCGGAAACTGCCACAGATGGTGGGTGGAAAACACGCCGTCCACGTGGGGGTAGCTGTGCTTGACGCGGTCGGAGACCTTGGTTTCTCCCGCCATGCAGCCGCACAGGAAGATTTTCTGCTCCGGGTAGCGGTGCTTGGTGTGAGTCAGCGCGCCCAGATTGCCGAAAACCCGCTGCTCGGCGTGTTCCCGGATGGCGCAGGTGTTCATGATGACCACATCCGCGCCCTCGGCGCTGCCGACGATGGCGTAGCCGCACTGGGCGAGGAAGCCCCGCAGCTTTTCGGAATCGGCCTCGTTCTGCTGGCAGCCATAGGTCTCCACGTAGGCGGTGGGGGTGCGTCCCTTTGTCTGCCAGTAGGCGGCGATCTTATCACAGCAGGCGAACTGGGCGTCCAGTTCGGCCTGAGAAATGACGGTGGTTTTGGTGTTCATGTAGGAAATCCTCCAGATACTATCTCAATATAAAATCATATCATTTTTTCCGCCTTTTTGCAAGTGCCAGTCGCGGAGAAATGAGATTTGCCGCATCCGGCCGGCAGGGATTTGTAAATATTTTGTGTTCCGCTTGCATTCCGGGCATGTGCGTGGTAAACTAAGCGGGTATGATTGCCCGTGTATACGGAAACTCTGAATGGAGAAAGAGGATATTTCATGGAAAAATGTAAGTTTTGTCAGGAAGAATTGGCAGAAGGAAGCACTGTCTGCCCCCACTGCGGGAAGGACAATGCCCCGGAAACCGAAACGGTAACGCCCGCAGAGGAAGTCTCCGAAGAAACCACCGTCGTGGAAGAAACTGCCGACGAAAAGACCGAGACGGAAGCGCCCGTCGAGGAAGAAACCGCCGAAACGACGGAGCAACCCGCCGCAGAAGAAGCGACGGAGGAAACGCCCGCCGAGACTCCGGAAGCGCCCAAAACCGCCCCCTGGAAGATCGTCGCCGCTGTTGCTGCCGTGGTCGTCCTGATCGCCGCACTGGCGGCGCTGGTCATCGGCGGTGTGAAGGGCGGAAAGAACCCCGCCGAAACTACCGAACCGACTGTCGCTGCCGAAACCGCCGCAACGGAGACGCAGGTACCTGCCACAGTCCCCGCCGACGGTAATCCCGACGACGTGACCTGCAAGGGAACCTATACCGTCACCGACGAGGAAGCTGCTGCCGCGAAGGACACCGTTGTAGCTACCATGGGGGACGAGCAGCTGACCAATGGCAAGCTGCAGGTGTACTATTGGAACGTTGTTCAAAGCATCCTCAGCTCCAACTATGGCTACAGCCTGATGTATCAGGGCCTGCTGGACTATTCCCAGCCGCTGGATACCCAGCTGTGCAGCGAGGACAGCAGCCTGACATGGCAGCAGTTCTTCCTGGGCGAAGCGCTGAACTACTGGCAGATGTATCAGTCCCTTGCACTGGAAGCAAAGAACGCCGGTATGGAAATGCCCGCGGAAGATCGGGAGTATCTGGACGGTCTGGAGGCTTCTCTGGAGGAGACTGCCGCAAACTACGGCCTTTCCGGCATTGAGGAACTGCTTCTGAAAAATGTCGGCCCCGGCGCGGGGCTGGAGGAATTCGCCGGTTTTCAGGAGCTTTATTATCAGGGAAAGCCCTACTATACCGCCGAGACGGAGAAGCTGGTACCCACTCAGGAGGACTTGGAAGCCTACTACACCGAGAATGAAAGCTACTTCACCGGTAACGGCGTCACCAAGGACGGAACCTACGTGAGCGTCCGCCACATTCTGGTCATGCCCGAGGGCGGCACCACGGGAGACGACGGTACCACCACCTATTCCGACGAGGAATGGGCGGCCTGCGAAAAGAAGGCGCAGGAGATTCTGGACGAGTGGCTGGCAGGCGATGCCACCGAGGATTCCTTCGCGGCTCTGGCGGAGGAAAAGTCCGAGGATCCCGGCTCCAGCACCAATGGCGGCCTGTATGAGAATGTCGCGAAGGGTCAGATGGTGGAACCCTTTGAAGATTGGTGCTTTGACGAAACCCGCGCCGCCGGTGACTACGGTCTGGTGAAGACCACCTACGGCTACCATGTGATGTACTTCGTCAGCAGCACCCCCATCTGGGAGACCTACGCAAAATCCGGCTGGGTCAACGAAAAGACGAATGCGTTCATCAAGAAGCTGGCGGACGATCACCCTATGGAGGTCGATTACAGCGCCATCAAGCTGGGCTATGTAAATCTGGGAGCCTGATAAAAATTGCCTAAATGAAGCGGCGTGACCTTTGTCACGCCGCTTCTGACTTTTTAAAAAAAAGATTGTCCACCGGATTCGCGTTCCGTATTATATACGCGTAAGGTCCTTACACACAAAGGAGTGAATCACTTGGAAGATACGCAGATCGTTGAGCTGTTCTTTTCCAGGTCAGAGGAGGCAATTTCGGAAACATCCAGGAAATACGGAAGCTACCTGAGAACCATTGCACACAATGTTCTTCCCGATTCCCAGGATGTGGAGGAGGTCGTGAACGATGTGTATCTTGCGGCCTGGAACTCCATTCCCCCCAAGTGCCCGCCGGTACTGAAATACTATCTGCCCCGGGTTGCCCGGAATCTCAGCTTCAAAAGGGTCGAGTACCTGACTGCGGAAAAGCGGTGCGGGAATGCAGATGTGCTTCTGTCGGAACTGGAGGAATGTATTCCGGACACCGGCAGGGACATGGATGAGACGCTGGAGGCAAAGGAGCTTGGAAAACAGCTGAATCGTTTCCTTGGCACATTGAACCCCGATGACCGTAAGCTGTTCCTGTCCCGGTATTATTATGCCATGACGGCACCCCAGCTGGCGCAAAAATATGAATGCTCTGTCCGTCAGATAAAATACCGGCTGGAAAAAATGCGAAGACAGCTGAAACACAGTCTTGAAAAGGAAGGAATATGCATATGAAGGCAACAGACTTAAACCGGGCACTGAACTATGTAGATGATGCGTATCTCATGGAAGCCGACACTCCGTACAAAGTGATTGAAACTGAAAGTAAGGAGATTAAACCCATGAAAACCCAAAAAAGAGCGTTCCGCATTTTACTTGCGGCAGCATTGATCGGTGTTCTTTCCATTACGGCCTACGCCGCAGAGATGCTTCCCATTCACAAGCTGGAATCCGGAAAAACAAAGCACTATGAAAGCTACTCGGATGTAGATCGGGCAATCGCTCAGGTCGGCTTGGAGGTTTCGGTGCCGGAGGAATTTGAAAACGGCTTCCGATTCCAGGGCGTGGACGTCGGTCAGACGATCGGCAAGGACGCTAGGGACGAAAAGGTTCTTACCTACCGGCAGCTCAGCGTTTCCTATGAGAATCCCCAGGGTCAGGAGCTGACGCTCCTCATAAGAGCGGACATGAAGGAGGTTTCCGAAACCGAGAGCATTCCGTCCATCAGCAGAACGGTCGATACGATCGCGGCAAGATACTATCTGGATCACTATAAGTTCGTACCGGAAGGCTACAAGCTCAGCGAAGCGGAGCAGGCGTGGGCAAAGCAGCCGGGCAACTATGTTTCCTATGGCGCCGATGCGATGGAGGAAAAAGACATTGCATTCCTGTGCTGGACGGAGGACGGCATCTGCTACAGCCTCCTGGATCAGAACATTCTGAATCCGGATACTCTGTTCGCAATGGCAGGGGACCTGATTCAGCAGTAAAGGCAGATAAAAACAAAACCGGCATCCCACTTTCTGTGGGATGCCGGTTTGTGCTATTAGGGTCTATCTGAAAACCGTCAACATGCCCAAACAGCGGGTCTTTTCCGCCTGCTGTACGCCATTTTTCCTTGCAATACACAAAGTATTCCTGCGGAAAAATGGCTTCATCAGGCGAAAAATCCCTCGCTGTTGGTCATATTTCCGGATTTCAGATAGACCCTAGGAAAATCACCAATCCGCCCGAAGGTCTTTTGCCAGAGGGAGCGTGTGGAATATTTCTGCTGTGATGGATTTGTAGACATTCACATCCGTGGTTTTCCGCAGCTGCTTTCCCAGCTTTTCGCTGCCCTCAAAACGGCGCAGGAGGTAAAACCAGTTCTCTTTCAGACGGAACATGGCGTTCCGGGCACCGCCGAAATCCCGGGTGTAGACTTCCAGCAGCTCGCTGAAGAATGCTTCCAGCGCCGCCGCGGTGGTGCCGCCGGGGGTGAGCATTCCGGGATCGCCGATCAGACCCCGGCCGATCATCACGGAATTGATCTGAGGGTATTTCTTCTCAAAATCCCGGATTTGGGCGGGAGTACACAGGTTTCCGTTGTAGCAGAGTGGGTTTCGGCTGTTTTCCACGGCGTAGTCGAACCAGTCGAAATGAATGGGGCTTCTGTAGAATTCCTGGCGCACCCTTGGATGGACGGTCAGCTCCCGGATGGGGTAGCGGTTGAAAATGTCCAGCAGCGCCGGAAATTCCTCCGGCGAATGCATTCCCAGCCGGGTCTTTACGGAGATGGCAATGGGACACTTGGAAAACACGTCGTCCAGAAACCGGTCGAGATCTTCCGGGTCTGTCAGCATCCCCGCGCCCTTGCCCTTGGCGGTGACCGTCCCGGAGGGGCAGCCCAGATTGAGGTTGACCTCGTCATAGCCCCGGTTGCGGATAACCTCCGCCGCCCAGAGAAAATCCTCCGGCACTTTGGTCAGCACCTGAGGGACGGCGGCAAAGCTTACACTGTCCGCTTCCGGCAATTCCCGGCTTTCCCGCTGGGTAAGCTGGCGGTGGACGGTGGGGGAGAAGAAGGGCATATAGTACCGGTCAACCCCGGGGAAGTATTTGTGGTGAAGACGGCGGTAAACGCTGTCCGTCAGCCCCTCCATAGGGGCAAAATAATAGCGCATAGGCGTTCTCCTGAATGTATGCAAATGCAGAATGAAGCTCCGTTGGGACGATAAATCCGCCCCGGAAGCACTTCATTCTGCATTTGCTTCTTTTATCAGATTTCCATGATCACGGGCAGGATCATGGGATTGCGCTTGGTGGTCTTATAGAGGTAGCCGCTCAGGTCGTTCTTGATGGCGGACTTGATGGCCGACCAGTCCCGCACCCGCTTGCGCTGGCAGCGGTCGATGGCCTCCATGGCGACCTCCTTCAATTCGTCCATCAGGTCTTCGGACTCCTTGACGTAGATGAAGCCCCGGGTGATGATGTCCGGGCCGGTGATGATGCTGCCGTCCTCGCTGCTCAGGTTCACGCACACCACGATCATGCCGTCCTCCGCAAGATGCTTGCGGTCCCGCAGCACCACGCTGCCCACGTCGCCCACGCCGCTGCCGTCCACGAACACACGCCCGGCGGGGACGGTGCCGTTGACCTTGCAGGTCTTGCCGGTGAACTCGAAGACGGTGCCGATCTCGCCGATGTGAATGTTCCGGGGGTTCATGCCCATGGACTGCGCCAGCTTGGCGTGGAGCTGCAAATGCCGCTGCTCGCCGTGGACGGGGATGAAGAATTTGGGCTTTACCAGTCCGTGGACGATTTTCAGCTCCTCCTGACAGGCGTGGCCGGAGACGTGAAGCCCCTCGCTCTTTTCATACACCACGTCCGCACCCTTGCGGTACAGCTCGTTGATGATGTTGCTGATGGACTTTTCGTTGCCGGGAATGGCGGAAGCGGAAATAATGATCCGGTCGCCGGCAGTGATGTCCACCTGCTTGTGGGTGCTGAACGCCATCCGGTACAGGGCGGACATATTCTCGCCCTGAGAGCCGGTGGAGACAATGACAATCTTATTCTTGGGCAGGCTCTTGATGGAAGCTAAGTCCACGATAGTTCCCGGCTTCACTTTCAGATAGCCCAGCTCCTGCGCAACCTTCAGCATGTTCTCCATGCTCCGGCCGGAGACGGCCACCTTGCGGCCGTAGCGCTGGGCAGTGGAGAGAATGGACTGGATGCGGTGCATGTTGGAGGCGAAGGTGGTGACGATGATCCGCTGGTCGCAGTTGCGGAACTGCCGGTCAAGGCTGTCGGCGACCACGTTCTCGCTGGGGGTGTAGCCCTGCCGCTCCACGTTGGTGGAGTCCGCCAGCATCGCCAGCACGCCCTGATTTCCCAGCTCGCCCAGCCGCGCCAGATCCATCATGCCGTCGTGGGAAGTGGGGTCGATCTTGAAGTCGCCGGTGAATACTACTGTACCCACGGGGGTGCGGATGGCGAAGGCTACCGCGTCGGGGATGGAGTGGTTCACGTGGATGAACTCCACGGTGAAGCATCCGGCCTTTACTACGTCACCGGGCTTGTGGGTGACGAGCTTGACCTTGTCTGCCAGCCGGTGCTCTTCCAGCTTCAGCTTGATCAGACCGCAGGTCATGGAGGTGCCATGGATGGGGCAGTTCACGTCCCGCATGGCGTATGGGATGGAACCAATGTGGTCTTCGTGGCCGTGGGTGATGAACATGCCCCGCAGCTTTTTCTGGTTGGCCACAAGATAGGTAAAATCGGGGATGACCAGATCGACGCCGTACATGTCTTCCTCCGGGAAGCCCACGCCGCAGTCAATCACGATCATATCCTTTCCGTACTCCAGGACGGTACAGTTCTTGCCGATCTCGTCAAGGCCGCCCAGAGGGATAATTTTCAGTTTTTCTGCCAAATGAATCAATAACTCCTTTCAAAATGTACATGAAAATGCCTTTAAGGCACAACAAGCAGGCAGCCGCTTCCCTCAGAATCCGGCCCCGAATCGCCTTCTCCCAAGAAAACGCCTGCAATGTTTTTCCTCTTGTCTTTGTGGGATACGCGTCCGCGTCTCCCAAATGCCCGGGTAAAGCCCGTCCCCGGCGCTGGCACATATAGTATAACACAATTCCGGGAAAAAGTATACAATTTTTTTGCGGTCTTTTTTACGGATTTGACGGAAAAAGAGTTGCACCTTTTGGCTGGATTTGCTATAATATCGGGTATAGTATGGATATCTGTGGCTGGTCGCAGCCGGAAGGAGGACGTTTGGCAGTGAATCGAAAGCTGGGAAGACTGCTCAGACCCGGGATGGGTGCATACTTTTTCGTGATGGCTGCTTTCTGCGCCGCGGCGCTGCTGGTGGGGCATTACTGGCTGGCTGCCGGAGAAATGACGGTGACGGTGGTCACGTTCCTATTGTACGTTCTGGACAGGACACGCCGGGAGCGGAAAATTCAGCAGTATATCCAGTCGGCCTCCAACACGCTGGAAGCTTCCAGCGGCGGGGAAGCGCCCCTGCCTGCGGTGATGGTTCGTCTGGGGGACGGGGACATCGTCTGGGGCAACCATCGTTTCAGCGAGCTGACGGGGTACGCCGACACCATGACCCAGCTGCGGCTGGAGGAGGTGCTGCCGGACTTCACGCTGGACTGGCTCACCGCCGGAAAAACGGAAAGCCCCCATGACGCGGTTCTGGGCAACCGCCGCTACCGGGTATACGGCACCACCATCCGGGCGGAGGACAACCGGGGCACCATGCTGGGCGTGCTGTATTTTTCCGACCTGACGGAGCTGTATCAGGTGCGGGACGAGTATATCCGCTCCCGGCCTGTGGTTGCCATCATTCTTATTGATAATTACGAGGAACTGACCAAAAACCTGACGGAAAGCGCTATTTCTACCATGAACGCCAAGCTCAACGAGACCATCACCCGGTGGACGGAGGGCTACAGCGGATTGCTTCGACGGTTGGAGCGCAACCGCTTCCTGTTCATTTTCGAGAAGCGGGACTTAGAACGGGCGAAGGAAAACAAGTTCTCTCTGCTGGAGGACATTCACGAGATCGTCAATTCCTCCGGCCTGCCCGCCTCCATTTCCATCGGTCTGGGCGTGGACGGCGAGAGCTTCGAGGAAAGCTATGATTTTGCCGCGCTGGGCATCGAGATGGCGCTGAGCCGCGGCGGCGACCAGGCGGTCATCAAAGACCGGGTCAATTTCAATTTCTACGGCGGACGGAACCGGGAAGCGGATTACCGCAGCAAGGTACGTTCCCGTGTGACGGCCAATTCCCTGATGGAGCTGATCGGCCAGAGCGGACGGGTGTTCATCATGGGACACAAGAACGCCGACTTGGACGCCGTGGGCGCGGCCATGGGCATCAGCTGCCTGTGCCGTAAGCGGGGGAAGAAGGCCAATATTGTCATTGACTTGGAAAACAATGCCGCCGGAAAGCTGATCGAGGAAATTCAGGCGGTTCCCGAATACCGGGATGTGTTCGTGTCCGGGCAGGATGCCCTGCTGATGGCGGACAACCGGAGCATCCTCGTGGTGGTGGACACCAACCGGCCGGATCAGGTGGAGTGCAGACCGCTGCTTGAAGCCATCTCCAAGGTCTGTGTGGTAGACCATCACCGCCGGGCGGCGGATTATATCAACCCCGTGGTGGTCAACCTTCACGAGCCTTACGCCTCCTCGGCGGCGGAGCTGGTGACGGAGGTGCTCATGTACGCCGTGGAGAAGAAGGACGTGCTGCCCATCGAAGCGGAGAGCCTGATGGCGGGCATCTGTCTGGACACCAAGTTCTTCAACGTCCGTACCGGCGAGCGTACCTTTGAGGCCGCAGCCGTCCTGCGCCGTCTGGGCGCGGACACAACGGAGGTCAAGAAGCTGATGCAGAACGACTTCCAGGACACCATGGCGAAGTATCAGATCATCAAATCCTCCCGCCTGTACCGGCAGGAGATCGCCATTGCGGCGCTGAACACCCCCACGACCCGGGTGCTGGCGGCGCAGGCGGCGGACGAGCTATTAAATATTTCCGGCATTACCGCGTCCTTCGTCCTCTATCCGGACGGGGAGCAGGTCATCATTTCCGCCCGAAGCATTGGCAGCGCCAACGTCCAGATGATTCTGGAGCCGCTGGGCGGCGGCGGCAACACCGCTACAGCCGGGGCGCAGATGAAGGACACCACCGTCAAGGAAGCGCTGGACGAGCTGGTGGCGTCCATTGATAAGTTCTACGAAGAATAAACCAGGCCAAACGCCGTTTTAACGGCTGTTTGGCGTACATATCATACCGATTAAGGAGACTGTTACAATGAAAGTAATTCTGCTGCAAGATGTAAAAGGAAAGGGCAAAAAGGGACAGATGATCGAGGTTTCCGACGGCTACGCCCGGAACTACATGCTGCCCCGGAAGCTGGCGACCGAGGCGACCCCTGACGCCGTGAACACCATGCGCATGAACGACAAGGCCAATCAGGAGCGCATTGCCCGGGAAAAGGCCGAGGCCATGGAGACCGCCGGAAAGCTGCGGGAGATGACCGTCACCGTGGCCGCCAAGGGCGGCGGCGCGGGACGTCTGTTCGGCTCCGTGACCAATCAGGAAATCGCCGACGCACTGGCGAAGACCGGCATCAAGCTGGACAAGCGGAAGATTACCATTGCGGAACCCATCAAGAACGTGGGTACGTACACCGTCACCTGCAAGCTGGGCTATGAGATTTCCGCGCCGCTGACGGTGAAGATCGTCGAAGCATAAGATTCCACAACACCATATTCTATAGAGAAAGGAGAACTTGCCATGGATGAAGAACTTCTGTCCCGGCAGCAGCCCCAGTCATTGGAGGCGGAGCAGGCGGTTCTGGGCTCCATTCTCATCGACAGCCGGTGCATTACGGATGTGGTGGGCATTGTGAAGCCGGAGGATTTTTACCTGCAGCAGAACCGGGAAATTTATGAAGCCATCTATACCATGTTCAACTTCTCCCAGACCATTGACCCGGTCACGGTGCTGGACAAGCTGAAGGAGCTGGGCTACTACCACGACAATTCCCGGGATTACATCCTCCAGTTGATGGAGATCACCCCCACCGCCGCCAATGTGGCGCGCTATGCGGCCATTGTGCAGGAAAAGTCCATGCTTCGTGGACTGAATCAGGCCGCGACGGACATTCAGCAGATGGTGTCGGAAGAGGTGGGTACGCCCGCCGAGATGCTGGAATCTGCGGAAAAGAAAATTTACGCCCTGCGCAAGGGCGAGCGAGGCGACTCTCTGGAGCACATCGGCACGACGCTGCACAAGGTGTTTGACCGCCTGACAGAGCTGAGCCAGTCGGATTCCCTGATCCCCGGCCTGTCCACCGGCCTGCGGGATCTGGACACCCGGATAAACGGACTGAACAAGTCCGACCTTCTGCTCATTGCTGCCCGGCCCGCCATGGGCAAGTCCGCCTTTGCGCTGAATATCGGCGTCAACGTGGCGAAAAAGTACAAGAAAACCGTTGCCATTTTCAATCTGGAAATGTCCCGGGAGCAGCTGGCCATGCGTCTGCTTGCCAGCGAGGGCTTCGTGGAGCTGCAAAAGCTGGCCACGGGCAAGCTCAGCGAGGACGAGTGGAGCAAGCTGTGCATGGCCTCCGCCGCCCTGAGCCAGACGGACATCCGTATTGACGATAACCCCTCTGTCACCGTGGCGGACATCAACGCCAAGTGCCGCCGCTTAGACAATCTGGGGCTGGTCATCATCGACTACTTACAGCTGATGCAGGGTTCCGGGTACGGAAAGAACAGCGACAACCGTGTTACCGTGGTGGGCGAAATTTCCCGTTCCCTGAAAATCATGGCGAAGGAGCTGGACGTGCCGGTGATCTGCCTGAGCCAGCTGTCCCGTGCGGTGGAGAGCCGCACCGATAAGCGGCCGATTCTGTCCGACCTCCGGGAATCCGGCGCCATCGAGCAGGACGCCGACTCGGTGATGTTCCTGTACCGGGACGAATATTATCACGAAAACACCGAGGACAAGGGCGTGGCGGAGTGCATTGTCGCCAAGAACCGTCACGGCGAGACCGGCGCGGTGAAGATGCAGTGGATCGGCCAGTACCAGACCTTTGCCGACCGGGAGTGGAAACATGCGGAATAAGCTCTTGCGGATGATCCGGCAGTATGATATGATCATGCCGGGGGATACGGTCGTCTGCGCCGTCTCCGGCGGGGCGGATTCCGTGGCGCTCCTGTTCGCCATGTATCTGCTGAGGGACAAGCTGGACATCCGTCTGGAAGCCGCGCATTTTAACCACCATCTCCGTGGGGAAGAATCCAATGGGGATGAAGCCTTTGTCCGGGAATTCTGCGGACGCTATGATATCCCCTTACACGTCGGCTCGGCGGAGGTTCGCCCGGGGAAAAAGGGGTTGGAAGCCGCCGCCCGGGACGCCCGGTATGCCTTTCTTCGGGGCTTGAACGGGAAAATTGCCACTGCCCACACCGCTGACGACAACGCCGAGACGGTTATCATGCGCATGATCCGCGGCACCGGCCTGAAAGGGCTGGGCGCCATCGCCCCGGTCAGCGGAAATGTCATCCGTCCCATGCTGCTGATAAACCGGCAGGAGGTGGAGAAATTCCTGCTTGCGTGGGGGCTTCCCCACCGGGAGGACAGCTCCAACGCTTCCGATGCCTTTTTACGAAACCGTATCCGTCATACCGTGATGCCTCTGCTGAAATCGGAGAATCCCCGCCTGGCGGAGAATCTTTCTCTGATGGCGCTTCGGCTGCGGGAGGACGAGGATTTCCTCGCCGCACAGGCGGATTTCCCGATGCTGCCCGGTGTGCAGACGCTGAGAGCCATGCCGAAAGCTCAGCGCAGCCGTTGTATCGAGAGATTTTTGAAAGACAGCGGCGTGAGAGAGCCGGAGGATTCCCATATTTCCGCAGTGGAAGGGCTGCTGTTTTCCGACAAACCCTCCGCACGGGCCAACCTTCCCGGCGGCGTGACAGTGAGCAGGGAGTATGACCGTCTGGAAGCCCGGACGCACAGACCCTGCCCGGAACCGGTGGCACTGACCGGAGAAACGGTTTACGGAGACTACCACGTGACCTGTACCCCGGCTGACAAAATCGTCAACACACCGGACACCTTTACCGTTCGTCCCGTTGGGACGCTGACCCTTCGCCCCCGGGAAAGCGGGGACACTATCCGCCTGAGCGGCGGAACCAAAAGCCTGAAAAAGCTGTTCATCGACCGGAAAATCCCCGCAGCCATGCGGGAGCGGATTCCCGTATTGTGTGATGAACGGGGCGTTTTGGGCGTATATTCCATTGGCGTTCACGCCGATCGCGCCGCCGGGGAGCTACCCGCCGTGACTGTCCATTTTGACGTGGATATTCCGGAAAGCAGCGACGATTAAGCGTGCAAATAGAATGAAAAACACAGCATAAGGGAGAAAAAGCTATGGAAAAGGACATTCAGGAGATTCTGCTGACCGAGGAACAGATCAATACCCGCATCGCGGAGCTGGGAAAAGAGCTGACGGCGGACTACGCGGGGAAAGACCCCATTATCGTCGGCGTCCTCAAGGGCGTTGTGGTGTTTTACGCGGACATGATCCGGGAGATCAAGACCCACTGCGAGATGGATTTTATGTGGATCTCCTCCTATGCCGGAACCAATTCCACCGGAAAGATGGAGGTCAAGCGGGACATCGCCTCGGACATCAAGGGCCGCCATGTGCTGATTCTGGAGGATATTTACGACACCGGCAATTCGCTGGACTTCACCTACCGGCATCTGCTGGCGCGGGAGCCTGCGTCCCTGAAGATCTGCACCCTACTGGATAAGCCCGAGCGCCGCCGTCCCGGCATCACCCTGAAGCCCGATTACGTCGGCTTTACCATTCCCAACGCCTTTGTAGTGGGCTATGGCCTTGACTACAACGAACACTACCGGAATCTGCCCTATGTCGGCGTTCTGAAGCCGGAGGCTTACGGAATCTCTGAGTAATCCGGCTTTCCGGAGCTTTCTCATGAAAAATAAGGAGTAACCCCAAATTGAAAAGAACGAGATGGATCCCACTCATTGTATATGCGGCGCTGCTGGTGGCGTTTTTAGGCTGGATCAGCAACCTGTTTACCACCAGTCAGGACACCCTGCCCTATTCCAAGGTCGTTGAGCTGTTCAATAAGGAACAGGTGCGTCAGTTCGTGGTGCAGGATCAGACCATTACGATGCAGCTGAACAAACCCTACAACGGCCAGACCACCATCACCGCACCGTTGGCCGACCCGGAGAGCTTCCGGCAGGAGATGCACGAGACTTTCGCGGAGCAGACGGCCTCCGGCGTGCTGGAAAGCTACAATTTTGTTCCGGACAAGGGCTTTTCGCCCTATACCCTGATTCTTCCGCTGCTGGTGGTCGGCCTGGTAATTTTGTTTGTCTGGGCGCTGCTGATGGGACGCATGAGCAGCGCCGGGAATCCCATGAATGGGTTCAGCAAAGCCCGGACGGTTCTGGGCGTTCCCGGAGACAAGAAAGTGACCTTTGACGACGTTGCGGGTGCGGACGAGGAAAAGGAAGAGCTTCAGGAAATCGTGGATTTTCTGAAAAATCCCGAAAAATTTACCGAGATCGGCGCACGGATTCCCCACGGCCTTCTGCTGGTGGGGCCTCCCGGCACAGGCAAGACCCTGCTTGCCCGAGCAGTCGCGGGAGAGGCGGGCGTGCAGTTTTTGTCCATTTCCGGCTCGGATTTCGTGGAAATGTACGTGGGTGTCGGCGCAGGACGTGTCCGGGACCTGTTTGAACAGGCCAGAAAAATCGCCCCTGCCATCGTGTTCATCGACGAGATCGACGCCGTCGGCCGCAAGCGCGGCTCCGGTCTGGGCGGCGGTCACGACGAAAAGGAACAGACACTGAACCAGCTGCTGGTGGAAATGGATGGCTTCACCCGTTCGGAGGGCGTCATCGTTCTGGCGGCAACAAACCGGCCGGACATTCTGGACCCGGCGCTGCTGCGCCCCGGCCGCTTTGACCGGCAGATTCACGTGGGACGGCCGGACGTGAAGGGGCGGGAGGAAATCCTGAAAGTCCACGCCAAGGACAAAAAGCTGGACGCCTCTGTCAATCTGAAAACCGTCGCCCGCTCTACCGCCGGATTTACCGGCGCTGACCTGAGCAATCTTCTCAATGAAGCGGCGATTCTGGCGGCCAGAGCGGACCGCCCGGTGCTGACCATGGAGGACATGAACGAGGCGCTGATGAAGATTACAGCAGGCCCCGCGAAAAAGAGCCGCGTTCAGACCCGGAAGGATTTGAAGGAGACGGCTGTCCACGAAGCCGGCCATGCCGTCGCCATGTACAACCTGCCAACTCATGACCCGGTGCGTCAGATCACCATTGTTCCCCGGGGGCAGTCTTTGGGCGCGACCTGGTACCTGCCAAAGGACGATTCGTCCAATCTGACCCGCAACGAAATGTATGAGCAGATCGTGTCGCTGCTGGGCGGACGTGTGGCGGAAGCCCTGTTCCTGGGGGACATTTCTGTGGGCGCTTCCAATGACATCGACCGGGCAACGAAGCTGGCGAAGGACATGGTCGCTCGCTACGGCATGTGCGAAAAGCTGGGTACAGTGTCTTATCTTGACGGCGGAGAGGTGTTCATTGGTCGGGACTACCAGACCACAAAGAGCTATTCCGAGAAGGTCGCCGGAACCATCGACGACGAGGTCAGGGCGCTGATCGACAAGGCATACGACCACTGCAAGCAGATTCTGACAGACAACAGCGACAAGCTTCACAAGGTCGTGGACTTCCTTCTGGAAAAGGAGACTATGACCGGCGAGCAGTTTGAAGCGATCATGCAGGGCAGGGAAGTGGGAGATGCTTCCTCCACCTCCATGTTCGACGGCTTCGAGGACGGGAAGGAAGACCCGAAGGCCACCGAAGAATAACGGTCACGGCGAGCTATACAAAACAAATCACCCTGGTATCCAACAGATACCAGGGTGATTTTGAGCCTATATAGCCATTATATAAATCTGGCAGGGATTCCATTCGTCCCACAGCGTTGGGAACACTTCCAGTTCCTTGAATCCCAGAGAGAGATAGAAGCGGTTGGTGTCGTCGTAAATAGCATATCTCCCCATCTGGACGGTTTTGACTTGGATAAAGGAATATCCCAGCCGTTTGGCTTCGGCTTTGGCCTGCTCAAAAAGCGCTCTGCCGATGCCTTGCCGATGATATTCCATCCGCACGCCCATGACGGCCAGCTCCACGGTATGCCGCCCGGTTTCTTTCAGATAGAGAAAGCCGACGGGAACATCGTCCACAAAGGCGCAGAAGAATGGGCGGCCTTTGCTGTCCGCGATGTACGCTTCCGTAGCTTCCGGGATGCTGAACCAATCCGGAAGCACTTCCAGAATGGCCCTTGCGATGTCCTTTTTCTCGATATCGCTGTCAATTTTCTGTATTACCATTGGGATTGCTCACTTTCTTCCGCCGCGGCCATTCTTTACCGGGAGCGGCGGCGTGTGTCTGGGTCGTTGCGGCCCGCATCCTGAAACGACCCCGGTATCCATTCGGATACCGGGGTGATCGCTTATAAGTTGGAGGCAACGCTCTTTCTGACCAGTGCGCGGTGAAGCTTGGCTTCGGCCAGACGCAGGTCGGTGTCGGAAGCGTTTTGATCGTGGAGAACCTTCTCTGCCTTTTCCCGGGCAGCCTCCGCACGGGCAACATCGATCTTGTCTGCCCACTCAAAGGTAGTGGGGACTAACGTCACCTCGCCCTTTGAGACGCTGACCATACCGCCGATGCATGCCGCTGTCCGGCGCTGTCCGTCGGACACAATGACGGCCCGCCCCATACCCAGAGGGGCGACATAGTTCATGTGACGGGCAAGAATGCCGACGTCGCCGTTGGTGGTGCGAACAAGCAGTTCTTCTGCCTGACCGTCATAAATCAGGCCGTCGGGGGTGACGATTTTCAAGTGGAAGGGTGTCATGCCTTCTCACCGCCCCGGTACTTGGCAACCACGTCGTCGATGGAGCCGGCGAACAGGAAGTAGGATTCGGGAATGTCGTCATATTTACCCGCAATGATTTCCTGGAAGGAGCGGATGGTTTCCTTCAGGGGGACGTACTTGCCCTGATAGCCGGTGAACTGTTCGGCAACATGGAAGGGCTGGCTGAGGAAACGCTGCACCTTACGGGCGCGGTTGACCGTCAGCTTGTCCTCCTCGGAAAGCTCGTCCATACCCATGATGGCGATGATGTCCTGCAACTCTTTGTAGCGCTGGAGGATGCTCTGCACGGCACGGGCGGTCTCGTAATGCTCCTGACCAACGATTTCGGGAGTCAGGATACGGGAAGTGGAGTCCAGCGGGTCAACGGCGGGGTAAATGCCCAGAGAGGAAATGCCGCGGTCAAGAACCGTTGTGGCGTCCAGATGGGCGAAGGTGGTAGCGGGGGCGGGGTCGGTCAGGTCGTCGGCGGGAACGTAGACAGCCTGAACGGAAGTGATGGAACCTTCCTTGGTGGAGGTGATGCGCTCCTGCAGGGCGCCCATTTCCGTTGCCAGAGTGGGCTGATAGCCGACGGCGGAGGGCATACGGCCGAGCAGTGCGGATACCTCGGAACCGGCCTGCGTGAAACGGAAGATGTTGTCGATAAACAGCAGCACGTCCTGATGCTTCACATCACGGAAGTACTCTGCCATGGTCAGGCCGGACAGGCCCACGCGCATACGGGCTCCTGGCGGTTCGTTCATCTGACCGAAGACCATGGCGGTCTTGGAAATAACGCCGGACTCGGTCATTTCGTTGTACAGGTCGTTGCCCTCACGGGTACGCTCGCCAACGCCGGTGAAGACGGAATAGCCGTTGTGGGCAGTGGCGATATTGTAGATCAGCTCCTGAATCAGAACGGTCTTGCCAACGCCTGCGCCGCCGAACAGACCGATCTTGCCGCCCTTGGCATAGGGGCAGATCAGGTCGATGACCTTGATGCCGGTTTCCAGAATCTCGGTAGCGGGCTGCTGCTCCTCGTAGGAGGGAGCGGGACGGTGGATGGGCCAGCGCTCGACGCCCTGTACAGGCGCTTTGTTGTCAATGGGCTGACCCAGCAGGTTAAATACACGTCCCAGGCACTCTTCGCCAACGGGAACGGAGATAGGCGCGCCGGTGTCGGTGGCCTCGGTGCCGCGCTGCAGGCCGTCCGTGGAGGACATGGCGACGCAGCGAACCACATTGTCGCCGATGTGCTGTGCGACCTCCGCCACGATGGTATGCTCGCCGTTGGGAATCTCGATGGCGCTGAGCAGACCGGGCAGCTGGTCGTCAGCGAAACGGATGTCAAGAACAGGACCCATGACCTGGATCACAGTTCCTTTGTTTTTGGCCATTGGGAATTCAACTCCTTCTGCTGAAATATTTGCGGAACAAAACGCGGGGGGAATACCCACTTTTACCCAAAATTCCGGGCTTAACCGACATCAGATACCGCAAATTCGTAACTTCTGGGGATTGGGCGATCAGAATACCGCCCCAGCGGGGACTCAGGAACCTGCGACGATCTCTGTGATCTCCTGCGTGATCGCGGCCTGACGGGCACGGTTGAATTTCAAGCTCAGGTCGTCGATCATATCGTCGGCGTTCTGGGTCGCGGAATCCATGGCAGCCCGGCGGGCAGCCTGCTCGGAGGCGCGGCTTTCGCACAGCGCACCGTAGATAACGCCGCCCAGATACTCGGGGATGATCGCGGCGAAAACCTCTTCGCTGTCGCCCTCGTACAGGATATCGCCCTGATTGGTACTCTCTTTCTTTTCCGGCTTTTTCAGAGGCAGCAGCTGCATGGCTGCGGGCGTCTGGGCAAGGACGGAGACGAAATTGGTATACGCAACGACGATCTGGTCAAATTCTCCTGCCAGAAAAGCCTTGCTTACCTGCTTGGAGACGGAGAAGCAGTCACCCACGGTCAGTTCGGCCGCTTCGGCGTATTGCTCCGTAAAGGTCGGGATCTGCTTGCTCCTGAAATAGTCCAGAGCCTTCTTGCCAATGGGCAGGACTACGGCGTCCTTGCCAGCGATCTCCGACTGAACCAGCTTGAGAATGTTGCTGTTGTAGCCGCCGGCAAGACCGCGGTCACCGGCAATGACGATATACAGTGCTTTTTTCACAGGACGCTCCTGTAAATAGGGGGAGGAGAAATCCCGGTTGGAGGACGCGATGTCCGCAATGGTGGAGTAAAGAATTTCAAAATAGGGGCGGGAGGAAAGCACCTGCGCCTGCGCCCGGCGGAGCTTGGAGGCAGCGACCATTTCCATGGCCTTTGTGATCTGCCTGGTGGACTCCATGCTTCGGATGCGGTTTTTGATTTCCTTGGTGGAAACGCCAGCCATGGCTTATCCCTCCTTATGCCTGAAATTCAGCCACCAGCTCGTCCAGGGCAGCTTTCAGGGCGTTCTCAGTCTCGGTCTCCAGCTTGCCGGTGGAGCGAATTGCCTCAAGAACGTCGGCGTGGTGATTGTTCATATGCTCTTCCAGCCGCTTTTCAAACTCGGGGATCTGCGCCACGGGAATGGAAGTGAGATATCCGTGGGTCACGGCGTAGATGATGCACACCTGCTGCGCCACTTCCTTGGGAGAACCGTTCTTCTGCTTCAGCACGGCCACGATCCGCTCACCCAGAGCCAGACGGGACTTGGTATCCGCGTCCAGATCGGAGCCGAACTGGGCAAAGCTTTGCAGCTCGCGGTACTGGGAGTACAGCAGCTTCAGAGAACCGGCCACCTTCTTCATGGCCTTGATCTGAGCGTCACCGCCAACACGGGAGACGGAAATACCGGGGTTCACGGCGGGCATGATGCCGGAGTTGAACAGCTCGGTCTCCAGGAAGATCTGGCCGTCGGTGATGGAAATGACGTTGGTGGGAATGTAGGCGGACACGTCGCCGGCCTGCGTCTCGATGATGGGCAGAGCGGTCAGACTGCCGCCGCCAAGCTCCGGGGACAGCTGAGCTGCCCGCTCCAGAAGACGGGAGTGGAGATAGAAGACGTCGCCGGGGTAGGCTTCCCGTCCGGGCGGACGGCGGATCAGCAGGGAAATGGCACGGTAGGCCACCGCGTGCTTACTCAGATCGTCGTAAATCACCAGCACGTCCTTGCCCTGATACATGAAGTATTCGCCCATGGTGCAGCCTGCATAGGGGGCGATATACTGCATGGGCGCCAGCTCGGAAGCGGTGGCGGAGACCACGATGGTATAGTCCATAGCGCCGCCGGCGGTAAGGCTGTCCACGACCTGCGCCACGGTGGAACGCTTCTGGCCGATGGCAACGTAAATGCAGATGCAGTCCTTGCCCTTCTGGTTCAGAATGGTGTCGGTGGCGATGGTGGTTTTGCCGGTCTGGCGGTCGCCGATGATCAGCTCACGCTGGCCGCGGCCGATGGGAATCATGGAGTCGATGGCCTTGATACCGGTCTGCAGGGGGCGGGAGACGTGCTGCCGCTCGATGATACCGGGGGCGGGCATTTCGATGGCGCGGTAGGCCTCCGCCTCAATGCTGCCCTTGCCGTCGATGGGCTCGCCAAGGGCGTTGACAACGCGCCCGATGAGCTTTTCGCCCACGGGGACGGACACGACTCTGCCGGTGCGCTTGACGGTATCGCCTTCCTTGATGCCCTGGTCGGAACCGAGGATGACGATGGAGACGGTGTCCTCTTCCAGGTTCTGGGCCATGCCGTAGGAGCCGTCGGGGAATTCCACCAGCTCACCGGCCATGCACTTTTCAAGACCCGAGGCCTTGGCAATGCCGTCGCCTACCAGAATGACGACGCCGGTTTCGCTGACTTCAATCTTGTTTTCGTAATTTTTGATCTGGCTGCGAATGATTTTCGTTATTTCTTCGGGTTTCAGTTCCATACAGTCCCTGCTTTCTCGTCAGAGTACGGTTTTGTTCAGCAGTTCCCGGATGGCGTCCAAACGGTGGGACACGGTGTCATCCAGGCGCTGACCGTCATAGTCCAGGCGGACACCGCCCAAGACTGCGGGATCAATGCGATTGTGGAGCGCGATCGTCTTTCCGGTGATCTGGCTCAGCTTTCCTGTGAGCTTTTCCTCCTGCGCCGGGGTGAGAGCTACGGCGGTGACGGCCGTCACCTTCAGAATGCCGTTATCCCGGTTGTACAGTTCGGAAAAAGCGTCACAGCAGTCGGAAAAGTGGCGGATATAGCCCCTTTCCGTCAGGATTTTCATAAAATTCAGAATATAGGGATGCACCGAGCCGCGGAAGCTGGTGTCTAAAATCCGGCACCGCTCCGGCTTGGAAAGGCTGGGGTTGGAGAGCAGACGGACAAAATCCGGCTCCTCACCGAAGCTTTTTTGCAGGACGGTCAGCTGCTCCCCGATTTCCCGGGACAGCCCCTCGTCCTTTGCAAGCTCGTACAGGGATTGACCGTAGACGTTACCAACCTCTGTCATTTCTGATCACCCAATTCTTCAATGAAGCGGTCGATCATGCCGTCCTGATCGGCGTCGTTCAGCTCACGGGCCACGACCTTTCCGGCGATGGCCATAGCCAGCTCGGAAATTTCATTCTTGGCCTCGTTGATGGCTTTTTTCTTTTCCATCTCGATGTCGGACGCGGCCTTGGTCTTGATCTGGGCGGCCTGCTTCTGCGCCTGAGAAATGATCTCCTCGCTGCGCTGGGCGGCGGTCTTCTGGGCGGAGAGGATCATATCGTCAGCCTTGGTTTTCGCCTGACGCATATTCTCCTCATAGGTCTGCTTGATGGCCGCCGCTTCGGATTTCGCGGCCTCGGCGTCGGCAATCTGCTTGTCGGCGGTCTCGCGGCGCTTGTCCAGCACGGCCTTGATTTTATCCAGGAAGAAGATCTTGACGATAAGCAGCTGGATAAACAGGTTGCAAATCTGTGCAATCAGAGTTACGGGGTTTACCGTCACCAACGACTGGTAAGGGTCCATTGCGTTGCCTCCTTCCGGCGTACAATTTAGTGATCGAATTTCTCGCCGGAAATCAGCCCAGATGCTTCATGAACATACCGGGGGCGACAAAAATCAGCAACAGACCGGTAACGAAGCCGTAAATACCGGTGGTCTCGGACAGAGCGATACCCAGGATCATGGTGCTGGTAACGTCGCTCTTGCACTCGGGATTGCGGCCGATGATTTCACAGGCACGGGCGGCACAGTTGCCTTCGCCGATGCCAGGGCCGATACCGGCGATCAGAGCCAAACCGGCGCCAATGCCGCAACCTGCCAGAGCAATGCCTTTAGCCAAAATTTCCATAAATATTTCCTCCTAATAATGATTACGTATTTATTCAAATGGCCGCCGCGTTATCAGCCCGCGGCCTGTTTGATGAAGAGGGTGGTCAGGGTGCAGAAGATGAATGCCTGAATGCAGCCGCTGAACCAGTCGAAGTACAGGCTGGGAATGGCGGGAATGCCAATGGTCAGCCAGGGGTAATGCACACCCAGACAGGTGAGAATGGCGAGAACGCCCAGCACCGTGACGATGATGCCCAGAATTTTCAGCTTCTTTTTCTTCTTGGTAAAGCCGATAATCAGAGGAATCAGACCAACGATGGTGACGATCAGCGCGACATACATGCTGGATGCCAGCAGATGGAACAGCGCGCTGTTGGCGGCGACCAGCGCGGCGTAGATCAGGGCGCTGATGACCGTGCCGGAGAGAATGTTGCCGAAATGACGGCAGGCCATGGAGACGGGGGTGAACAGCTCACTCATGACATTGATGGGCGCCAGGATGAAAAGGGGATCCAGGAAGCTCTTCAGATACGCGCCGATGCCGGATGCCTTGATCTTATGGTAGGTAATCAGCACGAACACCACCAGCGCCCAGGCAAGCTCCGTCATCAGATCGGCGGTGGGGCTCCAGATGCCCACAAGGCTGATCAGATTGGAGAAAATGCTGGTGACGAAGATGGTGCCGACCAGTGGGATGTAGCGGTCGAAATCCGGCCCCATATTGCCCCGGACGAATTTCACCAGAGATGTGTAGATCGTCTCAGCGACGGCCTGCTTCCGGGAAATGCCCGTGACCTTCAATCCGGACCCCAGCCAGATGCACAGGGCGGAAATGATAATCAGGATCAGCCAGCTGACGATCAGCGTCTGGGTGATCGTGACCGTTCCGAACAGCGGGACGTTATCAAATGCAACTATGTTTCGTGCGCCATTGATTTCAACTTCCATACACTCACCTCATGAATCAATGAAATCTTGTGCTTTCTTATACTTCAAAGGGGCCGGGATGATCTTCCGACTCGTCCTGCTCAAGGGCTGCCTTGCCTGTTTCACCGGCAGCGGGCTTTTCATCATTGGGAACAAGCTTGCCCCGGCTTTGCAGGAAGAAAATGACCACGTTGGGGAACAGAACGGGCAGCGCGCCGGCCACAAAATGCACCTGGGGAATCAGGTATGCGGCGACGACCCAGACCGCCTGAAGAAGCAGGCGGACATTGTAGCTCATCTGGAATTTCTGCCGCATTTTCTTCTTGCTGTCGATCTCTACGGCGTTCTGCACCGTCAGGCAGAGAATGGTGAAATTCAGAATTGCCACCACAGAGCCGCATGCCGCGCCAAGCAGAATGCGGAGAATGTCAAACTTGCCGATGCCGAACTGACTCAGAAGAAACAGCCCCGCGATCATGATAACGTCGCACACCAGCGTGCCGACGGCGATGCGGGAGATTTCTTTTTTGGATGCTGCCTGTAATTTCATAACGGGAATTCCTCTTACTTGTGGTCATTGAAGGAGACGGGCGGGTCTTTGTGGCCGCTGCTTTCGTCGGCTGCCTTACGCAGAGATTTCAGGCACGACCGGGCAGTGCTGACGGAGGTAAGCAATCCCACAATGCCCAGCACGACCACGATCCACAGACCAAGGCCAAACTTATCCTGGAGCCAGACCGCCAGAATCAAAAAGAAAACCGTGGGAAACAGAATGGAAAACCCAAACTGCACCACCCACATAAGCAAATTCAGCAGCTTCATAGTGCCTCCGCAGGGGAAAAATGTATGACCCGCAAAATCGTTCCAGATTATTATACCCGATTTTTTGTCGAGATTCAAGACCAATTTTGAAGAATCCGGCAAAAGTTTCTTTACCAGGTTTTTAGAGGACAGAAAGTGGAGAAAGAAAGCAAAAAGGGCTTTCCATTTTCAAAGAAATATAGTAAAATGAAAAGGAATAAATGCTGCTCTGCCAGAATGACCGGCACAGAAATCCTGTGTCCCTCATACAATATCCGGAGGTGGTTCTGGTGGTGGGTTACATTATGCTGGGAACGCTGGCGGCCTTTGGGCTGGTAAGTGCGCTGTGGGTGCTGTACGGGTTTCTGCTGCCCGCAGAGCGGGGCGGCGGGCTTTACGCTCCGGCAAGGCCGGGGGTGACGGAGGATTCCTTTGCCCGGCGCTATCTCTGGCTGCGGGAGCTGGGGCTGCTGCGGGAAGAGCTTACCATGGTGGATTTTGGCATCAGCAATGCCGAACGGGACTGGCTGACGGAGCGGGGCGTGACGGTCTGCGCACCGGAAAAGCTGGCCGAGAGAATGGGAGAGAAAACGACTTGACGGAAGATCTGGAGATTTTGCAGGGCGCCATCAGCGCTGTGGTATATCAGAATTACGAAAACGGCTACGCCGTCCTTCGCGTGAACGTGGGCGGCGGCCAGAATGTGACGGTGGTCGGCACCATCCCTCTGCCCGCGGTGGGGGAGCGGCTGATGGTGACGGGCAAATGGAGCACCCACTCCAGCTACGGACGGCAGTTCGAGGCGGAATTTCTGGAGCGGCTGATGCCTCAGACCAGTCTGGAAATTCTGAATTATCTCAGCAGCCGCATCATCAAGGGCATCGGCCCCAAGACGGCGGCGCGGATCGTGGAGCATTTTGGGGAGCAGACCCTGCTGGTCATGGAACGGGAACCGGAGCGTCTGGCCGAGGTTCCCGGCATTTCCCGGGAAAAAGCAAAAGCCATGGGCGAGGAATTCCGGTTACAGGTGGGAATGCGGCAGCTGATGGAATTTTTTGCCGTGCATCACCTCCCGGCGGAGCTGGCGGTGCGGGCGTACAAGCTGTACGGCGACAGCACTGTGGAGCTTCTGTACGACGACCCGTACTTACTCATGGACGAGGGGCTTGACGCGCCCTTTGGAGCGGTTGACCGCTTTGCCATTGAGTTGGGCGTGGCGGGGGACGACCCCCGGCGGGTGGAGGCCGGAATCCTGTTTGAACTGAACTACAATCTCACGGCGGGGCACAGCTTTCTGCCGGAGGACAAGCTACAGCTGGCGGTCAGTCAGCTGCTGAGCGTGGACGGAGAAGCGGTAAAAGAAGGCATCGGCCGGCTGCTGGAAGCCGACCGCCTAGTGCGAAGCACGCTGGCGGGCATCACCGTTGACTACCTTCCAAGGCTGTACGAAGCGGAAGTGAATTGCAGTCAACGGCTGCTGGAATTTGCGAAGGGCAGCTTCCCGCCGCCGAAGGGTCTGGAGCGCATGATCCGCAACGTGGCGGAGGAAAGCGGCGTCGAATACTCCGAGGAGCAGACTCGCGCCATCCGGGAAGCGGCCACCTCCGGGCTGCTGCTGATCACCGGCGGCCCCGGCACCGGTAAGACGACTATATTAAATGGTATACTGTCCCTTCTGGGACAGATGCAGCTGGCGTGCCTGCTGGCTGCGCCCACTGGCCGCGCGGCGAAGCGGCTGACGGAGGTGACGGGTGAGAACGCCTCCACCATCCACCGGCTGCTGGAAGCGGGAATCGACCCCGGCACGGGGGACATGGTGTTCGTCCGGGACGAGGACAACCCCCTTAAATGCGACGCGGTGATCGTGGACGAAATGTCCATGGTGGACGTGGAGCTGCTGCACCATCTGTTGCAGGCCATCCCCAGAGGGAAGCGGCTGATTCTGGTAGGTGACCCCGACCAGCTGCCCCCCGTGGGGCCGGGATTCCCGTTCAACGATATGCTGCGCAGCGGCTGCCTTCCCACGGTGCGGCTGACGGAGATTTTCCGGCAGGCACAGCAGAGCCTGATCGTCATGAACGCCCACCGGGTGAATCAGGGGCAGATGCCGGAGCTGAAAAACGTCAAAAGCGACTTCTTCTTCCTGCGCAGGCAGAGTGAGGATGCGGTCAGCACCCTGATCCGGGAATTATGCACCACCCGGCTGCCCAAGAACATGGGTATCCCACCGGAGCAGATTCAGGTGCTGTCTCCCACCCGCAAGGGGGGCGTTGGCACTGCTGCCCTGAATAAAATGCTGCAAGCCGCACTGAACCCCGCCACTCCCGACAAAAAGGAGCGCGCTTTCGGAGATATTATTTTCCGGGAGGGGGACAGGGTGATGCAGATCCGCAACAATTATGATATATTATGGAAGAAGACCGACGGCAGCGCCGTGGGCACCGGCATTTTCAACGGCGACGTGGGGACGATCACCGGGATCGACACCGGTGCGGAGACCCTGACGGTGATCTTCGACGACCGGGCGGCGGACTACGACTTCACCCAGCTGAACGAGCTGGAACCCGCCTATGCCATGACTGTTCACAAAAGTCAGGGCAGCGAGTACCGGGCTGTGATTTTAACGGCGTGGAACGGTTCGCCATACCTGCTCAGCCGCAGCATTCTCTACACCGCCATCACCCGGGCGAGAGAACTGCTGATTATTGTAGGTCGTGAGGAAACCGTGGCGGCGATGGTGGAAAACGCGAAGAAGAACCGCCGCTACACGGGGTTGAAGCTTCGCTTACAGGGGAAAACCGAATGAGACTGGTTCACTGGCTGCTGGGCGTGCTGTTCCCGCCAAAGTGCGTTCTGTGCGGCAAAGTCCTGGGAAAAGAGGAACTTGACCTGTGCCGCACCTGCCGGGAGGAAGCGCCGGAATTTCTTAATAGAAAAAGAATGGGTCAATTTCTTGACAGTTTCGCTGCGGTCTGGTACTATGAAGGGAATGTAAGAAGGAGCCTTCTGCGTTTCAAGTTCGGCGGCGCGAGAAATTACGCCGCTGCTTATGGCAGGCTGTTGGCCATGCGTATCCAGAATCAGTACCCCGACGGGTTCGATGTGCTGACATGGATCCCCGTCAGCCGTCTGCGGAAGCTGCGCCGTGGCTACGATCAGGTGGAGCTGCTGGCGAAGACCGTTGGGCGGGAGTTGGGGATGACCCCGACGCTCCTTCTGCGGAAAGTCCGTCACAATCGTCCCCAGTCCGGCATTCACGGCGAGGCGGAACGCCGGGCAAATGTGCTGGGCGTCTACCGGCTGACCCAAGGTGTAGAAATTGCCGGAAAGCGGATATTGCTGCTGGACGACATTCTGACCACCGGCGCCACGGCGGGAGAAGCCGCCCGTGTGCTGAAAACCGCCGGGGCGAAGGAAGTACATTGCGCTGCCGTTGCATCGGCAGGAAAGGAATAAGTAGGTGTCATTATGTTTTTATTTTCCAATGATCTGGGCGTTGACCTTGGTACATCCAATGTTTTGATTTACGCCGACGGCAAGGGACTGGTCGTCCGGGAACCCTCTGTTGTGGCTATGGACAAGAACACCGGCAAGATTTTGCAGGTGGGCGCGGCCGCGCGGAACATGCTGGGACGTACTCCCGGCAACGTGGTCGCCATGCACCCGCTGAAGGACGGCACCGTATCCGACCATGAAATGACCGTCCGGATGCTTCAGGAAATGTTTAAGACCGCGACGAAGGCGTCCTTCTTCACTCCCAAGCCCCGTGTGGTCATATCCGTACCCTCCGGCGTGTCCGAGGTAGAGGAGCGCAGCGTCATCAACGCCGCCATCGAAGCCGGCGCGCGCAGAGTGTTCCTGATCGAGGAACCCCTCGCGGCGGGTCTGGGCGCGGGACTGGACATTCGCGGCCCCAGCGGCCATCTGGTGGTGGACATCGGCGGCGGCACCACGGATATCGCGGTGCTGAGCATGAACGGCGTGGCGGTTTCGTCTTCTTTGAAGGTGGCGGGCAACTACTTTGACGAGATGATAGCCCGGTACGTCCGCCGTCAGCACGGCGTGGTGATCGGTCAGGTCACCGCAGAGAATGTGAAAATCCAGATCGGCCAGGTCTACCCCCGTGACGAGGAGCGCAGCATGAACGTCAAGGGACGTGACTTCAAGACCGGTATGCCCAAGGTCATCACCCTGACCTCCACGGAGATTTTTGAGGTACTGCGCCGTCCCGCCCGGATGATCACCGACGAGGTGCTGGCGGTTCTGGAGCAGACAAGCCCCGAGCTGGTGTCGGATATTTCCGAAAACGGCATCACCCTCACCGGCGGATGCAGCCAGATCTGGGGTATGGACCTGCTGATCGCCGAGCGCACGGGCATTGGCTGCGTTCTGGCGGACGACCCCGACGCCTGCACGGCCTACGGCGCGGGCAAGAGCCTTGCATGGATCAACCACATGCAGGAAGGCCCCATCAACATTGCCAGAAAACGGGCGATGCGTGGCTGATATGGAGAAAAAAGCGAGGATCGGGCGAAGCGCCCTGCTGATTATTGGCATCATCTATACCGCCTTGGGCGCAACGCTTGTGATATTGGGCGTTGCGCTGGCGGCGCTTCTGCGGGACAGCGACGCCTTTATGGTCGGTCTCATTTTCGGTGGGATCGGCGCCATATTCCTGATTTTGGGAATCATCTTTCTCATTGTCGAACTCTGCAAGAAAAAGCGGTCGGATGCCCTGCTTGCCTCGGGACACTACGTTCTGGGCGAGGTGGTGGATATTGCCGCGAATATCAACGTCAACGTAAACGGGCGGTATCCCTACTATATAGTAGTACAGTATATCGACCCCCACGGTGTGCGGCACATTTTCAAAAGCCCAAGCCTGCGCATTTTCCGCGACCCGGAGCTGCTCGGCAAAAAAGTGAAGGTCTATGTCGAAAATGACAATTTTAAGCACTATTACGTAGACGTGGACGAAATCCTGCCAAAGTATGTGGAACACTAGATGACAGAATTTGCCCCCAAAGGCCAAAAGCCTTTGGGGGCAGCGTTGTTAATCCTGATCGCAGGGAGTTTCTTTCTTCCGGTCGCAGCCGGTGGGAGTGAACTGGCGGGCGGGGAAGGGAATGCGGCTGAACATTTCGCAGGGGTCTTCGGTGCAGCAGCCCTCGCTGTCGCAGCATTCCTTTTCTGGGATGGCGTATTCCACCATGGGCACGACCAGCTGCACATCCCGTTCCAGCCGGACGATGGAGAACTGTCCCAGGGTGACGTACAGGCGGCGATGGTCGCCGGGGATGGTCAGCTCTTCGTCGAACAGCGCCCGGATGCCTGCGGGAATCTGGACGGTGACGGACTCCGCCGTGCCGCACTCGCAGGCATCCTTGACCTTGGAGCTGAGCACCATGGGGTCAAGCACCTCCACCACGGCGGTAGGACGATTGGAGGAAGAGAGGGCGCAGCCGTCGGCTTCTGCGATGCGGGTGTCGCTGGTGAAAATGTGGGCGCGGCTGTCCTCACCGCAGAGCAC